>ENA-ORSC01000342-ORSC01000342.1-human-gut-metagenome-genome-assembly--contig:-NODE-342-length-38524-cov-4.666459_pt1 | contig 38524 bp, 31 predicted proteins | sample MGYA00242178_ERZ509140 | MGnify/ENA primary metagenome ERZ509140 (study PRJEB26280, sample SAMEA2338681) | human gut metagenome | biome: human gut; feature: human-associated habitat; material: faeces... | reverse complement strand
TCTCATAAACTAATTCTATAAGATATAGAACTATCCGAAAAGGGTAGTTCTATATCTGCATTTATAACAACAAGGGGTTAAACCATCTTGCATTAGTTTTGTTAATAGTGGATTGTTTCGGGCGTTGCCCTCGCAATGACAGACATTATAACAAGGGGCTTCCCGTAGGGACGCCTATGGCAAACCCCTTGTTGTTATATTTTCATAGATTTTAGTAAAAATTTGATTTTAAAAATAAAAGTCCTAATAAATTAATATTAAGTCTATTTTATAGTTTATTTATTTCTTTAATGGTTAAGCCTGTAATTTCGCTTATAAGATTAATATCCATGTTTTTTGCTTTCATTGATTTTGCCATTGAGATTGCTTTATTTTTTTCGCCTTCTTTTATTCCTTCAAGTTTTCCTTTTTTAATTCCTTCTTTAATTCCTTCTTGTCTTTCTTCTTTAAGCGTTATTTGTTTATCGTATTGATAGATTTCTTTTTTCTCATACTCTGACATCATTAATCGACTTCTTATAAAATTATTATACCTCTTATGCGCTTCTTCCATTATAGGTTTTTCTTTTACTATCTCTGACATATATTCCTCCATATTCTTTGTAGTGAAAAATCCAAGCCAATAATTTAAATCCTTTTTTAAATCATTATCTTCGAATTTAAATTTCTTTAATTCTATTATATGTATTTGCAAATGGTCGGTTAGCAATCTTTTATTTTTAGTATCGTAAATCATATAGCAACTATGCACATTACTGTCTTTTTTATTAAGATTAAAATTAAGAAGATTGATACTTATTACAGGTGTCAAATCCTCATACTCTTCGCCTTTCTTTAATAACTTGCTATAGTTTGCAGACCAATAATAGAGTATTCTTTCGGGAAATCTTGAATTGCCCGATAATTGAACTTCAATAATTACGACTGTTCCGTTTTTAGTTATACATTTCACATCGACAATGGTTTCTTTGTCTTTATAATTCCTTTTCAAATTAAACGGATTAAGAATTTCAACTGCCTTAAAGGTTTTCATGTCTGCACTAATCATAACGGCGTTGATAAAATCAAGTAAAACTTTTTCTCCGCCTTTGTCCGTGAAAAAATAGCGAACAAAACAATCGTTAAGCGCATTAAAAGGTTTTTTATTCATAACAATATTATAATAAAAAATTACTCTTTTGTCAAAGTTATTATTAATAAAAATTTATAAAATCAAATTATAAAATTATTTTTAGTTTTTAAATCATAGCTAAATGTTCTTTAGTAATTCCTTTAAGAATTGTGGTTAGAATTTTTTTGTTTATATTTAATGGGATTGTTTGAAATGGTAGGATTATTTTTTATATAAATAATAATTAACCTAATCGCAATCTTCATTGACACTTAATAAAACGACTTTACAATTTTATTTTACTGCTCCTAATACTAAACACTCCGAGAAAAAATTGCTATTTGTTTTTTATGATTTTTTATTCTGAAATAATTTTAAGAAATATTTAAAGATTAAAAAATAAAAATGAACCGGTGACGGGTTTCGAACCCGCGAATGCAGGAATGAAAATCCTGTGTGTTAAACCACTTCACCACACCGGCACATTTAATAATATTGTAGGTTATAAAACCTATTTGAGCCAAGAAGGGTTCGAACCTTCGACAACCGCCTTAAAAGGGCGATGCTCTACCGACTGAGCTATTGGCCCAAAAAATATTTTTTTGTTTAACTTAATATATTTTACACTATTAGTATATTTTTGTCAAGCGTTAAAATTATATTAATTATATATTTTTTTTTATTTTTAATCTATTAAATACATATTGGTTATATATAATAGTATTATATATTGATAAAAGATATTTTTTAATATAAAATTACTTTTAATTAATAATGAAGAAATAATTATGCATATTAAATATTTTGTCATTGCGTTTGCATTTATATCATATAGTTTTTTGCATTCTTTTGGCGGAAAACCGATTACTATGGAAGAAGTTCGTCCTTATTATACGGCTTCAGACAGAGTAAAAATAGACATTTACATTTATAGTAATTTAAGCGCAAATACAAATTATAATTATTTAACTTTTACGGTTGCCGATGCTATTGCAAATCAACTTGATTATAATAAAACTTTAAAACTTCAAACGGAAACGAATTTAAATTTAACTCCCGTAAATTTTGAAAGAGCTTACGATTATAAAGTATTTCAATTTACAAATATAATTTATTCTGCAAAAGAAGGAAGTAACGAAACTATAGCGACAAATTACGAATATACTTATTACACGAATTGGGGAGGAGTTCGTAGTAATGTAAAATATGTCGGACCTGAAAGCAAATATTTTTTCTTAAATGACGATGAAATTATTATAGAATACAAAGGAAGTAATGTAATAGTTAAAAATACAAATGACTTTTTGCAAAAAATCGATACGGGATATAATTATTATGAATATTTTGGAAAAGATATTAAAGATTATGTTTTTACAAGAGACTCGGATATATCTATTTTTGGAACTGTAGAATATAAAAGACCAAATATTATAATTACTACTTATGTCGCTTATATAAAAGAAAGAAAAATTAATTCTTATAAAGTCGAACTTTCGGAAGCGGGAATAGACGAACAAATTCCATTATACGCTTTGGATATTGCAAATAGAATAAGTCATTTAGATAAAACGGGAGTAATATCAATCGATGTAGAACCTGAAAACTCTTTTATTTATATAGATAATATTTTAATGGGAGTTAGCGGAGATACTTTATATATTCCAGCTTTAACTACAAATAGCCATAGATTTACAATAAAAAAAGATATGTATGAAACCATTGATACGATGCTATCATTTGAAAAATCAAACGAAGATATAGAATTAAATTTTTCATTAAGTAGAATGACTAATATTGCAAGAGTTCAAATAGAAATTCCAGGAGAAGAAGAAAGCGCTGTAGTTATTAACGGAATAAGAGAAAGCCCTTCACCAATTATAGATAGAAATTTTGGATTTGGCACTTATTCAATAAAAATAACAAATTCAAATTATATGGATTATTATGGAGTTTTTACGGTTGATAGCACTAATTCTTTATTTTTAAAACCTACTATGAAACCAATTAAAATTCCTACTTTGGCTGATAGAATATTTAAAAACTATGAAAGAAATACAAAAGTATTTTTAGGATTAACGATTGCGGCGGGAATATTTACTTTAGGAAGTTATATTTTTGCCGAAGAAATTTTAGATATAACTATGGTTAATTATTACGATAAATATAAAAATGCTCCAAATAGTCCGCCAATAGATTTGAGTCGCTATAAAACCGCTTATAATTTCTATATTGCGGGCATGGTTATAACGAGCGCTTTTGCTTTAACTACGGGAATATATTATATGCTTTGGATAAATGAAAATAATTTTAGCGTTGAAAAATTGGCTTTTAATATGGGATTAGGAGGAGCAAATTTAACTTATTCGTATAGATGGTAATTTATAAAATTTATAATAGATAAAAAAATTTAGTTTAATGTTTGACAAATATATTTTATTTTAATATACTATTAATATAATGAATATTTTTGGAGGCATAATATGTTTAATATTATTTTTATCGGAGCGCCTGGAGTAGGCAAGGGAACTCAAGCGGCTTTTATACATAAGGAATATTCTATAGCTCATATTTCAACGGGAGATATGTTAAGAAAGAATATTGAAGACGGAACTGAACTTGGAAAAATGGCAAAATCTCATATGGATAAGGGAGAATTAGTGCCAGATATTTTGGTTATAGATATGCTTGCCGAGAGAATAAAAAAAGACGATTGTAAAAATGGTTTTATGCTTGACGGTTTTCCGAGAACTATGAAACAAGCCGAAGAGTTAGATATAATATTGAATAAATTAAATCATAAAATAAACGCGGTTATAGATATTTACGCTTCAGAAGATATTATTGTAGAAAGATTATTAAAAAGAGGAAGAGCGGACGATAACGAAGCGACCATAAGAAACAGAATAGAAGTATTTGAAAAACAGAGCAAGCCCGTTTTAGAATTTTATAGAGATAAAGACAAAGCGAAAATAATAAAAATAGAAAGCGTTGGAACTCCTGAAGAAGTTTACGCTAAAATAAAAAAAGAATTAGATAGTATGAAATAATAATAGTTTTATAGATAGCTTAAATTTAATATTTTCAATCCAATTTTTAGAATTATTGTCTTTCAAATCGGCTTTCGGAATTGACAAGCATGGTAATAAAAAAAATAATATTGGAATTAATAAAAATAACTTCATAAATTATAATACCGCTTAATTCTTTAATAAGTATAATATAGTATAAAAAATATTTATTCAATAAAAGATTATTTATTAAATCCAATTCTCAACTTTCAAACCTTTTATACGCTTAAATTCTTTCAAATTATTTGTTATAAGAGTAAAATTTTTCGCAAGCGAGCAAGAAGCGATAAGCATATCCATAGAACCTATGATTTGTCCTTTGTTTTCAAGTTCCGTTCTTATTTTTCCGTAAACCAAAGCGCATTCAATATCAAACTTCACAATATTAAACGGAGATAAAAAATTATTTAAACTTGATAAATTTTGTTCAGTTTTAAAGCTTTTATAAACTCCGTAATAAAGTTCGGCTACGGTAATACTCGATATTGCAATTTCGCCAAAATCATAGCTTTCTAATTTTTTTCTAACATTTAACGGTTTATTTTTAATAATGTAAATACAAATATTAGTGTCAAGCATTAGTTTTTTCAAAATAAATCCTCTCGTTTTTGATTATTTTGATTAATTTCTCTGCTATCTAAAATTTTTGTAAAATCTTCTGAAAATTCCTCCAAATTATCAAACCAATTTTTCCATATATTTTTATCTTGAGACATAAGCAAAACTCCGTTTGCAACTTTGCGAATAATAACCTCTCTGCTTTCAAAACGAAATTCTTTTGGAAGACGAACGGCTTGAGAATTTCCATTATTAAAAATTTTAGCTTTTTGAAACATATTAATTCCTAATTAAATATATATTAGTTAGTATATACTTTTAGATTAATAAGTCAATATTAAATTATAAATAAAAAATATTTATCAATAAAAGATTATAAAAGTTTTTGTATTATTTATTAGAATTCAATTTTTTCGTTTTTATAAATATAATCGATTCCTCTGCCTTTGTAATTCTTGCATAAAAATATATGGTAGTTGTCCAATAATCTAATCTTTCCATTTAATGTTTTTCGCTTCGATTGAAAATTTATAATATATTCAAAATCTTCAAAATATTGATAAATTAAATTCGTATCATCGGAAGTAGAAATATAATAAAAATCGTTTCCTATAAAATCGATGTCGTTATGCCAAAAATCAAAAGATGTCGGATGATAAGTGTCCCAATTCAAACAAACTGCTTCCTTTTCGGGTTTGACATAAAAATTAATCATCGAAGGAATTTGATAATTAAGCGAAAAAATTCTAATATCTTTATTCATACTATTTTTATAATAATTTTTAATATCATACCTTATAGCGTTATAATTAAAATATCTGTCAGTTGGGTCGCCTTTTATCGGAATTATTGGAATGAAATATTGAAGAATTATTATAGATATTGCCGTCATACAAAAAATTATATTTCCAAAAAATAAATTTCTTATATATCTTTTATGCCAATTTTGAGAGATAAAAAACGAAACTAAAAATAATCCGCCCGCATACATAAACAAAGCCCAATTTGCCTCAAGTTTATTTTTAAAAGATTTTTGCAATATGTATAAAAATGGAATTAACGATATAAATGCAAAATAAAAATCTTTTTCGGAAGTTTCTTTTTTAATATATTTAACTGCAGTTTTGATTATCAAATAAACGAATAATATAAAAAATAAAGGACTAAATAAACCGATTTGAGCGCCCCAAAAATCTAAAGCGCTGTTTATACTTCCTGATTTGCCAAGTCTTTTTATTATATAAATAACGGGAGCAAAATTTGTATCAATAATATAAACTATAAAAGGCAAACAGAAAATAATTATAATTAAAAACGATAAATAGAATTCTACTGATAAAAATATTTTCCTTCGTTTTGAAGAAAACAATATAAAAACTAAAATTGAAAATATTATAAATACGGAATTTATTTTAGATAATATTGAAAATCCGATTAAAGCTCCCGACAAATAAAAATATTTCTTATCGTAAAAAATACTTTTGTAATAAGCCATTATAGAAAATATAATAAAATAAAACATTGGAGTATCTATCGTAACTATCAAAGAAAGCCCAGAAAAGAATGGGATTATATTAAATAATATTATCGAAATTATAGCGGAGTTTTCGTCTCTTTCATTTTTTATAAACTTATACAAAAATACCGAAACCAATATTGAAAATATTACGCTTCCTATTCTCGCTCCAAATCCGTTATAACCGAAAACCGCTAAACTTAATTTAAGAAAATAGGCTATTCCCGGTCCATGGTCGAAAAAACCAAACGGCAAATGATTTGTCCATAAAACATAATAAGCCTCATCGTCTATTAAAGCGGTAAACGATATTAATATAATTTTAGCGATATAAACAAAAATTATAAATATAAAAGAAATTAGAAATATTTTATTTTTTATTATTGTTTTTAATTTATTGTAAATATTTAAATAATGCAATTCAAATAAAATATTAAATAACGATTTTTTATTTTTCATAAAATACCGCCTTTAATATTTAGTAGCTTGCACCAAAGAAAGCGTTTAAATGTCTGTAATAATTTTTTATTTTTGCAATGAAAAAATCGCCGAAAAAATTTATAATGCGGCGTTAGTGTAGTGTAGTGTAGTGTAGTGTAGTGTAGTGTAGTGTAGTGTCAAACTAAACATATAAAATTCCTACCTGTTTTTTAATGATTAAATTATAACATATTAATAAAAAATGTCAACACTTAAATTATAAATTATAATTAATTTAAAATAATATAATCTTCATTTTTTATAAATATAATATATAATAATTTTATTAAAAGTCTATTTTATACTATATATTCCGAAAATATTAAAAAGCGGAATTGTATATTAGTTTATAGGAAAAATATGCCTGCGAGCGAAGAAATTAAAGAAAATAATATTGAAAGTTTAGAACCAAAAAAAGCTTTAAAGAAAAAAGTTTTGATTAAATCTAAAGACAAAGTTAAAGATTTAGATTTATCTAATTACGGTTATAGAACTCAAGCGAGAATATACGCTATTATGTCTTTATACGCTTATGAAATGAATAAGGGCGATATGAATCTTGAAGAAGTTTTATCTTTTGATTATGAAGATAAAAATATAAACGATTCTATAAAACAATTTGCAAAAGAACTTATTGAAGGAACTATAAATAATTTGGAGAGAATAGACGCTATTATAGAAAAATATTCTAAAAATTGGGACATAAAGAGAATACAATATGTGGATAAATCAATATTAAGAATGTCAATTTATAGTTTGATTTATTTGAAAGAAAAAATATCAAAACCTATAATTATAAACGAAGCGGTGGAGATAGCGAAAATATTTGGCGATAAAGATTCTTATAAATTTGTTAACGGGATTTTAGATGGCATACAAGAAGAAGACTTATAATAAATTATTGTCAAAATACAAAAACCTGAAAATCATTGTATTTATTTTATGCGTAGGAGCTTTAGGCATTATATCTATTATTTCTTTAAATGTCGCTATAGTTCAAGGAAAGATAAGATTAAATTCAAAAATTATAGACGAATATACTTTAGCCGAAGAATATTATAATAATAAAGATTACGGAAAAGCTAAATCAATTTTGAAAAAAGAGATTAATTCTACTATCGACCCTAAAAAAGAATACGATTCTAAAATACTTCTTGGCAAAATATATAATGAAACGGGAGAATATATAGAAGCGATTAATCTTTTTAATAAAATGACTAATTCTTTATATTTAGACGAACGATTAAAATATAATATGGCGATATCCTATTTGAAAAGCGAAATGCCCGAACAGGCTTTATATTATTTGGAGCAAACTTTAACCGTAAACTCAAATTATATTCCTACCCTACTTACATTGGGACAATTTTATATGGATAGAAATTTGCCGCGTTTAGCGAAAGGTTATTATGAAAGAGTTTTAAATTTAGAAGACAATGACGAAGCTATGTTTTATGTCGGAATAATCGCATTAAACGAAGGATTGCAAACAATAGCTTACGATACTTTAAATAAACTTGTTAGAACAAGCAGAAGCGAATATGCGGACAAAGCGGCTAATATTTTAGGCGACATATATGTAATATCGGGAGATACCGACAGCGCGATAGAAATGTATTTAAAAAGTTTAGCTAATTCAAAAATGCAATCCGATTCTGTTGGAAGGCTTGTTAGAGTTTATCAGCAGACGGAAGATTACGATTCTATAAAAAAAGTTTACGAGCAAATTTTGGAACAGAATCCTTACGATATTGAAACTATTTTATCTCTTGGAGAATTATACGAAAAAGAAAATAGTTATGAGAAAGCGGTTAAATATTATTTAAGATTAACAAAAATTAAAAATTACGATAATACTTACGAAGCCGTAGGATTATTGGCAAACGCTTATTATAAAGGCGCTATGTTAAAAGAAGCGGAAGCGAATTATAAAAAAATATTAATAGTCGATAAAAAAGACGATTTATATATAACGGCTTTAGAGAGACTCGGCGATATAACTTATAGAAAAAAATCTTATTTTGAATCTTTAAAATATTATCAGCAAATTTATGTAATGGAAACTAATAATTTAATATTTATGCCAAGATTAGGAGAATTGGAATTATATTTTGGCAACTCCGACAGAGGAATTAGATTACTTGAAAATTCTATTAAAGCGGAAGTTGGAAACGCTTTTCCGAGTAGAACTTTGGCTATTTATTATGAATCGATAGGAAATAATAACGAAGCTATAAATTATTATAATTATACTTTGTCGAAATATCCTAAAGATAGAGAAAGCATTTATAGAGGCGGAATCCTTTATTATAAAACAAAAAATTACGAAAAGGCAAAAGAATCTCTCTTAATTGCGGCAAACGATGAAAATAATACTACTTTAGTTAGAGAAACCGCTTGGGTGACTTTATGTTCTATGATGGAAGAAATATCTTCGTATAATGACGCTTCAATTTATTATAGACAATTAATAGAAATGTCGCCTAAAGTTGAAAATTACAAACTTTACGGAGCGTTTTCATACAGAAGACTTCAATATAATGACGCTATATATTCCTACAACGAAGCATTAAATATAGCGACAGATAAAAAAGATATGTTTGAAATAAATTTAGCTTTAGGAAAATGTTATTATAGAATGAACGAACTTGACAATGCAGAAGAAAGTTATAGAAACGCTTTAAGTTATAACGGCGGAGATTCTCAGGCAAAAGAAGGTTTAAAGCAAGTTATGGCAAAAAAGAAATTGATTTATAATCGATAATTAATTTTTTTAAGAAATACTTGACATATTTTTTAATCTATGTTAAAAAATTCTATAAATTAAAAAATATTTAAATTATTTCGTTGATAAAAATTTTAAATATTGTAAAATATTACCCAATTAACTAAATTAAATTAATCAATATTGAAAAAAAATTTAAATAAACTATTGACTAATTTTTTTAAATGTTGTATAATTTAATTGTTAAAAATATTTAAATTATTATTGACTAATTTTTTTATATATTGTATAATTTAAAATATAAATAAAAAAGTGAAGGAAAATTTATACAAGATTTAAAAACACTGTAAGTATGTTGAACAGAACCAAAAGTTTAAACTTTTCAAAAATAAATCAATCAAAAAAATTATTAAAATTTTATCCGTTTCTTTCGGATACATTAGCTTTGATAACTTATCGAAAAGCGATTTTCATTTGGTTATAAATAAAAAATATTTTAAAAAGGAGTATTAGAATGAAAAAAATTCTTCTAATAATTGCAATGACGATGATTTTTAGCGTATCGGCATTTGCGTCAAGTGGGTTCGAGTTTTTGTTTCAGTTGGCTGGAGGACCTGGAGTTGTAATTCCAAATAAGGAAGCTAAAGATTTGGGCATTAAGGGAAGTTTAAGCTCCGATGCAGATATTAGCGCTCAAATCGGTTATATGTTCCAAGTTAAAGACGGTTTTGGAATAAGCGTTTTGGGCGAATTAGGTTATAGCTGGGATATTTATAGTATGGGATACGGCTCTACAGAAGTAGCTAGCGGTAGCAGTGTCGACACTTATAGCACCCAAGAAGGGCTTGATATTATTCAATACTATCATAGCTTCAAATTAGGACTATTGCCTAAATTTAATATTGGTTTAGGAGGAAGACATGGGCTTGCTATAGGAATAGGCGGAGGAGTTAAAATCCCTATTTCTGGATGGTTCTCAATGACTTCTACCGCGGCAGTCCAAAATTCACCAACAAGAGAAGGACTTGTAACAGATAATAGTATGGAGCTTAAAAGAAAAGATATAACCGATATGTTCTCTCCTGCGGTTATCGGCTACATGAAAGTGACTTTTGATTATTATTTATTCTTTACGGATAATATAGCAATGAACTTTGGTTTATATTTAGGCGGAGATTTTGCCCCTAAACAAAAAGAAACCAAAATTGGAATTGATGCGTTTGACTTTGGGCTTCAATTAGGATTTAGATTTGGTCCGAAAGCTTAAAAATCTTTTTCAAAATTTTTTATATAAATTCTAAAACACTTGATTTGCGGTTTATACTTAATTGTATAAACCGTTTTTTTATGTATTAATTTTATTCTTTTTGAGAAAAGCGAATAAAAAATCAGCCTATAAAACTATAAAGCTTAAAAAATTCAACTTTCTTATAGCATAATAATCAATATAAAATCTTTCAAGTTAGATATTCTTTTTACCGATAAATTATTATAATAGTGTTTTATAATTTTTAATAAGGTAGACTATTTTATGAATAAAAATCAGAAAATAATAAAAACAATTTTAAGTTTGATAATATCGTTTCTAATAATTTTTATAGTCGCAATGTTTGCAAGAGCGGCAAGCAATAGTATATTGCCTTCAAATAGTAAAGTTTCGGTTTTTATAAACGACTATCTTGATATGATGATGCAAATGATGGATAAAGCTGCGGTAAAAATGAATGTAAAAAGAAATACCGTTTCAGAATATCAAATTAATTTAATAAGTCAGTCAATTTCGGATTATGTCGGTTATAGCATGTATCAAACCGCCGATATTGTTAAAAATTATAATCCTAATAAATCATATTCTAAAAAAGAACTTGAAAAATATAAAAGCGATTATTATAAAATGACGATTGAAAATCCTTATTTAAGAGGAATGACGGTTTTTGCAATAGACGGAAAAATGAGGCTCAATTTATATTTGTCTAAAAATAAATCATGGCCACTTGAACTTCAAGATAATTTAATTAAAGAGATAATAAAAAAAGGTTCTTTGGTTTTAAATGCTACAAACGAAAACGCTTTTTATATAATGGAATATATTAAAAATAATCATGGAGAGATTATAGTCGCCACAAGAAACGATTATTCTTATGTGTCGGATATTGCAATGTATTATCAGGTAGCGGATAAGAGATTATATGTAAGCGATTCGAGAAATTTAATTTATAATGTTAGAGAATCTATAGGCGACAATACTATAGAAAAAGTTTCAAGCGTTATAAATAGATTCGCATATTATAAAAAACAACCAAGCTTTATAGTTAATGATTCGCTTTCTGTTTCTATGATAGGCAAAGAATATCCAAATTATTTTGAGCTTATAGTTTTAGCTTTAACGGCGCTTATAATATTATTCTTTCAGTTAATCTTAAACGGTATAATTAATTTCTTTAAATACATTATGCAAATTAAACATAATAGAGATTATCTTAAAAATATTCAGGCAGAAGGAGAATTATTAGAAAATATAGACGAAAGCATAATAAATGTAAAATTGCCTAAATCTAATCCTCAAGAAGATATTCCGCCGATAGTTGAAAAAGTTTATTATAAAATCCCCGAAGAATATAAAGAAATTAATAAAGAAGATAAATTTAATATAAAAAAAGAAATATCTAATATAGTTTCAAATATAAAAAATGGAATTAGTAAAAAAGACATTGAAGAAAAAATTGAGGATAAAAAAGAAGATAACAATATTGAAGCGTTAATTCAAAACGAGGACATAAATATAGACAATATTAATTTATCCGAAGAATACAAATTAGAAAAAGAAAATTCTGAAAATAATTTAACTGAAATAATAGAAGATATTAGCGATATAAATAACGAATATCTTAAATTCAAAGAAGACGGAATAATAGACGAAATTGAAGAAGAATATACGATAAATGAAGAATTGGAAGATTTGAAAGTAGAAAATATTACTTGCGATAATTTGAGTTTAGAAGAAAAAGAATTATATAGCTTAAACAAAGAAATTTATAATGAAGAAAATTTAGAAAATAATTTTAATTCTGAAGAGATTATAGAAAATGTTGAAAATAAATTTGAAGAAAATAATAATGTCGATGAAGATATATTAAATTCATATAATAAAGTTTTATCTGATAACGAAGAAAAAACTTTTGACGAAAAATCTGCAGAAGAAAAAGATTATAAAAAAGATAATGCGGAAGATGTTTTTGCAGCTTTCGATAAAATGCTTTCTTCTATAATAAATAAGGCGGAAGAAGATGCAAAAAGCATAATTAAAAAGTGATAAGGTTATTCTATGTTTGATAAAAATAATAATGTTTCAATTTTTGTATATATAGCTATTTTATTAAACGCTATAATAATAGCTTTATTTATTGCTTTTGTATTCGGATTAAAAAAAGACGCTTTCGATGTTGACACTAAAAAATTAGATAGAAGTTCTTTAATATGTCAAAATAGCGTTCTTAATTTAGTTAATGAATACGATAAAAGAATTAATAAAATACTTGAAAGTTATCCTTTTGACGATTTTTTGCAAAGAATTATTTTAAGCGGAATAGATAAATCAGAAAGAGATAAAATAATTTCAATATTCAGAAGCGGACATTACGCTTTTGATACTGTGGCTTTATATTTGCCCGATGGAAAAAGCGTTTTTTCATCGCCCGATAAAGCTAAAAGAATAAATATTTATAATTATAAAAATTTTGATAATTTGGTTTTCTTCGATAAAGATTATGACGGAGTTTATTTTGTTAAATCAATTTCTAACGAAAAAGGAATTAAAATCGGCTATATAGTCGCAAGCGTATTTAAAAAGATTTTTGAAAATACTTCATATAATTTAAACTTTGTAGTTTTGCCAAGCGGAGTAGTTTATTATAATCCAGCTATTGATATTAACAGCATTTCTCGAGATACTTTAACTCAATATATGGAAAAATCTAATTCAGAAACTATTAATATAGATAATTCTTCCTATCTTTTGCATTCAAGCAAAGTGAAAGGAATAGAAAATTTTTCTATAGGAATATTGGAGCTTAATGTTCCGATTGTTCAAAAATATTTAAAATATGTTTTATTATTAATTTTATCGTCTTCTTTTATATTTTTAATCGTTTCGGTTTTATACGATAGAAGAAAAATTATCGCTGAAAATCAAGGCGATATATACGATGAAGAAGAAGATTATAATATAAACAGTATCAATTTTAATGTCGATGAAAAAAATGAAAATGATTTTGAACTTTTAAGCGAAGACGATATTAATTATTTAAATAATATAAATCTTGAAGATATTCTTAAAGAAGAATACGAAGATAAAAAAGAAAATATTGAAGAGAAAGAAGAAGAGAAATTAATATTAGACGATTTAGAAAATTTTGATATGCCAGAAGACGATAAATTCGATGAAAAATTTGACAATGAAAATAATAACGAAATTGAAAATAAAGAAGAAATAGAAGATAAAGGCGACAACGAAGAGATAAAAAATAATGATATAGATTTAGACGATTTGGAAGAATTATATAATCATTTGGAAGAGATGGAAAAATTGGATGAGAGAGAAGACAATATTTCAGAAAGCATAGATGAAATTGAAGATATTATTAACGATGAGGAGGACATTTTGATAAGTCATGGTTCTATTATTGAAGATGAAATAACAAAAGAAGAAGACGAATATTTTTCTTCAAGCGAGGCTTTTAATATTCCTCTTAATAAAGATTTTCTTCTTGGCGATGAAATTGATTTAAATAATATTGACGAAAGTTATAACGGAGAAGTTGTAAAAAAAGCGGATGAAAACGATACTTTTGATAAAGAAGATTTAACGGACGAAGAATTATATAATCCCGAAGAAGTTCCTAAAGTTCCAGACGATTATTATAGAGAAGCGGAAGAAAAAGTTAGAGAAAATATGACTGCTTCTTGGAAGAAAGTATTAAAATCGATAAGAGGAAAAAAATTTGTCAATAAAAATATGAATGAAATTTTAAGTTGGATAAGAGAGCAGTCTGGATTAGATATAGTTCATTGCGCTATGCTTAATAAAGGCGAGGATAAAATTTACAGAGTTTCGGATTCTAAAAATTTATCCGATTCTACAAAAGAATTATTAAAGATAGACGAAAACGAAGGATTATTTAAAAAGATACTTTCACATAACAGAACTTTGTATGTGTCAGACCCTTTTTCTTCAGATTCGTTAAAAGATAAATTTGATATTAGCGACAGAGAAAATATATATCATTTGATTTTTATTCCCGTTCAAGATGAAGAAGGAAAATTAAAATCGTTTTTTATAGGTTTATCGGTAAATTAAAATTATAATCAGAGGTTAGTAGAATGGAATATATTATAGTCGTTTCTGCTTTTATTGTAATTGGAATAATAGTGAGTTTAATATTTTATAAGATACTTCATTTAAAAGTATTCGGCGGATTTGTAATGATGTTTATAATAGCGACTGCGGGAGCTTTATTAGGTTCTTATTATATTCCGAGAATAAACGAGATTGTGGAATATATTAAAATAAATTTATCGTCCGCAATTTTAGGTTCTATAATTTTAATCATATTGCTTTATATATTCACTCCGAAATCATTAAAATAGAATCGCCATGTTTATATAGCAAAACCGATTATAAAAGACGATAAGGCTATAGAAAATATAAGAAAATACGCGTCAATAGCGCTAGCTTTTACTTTTTGCAAGTTAGGAATGAGAGCGTCAAAAATAGATAAATAAGTTGAAAAATATATTAAATCTCAAAATGGTTATCCTGCAAATTTTGAAGTTTCAAATTATGGTTTTGCTACAAGCATATCGATTGGAAATGAAATAGCGCATGGCGTTGGATACTAATATCATGAAGCTACTTATATTTTTAATTTTTATCATCCGAATAACGATATTATTCTTGAGCCTAATATGGTCTTTGTTTTCGAGCTTATGATTACAAACGGTTCTGATAAATATTCTATAGAAGAAGACGGTTGTACTATTTCTACTAATGATAGTTCTTAGCCGTTCATTTCGAGCATACCGTTTTAATAACTAAAGACGGCGTTTAAATATTAGGAATAAATTGATTTTTACATAGTAAACATTGATTTATACTATAAAAATATGAATATTTTTTAAATTTTTTGCTTGACATAAATTTAATTTAATTATATAATTGATTACCTTGTAAATTACAGACTCTATTTAAGTCTAATTAAGGAGTAAAAAAATGGCGGGAGCTAAAATAAAAACCGAGCAGATACATTTGCAATGCACGGAATGTAAAAGGAAAAATTATATTACGACAAAAAACAAACAGAATGTTCAGGAGAAACTTGAATTGAAAAAATATTGTCCGCATGATAGGAGACATACTATTCATAAAGAGTTGAAGGTTTCGAGATAGATTTTGTTATGGGTCAGTAGTTCAATTGGTAGAGCACCAGTCTCCAAAACTGGGTGTTGCAGGTTCGACTCCTGTCTGACCTGATTGTTTTGCTGATATTTTAATTTTAGGGTGATTTTATGGCAGATAATAAAAAAAGAAAAAACAAATTATTTAGTTCTTTAGACGAAATTAAAAAAGAACTTTTTGAAAGAAGCGTATGGCCAACTCGTCAAGAGGTTATTAATCAAACGGTTGTGGTTATTATTTTGCTTATTATAGCTTCGGCTTTTTTGGGAGCTGCGGATTATGTGGTAACTCTTTTAACTAGAACTTTATTGGACGGTTCTATTATGTCGTCTATAATGTCTTCGAGAATGATTTTATTTTTAATAGCGATAGTAATAGTTTTAGTCGTAATTTATTTTGCTATACGATATGTAAGGAAGAATAGATATAACAGGTGATAAATATGTCCGATACGAAAGATTATAAATGGTATATAGTTCATACTCAAAACGGCTATGAAAAGAAAATTAGAGAAAGAATAGACAAGAGAGTTAAAGAAAACGGAATGGAAGATTTGATTGTCGATATATATATTCCTTCTCAAATGGTTTCTGTTACTAAAAACGGAAAGAAAGTAAATAAAGAAGAATTTTCTTATCCTGGATATGTTTTTGTTAAAATGATAATGAACGATGCCACGCAATCTATGATTAGAAGAACTCCTGGCGTTTCGGGTTTTATAGGAAGCCATGCAACGACTAAAGAAGAAGGGCAAATAATTCCAAATCCTTTAAGCGAAGCGGATGTATCTCGCATATTTGAGGATATGGAAAGCAAAGATAAGAATCAAATAAACGAAATTATAGGATTAGATTTTGATGTAGGCGAAAAAGTTCAAGTTATTGACGGACCTTTTAACGGTTTGAATGGAGTAATTAAAAATGTTAATACCGATAAAGGCAAAGTTACCGTTGAAATAGAAATTTTCGGAAGAAGCACGCCTACGGAATTAGATTTTAATAAAGTTAAGAAATTATAAAATAATTAAAGAGGTATAAAATGGCTAAAAAAATAGTTGGTATTGTAAAGGTTAGAATTCCAGGAGGAGAAGCTACGCCAGCGCCTCCATTGGGTCCGGCTTTAGGACAGAAGCAAATTCAAATAGCTGCATTTGTTAAAGATTTTAACGCTAAAACTTCTAAACTTAAAGGACAATTATTAAATACATATATAACGGTTTATGAAGATAAAACTTATACTTTTGTAACTAAAGGAACTTCTACTTCTACCTTGATTAAAAAGAAATTGGGAATAGAAAAAGGTTCGGGAGAGCCTAATAAAACTAAAGTCGCTTCTATAAATCAAAAACAGCTTGAAGAGATAGCTCAAGAAAAAATGACTTATATGTCGGCAAACGATATAGACGCGGCTAAAAAAATAGTTGCGGGAACGGCTCGCGCTATGGGTATAAAAGTGGAGTAAATTATAAGCAACACCATTTATTAAAAATAATAATTTTAAGAATAAATGGAAGTAACAGTTTGAAAAATAGATTATAAAAAGGATTGTAAAATGGCTACAAAACAAAAAAAGATAGGCGGCAAACGTTACGACGCTATATTTAAGACGGTAGAAAAGTCAAAACTTTATGCCGTAGATGAAGCTATAGAATTAGCGAAGAAAAATGCCACCTGTAAATTTGACGAGACTATTGAGGCTACTATAAACCTTAATATCTTGCCTAAACATTCTATAAGAGATACTTTATCTTTTCCTAATTCTTTCGGAAAGGAAAAAAGAGTTGTAGTTTTTGCTCAAGGCGAAAAAGCTGACGAAGCAAAAAACGCGGGCGCTATTGAAGTCGGTTTTGAAGATTTAATAAGCAAAATTAAAGGCGGTTATACCGATTTCGATGTGGCAATATCTACTCCCGATTTAATGAAAGAAGTCGGAAAATTGGGGCAGATACTTGGAAGAAAGGGACTTATGCCTAACCCAAAAACGGGAACTGTGACTTTAGATATCGCTCAAACCGTTAAAAGTTTTAAAGGCGGAAGAATGGAATACAGAGCGGATAAATTCGGAGTCGTTAGAATGGGAATAGGTAAAGCTTCAATGGACGCTAATAAATTAAATGAAAATTTTAGAGCGTTTTATGACGAGATTTTGAGAAAGAAACCTTCGGACCTAAAGGGAGAATACATTAAAGGAATAAGCGTTACATCCACTATGGGCGTTGGTATAAGTATAGATTATAAGAAAATAAAACTATAAAAATGTATATTTGAATAAACCTGTTTTTATAGACGAAGTCGTATTTTGTGATCCCATTATACGAATAGATTAAAGAAACGGTTTAATATAGAGAGGTGATAATATGCCTAATAAGAAAAACATTGAAACGGTTGCGCATCTTAAAGAGAGAATTGATTCTTGCGCTGGGCTTGTATTCTTCGATTATAGAGGAGTAAATGTGGCTCAACTTACCGATTTAAGACGCGAACTGTCAAAAACTTCTTCCTCTATAAAAATATGTAAAAACTCTTTGGTAGATATTGCCTTAAAAAATTTAGGCAGAGAAGTAAAAGACGAGATGTTTATCAATCCTACGGCGGTTGTTTTTGCAAAAGAAGATATGCCTGCAGCCGCTAAAGTGATTAGCGAAGCCGCTAAAAAGAACGATAAAATAAAAATCAAAGGCGGTTATATGGGAGCGGATTTGCTTGATTCGGCTAATGTCGAAGTTGTCGCTAATATTCCGCCAAGAGAAGTTTTGCTTTCTCATTTGGTTACGGCTTTACAATCGCCTATATCAAGTTTGGCAAATTCTCTACAAAGCGTTATATCGGAACTTGCTTATACGCTTGATTCTGTGGAAGAAGAAAAAAAGAAATCGGCTTAATAGCTGAAAAAAATAATTAAATTAAAAATTAAAAAAATTAAGGAGTAAAAAAATGGCTTTAAGTAAAGAAGAGATACTACAAGCGATAGAAGAGATGAAAGTTATAGAGCTTCATGAATTGGTTGAAGCTATTAAAGAAAAATTTAATGTAACCGCTGCTATGCCCGTTGCGGCTGTAGCGGCTCCTGCGGCTGGCGGTGGCGCTGCGGCTCCTGCGGAAGAAGAGAAAAACGAATTCGATATAATTCTTACTGGATTTGACGCCGCTCAAAAAATAGCGCTTATTAAAGAGGTTAGAGCGGTTAGCGGTTTAGGTTTAAAAGAAGCTAAAGACGCCGTTGAAAAAGGCGGTGAGACTATTAAGTCTGGAGTTTCTAAAGACGAAGCTGCCGCTATCAAAAAACAATTAGAAGCTGCTGGCGGTAAAGTTGAAGTTAAATAATAAAAAACGATTAAAATTTAAGGAGGGTATTATGGCTTTTACCCTTCTTAATTCTTATATTAAAATACAAACTAATTAAAGCTACAATGCGGAGACATTTTTAATATGGCTAATAACATTCAAATAGACAATAAAGTATATAAAGAAAGAGGAATAGAGTTCGCTAAAAAATACAGAATTGAAAACGGACGAGTAAATTTTTCACATTCGGCATCGGTTTTAGAACCTCCCGATTTTCTTGCTATACAAAAAGAGTCATACAATAGTTTTCTTCAAAAGGATGTTCCTGAAAACAAAAGAAAAAACGAAGGCTTGCAGGAAGTTTTAAACTCTATATTTCCTATAGTCGCTACAAATGAAAAAATGCAAATAGAATTTATTTCATATTCTATAGGAGAGCCTAAAATATCCGAAAAAGAGGCGAGAAGAAGAGATAAAACTTATGCTTATCCTTTTAAGATAAAAGTTCAATTAACGGTTAGAGACCCTGAAATGATAGTCGAACAGGAAATTTTTGTAGGCGATATTCCAGCTATGACGGACAGAGGCACTTTTATTATAAACGGAGCGGAAAGAGTCGTAGTTTCTCAAATTCACAGGTCGCCTGGAGTAGTCTTTAATAGAAGCGATAGAGATGCTATGTTTGTAGCAAAAATAATACCCGAAAGGGGAACTTGGCTTGAGTTTGAACTTGATACCAAAAAAGATATAATGTATGTAAGAATAGATAGAAAGAAAAAACTTCCTGTTACGGTATTTTTAAGAGCTATAGGAATTACAACCAACGAAGAAATTTTAAAATTATTCTATACGGTTGATAAAATTTCATTAACTAAAATGTCGGATGAAGCTAAAAAAGAAGCTTTGATAGGAAGACGCTCATATTCAACGGTTTACGATACGGAAAATCCAGAAGAGATTATATTAAATCCAGGCGAGCTTATAAATACCAACCTTGCCGAAAGGCTTTTAATGAGCGGAATTAAAGAAGTTGAAGTTTTAAATATGGAAGCCATTAAAGATAATGTAACTATAATCAATACTTTAGATAAAGACGCTACAAGAAATCAAAAAGAAGCCTGTGCAAAAATATATAATGTAATAAGACCTGGAGAGCCAGCTTTATTAGATACTGTGGTTAAAATATGCAATGATTTGGTATTTGATTCTAAATCTTACGCTTTGGGAGATGTTGGAAGATATAAAATAAATAAGAGACTTAATTTTCCTGAAAACGAACAGAGCAAAGTTTTAAGACATGAAGATATAATTGAAACGATTCGCTTTTTAATAAAAGTTTTCATAAACGAAGAACAGCTTGACGATATAGACCATTTGGGAAATAGAAGAATAAGAAGCGTTGGAGAGCTTTTGGCTATTCAAATGAAAACGGGATTTACGAGATTGGAAAGAATAGCAAAAGAGAGAATGCAAATGCAACAATCCGAAAGCGGAGCGATTACTCCTCAATCTTTGGTAAGCATTAAATTAGTGCAGTCGGTTTTGAAAGAATTTTACGGAACGAGTCAATTATCGCAATTTATGGACCAAAATAATCCTTTAGCCGAAATTACGCATAAGAGAAGATTAAACGCTTTAGGACCTGGCGGACTTACGAGAGATAGAGCGGGATTTGAAGTGCGCGATGTTCATCATACTCATTACGGCAAAATATGTCCTATTGAAACTCCAGAAGGTCCAAATATTGGGCTTATAGTTTCTCTTGCAACTTACGCAAGAATAAATAAACATGGATTTTTAGAAGCTCCTTATAGAAAAGTTATTAAAGGCAAAGTAACGGACGAGATAGAATATTTGACGGCTCATGACGAAGAGAGATTTCATATTGCGGACGCCAACGCTCCTATAAATGAAGATGGAACTTTTAAGGAAAATCTTATTTCTACAAGATACAGGTCTGAATTTCCTTATTCGTCTCCTGAGCAAGTTCAATATATGGATGTTTCGCCTCAACAGATAGTTTCGCTTTCAAGTTCTTTAATACCGTTTTTAGAGCATGATGACGCAAACAGAGCTTTAATGGGAAGCAACATGCAAAGGCAGAGCGTTCCTCTTTTATTTCCAGAAGCTCCTATAGTTGGAACGGGAGTCGAAGCTAAAATATGTCAGCCTGGAACTGGAATAGCTTTGCATGCTAAAAGAGCGGGAAAGGTTATAAAAGTAGTTAATAATGAAATAGTTATTAAGCCAAATAAACAAAACGATAAAGACGATTTTGATGTTTACGAACTTATAAAATATCAAAGAACAAACCAAGACACTAATTTTCATCAAAGACCAGTAGTTAATGTCGGCGATTCCGTTAAAGCGGGAGGACTTCTTGCGGATGGACCCGCTACCGATAATGGAGAGCTTGCTTTGGGAAGAAATGTTTTAGCCGCTTTTATGATATTTGAAGGATATAATTTTGAGGACGCTATTCTTTTAAGCAAAAGATTAGTTCAGGAAGATGTATTTACTTCGATTCATATAGAAGAGTTTTCGGTTGAAGCGAGAGAGACGAAATTAGATAAAGAAAATATTACGAGAGATATTCCTAATGTTTCGGATTCTGCATTTAAGAATTTGGATGAAAGAGGAATAGTTAGAATCGGGGCTAAAGTTAAAGCGGGAGATATTTTAGTTGGAAAAGTGACTCCTAAAGGCGAGACGGAAATTACGCCAGAATATAGACTTCTTCATTCGATATTTGGAGAAAAGGCGAGAGATGTTAAAGACACTTCTTTAAGAGTGCCGCATGGAAAAGACGGAACTGTTATAGATGTTAGAGTTTATAGCAGAGAAAACGGAGACGAATTAAAGCCTGGAGTCGAAGAGGTTGTAAAAGTATTTTTGGCTAAAAAACGAATAATACAAGAAGGCGATAAAATGGCAGGGCGTCATGGAAATAAAGGAGTCGTTGCAAGAATAATGCCTATAGAAGATATGCCTTTTTTAGAAGATGGAACTCCTGTAGATATATGTTTAAATCCTTTAGGCGTTCCTTCTCGTATGAATATAGGGCAGGTTATAGAGATGTTGCTTGGATGGTCGGGTTATAAAATGGGATTAAAATACGCTTGTCCCGTATTTGAAGGACCTAAAGAAGACGCTTTAAAAGAGGCTATGATTGCAAGCGGAATGAATCCAAGCGGTAAGGTTAAACTTTATGACGGAAGAACGGGAGAGCCTTTCAAAAACGAGGTTGCCGTAGGTTATATGTATATGCTTAAATTAAATCACCTTGTAGAAGATAAAGTTCATGCAAGAAGCACGGGACCTTATTCTTTGGTTACTCAGCAGCCTTTGGGAGGAAAATCTCAATTTGGCGGACAGAGACTCGGAGAGATGGAAGTTTGGGCTTTAGAAGCTTATGGAGCTGCTAATATGCTTCAAGAGTTTTTAACCGTTAAATCGGACGATATGACGGGAAGAGCAAGAATATACGAATCTATCGTTAAAGGCGATGTTATATCCTCGCCTGGAATACCAGAAAGTTTTAATGTTTTGGTTCAAGAATTAAGAGGATTGGGATTAAATATCACAATTCATGATGAAGAAGGAAATAAATTGCCTTCAACCGAAAAAGAATTAAAACAAAAATCGAAAAAACAAACTAAAATTTTTAAATAAAATAGGAGAAGTTTAATTATATGCAATTCACAAACTTTGACCAAATAAAAATTAGCGTGGCAAGTCCTCAAGTTATGAGAGAATGGAGCTATGGAGAGGTTAAAAAACCTGAAACCATTAATTATAGAACTTTACGCCCAGAAAGAGACGGGCTTTTTTGCGAAAAAATATTCGGAACTACAAAAGAATACGAATGTTATTGCGGAAAATTTAAAAGCATTCGTTATAAAGGCGTAGTTTGCGATAAATGCGGAGTCGAAGTTACTCACTTTAAGGTTAGAAGAGAGAGAATGGGGCATATAGAATTGGCGGCGCCTGTAGCTCATATATGGTATTATAGAAATACGCCTTCAAGAATCGGACTTCTTCTAAATATAAATATGTCTCATTTAAGAAGCGTTCTTTATTTTGAAAGATATATAGTTATAGAGCCTGGCGAAAGCACTTATTCTCGAGGCGACCTTCTTACCGAAGACGAATATAACGAATGTTTAGATAGATTCGGAGATAATGTTAAAATAGGAATCGGAGCGGAAGGCATAAGAGATATGCTTAGAGATATCGATTTGGACGAAGAGATAAAAAAGCTCAGAGCGGAGATGATTAAAAAAGGAGAAAAGAGCGATAGAAGATTAAGAAAAAGATTAGAAATTTTTGAGGATTTTAAATCGAGCGGAAACGACCCTTCTTGGATGATTTTAGATGTTGTTCCCGTTATTCCGCCAGAATTAAGACCTATGGTTCAGCTTGACGGCGGAAGATTTGCAACAAGCGATTTGAACGATTTATACAGAAGAGTTATAAATAGAAATATTCGCTTAAGAAGATTATTGGTATTAAGAGCGCCCGATATTATAATAAGAAACGAAAAGAGAATGTTGCAAGAAGCCGTTGACGCTTTATTTGACAATAGCAGAAGAAAGAAAGTTGTAAAAGGACCTGGAAACAGAGCTTTAAAATCTTTATCCGATATGCTTAAAGGAAAACAGGGACGATTTCGTCAAAACTTATTAGGTAAAAGAGTCGATTATTCGGGGCGTTCGGTTATCGTTGCTGGACCGAGTTTAAAAATGCATCAATGCGGACTTCCTAAAAAAATGGCGGTTGAATTATTTAAACCTTTTATAATGAAAAAATTGGTTGAAATAAACAGAGCGCATAATATTAAAAGCGCAAAAAGATTTGTCGAAGAAGGCAGAGAGGAAGTTTGGGGCGTATTGGAAGAGATAGCTAAAGAGCATCCCGTTTTATTAAATAGAGCGCCCACTCTTCATAGATTGGGAATTCAAGCTTTTGAGCCAGTGCTTGTTGAAGGTAAAGCGATTCAGTTGCATCCTTTAGTTTGTCATGCTTATAACGCGGATTTTGACGGCGACCAAATGGCGGTTCATACTCCGCTTTCGGCAGAATCTCAAATTGAGGCTTGGACTTTAATGCTTGCTCCTCATAATATACTTAATCCCGCTAACGGAGAGCCTATTGTAAATCCTACGCAAGATATAGTTCTTGGAATAAATTATTTAACAAAATTAAGAGCGGGAGTTAAAGGCGAGAATAAAATATTTTCTTCTTCAAAAGACGCTTTGCTTGCTTACGATAATAATTTAGTAGAGCTTGAAGCGAGAATAAAAGTTTTAATGAAAAATAATAAAACGGGCGAGGAAGAATTTATTGAAACTTCGGTTGGTAGATTAAAATTTAATAATGTAATTCCTGAAGATTTTAGATATCAAAATAGAGATTTCAACAGTAAGGATTTAGCGAAATTTATTCATGAAGTTTATTTAAAACATGGAACTTCCACTACCGTAAATATGCTTGACGATATTAAAGAGCTTGGTTATAAGAGTGCTACCGTATTTGGTTCTACGATTTCTATAGAGGATATTGTAATTCCTCCAATGAAGAAAAATGAAATTGAAGAGGCGACTAAAAAATTAGAATCTCTTCAATCTCAATATATGGACGGTATTATTACAAATGACGAAAGAAGCCAAAAAGTTATTGACTTATGGTCTTCTGTTTCGGATAAAATTTCTGACGCTATGATGGATAATTTAAGAAAAGACCAAGACGGATTTAATCCCGTTTATATAATGGCGGATTCGGGTGCTAGAGGAAGTAAACAGCAAATAAGACAGCTTGCAGGTATGCGAGGACTTATGGCTAAACCTTCGGGAGATATTATAGAACTTCCTATTATATCAAATTTTAAAGAGGGACTTACCGTTCAAGAATATTTTATTTCAACACATGGAGCGAGAAAAGGATTAGCGGATACCGCTTTAAAAACTTCAAGCGCGGGATATTTGACGAGAAAATTAGTAGATGTAGCTATCGGAGTTGTCGTTTCAGAACCTGATTGCGGAACGGTTAAAGGTATCGTAGTTGAAGCTATAAAATCGGGAGATGAAGTTATAGACCCTTTGAAAAACAGAGTAGTAGGATTTTTTAGCAATGAACATATTTATCATCCGATTACTAAAGAGCTTATATGTTCTGCGAATACGGAGATAACCGAAGAGATTGGCGATATAATAGAAAAAGCGGGAATTGAAAAAATAAATATAAGGCATCCTCTAACATGCGAAAGCAGAATGGGAGTTTGTCAAAAATGCTATGGAAGAAGTTTATCGACAAATAACCTTGCGGCTATAGGAGAAGCGGTTGGAGTAGTTGCCGCTCAAAGTATAGGACAACCCGGCACTCAGCTTACAATGAGGACATTCCACATTGGAGGAGTCGCCACGCAGTCGGTTGAAGAGAACGAGATTAAAGTTAATTATCCTATTTATATAGAACAATTATCGGGATATGTTTTACAGCCTAACGGAGTTAAAATTACGGCGAGAAAAGGCGATTTGAAAATTAGAAGAGTTTTAGATAAATGGGAAATAAATAACATAAAAGATATATTATTTGAAAACAATTCTAAAGTTCTTATAGGCGATGTTATAGCCAATACAAAAAATGGCGATGAGATAAAATCTACTTATAACGGAACATTTAAGATAACTGACGATAATAAATATATAATGATAACGGGAATAGAGCATAATGTCGGCATTAAAGTTGGAAGCGAATATAGAGTTGATGAGCATACATTTATTGAAGCGAATACGATTTTGGCAAGTTTTGACGCTTATAACGAGCCGATAATCGCCGAAAAAGGCGGAGTTATAAGGTATCAAGATATTATTTTAGGTAGAACTATGGTTGAAGAGATAGACGAGCAGACGGGAAATAAAACTCATATAATTCAAGAGTTTAAAGACGAAAAAATGCAACCTAAAATACTTATAGTAAGCGAAGGCGACACTTTTGAAACCGATATTCCAAACGGCGCTCAACTTATGGTTGATAATAACGCTAAAGTTGAAGCGGGAGAGGTAATAGCGAAAATAACTAGAGTTCAACAAAAGAGTAGAGATATTACGGGAGGACTTCCAAGAGTTACAGAATTGCTTGAAGCTCAAAAACCTAAAGACGCCGCAATTATAGCGGGAATTGACGGAGAGGTTGAAATCGGAGGCTCTCATAAAGGCAAAAAAGTAGTAAAAATTATAAACGAATTTGACGAGACTAAACATTTAGTGCCTCATGGAAAAATGCTTTTGGTTAGAAATGGCGACCATGTGGAAACAGGCGCTCAATTATGCGCGGGTAAAATAAATCCTCATGATATTTTGGAGACTAAAGGAGATTTGGCACTTCAAACTTATTTGCTTGACGAAATACAAAGCGTTTATAAACAACAAGGAGTTGGAATTAACGATAAACATTTTGCGCTTATAATTAGGCAAATGTTAAGAAGACTTGAAATTACAGACCCAGGCGATACTAAATATATTGTAGGGCAGTATGTCGATAAATACGAATTTGAAGAAGAAAATAAAAGATACGAAGAAGCGGGAGGTTCGCCTGCAAGCGGTAAACCCGTTCTTTTAGGACTTACTAAAGCCGCGCTTAATACGGAAAGTTTTATATCTTCGGCGTCTTTCCAAGAGACTACGAAAGTTTTAACTAACGCCGCAATTAAAGGTAAAATTGATAAATTGCTTGGATTAAAAGAAAATGTTATAATAGGGCATTTGATACCTGCGGGAACGGGAGTTAAACTTTATAATAAACTTCATGTATATAATAAGGAAAGCGGAGATTTAGAGAAAGTCGAAAGCGTAGATTTATCCGCTCCTAAAGAAGAGGATATTATACAGATAACCGTTTAAAATTATTATTAATTTTATAAATAAAATTTTGACATAAAGAATTTATTTTAGTATAATATACTTTATGTTTAATAGATTATTAAAAAAAATTAATAAAGTTAAATCTTTGGAATTTGATAAAGCTACGGAAGAATTGGAGAATTTTGTATATAATAATTCTAATTTTTTAGATATTTTAGGAGAAATAGGCGCTATACCAGAAAGTATAGAACATGATTCTACTGAAGAAAAATTATTTTCAAAAGTATCGGATATTGTTTTATCAAGAGCTTTTATTGAAATAGGTTTAGATTCTGAAGTATTAAAACAAAGAGGCAATTCTGCGGATGTGTTTGCAAAATCGAAATTTCATGGATATTCGCTTGTCGCTGACGCTAAATCTTTTAGAATGAGCAGAACTGCAAAAAATCAAAAAGATTTTAAAATAAATTCTCTCAATAATTGGAGAGGAAATTCTGAATATGCAATTTTATGCAATCCATATTTTCAATATCCTAAAAAAGCAAGCCAAATTTATTCTCAATCTATAAATTATAATGTTTGTTTATTTAGTTGGGAACATTTTATTTTTTTAATAAAAAATAAAATTAAAGAAAATAATAAAATTAATTTTGAATGTATATGGAATTTTGGACAATATAACTCAAATAAAGTTTTAATCGCAAATAGAAAAGAATGTTTTTTAAATGACTTTAATAAGTATCTTTGTATTAATATAAATAAAAATGAAGACGATTTTACTTATATATATATATATTAAGAAATCAGAAAAGCAAAATAAAAAATAGATGCAATAATGAAATTTTATATTTAGAAAATGAAATAAAATTAATAAATAATTATTCTAAAGAAGAAGCTATAAGAGAATTAATAAAATCGAAAAAATTAAAAGAAAAAATAAAACATATAAACGATTTTATTAAAGGACTAAATTATGATAGATAAAATAATATGCGGAGATTCTATAGAATTGATAAAATCAATAGATAACGAATATGTTCATGCTATTATTTCCGATATTCCCTATGGTATATGTTATGAAGATTGGGATATTTTGCATAATAATTCTAATTCCGCATTGGGAGGAACTTCAAACGCTCAATTAGAAATGGGAAGTTTATTTAAAAGACGAGGAAAACCTTTAAACGGCTGGAGCGAATCCGATAAAAAAATACCGCTTGAATATCAAGAATGGTGTTCTAAATGGGCTTCGGAGTGGTTAAGAGTTCTAAAATCTGGTGGGAGTTGTTTTATTTTTGCAGGAAGAAGATACGCCCATAGATGCATAGTGGCATTAGAAGACGCTGGATTTACTTTTAAAGATATGCTTGCATGGGAAAAGAATTTTGCCGCTGCAAAAGCCCAAAGATTATCGTCTATTTATGAAAGGCGAAATGACGATGAAAACGAACAAAAATGGAAAGGTTGGAGAGTAGCTAATTTAAGACCACTATTCGAGCCTATTTTATGGTTTCAAAAACCCTACAAGATAGGCGGAACTATAGCGGATAATGTAATAAACAACGAAGTAGGCGCTTGGAACGAGGAAGCCGTAAAAAAATATAATTTAAATTATAAGAATAATAATTTTTATGATAATATTATTAAAGTGGAAACATCTAAAAGCGATTTTGGAAATCATGTAAATCAAAAACCTTTAAAACTAATGGAATTTTTAATTTCTCTGGTTACAAAAGAAAATGCTATAATACTAGACCCTTTTTGCGGTTCGGGAACAACATGCATAGCGGCTAAAAATATAAACAGACATTATATAGGAATAGAAATAGACTCTTATAATGTAGAAATATCTAACAAAAGATTATTAGAATCTATGCAATTAGATTTTAATATATATTAATAATATTCTTAATATATTTTATAATCCTATAACTTTTCTTATCTCTTCAATATTATTTTCAACTTTTATCGGAGCGTTTGATATTTTAATCGCGTTATCAGGGTCCTTCAAGCCATTCCCTGTAAGAACGGAAACTATAATATCGTCTTTTTTTAATTTGCCATTTTTATAAGTTTTAATTATTCCCGCCAAAGACGCCGCCGATGCGGGTTCTGCAAATATTCCTTCCTCTTTTGCTAACATAGAATAGGCTTCGAGTATTTCATCGTCCGTTACAGAATCTATAAAGCCTTTAGATTCGTTTGCAGCATTAACCGCTAATTTCCAACTTGCAGGATTTCCTATTTTTATTGCGGTAGCCAAAGTTTGAGGATTTTCTATAATTTTATTTTTAACGATTGCCGCAGAACCTTCCGCTTCAAAACCTATCATTTTAGGCAAATTAGAAATTATATTTTTATCTTTATATTCTTTAAAGCCCATCCAATAAGCGGATATATTTCCCGCATTTCCAACAGGTATCGCCAAATAATTTGGAGCTTTTCCTAATATATCGCATATTTCAAAAGCTGAAGTTTTTTGTCCTTGAAGTCTGTAAGGATTAATTGAATTTACAAGAGTTATAGGATAATTATTCGTAATCTCTATAACCGATTTTAACGCTTCATCAAAATTTCCATTTATTGCTATAACTTTAGCGCCATACATTAAAGCTTGAGCTAATTTTCCTAAAGCGATATTTCCATCGGGGATAATAACTATGCATTGAATATTGCTCCTTGCCGCGTATGCTGCTGCCGATGCCGAAGTATTTCCCGTAGAAGCGCACATTATAGCTTTAGAGCCTTCTTCCAAAGCTTTAGCTACTGCCATTACCATTCCTCTATCCTTAAAAGAACCTGTCGGATTTAATCCGTCATATTTAAAATATAATTCTATTCCTCCAAGTTTTTCTCCTATTTTTTCGGCTTTTATTAAAGGCGTATTTCCTTCATTTAAACTTATAAGCGGAGTTTTATCGGTTATAGGCAAATAAGATTTATATTCTTTGAGTAATCCTTTCCATGCTTTCATAATTTGAACCTTTTTACAAAATTATTAATATTTTAAGAATATACTTAAATATAAATTTTTTCAATAAGATTATTTTTATTATAAAAATTATTTTAAATAATGGAGTTTATGATTATTAAAAATATTTTAAATTAATCCATGCTAAAATTCTGATATATAAACTTAAACGGTATATACACCTTACCGTTTTCCGCATAATCTCTAAGCAAGCCTTGAGGCGGCGGTTTTAATTTTTTAGCGTATTCTATAGCTTTTGAACAAGAATTATCTAAACTGCCTTGTCCGATTTGAGATTTCTTTAAAAACTTTTCAAATAAAATATTTCCATCTTCATCTTATGTAGCCTTGTAATAATGCTTTTTTGTAAAAAAGAAATAAAAAAAGAATAAATAATAAAAAATGTTATTTCAATAATCATTATTTTAAAAATTATTCTTATTTTTTAGTATAAAATCTTTAATTTAAATTATTCATAATTTTTATTTTATATTCTTCCGTTTTTCTTCTTCCAAATAAAATTTTTTAGCTTCTTCAATATTTGCAAATTTTTCCATATTATCATTTAAATTTGATTTTAAAAGTTTTCTTTCTTCAAGGAGCGCTTTTCTATTTTCTTTAAATATTTTTTCATGTTCTCGCATCATATCCAAATCTTTTATTATTCCAGCTCCAGCTTTAGCGATATCTACTACGGGCTGCAATATTTCCTTTGCATCTCTATAGCCTTGTTCTATTCTTCTATAAGCGCCTTCGGTAGAAAAATCTAAAGTGCCTTTGAAAAAATTACCCAAATCTTCTTGCGGACATATTTCGTATATATTAACGCCTTCTCTTCTATCTTTTAAAATCTCGTCCGCTTTTAAATGAATTACTATTATATCGGTACATCCTTCTTCATAAAGAGGAGTTATTGGAGAGTTGTCTTTTATTCCGCCGTCATAATAATATTTTCCTTCTATCTCTTCTTTTGGAAATATAATCGGTATCGCCGATGTTGCAAGAAGAATTTTTTTTATAGTTTCAGTATCGTAACCGTTTAACTTAAAATATCTAGTTTCAAAAAGCGGAAGCTCAACGCAAGTCGCATAAATAGGAAATTTCATTTTTGAAAGTTCATTTAAATCTATATATTCGTCTATTATTTCAATCAATCCTTTTCTTGAAAGTATTCCCTTCACGGATAACGATTCAAAAAAACTTATTAAAATCGGGTTTGTAATTTTCTTTATATCTATATCGATACTTAAAATTTTATCCTGTATTTTCTGCGTCCAAATAGTTTCAGCCAAATTGTATTCGTCTAATGCAAAAAGACAAGAATTTAATCCTCCAACGGAAGTTCCCGAAATTGCGCTAATGCTGTTATAAAGTTTAGATTCTTTTAAATATTTCCAAACTCCAATTTGATACGCGCCTCTTCCTCCGCCTCCGTCTAAAACTATTCCTAATTTATCCATTTTATTTATTCCTTTTTCTTATTAAATTCATTTATACTCGCATTTAAAATTACTCCCAAATTACTAAAAATGCCCGATAAATTATTAGTCTGATTTGATTTTTCCGTTTCTTTTTGTTTTTCTTTTTCTTTTTCAAATTCTTTGAAAGAATTTAATCTTTTAAGCATTTCCAATTCAAATTCGTCTTCAGAGTTTATACCAAACGCGCATTCCAATATTTTTGATAAATCTTTATAGAATGTTCCAGCTGTGGTTTTCAATCCTTCTTCATATCTTTTATCAAAAGCTATTGCCTTATTTAAACATTCTTCTATTAAAAATCTATTTTTATCGCTATCGATTTCACATAACGCTTCCGCTTTATTATAATATGCCAAAGCGTTTTCATTATCTATTTTTATAACTTTATCATAATATTCAATCGCTTTATTATAATTTTCTAATGTTCTATAAATTACGCCTAAATTAATATAGATATAAACGCTTTTATCCGAAAGCTCTATTGCTTTTTCTAACGCTTTAATTACTTCTTCATAATTATTTTCTTTTTGTTTTTCTATAAATAATTTTATAAATAAACTTATTCCGAATTTATAATAATTTTGATAAGTTGCATTTCCTCTTTCAATAGCCAATTTATAATAATTTGGAAGTTCGTCAAGCTCGCCGATATATAAAGACACTTTCGCTAAACTCTCGTATATTTCAGAATTATCCATTCCGTTTTCTAAAGCCTTTTTAAGCAAAAATAAAGCTCCATTAAAATCTTCCTCTCCAAGCAATTCAATCGCATTATCGTAATAATTTTGAGCGGATGCAGGAATTTTCTTTATATTAATTTCTTCCGTTTCCGCAATTTCCACATTATCAATATTTGAAAGCTCGTTTATTATTGCAACGCTCAAATCAAAATATGAATTCTCTTTTTCTAAATCCATATTTAAATTATTATTTGCATAGCTTTTTAATAAACTAAATTGAACATCTTGCTCAGACGATTTTGACATTTATACTACGCTGTCGACAATATATTTTTCTTCGTTTTTCAAAGATTCTATTTTTTGTAAATTGCCAAGTAAAGGTATATAAATATCGTCTAATTCTTTAAGTTTAGCTTTATCTAAAGCTTCAAATAACTTGTCCGCTATTTTGTCATTTGAATTTAAAGTTTCGTATAAACTCAACATAGATATTTTATCGTTCGGATTAACTCCTATTTTATCCATCATTGGCTTCAACATCATAATATCGTTTATAGAATAATTTCCTTTCGTAGCTAAAAAGAAATCGGATATAATGCATAATATTTTTTCATTGTCTGATAAGTCTTTATATAAAGTTCCTCCGAATTCCAAATATTCAATAGTCGACTCTAAATGAACGACATTCATACTTCTTTCCAATTTATATATTCTTTGAGATTCTCTTATTAAAGAACTCATTGCCATAGTTATCATTTTATTTATTTGGGAATATATTTCGTTAAATTCTTTATCTATTTGATTACTCAAAGAATTTAATTTTACATTTACTCCCATAATTGCGTCAAAAGTTAATTTTCCCTGTTGAGCCAATTTTGCAATCATTTTTATACTTGCTTCTTGCGATATTGCAAAATCTCTATCTATCTCGCCTTGTAAATTTTTATTCTCTCCTGTGAAATTTTTCCATTTATTTTCTAACCATCCCTGATTTGCTAATTTCGCTGCTCTTGCTTTTCCCGCGGCAACCGCGGCGCTTGCCTGCATTCCTAATCTCGTAAGCTCTTTATGGTTATTTTTATGTTCTTCATAAGTTTTTTCGACATATTCGTCTATAGAAGTTATTTCTTCGTTTGTTAATTCATTTTCAAACGGTATAGTTAATTTAGAATCCATAATATTCTCCTAGATTTATAATTAGTAAATAAACATAATTTTGAATAAAATTTAAAGTTAAGCCACTGAACTACAGCAGCCGAAATTTATACTATTATTAATAATTTTCATAGCATAATTATAGCATTCTTCAAAATAAATGTAAAGACTTTTGAATAAATAATTTAATTAATAAAATTATAATTATAGTAATAGAATATATTTTACAATTAGAAATTTTTATAATCGATTTTTAATTTCTATACGCTTTTAATTTTCCAAATTCTATAAAATCGTTAAAATTAATCTCTTCCAAATAAGGAACGGGATATTCCGACATATCTTTTCCGTCTTTTAATGCTCCAAACATATTTAAATTATTTTTTTTCCAATCGGACAATCTATTATAATAACTTTTTGTATATCCCGAAGTCATTTTTAAATTGTCATTTGAAAGGAAAAAACTTACATACATACTAATATTTGTTTTTGGAACTGAAGATATTCCTTGAACATTATGAGCCACATAATCTAAAGACATTTTTTCATAATAATATGCATTCGTTTCGCTTTCTGCATAAATGAAAAATCCGATTCCTCTTTTCTTTCCGTTTATTTCGTATTCTACGCTTCCGTTATCCATAAAAGTATATAAATAACCGTTTGGAGCGACAACGCTTTTGCCTTTAACTCTATTTATCCATATATTGTCATAATTTTTATTATAAACTTTTGTATTTGAAGCGCATGATATTAAAAATAATAATATAAAAACAAAATATGATTTCATTTATTGACTAACCCCTTTTTAAAAACATTATAATATATTTTCGACTATTAATATTATAACTTAACTATTGCAATTTAATTGGATATTATTTATATTATAAAATCTATAAAAAATCAATATAAAAAAAGAGGAAAATGGAAAACTCTGATATTGCAAATCTATTAATAGAAAGATTTATAGAAAGCGAAGAATATAAATCTCTAAATATAGATAATGTAAAAAATATATTTGGGCTTAAAGGCGGAAGCGATGCTTTATTTTTTGCCTCTATTTTTAAAGATAAAGGCGAAAGTTTTTTAATAATTAAAGAAAATGAAAGCGAGGCTATGCTTTTAAGTCAGTCTCTAAATTTTTATAATATTCCAAATTATTATTTTCCCGATTACGATAGCATTCCATTTACAAAAATGTCGCCGATAACGGATATCGCTCAAGAGAGAATAAATATTTTATACAAACTTATAAATAAAGAAAAATGCGTAATAGTCGCAACTATAAATTCAATAACTAAAAAAATTCCTAACAAAAAAGATTTAGAAAAATTATATATAAACTTAAAAGTTAATGACAAAATTAATTTAGAAGATTTAAGATTAAAGTTAAACGATTTAGGTTATATAATAGATATAGATATTTCAGAAAAAGGAACTGCCGCCATTCGAGGAAGCATAATAGATATTTTTTCCGTAGGATATGATAATCCCGTTAGAATAGAAATGTTTGACGATTATATTGAAAGTATTAGAATGTTTAAAATAGAAGACGGGCGTTCATTTGAAAATTTGGAAGAGATTATTATTTATCCCGTTAGAGAAGCCGTATATAGCGATTCTATGATAGAAGAATTTTTAAAAATAGAAAATATTGAAGCGGAACTTAAAGAAAATATATCTAAAAATAAATATTTTGCAGGAAGTGAAAATTTACTTTCTTTATTTTATTCAGACTTGGAAACTATATTTGATTATTTTAAAGATAAAATAATATTTTTAGACGATTATATAAAATTAGAAAATAAATTAATAAATATATTTGATTCTATAAAAGAGAATTTTAATAGCGCGGATAATATTTTTAATATAATAGAAAATCTAAATAAATTATATATAGATTCCGATTATTTTGACGAAATAATAAAAAAATCAATCAATATAACTCATTTTATAATTGAAAATAATACATATCAATTTAATTTTAGCAAAGGAGAATCTTTCAAATCGAGATTAACGGATTTTTTAGATTATATAAAAGATTATAGAGAAAAAGATTATTTAATAATTTTATCAACGGGACATTATGACCAGGCAAATAGATTTTATAAAATAACGCGAGAATTAAAACCGACTATAATCGGAGCAGAGGACGATATAAACATAAAAGAAAAATCGGAAGTTATTATAGTAAGCAACGATAGAGAACTTGATTTATCAAATAATAAAAATAATTTCTATATTATAACCGCTCCGTCTTCTTCAGGATTTATAAAAGAAGATATAAAAACTATATTCATAGCCGATTGGGAAGTATTTGGAAGAAAAAGAAAAAAGATAAAAAAACTTCCGAAAGTAAATAAAAATATAATAGACACTTTTGTCGATTTAAATGTCGGCGATTATGCAGTTCATATAAATTATGGAATAGGAAAATATTTAGGCTTAACTAGAAAATCATCCAACGGAAAAGAAAAAGATTATTTAACTTTGGAATATTTGGAAGGCGATAAATTATATATTCCCGTAGAGCAAATGAATTTTGTTCAAAAATATATTTCAGGAGGCGGACATACTCCAAGATTAACTTCTTTAAGAACGAGCGCTTGGGAGAAAATAAAGAGCAGAGCTAAAGCGGACGCTTTAACTACGGCAAGAGATTTGATAAGGCTATATGTAATAAGGTCTAATATTCAGGGAAATATTTACGGACATGACACTCAATGGCAGGACGATTTTGAAGCTTCATTTAAATATGAAGAAACTCAAGACCAATTAAGAGCGATTAACGATATTAAAAAAGATATGGAAAGCGGTAAAATGATGGATAGGCTCGTATGCGGAGATGTGGGATTTGGAAAAACAGAAGTCGCTTTTAGAGCTATTTTTAAGGCAATAATGGCGGGAAAACAATGCGCTATGCTATGTCCGACTACTATTTTATCTCAACAGCATTATAATAACGCTAAAAAAAGATTTGAAGATTTTCCGATAACGATAAACGCTTTAAACAGATTTGTAAATATGAAACAAGCTCAAGAAAATAAAGAGAGTTTAAAAAACGGAGAATGCGATTTAATAATAGGAACTCATGCGCTTTTGTCAAAAGATATTGAATTTAAAAATTTGGGATTAATAGTAATAGACGAAGAGCAGAGATTTGGCGTAAAACATAAAGAAACTTTAAAAAAATTAAGATTGGAAACGGATGTTTTAACTTTATCGGCGACTCCTATTCCTCGAACTTTAAATATGGCTTTAACGGGAATAAGAGATATAAGCGTAATAGAAACTCCGCCTTTAAATAGAATTCCCGTAAAAACTTTTGTTATGGAATTTAACGAAGAGATTGTAATATCGGCGATAGATAGAGAACTTAAAAGAAAAGGACAAATATTTTATTTATATAATAGAGTCGAAGGAATTGATTCTTTCGCGCTTATGATTAAAAAATTATGTCCGAAAGCAAAAATATGCGTAGCGCATGGAAGAATGTCGGGAAATCAATTAGAAAAAATAATGAGAGATTTTATAGATTATAAATACGATATATTGGTTTCTACAACGATAATAGAAAACGGAATAGATATACCAAACGCCAATACTATATTAATAGAAAACGCCCATACTTTCGGATTGTCGGAACTTTATCAATTAAGAGGAAGAGTCGGAAGAAGCGATAGAGAAGCTTACGCTTATATGTTTTATCCTGCTAATTTGGCTTTAAGCGAAATTGCATATAAAAGATTATCGGCAATATCGGAACATACGGATTTGGGAGCGGGATTTAAAATAGCGATGCGAGATTTGGAGATAAGAGGAGCGGGAAATATTTTAGGAGATGAGCAGTCGGGAATGATTTATCAAGTAGGATACGAATTATACACTCAAATGCTTGAAGAGGCTACTAATGAATTTAAAGGCGATATTAAAGAAGTCACTTTTGACACGGTTATAGATTTTAAATACGATTTATATATACCCGATTTCTATATTTCGGATGTTAAAGAAAAAATATCGGTTTATAAATTAATTCTTCGTTCTCAAAGCGATGAAGATATAGAATCTTCAAAAGAATATATGACTGACAAATATGGAAAAATTCCTAAAGTAATAGAAGATATATTTGAAATAGCTAAACTTAAAGTAATATTGAAGAGAGCGAGAATATTATCGGTTATAGAAGGACAAAATTGCTTATATGTTAAATTAGATAAATATTCGCATATAGATACAAATAAACTTATGCAATTAATTAATTCAAAAGATTCTAAAATAAAATTTGATTTGAATAATTTTAATCAACTTATAATATCCGATATTGAAGACGCTGAAAATAATTTAAACTTAAAAATAGAGAAAGTAAGAAATTTAGTTTTGGCGATTGAAAGCCATGAAATCAATATTAAAAAAGATAATAACGATAATAAAATTAAAGACATTATAGAAGAGAATTTAGAATCTCAAAAAATCGAAAATATGATGTATAATCAAAATCTAATAAATTTAAACCAGAATTACTTAAAAGAATGGGAATATTATATTCAATATGGATGTTTTCCATTTACTTTAAATAGAACAGAAGAATCAATTGTGCAATTGACTTTGGATATGAAAGACAGAATAATTGAAAAAGACCTTGATATAATAACTTCTTTTACAACTCCAATACGTTTAGCTACATACAAATTAATAAATATTATAGCAATGTCAAAACCTTCAGAGTTATCATCCAATAAACTATCCAATATATTAAATATTTCAAAAACTTCCATACAATCAATATTTCAGGCATTGGAAAAAACACATTTATTATTTCATGTTGAACCTTATGGATCTTGTGTTAAAAGACAGCGAAAATCCTGGGAATATTACTTCTTAACTAGTCAAATAAAAGCAAGTATCTATATAAAAAATGGATTAGCTACACAAAATCCAAAAGAATACATTGCAAACCTTTCTGAAAATCTTGTTGCAGCTAGTTTATTTAAACTGCAACAAAACAGAGATTTTGGAATATTTTATGACCCTGAAAAAGGTGGAGTAGACTTTCTGTTAAACACTATAATGGGCGATATAATTCCTATAGAAGTTGGAATTGGTGCTAAAAATACAAAACAGGTTAAAAAATGAATGAAAGGCGGTTTTATTCGATGAATAAAGATTTTTTTAAGGGACT
>ENA-ORSC01000335-ORSC01000335.1-human-gut-metagenome-genome-assembly--contig:-NODE-335-length-38786-cov-4.042292_pt1 | contig 38786 bp, 42 predicted proteins | sample MGYA00242178_ERZ509140 | MGnify/ENA primary metagenome ERZ509140 (study PRJEB26280, sample SAMEA2338681) | human gut metagenome | biome: human gut; feature: human-associated habitat; material: faeces... | reverse complement strand
AAAGAGCAGGTAAAGGACAGGACAATCGAAATGCTGAAGCTGGTTGGAATTGCCAACAGTGAGGGCGTTTATAAGATGTATCCACATGAGCTTTCCGGTGGTATGCGTCAGCGTGTTATGATTGCCATGGCGCTGGCATGCCGTCCCAAGCTGCTGATTGCCGATGAGCCGACCACCGCACTGGATGTTACCATTCAGGCGCAGATCCTGCGACTGATGAATGATCTGAAGCGGGAAAACGGCACCAGTATTTTGTTCATCACCCACGATTTGGGCGTTATCAACCAGATGGCAGACTATGTCGCTGTTATGTACTGCGGTCAGGTGGTGGAGCGCGTTCCCGCAAAGATGCTTTTTGACCCAAAGACCGAGTATTCCCACCCTTATACCGAGGGCCTTCTGGTTTCGATTCCCCGCCTGGATACCCCCACCAATCAGCGTCTTGAGGCAATTCCCGGAGCAGTTCCGCACCCGCTAGATCTGCCCAAGGGTTGCAAGTTTGCCCCCCGCTGCAAATATGCTACAGAAAAGTGCCATGAGGCTGAGCCTCCCATGACTCATCTGACCGAAGAACACCACATCAGATGCTATTACCCGAACAAGGAGGAGAGAAAACAAAATGTCAAATGATAAAAAAGTTTTGCTCCGCATCAGCAATCTGAAGCAGTGGTTCCCGCTGAAAAAACGCGGGATGTATGTAAAAGCCAATGATGGTATCGACCTGGAAATCTACGAGGGTGAAACCTTCGGTTTGGTAGGCGAGTCCGGCTGCGGCAAATCCACTTTTGGCCGTACTATTTTGCAGGTTTATCCGCAAACTGATGGCCGTACCATGTACTATGGCCGCACGATTGATGAGCTGTGTCCTGAGTATATCCGGGAGACCATCAAGACGCTGGATAAGCGCCGTAAGCATTTGGCTCAGCTGGAAGAAAAAAGGGATCATCTGCAGGCGGAATATGACGCCATGAGCGATGAGGATAAACTGAAGCATCACAATGATTTGGCGGCTGCCAAGAAAAAGGCCCACGATGCGCTCCTGGATATCACCAATGTCATCGGCGGTTTCATTGTGGTGGAGGATCTTGCACCCGTTTCGGAGCAGTTCCTCAAGATCAACAAGCTTTCCAAACAGCTGCATAAGCTCCATCTCAAGGAGAGATCCCTTTCGGTCGAATTGGCCGATATCCTCTACAAGTCTTCGGAGGACGCCCCCAAGGCGGCGACTGCCCGCAAGAAGGTAGAGGAGGTTCAGGCGCAGATCGCAGAGGTCGAAAAGGAGCTTGCTGCGGAGCACGAAGTACTTGATAAGATGCGTGAACCCTATAAGGACGACGAGCGTTTCCAGAAGTATGAGGGCTACAGGGATGACGGTATTGATCTTGCACGCCTAAAGTATGAGGAGATGCGCCAGTTGCGCAGCGACCTGCAGCTTATCTTCCAGGATCCTTATTCTTCGCTGAACCCCCGTATGTCTGTTGGTCAAATCATCGGTGAAAGTTTGGTTTCGCACGGCTTTTATACCAAAAACAGCCCCAGACTGCAAGACGCGATCATGGGGATCATGGAAGAATGCGGTTTGGCTTCCTACTTCCTCCACCGCTATCCTCACCAATTTTCCGGCGGTCAGCGCCAGAGAATCGGCATTGCACGCAGTCTGGCTACTAATCCCAAGTTTGTCGTTTGCGATGAGGCAGTTTCCGCACTGGATGTATCCATTCAGTCGCAGATTATCAACTTGTTGAGCGACCTGAAGGAACAGCAGAACTTGACCTACCTGTTTATTACTCACGATCTTTCCGTTGTCCGTTATATTTCCGATCGTATCGGTGTTATGTATTTGGGCAACATGGTAGAGCAGGCAGAATCCCAAGAGCTGTTTGACCATCCGTTGCACCCCTATACTGAGGCTCTGTTGGGCGCGATTCCTACCACTAATGTGGATGATGACCGCGAACTGGTCATTCTGGAGGGCGATATTCCCAGTCCGGTTAACCCGCCTAAGGGCTGCAAGTTCCATACTCGCTGCAAATACTGCACCGATATCTGCAAGATGGTAACACCCGAAATGGAAGAAGTACGCCCCAACCACTTCGTAGCTTGTCACCATATCCTCAAGGATAATCTCTAAGCGGTGTTTTAGGAGAAGCGAATGATATTTAAGGAACGCCAAAAGCGCGCAATGGACACCATGAATCATCGCAACAAGGAATACCTCGAGAAGATGAATGGCCCATTGCCGGATGGTGGGGAAGAGAATCAAGAAATACCGGTTAGGCAAGTAGATGATAATCCTTTCTCCAAAGACAATTTGGAAAAAGGTGATTTGCCGGCTATGGTCATTTCAGCTTTGCTCACCTTTTTACCCATTATTCTTGTTATAGCGCTTATTATGATCGTTTCGATCAAGTTGCTATCATAAAACAAAAGTTAAGGCAGGCTCCCTATGGGAGCCTGCCTTTTGCAATGTGCAGTAATATGAAGGGGGAAGGGGTCTACTTTAGAAGCGCAAGGATGCTCTGTACGGTCTTTTCGATGCCCAATGCGGATGTATTAAGGCATATATCATAATTGGCTTTGTCGCCCCATTTTTGGCCGGTCATAAACTCGTAGTATTTGGCGCGTTCTTTATCAACGCTTTGAATCTTTTGGCGGAGGGCTTTATCAGTAATCTCCTCACCAAAATGCTCCCATTCCCGGCAGCGCTGCATCTTAAAATCCATACCTGCATATATAAAGAGCCGCAATGGCTTTTTATCCCGTAAAATATAGTCCGCCCGGCGTCCTACAATCACACAGTCGGATTTTTCCGCCATATCCTGAATGATGCGGCCCTCTTCCGAGAGAATGGAAACCTGCTGATCAGCCAGCGGGTTGCTGATAGAAAGGAAGGTGCGGCCGGTCGTCACGGCAAAGACAGGCACCGGGTTCTTCTCCTCGATGCTGCGGATGTATTCTTCCGCCAAATTGGTGCGGCGGATCAACTCTGTTACGATCTCATGGTCGTAGTAGGCAATTCCTAACTCCTGTGCGATTTTGCGTCCGATTTCCCGACCTCCGCTGCCAAATTCACGGCCTACTGTAATAATTCTGTTCATATGGTTTCCTCCTTGGCCGGCGGTATCATTTCGCCTTGCCTTCATCATAGCCTAATTAGGACATTCTGTCAATGTAGGATTTCCCCGCTAATGTAAAAGAAAAAGCCGTCATTGCGGCGGCTTTGTGTGAATCAAACTCACTTTACATTCATTTCTGCTTTCTTTAGGGCATCAATAAACTGATCACAAGAAATGGTGCAGGAGGAGGTAAGCTCCGCAGCAGCAGGAATCTCTTGTTTTCCGTTTTCTTCCTTCATCTGCATCGAGGATACATCGCTGACTGTTTTTCCAATGCAATATGCTTCCAAAGCATTTACCTGCTCGTACCATTCTTTTCCGATGGAAGAATACTCCTTCATTCCATAATCGTTACCCTGTTCTTTCTTGCTTTTATAGGTGCCCGGCCAAGTAACATTCCCGCTGGTATTGTAGCTTGCGGCGGCTTCCACGCAGTCAAATGTAACCGAGAGGATCTTTCCTTCTTGGTCCAGTAGCAGGGCACAGGTCGTTACAGCAGCCTCCGCACGGCCATCGTCATCGTCCTCCGCCGGGCTGACGGTGGATTCCACCGTCATGCCCAGCCCTACGCGGTACGCAGTTCCATTGACTGTACCACCGTTATTGGTCTCGTTCCCGTTATTATCATTGGTTCCGTTGGTGCCATTTGTACCATTGTTGTCGTTGTTGCCGTTATTGGGTGTGCTATTGTTGCAGGCAACCAACGCACACACCATAACTAGGCAGAGAAGAATTGCAAAAAACTGTTTCATTTTATTTCCTCCATTATTTCTTTTTGGCTCCACAGAGTCATCAATAGTATGCACCAAAAACACAAAAACATAATTGAAAACACAAAAATAGAGCGCCGGTATTCCAGCGCTCCATTTTATTTAAGCAATAAGATTATTTCGCGTTAACAGCAGCCTTCTCGATCGCCTTCAGGAAAGCGGTGACGGAAATGGTGCAGGTGGACTTCAGCTCCTCAACAGCGGGAGTATCGGTATGGTCATGAGCGTTGGGGCCCAGTTCCATAGCGAGAACTTCAGCAGGGGTCTTGCCGATGCAGTAATTCTCAAAAGCAGCAGCCTGCTCATACCACTCACCAACAGCAGCGGGGTTAGCAAACTTCTTCATGTTGTAGTCATCGCCCAGCTCCAGCTTGGTCTTGACATCCTCGGCAACAGTAACAACGCCGTCAGCATCAACGGTGGCCTTGGCCTGAACAACGTCGAAGGAGATGGCAACGATCTTACCATCCTGATCGAAGGTAGCCTCGCAGACGGTAACGTCAGCCTGGGTCTTGGCGGGATCTTCATCCTCGGCATCGGTGCCGCTCATGGAAGTAACCATGCCCAGACCGGTCTTGTAGGTGGAAGCGGAAGGCGTGGGATCAGGGGTAGGAGCGGGCTTTTCGCCGCAGGCTACCAGAGAAAGAGCCATCATCGCAACCAGAAGCATTGCAATAAACTTTTTCATTTTCTTTTCCTCCTTGAAAAGTATGTATCGTTTTGTTTTTTGTTCGATACTTGACTATTATACTATTTTACAAGTTATTCCGCAAGATGCCTATAATTTTTTTGTTAAAATGCTGTATTTTCTAATTTGATAATCCGTATATCTGTTAATTGTTACAGCACACGAATGACTATAACTGTATGAGGAGGAAATACAAAGATTGATTTTATGCCATAAGAATTGTAGAATATAAAAAAGACAAGAAACGGAGAGTTCAAAATGAAAAAACTGATTGCTTTGCTGACGGCGGTGTTCCTGCTGCTGCCCGGATGCGGCGTCCAAAAGACGCCCGATACCGGCTACACCAAATATTCCGCCCAGTTCTACGGTACCTTTGATACGGTGGTGCAGATCGTGGGATACTGCAAGACCGAGGAGGAATTTTCGCGGTATGCGGGGCAGATTAAGTCCCGCATGGAGGAACTGAGCCAGTTGTATGATATCTACTATGAATATAGCGATGAAAATAATCTCAAAACTATCAATGATAATGCTGGAATCCAGCCTGTTCCGGTACGAGAAGAAATACTTGACCTTATCGAATTTTGCCAAGAGTGGTATGGAAAAACCGATGGAAAAGTAAATATTGCGCTGGGGCCCGTGCTATCTATTTGGCACAATTATATGGAACGCTACTCTGCTGACCCCACCGATGCCAAGTTGCCTAAGATAGAATCATTGATGGAAAAGCTCCCAGTGTGTAATATTGAAGATGTCATTGTGGATAGGGAAGCAGGAACAGTGTATTTAGCAAAGGAAGGCATGAGCCTCGATGTTGGCGCTGTAGCCAAAGGGTATGCCACGCAGCTGGCGTGCCAGGAAGCCTACGATGCCGGTTTCACCTCCTTTATTGTTAGTGCCGGTGGCAATGTAGTGGCCGCCGATCCACCCCTTGACGGTATTCGTTCCGGCTGGGGCATTGGAATTCAGGATCCCTTTACGGCGGAAGAACTGGGCGGCGGCAATTCCATTGATGTGGCATATGTCAATAATACCTGCGTAGTTACCAGTGGAGACTACCAGCGCTACTATATGGTAGGAAAACAGCGTGTTCACCACATTATCGATCCAGACACCCTGATGCCTGCTGCTTATTACCGAGGTGTCACTGTTATTATCCCGGATAGCGGTATTGCTGACCTTGCATCCACAACACTGTATACCCTTCCATATGAGGATTCCCGTGCTATGGCGGAAAAAATGGGCTGGGAGGCCATGTGGATCTTCGCGGACGGAACAGTAGAATGTACTGATGGAATGATCCCGCTGTTGCGGGATCGTGGCGGTGCTGACGGCCTTTTGAAATAAACTGTTCAAAATTTATCTTTTGATTGCTCTTTACTGATTTGATTCATTCATGTATAATAGTTAAGAAGCAGCGGTATCAACCAAAGGGGGAATACAGATTGGGTCGTTACAGTCCGTTGGAAGTTCGCTATAAGCGTGTGATTCTGAAGCTGAGCGGAGAAGCTCTTGCCGGGCAGCAGGGGAATGGCATCAATTATGATGTGGTGCTGGAGATCTGCAAAAATATAAAAACCGCAGTCCAAACATTGGGAGTACAGATGGGCATCGTTGTCGGCGGCGGCAACTTTTGGCGTGGCCGCTCCAGCGGTAAAATGGACAGGACTCGTGCAGACCACATGGGTATGCTGGCTACCGTTATCAACGCGTTGGCCCTGGCCGATGCACTGGAATCGCTGGATGTGCCGGTGCGCGTTCAGACCGCTATAACCATGGAACAGTTCGCGGAGCCCTATATCCGCAACCGTGCGGTACGGCACATGGAAAAAGACCGTGTTGTGATCTTTGGCTGCGGCACGGGCAATCCGTTCTTTTCCACCGATACAGCCGCCGCGCTGAGAGCTGCTGAAATCGATGCCGATGCGATTCTGAAGGCTACCATGGTGGATGGTGTTTATGACAAAGACCCTAAGAAGTACCCCGATGCCAAGAGGTACAGTACCGTCAGCTTTTCGCAGGTGCTGGCGCAGAATCTTAATGTGATGGATATGACAGCAGCGTCTCTCTGCCGCGAAAGCAAAATCCCGATCGTAGTATTTGATCTTTCTGACCCCGAGAATATTTGCCGTGCGCTGTGCGGCTATGATATTGGAACAATTGTGAAGGAGGCATAAAATAATGAACCCCGAACTAAAACTGCATGAAGAGAAAATGACCAAAACTATTTCCGTCCTGCGTGAGGAACTGGCTGCCATCCGTGCCGGCCGCGCCAACCCTGCCGTGCTGGATAAGCTGGAGGTGGATTACTATGGCGTGCCCACCCGCATTAACCAGCTGGCCGCGGTATCTGTTTCGGAGGCTCGTACACTGGTCATCCAGCCATACGATAAGTCTACCCTTAAATCCATCGAGAAGGCCATTCAGGCTTCTGATATTGGTATTAATCCTAATAACGATGGTACTGTCCTGCGCCTTTTGTTCCCACCTCTCACCGAAGAGCGCAGAAAAGATTTAGCGAAAAGCATCGCCAAGATGGGTGAAGAATCCAAGGTTGCGATCCGCTCCATCCGCCGTGATGCCAACGATAAACTGAAAGCGATGAAGAAAGCCAGCGAGATCACAGAGGATGACCTGAAAAACCTGGAGAATGATTGTCAAAAGATTACTGACAAGTACATCGCAGAGATCGATAAGATTACCGCCGAAAAAGAAAAAGAGATCATGTCCGTTTAAGTGGAACCTACGGCCATCCACAAAAATCGTCAGCCTCACCGGCCGTTCCCGGTTGGTGGGGCTGATTTTGAATTTTGGTTTTTGAGCACAGGAGGGAGATTAGCAATGGAATATATGCCTAAGGATAAAACTGCTGTACCGCCCCCGACAGAATACCTCCCTCAGCACATCGGCATTATTATGGATGGCAATGGCCGATGGGCCAAGGCACATGGACTGGCTCGTGAATATGGACACCGCCGTGGCAGCGAGGTCTTTATGGACATTGCCCGCTACTGCAAAAAAATTGGTATTCGTTACTTGACGGTATATGCCTTTTCCACGGAAAACTGGAAGCGACCGGCGCACGAAGTAGCAGTCATCATGCAAATGCTGCAGCACTACCTGGATGACAGTGAGCAGTATATCAAAGAAGAAATCCGTCTGCGTATCATCGGTGACCGCACCCGCCTAAGTGAAAGACTGCAAAAAGCCATTGATAAGGCGGAAAAGGCCAGTGAGCATTTTACCGATCTTACGGTCAATCTAGCTGTTAATTACGGCGGCAGGGAAGAGCTACTGCATGCCGCACACATGATAGCGCAGGACTGCAGTACAGGAAAGAAAAACGCCACCCAGCTCGAATTTCCGGATTTGGAGCAATACTTGTATACTATCGGGCAACCGGATCCGGATCTTATCATCCGGCCTAGTGGGGAAAAACGCCTTTCTAATTTTATGCTATGGCAGAGTGCCTATGCTGAATTTGTGTTTATGGATGTACTGTGGCCAGATTTTACCCAGCAGCACCTGAATGAAGCCTTGTGGGAATATGTCGGGCGGGACCGCCGCTTTGGAGGAATCAAATGAAAACACGGATCATTTCCGCATTGGTTGGTCTTATCATTCTGGGGGTCGCCATTGCGTTTTACGATACGATCATCTTTAATCTGTTTATTACAGCACTGGCGGTTATCGGCATCTATGAAGGCCACCATGCCGCCAGCTTAACAAAAAAACACTGGCGTGTTACGCTTTACAGTATGTTGTTTGCTGTTCTTATTCTGCTTATTCCGCATGGCAGAAGCTACATCATGCCAGCCGTATATGCATTGGTCGTACTGGTATTTGCATATATTTTGGAACACCATAAGGTGTTCACCATCCGAGAAGGTGCTTACGCCCTTTTAATGGGAGTTGGTTTGCCGGTCGTATTTGGTCTGATTCTTCAGTTCCGGGATCAGTTTGGCAATGAACAGGGGATTTTATATCTTGCTTTCCTGCTTGGCAGTGCCTGGTGGAGTGATATCGGTGGCTATTTTACCGGTATGCTGTGTGGAAAGCATAAGCTCTGCCCGGAGATCAGTCCCAAAAAGACAGTGGAGGGACTCATTGGTGGTTTGGTCTTTGCCATTCTGGGCAATATAGGTATTATGGCGCTTATCAACTGGCTGGCTGCGCAGGGGATTGGCTATCTTATCAATCCGCTTACTCTTCATTTTGGTCGTATCTGCTTGCTTACCCCGCTGCTGGCACTGCTTAGTGTTGTGGGGGATCTTTCGTTCTCCATTATCAAGCGTACATACGGTATTAAAGACTATGGTAACCTAATGCCGGGCCACGGCGGTGTGCTGGATCGCTTTGACAGCGTACTGTTCATCACCCCGGCGGTATATTTCATCGCCACTTACTGGCCCATTGCTTTTTAATCTTAGGAGGCACATTTGAAAACCGTTATTCTCACCATTTTGGTCTTTGGCGTTATCATCATGCTGCACGAAAGCGGCCATTTTCTCTTTGCCAAGCTCTTTCATGTAAAAGTGGAGGAGTTTTCCTTTGGTATGGGGCCGAAGCTGTGGAGCCGCATTAAACGCGGTACACAGTATACCATTCGGGCGTTTCCCATCGGCGGCTATGTGGCCATGGAAGGAGAGGATGACGCTGGAAGCGGTGCAGTTGTCCGGGAGAAAATTGTTTCCGCGGCAGAGGGCAGCCCACTGTATGAAAAACCAGCCTGGCAGCGGTTTATTATTATGGCTGCAGGCGCCGTCATGAATGTGATCCTTGGTTTTATCATTCTCATCGTTGTCACCGCCATGTCCGGACTCATCGGCACCACAACGGTAGCAGTATTTGATGAGGATTCCGTTTCTGCCAATTATCTGCAAGCCGGTGATGAGATCATCAAGGTAAATGGTTACAACACCCGATTTTATGGCGATGCTACCTTTCAAATGCTTCGTGACCAGGATGGCACAATTGATTTTACCCTGATCCGTGATGGCGAGGTGATGGAGGTCACCGTTCCATTTAGAACCGAGGAGCTCTCCGATGGCATTACAGGGATGCACATGGACTTCAAATTCCTTGGCGAACCGGTGAATTTCAGCAACACCATCACCTATGCATGGCACTGGACCTTCTCCCTCGTTAAGCAGGTGTGGTATTCTGTCATTGATGTCTTTACTGGCCGATATGGCTTGCAGGCAATCAGCGGTCCAGTGGGCACTGCGACGATTATCTCACAGGCATCTTCGCAGGGGCTTCGTTCTTTCCTGCTGCTTGTGGCCTATATCACCATCAATGTTGGTGTATTTAATTTGCTGCCTCTGCCGGCATTGGATGGAGGACGCATCCTGTTCGTTCTTATTGAAATGATCCTCCGCCGGCCTGTACCTCTAAGGTTTGAAGCATGGGTACACCGCATTGGCATTATTCTGCTGTTGGGACTTATTGCCTTCGTCACATTCAGCGATATAATAAAGCTCATTCATTAAAAGCAGGGGAGGGAAGTACCATGCAGCGCAGAACAACAAATACAGTCCATGTTGGTGATATAGCGATCGGTTCTGGCCATCCCATAGCGGTGCAATCTATGCTATGTGTTGCTCCCTCAGATCTTGCGGCCAACATTGCTCAAACGCTGGTATTAAAAGAGGCTGGCTGTGATATCGTACGCCTGGCCATTCCCACTATGGATGATATTCGGTTGATCTCCGCCATCAAAAATGAAGTGGATATCCCACTGGTTGCCGATATTCAGTTCGATTATCGGTTGGCAATTGCAGCAGTTAAAGCCGGCATCGATAAAGTCCGAATCAATCCAGGCAACATTGGCGGAAGTGATCGCGTTCATGCCGTGGTAGAAGCCTGCCGGGATCGACATATCCCCATTAGGATTGGTGTTAACAGCGGATCGCTGGAAAAGGATATTCTGCAAAAATACGGCCGTCCCACCGCGGAAGCACTGGTGGAATCGGCATTAAGGCATATTCAGCTGCTGGAGGACGAGCATTTTACCGATTATCTTGTTGCCATTAAGTCCAGCGATACCATTACAACGGTGGAAGCGAACAGACTGCTGGCGCAAAAGGTGGACTGCCCGCTGCACCTAGGTGTGACAGAAGCCGGCACCGAACGCATGGGGATTATCAAATCCAGTGCCGGCCTTGGGGCGCTGCTGTGCGAAGGCATAGGCGATACAGTTCGTGTATCACTCACTGCTGATCCTGTACGGGAGGTATATGCCGCCAGGGATTTATTGGCTGCGCTTGGCTTGGATCACGGTCGGGTACAATTTATATCCTGCCCCACCTGCGGCCGCTGCCAAGTCGATTTGCTCCGAATTGCAGAGGAAGCAGAGCAGGCACTTGCCGCAGTTCATAAAGACATTAAAGTTGCCATAATGGGCTGTGCGGTCAATGGCCCTGGTGAAGCCGCTGATGCTGATATCGGCATTGCTGGCGGCAATGGGGAGTTTTTGTTTTTTGCAAAGGGCAAACCGCTGTATAAGGTTTCACCCGAGCAAGTAATAAATACTCTACTGGATGAAGTTGAAAAGCTGTAAAGGAGAATAGCTTTGCAGAGATTTGAAGATGTATTCGGTAAATACATAGAAAAAAACTGCTATAACGCCCCACTGCGGGAAAGCGAAGTGGTAGGGTTACAAATTGCCACAGAGGACAATGCCATTCGCGTTGCCCTTTCTTCTCCATGTATTATTCCATATTCCGCAATTGCCGAAGCTCAGCGCATTCTTTCCATGAATCTCAGCGCTCGTTCAGTTGCCATTTCTGCTCGGTATCCATCTGAGTTACTTGGTCCCGAAGCATTTTCCCTCGTGATAGACTATCTAAAGGCTGCTAATGTTCCCGTCAATGGCTTTTTCCGTCGAGCAGAGATCGCATATGATAATGGGAATTTTATGGTTAAACTTCCGGAGCAGACTGTAACATTCCTGGAGCCACTTGCTTTGCCAGGGAAAATTGCCGCACAAGCAGAAGCGTTATTTGGTATACGGCCGCAGGTTAGTTTTATTCCCGTTCCGGATTACGAGCTGAAACCCATAGATCCGAGACCAACTGTAGTAGATGACTATATCCCGGAGACTCCTCCCATTCCGGAAGAGGCACCTCCGTGGGAAGATGCTACTCCTTTGTCGAAGCCGCTACAGGAAGAGAGCGCTTTTGCTCCTGCAGCGCCAAAGATATCTCCCAAACCCCATACCCCTAAGCGAGAAAAAGCGGATACCCCTTATGAGGAAAGCAGCAAAAAGCCTGTAGGCAATTACCGTCTCATTAAAGGTTCCCCCATGCCCATTTCCGGTTTGGCACTGGATACCGGTTCAGCGGTTATTTGGGGTGATGTTTTTTCTACGGAAAGCCGCATCACTCGGGATAATAACCACTTCATCATGAGTATCGCGATCACCGATTATACCGGCTCCATCAATCTCAAAATATTTGATGAGATTGGAAATAAGGCCAAGTTGGAAGCCATCAGTGTCGGTGACACAATCCTGATCCAAGGCGATATTTCCTACGATAAATATGACCGCGATATGGTCATGCGTCCTCGCAATATCAACACCGTCAAGAAGAACATTATCACCGATGACGCCCCAGTAAAGCGTGTAGAGCTGCATCTGCACACCACCATGTCAGCCATGGATGCCGTAACCCCGGCAGAACAGTTGGTATACCGTGCCCATGAATGGGGGCATCCGGCCATCGCCATTACCGACCACGGCGTGGTGCAGGCCTTCCCAGAGGTCATGAACGCTGTTGATAAGATTCGGAAGGATGATCCTGAGTTTAAGGCGATTTATGGCGTCGAAGGCTATTTCATCAATGACATGCTGCCCGCCGTAAAGGGCCAAACAGACGCAGTAATCGATGGTCGATATATTGTATTCGATCTGGAAACCACTGGTCTCTCTAACGCCAGTGAGCGCATCATCGAAATTGGTGCGGTTAAGGTAGAAAACGGCCAGATCATCGACTCATTTGATACCTTTGTCGACCCCGAAAAAGCCATTTCACCCGAAATTACCCGACTTACCAGTATCACCAATGAGATGGTGGCCGGTGCCCCCACCGAAAGCGAAGCGCTAGAACAGTTTTTCCATTTCTGTGATGGCTGTGATATCTTTGTCGCCCACAATGCAGATTTCGATATGGGCTTTTTGCGGACAGCCATCCGTCGCTGTGGCAGGGAAGAGGACCCGGTGCAGATAGACACCCTGGTGATGGGCCGTGCCATGTATCCGGAACTGAGAAAACACAAGTTGGATACCCTAGCGGAGCATATGGGTGTGGAACAGAAGCACCATCATCGTGCCGATGACGATGCCCGCGTACTTGCCGAGATCTTCCTCAAGATGCTGGACGAACTGGTTGCGGAAAAAAAGATTACTATGGTGTCGGAGATTAATCACTCCATTGGCCAGCAGAACAACACCAAAACTCATCCCTACCATATTGTTCTGCTAGTGCAAAATCAAGTTGGCCTTAAAAACCTCTACAAGATAATCTCCGCCTCTCATTTGGAATACTTCCATAAAAAGCCTCGAATTCCTAAGAGTCTGCTGGTAAAATACCGGGAGGGACTGTTGGTTGGCTCCGCCTGTGAAGCCGGCGAACTCTATAAAGCAATCCGGGAAGGGAAGAAATGGACTGAGCTTTGCGATATCGCTTCTTTTTACGATTATTTGGAGATCCAGCCCCTAGGTAATAATATGTTCATGGTACGGGATGGAGAGGTCCGCAGTGAAAAGGACATTCAGAACTTCAATATCACTGTACTTAAACTCGGCAAACAGCTTGGTATTCCGGTCGTTGCCACCGGTGATGTTCACTTTATGGAACAGAAAGATGCTCGCTTTCGGGAAATCCTGATGGCTGGGATGGGCTTTAAGGATGCGGATAATCAGGCACCACTCTTCTTCCGTACAACTGACCAGATGCTGAAGGAATTTGATTATCTGCCAGATGAGACCGCGCGGGAAATCGTTATTGATAACCCCCGCAAAATTGCCGAAAGCGTGGAATATGTTCGTCCAATTCCAAAAGGCACATTCCCGCCCAGCATTCCAGGCTCGGAAGAGGATCTGATTCGCATTACCACTACCCGCGCCAAGGAAATGTACGGCGACCCCCTGCCAGAGATTGTGGAGAAGCGCCTGAATCGCGAGTTGGATTCTATTACCAAACACGGCTTTGCAGTGCTGTATATGATCGCCCAAAAGCTTATTTACCGTTCCAATGAGGAAGGCTATCAGGTCGGTTCCCGTGGATCGGTCGGTTCCTCATTTGTAGCTACTATGGCAGGCATTTCGGAGGTCAACCCGCTGGCGCCGCATTATCTTTGCCGTAAGTGCAAGCACAGCGAATTTATCACTGATGGCAGCTATGGTTCCGGATTTGACCTTCCCCATAAAAAATGTCCGAACTGCGGGATAGAGATGTACCAAGATGGTCACGAGATCCCATTTGAGACTTTCCTGGGCTTTGATGGCGATAAAGAACCGGATATCGATCTTAACTTTGCCAATGAATATCAGTCCCGTGCCCACCGGTATACCGAAGAACTATTTGGCCGTGACCATGTGTTCAAAGCAGGTACTATTAGTACCGTTAAGGATAAGACCGCTTTTGGCTATGTTAAGCATTTCCTGGAGGAGCGCGGCCAAACTGTCACCAATGCCGAAGAAAATCGACTGATCCAAGGCTGCACCGGTGTCAAGCGCACCACTGGCCAACATCCCGGTGGCATGGTCGTTATTCCCAATGACTATGAGGTCTACGATTTCTGTCCAGTGCAGCACCCGGCCGATGATCCAAACTCCGATATCATCACCACCCATTTTGATTTCCACTCACTCCATGATACTATCCTCAAGCTGGATGAACTGGGGCATGTTGTACCAACACTATACAAGCATTTGGAGGATTATACGGGGCTTAAAATCAATGATACCCCTACCAATGATCCGGCAGTTTATACGCTGTTCACATCCTGTGAAGCGCTTGGAATCACACTGGATGATATCGGCATTGCCAATGGCACACTGGCTCTGCCGGAAATGGGTACTGGGTTTGTACGCGGAATGCTGCTGGAAGCAAAGCCGAAAACTTTCTCTGATCTGTTGCAAATCTCCGGGCTTTCCCACGGCACCGCTGTTTGGTTGGGCAATGCACAAGACCTGATTCGTAACGGTACATGTACTATTTCCGAGGTAATCGGTACTCGTGATAGCATAATGACATACCTGCTGCACCATGGGATGGAACCCAAGCTTGCCTTTAAAATCATGGAAATCACCCGTAAAGGTAAAGCCCCCAAACTGCTGACCGATGAAATGAAGCAGGATATGTTGGCTCACGATGTACCTCCGTGGTATATTGATAGTTGTCTCAAAATCCAGTATATGTTCCCGAAGGCGCACGCCGCAGCCTATGTTATCGCTGCCGTCCGTTTGGGATGGTTCAAGGTCTACCGCCCGCGGGAATTCTATGCTGTATATTTCACCTCACGCGGAGATGACTTCGACGCCAATACAGCTATCCTTGGGCCCGCAGCTGTAAAGCAAAAGATCTTGTCGCTCACAGCTAAGGGGAATGATATCTCCCAGAAGGAGAGCGACCAGTTGGAAACACTGCAGGTAACTTATGAGATGCTTTTGCGTGGAATTGAGCTGCTTCCCGTGGATTTGTATCAATCTGATGCAACATTATATCGTCTAGAAGGGGATAAACTGCGCTTACCATTTACAGCGTTAAAAGGATTGGGCGCAGCCGCTGCCACCTCCTTGGCGGAAGCCGGGAAGAAAGGTCCTTACCTTTCCATCGATGACTTGACAACCCGTGCCGGCGTCAGTAAAACGGTCATCGATCTGCTCCGGGAGCATGGTTCACTGACTTCCTTGCCGGAAAGCAGTCAAATCAGCTTTTTCGGGTAAATTGCCTTCAAAATGTTTCATGAAACATTTCTATAAAGAATAAGACCTGAGGTTTCAAAAACCTCAGGCTTTTCTTTTCCCGGATATTTTGTCCAGCCACCGCATATAGTGTAGCAAGATCTCACCATTTTATAAAAAGGGGGACAAAAAATGGAACGCATGAAAGACATGAGCTCTACTGCAATGAGTGCTCCTCACACCCTCGTAATTGAAGATCGAAAGCGGCTTTCTGTCAGCGGCGTGACTGATGTAGAGAGCTTTGATGAAGAAACCGTAGCCTTAGCCACCGAACTGGGCGAACTCATTATCCACGGTTATGACCTGCACATCAACCGCATCGATGTGGAAAGCGGCGATCTTTCTTTGGAAGGAGAGATCATCAGCCTAACTTATACCGATAACCAACCGCAATCCAGCGGCTTTTTCGGCCGTCTGTTCCGCTAAAGGGGGCATGTTCCGGCGTGACACTGATATCCGCAGTTCCTCCTGTTATACAGTTTTTGCAGTCGCTGCTGCTTGGTACCTTGCTCAGTTTGCTTTATGATGCATTCTACACTATTCGCGGATTATTTCCCGCGCAAGCACAACCCCATGTTATCCTTGATATTCTCTATTTTCTTCTGTTCGGAGTCTTGCTATTCAACTATCTACTCATGGAATCGGCCGGCCGCTTGCGTTACTTCATCATCCTTGGTGTTATTATCGGCTGGTTGCTGTACCACAATACAGTCAGCCGGTTGGTAATCCGTTTTTTCAACTGGCTACTGCTGATGGTCCACCGTGTTTTTTCTTTTTTATTGAGTCCGATCATCACTTTGGCCCAGCGGCTTTTTCATTCCATATCCACTGTCTGTAAAAAATCCACTATCAAGAGGAAAACACCTAAAAACAGCTTGAAAAAGTCCCGGTGGCTGTTGTATAATAAAGTATCAAAAAACAGTATGGAGGAAAACGGGAATGAAAAAGCACCTGACCATCAAACAGACCAACCGCATTCTAAGTCTCATCATCGTTTTTCTCGTACTGCTCATTGCGGTGTATTTTGTGAAAGGCCGTGTGCAGGCTGCCCAGATGAAAAACGAACTGGCCGACGCACAACAGCGCGTGGCCAGTCAACAGGCCGAAAATGACGAAATAGACCGTATGCTGGAAAATAGTGATTACTATTTGAACCAGGAAGCACGCGGCGAAAATGACTACTGCGATCCTGAAGAAAATGTTTATGTCGTAGTCCCGTAATCTAACCGACTTTGGAGGAACAACCATAGATGCAGCTGAGTGTAGGCACCATAGTAGAAGGAAAGGTCAGCAAGATCACCAATTTTGGCGCGTTCATTAATATTGATGGCGGCGGCTCTGGAATGGTACACATCTCAGAAGTAGCGAATACCTATGTCAAAGACATTAATGAGCACCTGAAAGTGGGGGACAGTGTCAAGGCCAAGGTGGTCGCCATCAACGAGAATCATAAAATCGCCCTTTCCATTAAGGCACTATTGCCACCGGAGCCAAAACCGCAGCAGAACCGCAGTCGTGATGGCCAAAGAGAAAACTGGGATAGCCGTGGCCCCCGCGGGAATAATACCTATGTCTATCAGCCTCCCAAGCCCTATACGCCTGCTACAGGAGATGCCTTTGAAGATATGATGGCACGCTTTAAGCGTACCAGCGATGATAAGATGTCTGATCTAAGCCGGGTAATGGATACCCGCCGCGGCGGCAGTAACCGCCGTTCAAAGAAGTAATTGTATATCAAGAGCCGACCGGCAGCACAGCACGCCGGCTCTTTTTATTTCACTGAAAGGATGTTGCTGAATACATGGTTATTATCAACGCAAAAATAAACACCTGTGATGACGGCCGAATCATAGAAAGTGGCTATATTGTTATCAAAAACGGTAAAATCGCCGAGGTAGGGGATGGTATCTATCGTGGTGATGAAGCAGAACTGTATGATGCTGCAGGCTGCTTAGTCACTCCGGGCTTTATTGATTCTCATTGCCATATCGGCATTTGGGAAAGCGGCCTGGATTTTGAGGGGGATGATACCAACGAAATGACTGACCCCTCCACCCCACAGATCCGTGCCATAGATGCTGTTAACCCACTGGACCGCGCCTTCCGGGAGGCTCTGGAATACGGTATTACCACCGTTTCCGTAGGTCCCGGCAGTGCCAATCCCGTTGCCGGGCAGGTGTGTGTACTGCATACCACTGGCAGCTACATCGATAAAATGGTGCTGAAGGCTCCCTCTGCCATGAAATTCGCTTTGGGCGAAAACCCCAAGAAGGTGTATAACGGCAAAGAAGAAACACCTGCCACCCGTATGGCCATCGCATCGGTCATTCGGGAACAGCTGATGAAGGCAAAACGCTATCAGCAGGATCTGCAAAAATCCAAAGATGAGGAAGACACTGACCCGCCTGAATTTGATATGAAGTGCGAGGCCCTGTTGCCAGTACTGGAACGCAAAATCAAAGCGCATTTCCATGCCCATCGGGCCGATGATATCTGCACAGCCATCCGCATTGCCAAAGAATTTGATCTTGATGCAGTCATCATCCACTGTACCGAAGGCCACTTGGTCACGGAAGCCCTGCATGACAGCGGCTATGCCGCCTCAGTTGGTCCCATCTTCTCCGCCCGAACCAAACCAGAGCTACGCAATCAAGAGCGTTATAACGCCGCTAGACTATCCGAAGCCGGTGTTCCTGTCGCTTTTAATACCGATGCACTTGTTTTTCCAATCGACCTGCTGGCTGCTTCCGCTAAAATTGCGGTAATCGATGGTTTACCCTGGCAAAAGGCTCTGGAAGCTCTCACAATTCGTTCTGCGGAAGCCGCCGGTGTATCTGACCAGGTTGGTTCCATCACTGTAGGAAAGCGAGCTGATTTGCTGATATTTGACCGTGATCCCATCGATTTGCTAGTAAAGCCAAATGCTGTATTTGTAGACGGCATTTGTACGAATTGAGAAGTTTTTAACAAAACTGCATAGTTTCTATTGCAAATTTCTTGTCCGCTTGGTATAATATAGCCAGGAGAAAGGGAAACCGATCTTCATACCATACAAGCAAGGAGTGACCATCATGACCGTCAACTACATTGGTAAAAAGACCGTGATTCGTGACAGCTTTAAGGAATATGCCGAAAAGCGCCTGAAGAAGCTCGGCAAGTTTTTTGATGACGATCCTGTGGTAAATATCATTGTGACCAACCACAATGAGGATGAAACCGTTGAAGTGACCATTCAGTCCCACGGTATGTTCTTCCGCGCTGAACGCACCTCTGATGACCGCCAGACTTCTTTGGACCTAGTATTGGATGTACTGCAGAAACAGATTGTCCGCAACAAAGAGCGCCTGGAAAAGCGTCTCAAATCCGCAATGGATTTTACAGCGTTCGGTACAGCTGATGTTCTGGAGGAAGAAGTTGTTCCTGTTACCGAGTTGGTGAAGACCAAGAAGTTCCATGTGGAAACCATGGATGCAGAAGAAGCCATCCTGCAGATGAATATGTTGGGACATACTTTCTTCCTGTTCCGCAGCCCGGAAACTGGCGAAATCAATGTAGTTTATCGCCGCAAGGATGGCAACTATGGTCTATTGCAGCCATTGGATGACTAAACGGCACCCCCTCATTGGAATCGTATAAAGTAAAGTGATCACCGGTGGGAAGCAAGCTGGCTTCCCACCGCTTTTTACGGGAAAGGACAAATCTCATCATGATAAATCAATTATATAAACTGTGTGCTCCCTGCCTATTTGGCCTGGAAAGCGTCCTAAGCGGTGAACTAAAACGCCTTGGTTTTGAGGACATCTCTGTTATCGATGGTCGAGTAGAATTCACCGCTGATGCGGAGGGGATCGCCCGGGCTAACCTCAATCTGCGCACCGCCGAGCGAGTTCTCATTGTCCTGGAAAGCTTTCGGGCTGTCACATTCCAGCAGCTCATTGATGGCGCAGAAAAAATCCCCTTTGAAGAGTATATTGGCAAGAAAGACGCTTTTCCAGTTAAGGGATGGAGTCTAAATTCACAGCTCCATAGTGTTCCGGACTGCCAATCCATCATCAAAAAGGCTGCGGTCAAGCGTCTTTCCTGTAAATATGGCGTTGCATGGCTGGAAGAATCCGGTCCAACCGTCCAAATACAATTTTCAATTAATAAGGATATTGCCACCATAATGCTGGATACCAGTGGCATAGCACTGCACAAGCGTGGCTACCGTAAAGTTGCAAATCTTGCCCCAATTCGGGAAACACTGGCGGCTGGAATCCTGGATATTGCACGAATATACCCGGATACACAGCTGTATGATCCGTTCTGCGGCTCAGGTACATTTTTGATCGAAGCAGCCTACAAAGCCAAAAATATTGCCCCTGGCATTTACCGCCGCTTTGCAGCAGAAAAATGGGATAGCTTACCGTCTAAAATATGGCAAACGAGTAGGGAAGAGGCGATAGAAAAAATCCGCAAAGACATAGAATTTACTGCTTTCGGCAGCGATATCAGCCAAGATTCACTGGAGATTGCTGAAGCAAATGCACGCCGTGCTGGTATTTCCGGACTAATACGGTTAGAAAAGGCGGATGTTAAAAATTTCACGATTCCAGATCGAAAGTCATTGGTCGTGACAAATCCGCCATACGGCGAGCGCCTAATGAATGGCGAAGATTTGACAAAGCTATACCAAACGATGGGTAATGTATTTCAGCCATCTCAGCAGACAGCCTATTACATCATTTCATCAGCGGAAAATTTCGAGCAGGGCTTTGGCAGAAAAGCAAATAAAAAGCGTAAGCTCTATAATGGAATGCTAAAATGTAATCTATATCAATACTTTGCTCAAAAAAGTAAATAAAGAATGACATAGCAAAAAGCCCTGTTTACACTGGGCTTTTCTTTATATAATCGATATTGCTTGTATTATGTTATTGCGCCTCCACTTATTTCGCTAAATTTCAATTTAGCGAAATGGCCCTTCGCAAAATAATAATAACAACTTTACACCTTTTTGTCAATCCCCCACTTTGAATTTATCAAAAAATTTCGCTAAATTAAGTCACCCGCCGCACCCGATGGTTTCTAATGCGGCTCCAAGTTACACATAATTTCTCCCTTGCATCTGAAGTGACCATTGCATAGCTTGCCGATATTCGGCAAGGTCGGGTTGTATTTGCTGCGCAAATCTCCACCCATACCCTTGCCTAAATCGGCAGCTATGCACCGTTGCAATCACAGCGCTGACGGATAGCTACGCCCGCCAGCGCTCCCCTATTTACTTTTTGTGGGATATATGGTAGATTTAGCGTAGAGAGGATGAAAGGGGCAATATTATGGGTTTTATCGGGTTCAGTGTATGGTCAACCTATCAAGTACTGTTTTTTGTGGCGCTGGCCATCATATTTATCATGTGCATCATTATAGGAGTACAGTCGGCCAAGGCCGCAGACCGCAAGCAGGAAATCAAACAGAAAATAATTGACTATGAAAAAGACATTGCAGACCGTAACAGAGTTATATCTAAACAACGGCAAGAAATCGACTTTTTGACAATAAAGCTAAAAGAAGCCCAAAGTGCCAGAAAGGAGCAATAGAATATGAATACCGGATTACAACTATTCATCAATATTTGCGTAGGCCTGCTCAAGCTCGCAGTATTAGTATTCCTTTTTTACGAAGGTGACAAACTAATTAAAAAACTCAAAAAGAACAAACGCCATAAAACAACTACCCCCAGCGAATAAGCTGGGGGTAGCTTTATGCAATTTTGTTTTTACGAATCCGGCGCTTGCTGCGGTTAGAGATCTCGCCAGTGACTTCCGGCTGGAGCTCTCCCCTATTACGCAATATTTCTTCATCGCTGATATAATCCGCTTGCAGCATATTATCAATAAGCTGCTGCGTATCGTATCGGTTACGGTCCGCATCAGTTTGGCAATACACCCTTGCATCAATAGCAGCGAGCGGATATTGCGGATTACTGAAAGAAAGATCATATTCCACCGCATCATAGGTATAAACCGTGCAAATGCGGGTAAACGGATGGGATAAGTGGCTACGGGTCACTCTCACCGTATCGGTTATATCCCGCAGTTGCTTATCAAGGAAATTCCACCGCTGGGTAGTTGCGTAAATTTGCATATGCCGCTTCCGGCACTGGCAAAGGTGCTGAAAAAGGATTTTCGGAACACTCTGCTTGCTGGCAGCGAAATCACGGCTATTAAATATCGTGCCTATTTCATCAATCAGAACCAGTGTATTTTCCGGAGCGTTCAGAATATCCTGCGGAGATCGCAGCGGCAATATCTGCGTATGAGCAGGAAAGCCCGATAACTGCAAATTCGTTACTATTGTCAGCTTTGGGTATCTTTTTGCCAGTGCATAGGCATCATGCACCATCGTGCAGGTTTTGCCGGCGCCGAACTTGCCCACATACAGATGCAGCCCCCAGCCGTCAAAATTAAGCCATGCACGCTTTTTTATGTACGGAATCAAATCCTTGACCAGCAGGAAAAGGAACTTCGGCAGCCGCACCAAATAGCCCAGCCACACCTTAATCATCATAAGCGCCTACCCCCGGAGGTTACAGCGCAAATAATAGCACGGAACATACGCCAACAGCCCCACAGAACGCAAATAGCAAGCATCACCTGCATAAACCACGGAATGAACTCCGCAAAATCAGCAGGGACACCCGACAGCCCGAAAAAGTCACACAGTGTTTGAAAAATATTGCTCATATTCTCCCCCCCTTAGTTATTCCAAATTCTGAACATCGTCCGCACCAATCCCAGCAGCAGGGACAGCAGCAAAAGCCCCTCGGTCACGGTGTACTGGGAAAAAGGCGTGGACATGATAGGACGATCATACAGGTTATCTACCGTCACCGTTCCGGTAATCTCCGTCATAGCCTGTTCTTCCTGCTGCTCACCATCGGCAGGGGCAGCAGGAGTTTCACTCCCCTGCTCTTCCCCACCGGCTTCGGTGTTTTCTTCGGTGGTCTGTTCGGTTGTTTCTTCGTTCATCAATTCGTTATCCATCAAAAAGCCCCCTTATAATTCGGATTGCAATATAGGCTACACAGCCCCACAAAGCGATATCCCAAAACGAGAATGTGAAGCCGTAAATGGTCATAGGCATCTTAAAGAATTTCAATACTTCCTCAAAAAAGCGCATCAGATCATCCATATCATCACCCCCGGATAAACTTGACAATAGCCAATGCAATAGAAACAGCTATACCAGCTATCAATAGGTCGATAATCTCACGAGGGACGAAACCAAGCGCAGCAGCAAGGAAGTCCCCAAAGTGACCGCCAAGGCTCAACACAGCCTTAAATGCTTCTATCAGCGTAGAGATAATGCCGGTAATCCCCGAAAGGACAGACTGCACTACACCGCCCACAAAACCGCATATCACATTTACCAAACTTTTTACACTAGATAGCAGCCCATCAAAGAACCCGGGCTTACTGGGGTCATCCGCTCCCCCACTACCGCCCCCACTACCGGCATCTGCAGCATAATAAAACACATGCTCACCATCGGCAGTAATGGTTATTTCGGCAGATGTAGACAACGACTTATATCCCTTTACCGTGGGAGCACTTGCTGTAAAGGCAGCGCCTACCGCCAAGTTTTGATAGACAGTGTCCCGGCGCACCTTATCAGTAGTCCCCTCTTTGTAGTAGTGTACGGTAAAGCTGGTCGCTTCGGCTTCCGGGTTTGCATCAGTACCGGCAGCAGGGTCTTCCTTTTTGTCAATGACTTCGGCAAAATCGTACTCATTGACTACTTGTCCAGCAAAGCTATATTCCGAGAGATCAACCCAAGTATCGTTATCGCACACAGAGCCTTGACACTCCGTCCATGTGCCGCTCTGATACTGCTGGCAACTTGTCACCTTTTTATCGGCATCGAGAGAAATATATACATCACCCTGCGCAGGATAAGAGGGACGGACACCACCAAGGCGGACATTGTTTACGGCTATCGCAGACTTTATAGCAATAGCGCCATCTGTTTTCTCACTGGGCAGAGTAAGCACCATAGGAATATCAAACGGAGCAGATGCAGGAGTATAGTTTTCCCTATAAAGCGCACCTTTGGAAATACGGAGTTCGTCATAATAGGAATAGGCAAAGCCAGGAGCACCATAAAAATACATTTTTTTAAGATTTCCCGTAGAAGCTTGCCAATTAGACGGAGGTGTAAACTGAACACCGTTCATATAGTATTTCACGGCACTACCATCATTTACAATAGCCATATTGACCCATTGCCCCAAAGGAATAGGGTTAGAACTGTTAGACGAAGCTTGTGAATAATTAAAATAATGTTTCGCCGTTCCATTCTTCCAAAATGCATAACCATCATTCATTTTCAAAGTACGCACAACTGCATCTATATCGCCATCAATCAAAGACTCACTTAAAACAAGATAACCATTATTAAAAGGGCCACCGCTACCACCCTTACCATTACCATAGTAAGTAGAACCATAGTCACTCAATTCCTTTGTATTAGTCCAATATATCGAGCCAAAACGCTGCGGAAAAGAACCATCAGCATCCTCTCCCCAAAGCAGGAAAGAATAGACACTGTCATAGAATGAATACTCTTTCAAGACCTGAAGCAGTACAGATTTATCCCTATATTCAGAAGTAGAACCATGATGAGTAACACCAGAAAGAATACGAAACATTAGTTGCGAACTATAATCGACTGTATTCCTCAACATTCTTTCTGTAATCAAAAAATCCACATACTGCCCATAATTAAACTTAAACTCTACGGTATAAGGTGCTTCCAAAGCTTCCGGTAATATTACACGAAAAGCACCACAATTAGAAAGCATCAAATGCTTTCCAAAACCATTAGAAGAAATATATTGCGGTACAGTACCATCATCAAAAATAGCAGTATTGCTTTTACCTGAAGCATCTGTTATATTTCCATCAAAATGATACAGCGCCACGCAGTTATCGTTTTCCGGTGTAGCATCATAGTTAATGACCTCACCCGCCAGCGGAATACCAAACACATCATCGGCAGTTAGGTTATAACTATTGCGACCGTCAGGAAGCTGGAAGTAGTAGTTATTGCTCACGGCCTGCGAGGGGTCATTGCAGCCATCCACAATATAGGTAATATTAGTGTAGGTCGGCGCATAGGTGATGAAGTAGTTATAATCAACATCGTTATATGTCACCGGGATATAATAACTGTTGTAGGTATTATTGTAATAAGCCGTATTATAGGTGTATGTATAGTCCCGGCTCATATCGTAGAAAGTGTTATTGGTGGTATTCAGCACGGATTTATAAGACGGTGTGCCGGTATTCCTCATGGAAACCTGCATCTTATCATAAGCCCTTGCAAGCCCCTGCTCATTGTAATATTTTCGATAGTCCATCGCCTTTTGAATAGTATCGGCATAGGCTTCATGAATTTGAGCAGAAGTATTATAAAGCTCAATACACTGACCAACAAAATACAATGCATCGCCGACCGGGAAAACAGCCATAGCTGGAACCACAGACAAACATATCATCAAAGCCGCTATCAAAACGGCAAGTATTTTTTTCATTTGTAACCTCCCATATCTTTTCAATAGAAAAGGGGCGAGGATTTACCCCGCCCCTTTCGGGTCACTTCGCTGCTCTCTTCAAACCCTTGAAGATACGAATACCAACAGGGATAAGACCGGCAGCGAGCAGGAACAGCAGCACCGGCTGCTCCGTGATCTTGGTAATGACAGTACCAACGAGGGTAAAGACATCACCCATTGCAGCAATAACAGTCTGCATTACAGTAACAGTAGGAGTTTCCATTAGCTAAACCTCCTTACTTCGCAGCCCGCTTGAGACTGCGGAAAATCCGAATACCGACAGGGATAAGGCTGGCGGCGAGGAAGAACAGCAGCACAGGCTGACCAGTGATGTTGGTAATTACAGTACCAACCAGGGTGAACGCATCGGACATTGCCTTAATAATGGCTTCCATAAAAACACCTTTTTAACCTTTCTTTGAATTTGATTTTATTTGAACTCCGGCCAGAAGTATCAAACTAAATGATAATTACCAATTCCCCGCTTTTAGGAATATGGCAAATGACCTCACGGTCAAGCATCGTCGGCTGATCAAGCAAAGCATTAAAGGTAGTCACACCGCAATCTATCAGCTTGGTCATATACAGCTTTTGATAAATATGGTACGAAACGCCCGCACCATAGCAATACATTAAATCACTTACTTTCATCTTTACTGCCCTCCAAAGCTGCATCTAAACGAGCCATACATTCAAAGGAGATATTCTCCCCAATCATTCTTTCCGGCTCAAAATCGGCTTTCTGCTCAATCGGGTCATAGAAAACGCATCTTTGCACATCTGCTGAAACAATTCCTCTTTGATCACTTTCGCACATATTCAACACACGATTTTCAGAGATCACCGCCGACCATATACTACCGGCACGGCGAAGCGTAGTCCAACAGCCATTTTTCAGCGCCCAACGAACCGCATTACTCATCGAGCTACAACGAGCATCTATGATATAGTCCGCAAGCCGTCCCGCCTGTATTTCCTCATCATCACGAAAAAACTTGTTAATCGGGAATGTAGAAATAACTGCTTCTAATGGATAGTGAAATTTATCGGGGTCATCGGCATGAATTAGATACCGGATAAAGGCATCAAAGCTACGGCAGCGTTCTATCATGTTTTCCGCTATACCGAGATCATCAGCCAGCGCCGAAAGATAACGGGCTGCTTTCAACCGTCCCACCCAATGAATATGGGACTTTTTCAATTCCCCATTCTCATCAGTATCTTTATCGTGCAGAATATACGCAAATTGGGGAAAAGTGCTTTTCAGAACATTTAGAACATCATCACAGCAATAGCTTTCACTATCCGGATAAAGAACCCCTTGAAATTTTCTATCCTTTATTCCGTCCTTTGCCATTTTCTTTTACCCACTTCTTTATTTAATTTTGGAACACGGTACACGCACGCTAAGACATAGCCCAGCGTGCGTGCCGCCGTGCGGCTGGGGCTGAAGCCCCGCAGCCAGCACGAACGGCGTTACATCAAGCCAGCTTTGCCTTAAATTTGCCGTCCTTGAGGGTCAGAACGACATCAGCAGCATCACCGGGTTTATAGCTTTTAGCGGAGTACATCAGACCTACCCGTCCGTTTTCGTCCTTGCAATAAACCTCATTCAGATACTTGCCCGCGCTAACTTCCATGTCGGTCGGGACTACGCTGATAATGGTCATTTTCATTTGCAATACCTCCAAGCGAAATTTTTTGAAGTTTGCAGATTAGCAATTTCGCTAAATCCAGGTTATAGCGAAATAGAAAAAAGCCCCTGCGGCATAAAGCCACAGGAGCAAGCATTCATTTTTCTATTTCGCTAAACCGTAGGTAATTTAGCGAAATGGCATTTCCTTAAACACAAGATAACAAATTCATGCTCTTTTGTCAATCCCCTGCTTTGAATTTATCAAAAAATTTCGCTAAATCAAGTCACCCGCCGCACCCGATGGGTTTCTAGTTGCGAATCCGGCACTTGCCGCGGTTGGAGATCTCGCCTGCTTCTATTTTACATTATTTCTTCAAAATAGTACATTTTATGAATAAATTCAATTTTAATTGTAAACATTAGCACTCTACTATTGACAGTGCTAATTTAGGAATTATAATGGTGTTGTACTTGAGAGATTCAGCAAAATCTCCTAAGGAAGCAGCTTAATCCTATATCAAAAAATAATGGAGGAATGAATTATGATGCCCAGTATCTTTGGTGAAAATCTTTTCGACGAATTTTTTAATGAACCATTTGCCATGATGACGCCTCAAGGTCATAACCCTCTTTACGGTAAACACGCAAAGAACCTGATGAAGACCGATGTTCGGGAAACCGAAAACTCCTACGAGCTGGATATTGACTTGCCCGGTTTTAAGAAAGAGGAAATCTCCATCGAGCTGAAAGACGGCTGTCTGAACATAAGCGCTGCCAAAGGACTTGATAAAGAGGAAAGCGATAAGGCGGGGAAATACATCCGTCAGGAACGCTATGCGGGCTCTTGTAGCCGCAGCTTCTATGTTGGTACGGATATTGATCCTGCCCAGGTCACTGCTAAATTCGAAAACGGTATCCTATGCATTTCGGTTCCAAAGTCTTTCCGTCAATTGCCTGCAAGATCTACAGTTGAGATTAAATAAAAGCTCCCTCTCCTGTGCCCCGTCGATTCAATAATATAATTTTTTGAAAGGATGTCATTTATGAATAAAACCCTATCGCGAGTTTTATGGATCATTGCCGGTGTACTGCTTATTTTTGCAGGCGTGTATTGCTTTGTTTCTCCTGATGCTGCCTTGAGTGGGCTTTCCCTTATACTTGGGCTGGCCATGCTCTTCTCCGGTATCGTTGATATTGTCATCTTTGCATCATCCCGGCGCTTTATGCTCGGTTCCGGCTGGTTCCTACTGGATGGCATCTTCACTGTACTGTTAGCCATTTTCCTGCTCTGCAACCAGGCATTCACCATGCTTTCGCTGCCGTTTATTTTCGGGATGTGGCTACTGTTCGGCGGTATCAGCCGTTTCGTTAGCTCCTTTGATCTTCAGCGCCTTGGTGTGCGGGGTTGGGGGTGGTTTACCGCCCTTGGTATCCTCCTTACTGTTGCGGGCATCCTTTCGTTCTATGATCCCATTTCCGGTGCTATGGCCCTCAGTTGGATCGTTGGACTAGTGCTTATCCTGCAGGGTATCGCATCTATTGCATGGGCCTGCTTCTCCGGGCGCTTCTGGAGAGACTCTCTTTTATAAAACAACTATCACCTCCTCAATTATTTTCAAAAATGACCGGGGCTTCGGCTCCGGCCTTTTTGCGCATCTACACACTTGCATGCAGCTTGCATTTCTACTATAATAGATTGGCAATAAACCGAAGAGAGGAGGAAACCGAATGCAGACATTTTCTATCATGGCAGCACCTGCGCCACAGCTGCTGCGCGATTATCTCATCTATATGAGCACCATCAAGGGACGCTCTCCCCGCACTGTAGAAGCCTACTACAACGATCTCCGCCTATTCCTGCGTTATCTAATGGCCACTCGCAGTGGCACTCCCCTACCCACGGATGACCCAAATCTTGAAAGCATTTCGTTTGCCTCCATCAGCGAGGAAATGATTCTCAGTGCACGCCTTTCCGATGCATATTCTTTCCTGGCTTATGTGCAAAGCGTCAACCAAAATAACGCCAAGACCCGTGCCCGCAAGGTTTCCAGCTTGCGCGGCTTCTATAAATATCTGCAAAGTAAGGCTGGCCGCCTAGAGGAAAACCCCATGGAACAGTTGGAGATTCCCGCCCAGCGCAAAAGTCTTCCAAAATACCTTACTTTGGATGAAAGCCTGCACCTGCTGGAATCCATTGAAGGCAAGGATCGTGAACGCGATTATTGTATCATCACCATTCTGCTTAACTGTGGCATTCGTCTTTCGGAGTTGGTCGGTATTAAGCTCTCGGATATCCGGGATGACACCCTTACTGTACTGGGCAAGGGGAATAAAGAGCGCATGGTTTATCTTAACAGCGCTTGTCTTAACGCCATCGCAGAATATTTGGCCGTTCGTCCGGAACCACCAAAGGATGCCGATAAACCCTACCTGTTGGTTTCCTCCCGTACCCGTGCACCGCTTACCCCCCGCCGGGTGGAACAAATAGTAGAAACACATCTAAAGGCCGCCGGCTTAGGCGGTCGGGGCTATTCCCCTCACAAACTTCGTCATACTGCCGCCACTCTCATGTATCAATACGGTGGTGTGGATATCCGTGTTCTAAAGGAAATTCTCGGCCATGTCAATCTTGGCACCACAGAAATATACACCCATGTCAGCAATGATCAAATTGCCAATGCCGCTGACTGCAATCCCCTTTCTCATGTTAAATTCAAACCATCCAAAAAGGAAGCAGAAACCGAATGAAAACCAATTACCACACCCACACCTACCGCTGTAAACACGCCATGGGCAATGATGAGCGCATTGTACTCAATGCCATTAAGGCTGACCTTGATATTTTAGGCTTTTCTGATCATACCCCATGGCCCCACTTCCCTGCCGATTACGATTCCCATGTCCGCATGGAGCCGCAATACCTGCCGGAATACTGCGGCAGCGTAAACCGCCTGCGGGAAAAATACAAGGACCAGATCGAGATTCACCTCGGCTTGGAGGCGGAGTACTTCCCGCACCATATGCAGGAGCTTCTTGATATGAAGTCGGAATACGGGATCGAATATCTGATCTACGGTGCCCACTACGATGAACTGGATGCCCCCGTCCCGGAGCGTTTTTATTTCGGCCGTGATATTTTAGCGCCCCATGACCTCGAGCGTTACGAGCAGAACATCATTCCGGGCATTGAAAGTAAATTCTATACCTATGTGGCCCACCCTGATCTTTTCATCCGCGGTTACCCTTATTTTGATGAACACTGTGTTGCACTCAGTCATCGTATTTGTGAAACTGCGGCTCGCTGCAATGCAATTCTCGAATACAACATCTCCGGTTTTCTTTTCGCACGGGAACATAATCGGCTGGATTGTTTCCCTCATCCCGATTTCTGGCGCATTGCCAAAGATCATGGCATTGCCGCAATTATTGGCTTCGACGCCCACGATTCGGCGGTAGATTTCAAGAATTCTGATATCTACGATTATGCTGTTCACTTCCTCGATCACATTGGTATCCATCGTATCGACAAACTCGATTTATAAAACAATTCCATAGCTAAGCCCCACGGTATTTAACCCGCGGGGCTTTTTTCTTAAATTTTATCGTATTGGCAGCATATACAGCTTCTCCCGTTTCATTTTGTGATATTCTACAATAATTTTCTTTTAGAATAACACAATCCGCCACTTAGTTGCGCAATTTAGTCAACCAGGTCATTGCATTATATACAAATTGCGCTGTGCTTTCTTGTAAAAATAGTCCAACGGCGCTTTGACAAAATCAAAAAAATACTATATTGTAGAGACATACAAAGGAGAATGTTCACAATGAATTCCCCTTTATCAATAACTGGAGGTACATAAAATGCTGCTGATTAAAAACGCCAACCTGGATGGGACCGGCAAAATCGTTGATATTCTCATCGGTGATGACGGAAAATACAAGGAAATTGCCGGGCACATCGAAGCACCCGCCGGGATCGAAACCATCGATGCCACTGGTATGATGGCTTGCCCCACCTTTGTAAATACCCATATGCACTTTGATAAGGCCTACACTTCTTATGAACAGGGCCGTGAAAGCTATGGCAAGGGCAACTGGATTTCTTCTACCGAAGAAACCCTGGAAGACTCCATCTATGTCATGCACGACCGTATCCGCAAGTATACTCCTGAGGCCGTAGCTGCCCGGGCTGAGCGCGCTATTAAGGATTGTGTCATGTATGGTACCACCAAACTGCGCACCAATGTGGATATCAGCACCCTGGATCCTAACCTCAACGCTCTGAAGGGTGTTCTGATGGCCAAAGAAGCCACCAAAGATATCTGCGACCTACAAGTCATCGCTTTCCCTCAGGAAGGTATCATCTGCGATCCTGGCACCGATAAGCTGCTTGAGGAAGCCATGGAAATGGGCTGCGATGTTATGGGTGGCATGCCCGCTGCTGAAATGCTGGATGAGCATTCCCGCGAACATGTGGATTTCGTCTTCAAGATGGCCGAAAAATACAACTGCCTCATCGATATGCACATCGATCAGTCCAAAGATATGTTCGATCGTTCCCTGGAATACACCGCCTGGCTTACTATGCAGCATGGCTGGCAGGGCCGTGTAACCGGCGGTCACTGCACCTCCATCACCTACCAGAACCAGGCCCACGCCATCAAGGTTATGAAGATGCTTAAGCAGGCGGATGTCAATGTCTGCGCCAACACCCAGACCCTCGCCATCATGGGCATTGACCCCGAACCCCGCACCCGCGGTGTTACCCGCATTCGTGAGATGGTGGAAATGGGTATCAATGTTGTCACCGCTCAGGATACCATCTGTGATGGTTTCCACCTTTACGGCACTGGCGATCCCTTGGATTACGGTCTGGTTGGCTGCTACTGCGCCCAGTACAATACCCCCGAAGCTGCCCGTACCATGTGGAACATGCTCACCAAAGCCTCTGCTCGCGTATTCGATCCTGAAATGAAGTACGGCATCGAAGTAGGCAACGATGCTGACTTGAACCTGGTAGAAGCCCCTAATGTCCACGATGCCATCCGCACCCGCGCTTCCCGTCCCTACATCATCCGCCACGGTAAAGTCATTGCTTCCTTCATCCGCCGGGCTCAGCTGCTGTAATACTGTCTTATTCTCTTCTCTTGATATAAAGCCCCCTCATATTCCCAAAGCCCAAAGGCACCGGTATCCCCGGTGCCTTTGGGCTTTGTCACCATCTTTCATTTCATACAAAAAAATCGCCCTACACCCAGGAATTATTCCTGCCGTACAGGGCGATTTATGAGGCTATTATTTCACTATTATTTCAATCTGCTCTGCGTCAGTAGTGGCCACAGCTCCTCCACATTCCTTTGGTTAAGCGTAATAGGATCCACCGAAACATACTTTGGTGTTGGTTTTCCCAGCAGCGCACACGCTGCCGAATACACCATCAGATGTCCCATTTCAATTGGCCTTGAAGAGACAATGCCCATTCTTCCGCTGGTCACCTGCAGCATTCGCTGCGCAACGGAACTGTTGATCTGGCTGGTAACAACTACTACATCATCACGGCGGTTCGCGTGCAGCCATCCACTGATCCGAGCCGCCGCACCTGCATTCTGGATAAACAGGCCCTGCATCTCAGGATAGCGGCGGTACAGCTTCTCAAAATCATCCACAGAATAATGATCATTGATTTCTAATTGCTCCAACACCTGTATTCTGGGATAGTCACCATGCAGTGCGGTAATTAATGCTCGGACACACTGCTGAGCACCCGCTGCTGTGTTTTTATCCACCAGCATTACCAACCGCTGCATCTGCCGGGACAACATCTGCTCCGCCAGGAATTGCGCCGCCTGCCGCCCTTTTTCTTCATCATTGGTGGTAATGCAGGAGTGGTACGCAGATCCAGAAAGGTCAATTGGCAGATGTGATCCCAAAATCAATGGGATATCGCTACCCCTTTTTAACCGCTGAAAGGTCTCCACCATCCCGCTATGGTCATTGGAAACGCTGATGATAGCATCCGCACCGTTTTGCAGTAACCACACCAGTTGATTCTTTTCTACCCCGCTGTTCATTCTGGCATCCTGTACCGGCAGTAGATCCAGGTTCAAATTTGCAGCGACCTCCCTTATTCCCTGCAAAATCATCTGGGAATAAAGTGTTTCCGCCTGTGCAAAAGAGACTCCAATCCGACCGGTACGCTTCTGCATCAGCATTTTTTCGGTTATGGTTAATGATACAGCACTTTCACTGCTGGCCGGATGCCCCTGCAGGTCCCGCGGCAGTACACTGGTAGAATGGCGGATTATCAATTGCGGAGCACAAACAATTCTTTTATCTGGCCCATCGCTGCTTTCCAATACACTGCGGAATACCTCCGGATTTAGACGAACATAAGTAACTGCCGGATTATAACCCTGTATATAGTCGTCGTCATCAATGGCGATCCAGCTGAAGTCTTCCGGTACGCGGCGTCCACTGGCAAAGCAATATTTTGTTACCGCCATAATGCCCGGTACACCCACCGAAATCACGGCGGTCCCCAGGCTTTCCTGCTCTGGTAGTCCGGAGTTCTTCTCTCCGCCCAGCCATATTATATTATCCTGATTTAGGCGTACTGCATAGCGTTTACTGCACCATTCCAACGCCCGCAGGATCTGCTCCTGACAGTACCGGTTCAAATCTCCTCCCACCACAGTAATATTGGTGTGCCCGCACCGGATTAGATGTTCCAATGCAAGGTGCATGGCACCCTCATAATCCAATGCAAGATGGCGTTGGTCGGTGCGCTCCGGCGGTACACTTTGATTCAGCAGCAGAATGCTGCCCGGTTCCACAGGATTTATCGCTCTATCACCGCATTTATACTCCACCGATTGATGCACCAATACACGGTTCAGGTGGTACTGCTTCATATATCTATGCAGCTGCTTTTCCGTCAGCGATCCATCTACCGAGATCGTGATCCATTCGTACCGTCCGGACATCCGCACATAGGATCGGCATCCACATACTGTCAGCAACCGCCGGTCAATGATAAGACCCATACAGCCGCGCTTGGCCGCTGTTGGTTCCTCCCCCCTGTTACGTCGGCGCAGCGGTTCATAGCCCAGCTCATCTACCGCAGCCATTACCCGTTCTGTAATTTCCGGGCTCACATACCTTGTCCGGTTAAGAACATGGGAGACCGTGGTGGCAGAAACGCCGCTGGCCTTCGCAATGTCATATATTGTCGCCATATTTCTCCTCTTGAATGTTATTGGTTTCTCTCTTAGCGGCCTAAATTGCCGCCTTATGTTTTCTCTTTATTCTTATTTCAAGTTACGGCTTTTGCTGCTCCGCTTTCAGCAGAGCATATCTTCTCCGGGATTCTCTCACATCAAATACAGTACACACGGCAACGCCCAAGATGCCGCCTGCTAATGCGGTGATCCATCGGCTGATTCCAAAGGCCGAACCAGCCACAACACCCAGGCCAAGACCCAGCAGGAGCCCCACCTTCACCATAGCGCGGGTCTTCTTTTCACTGCACCATACCTCTACAGCAGGAGCCTTCTCATGCTCATGCTCCACCCAGTGGCCAAAACCACTCTTACGCAGCAGCCCATGGAATGCCTCATCATCCCTTTGGGGATGTGCCAGCATAATATAGTCACGCCTTTATTGGCAAAGGCCCACCCACGCAGGGTATTTAGGGCCTCGGTCATATAGCCTTTCCGGCGGTATGTCGGCTTAATAAAACCATTCAACTCCACCGCTTCGGTATCGCTGGGGCGTCCCAAAAAGTACAAATATCCCACCAGGTGCTTGTCCTCTTTTTCTGTGATGATCCACAGCGTATAAAAGGACATATACTCCTGATCCGCCATCATTTTACGGTATTGCTCCTCTGCCAACATGACCCATTCGCCGTATTTGGCATAATCATCCGGCACCAAAGAAAGGCTCCTGCATAATTCATTCGGATCATCCCTCAGCAAGTTCATCTGTTCCGGCAGCAGCGGATAAAGGATCAGATTCTGGCTTTCCAGCTGTGGCTGCTTTTTCTGCTTTTTCATTTGCTTCCTCCGTCAAAGTTCTCAAAAATGAACTACTCTCTTAATCATATTATAGATGAATCGATAAATTAAATCAATTTATGTTATCACTTTTTACGCACTATCCACAATAAACAATTTTTACCTCAATTCTTTTTGCTTTCTGTGCATATAATTATTATTTTCCTTGATTTTAATAGCCTAAATGCGCAACTTGCGTAGCTAAGATGTTAAAATGCAACAAAATTATACCCATTATATTACATTTTTCGCTTTGACGAATGGAAAAAACAAGTGCTAATATACTACTTGACCAAGGTGTGCACAGGGATAATGGCGAAAACCGACGGCACATTAGGTCAAAAAATGTATAGAGAAAAAAGGAGAGTCACTATGTATCAGCCTGAACAGCCGGTATTCGATCAAGCCATCGAATCCAACATTGAGATCACCTACGGCATTGAAGATGTGCCCCCTGGTGGAAATCTCTCTACTTTGCCGTCCAGATTACTCTGGTAGACTTTACCCCCTTTGTATGGGGCGGTATGTTTGTCTCCCTGGCCGGTCTGGATGCTGCCACCGTTCTGCCCACCATGATCAGCGCATGCTTCCTGGTCATGGGTATCTGCACACTGATTCAAACTACCATTGGTAACCGCCTGCCCATTGTTCAGGGCCCGTCGGCTTCCCTCGCCTCCTCCATGGGCAGCGTAGCCGCTACCTATGGTCTGCCCGCTGTCTGGGGCTCCGTCATTGTCGGCGGCGCACTGGAAACTCTGCTGGGCGGCGCCCGCATTATGAGCAAGATCCGCAAGTTCCTCCCCCCTGTTGTAGTTGGTTCCGTAGTAGCAGCTATCGGTTATGTAGCTGCCCGTATCGCTGTTCAGTGGACTTTCTCCTCTCAGGATGCTAAGAGCCTCATCATGGCCGCTGTAGCCTTCCTGCTGGCTCTGGTTCTTAAGTTCCGCGGTGGCAAAGGTCTGCTTTCCCAGGGCTTCATTCTCATCACCGTTATCATTGTTGGCGTTGTTGGCGCCTCCGCTCTTGGCGTGTTCAATTGGGAAGCCGTTCACAATGCTCCTTGGTTCGCACTGCCCAAGCTGTTCCCCTACACTGGTCTGGAAGGTCAGAGCGGTTCCACCATCGCCTTTGTTGGTGCCGCTATCGTCGGCGGCTTCTCCGGCTATATTGCTTCCATGTTCGAATCGGTTGGTGACTACGCCGCTACCTGCGCTGCCTGCGATGAGGTCTATCGCATTAAGCACATCGACCGCGGCATCTTTGCTGAAGGCTTGGGCTGCGTGATCTCCGCTTTCTTCGGCGGTCTGCCCTGCACCAGCTACACCCAGAATATCGGCATCATTTCCGCTACCGGTGTTTGCTCCCGCCGCGTCACTCAGATCGCTGGCGTAATCTTCCTGGCATATGGTCTGTGCCCCAAGCTGGCCTATATTCTTTCCGGCATTCCGCGTTCTGTTATCGGTGCTGTATTCCTTATCTCTGCCGCTACCATTATGTTCTCCGGCATTGATTCCATCATCAGCGATAAACGCTCCCTGCGCAACACCTTGGTAGCCGGTACTACTTTGGCACTGGCCATCATGCTGCCTTACCACTGCGCCTCTACTTACAGCGCCTGGGCCAAGAGCCTGCCGGCGTTCCTCAATATGCTCTGCACCTCCACCGTGTTCATCGCGGTCGTTGCAGGCGTACTGCTCAATCTTATCCTCAACTATGTTCTGAAGGACAAGAACGAAAAGTAAGCTAGCTCCTCCTCAATGGTACTCATACAGCGCAAACCCCTCCCAAACCGGGAGGGGTTTTGTCACCGCAAAACTGATATCACCATTTTGGCTTTCATTATTGCTTCCAATATTCCTCCCACAGCCAACAATAAGCCACTCAAAATCCACAGTGCCGCCTGACCACCTCCTTCTGCCCCGCTCATCTGCTCACAGCGGCTATGCGCCAAGTTGCACATCAAAATCAGCGCCACCAACTGCACCGTCCTTGGCAGAAGTATCCCCAACAAAATATATCCGATTCCGCCCAAACCCACCAACATCAGCAAAAAGCTGACCACTATTCCCTGCCCTATTCCATACAAGACCAGTGCCACCGGAATCATTAAATTCCCCCATAGGCACCGCGCTGCGATCATCAGGTATAGCAGCAGAATCGCCATAAACAGCAGTCGCTCACGCCACAATGCCCACAGGCCCTGTTCCGGTATAGCCCGCAGTTGATTCACCAGGATCCGGCATGGGATAGACTCTGCCCCGCACAACACCGCTGCTATGCTGCCCAGTAGCACCCCTGCCGCAAAATATAAAAGATACTGAATTGTCGTCCCACGCTTCTTCCACAGGCTTTCCCGCCGCCCAGGTACTGGATAATGACTTTTCTTTCTCTTCGGCAACATTTTTCATCCTCCGCATTTTGTTATCGCCGCTTGGGGTGGCTCATCTTTGCTCTGCTGCGGTGGTTTACTGCCAGGATGCACCCTATGGCGCCGCCCCCCAGCATCAGCAGGCACTTATACAGTGCCAGCAGACCCACCTCATTTCTCGGAACTGTTAGGGAAATTGCCAGCAGCACCAGGTACATCATTCCGCCTGTCAGTGCTCCGTTCACGATGCCATTCTGTCGCAACTGCCGGCCGCAGCGGTAACCTGCTGCCAAGGTCCCAACCACCAGGGTGATCGTTACCATCGGCGCGGTCAACCCGCCCGGAATATCCTGCGCACTCATTACCAGGGCAAATACCGTCAACAATGCCAGCACCACAGCAGAACCCATTCCAGCGCTTATCGCAATTTCCCGCAACGGCGGGCCGCTCCCCTTCACCCCGTGGCCTTTCTCCCTGCTTTTGGGCATAAAAACGCCTCCCATCCGGATTGTCTGTTCAATCCTATGATGGGAGGCGATATTTTAGAAGAAATTACTTCGGCTCAGCAGTGGTGTTCTTGCCGCTGATGGCCCAACGAGCCAGGCGGACCTTGGAACGGTCGCTGCCGGTCTCAATAACGAGGGAATCCTCTTTCATGCTGACGATAATCCCAATGATGCCGCCGATGGTGACGATCTCATCGCCTACCTGCAGCTCGCTGCGCATCTTGGCAGTCTCTTTATCCTTTTTCCGCTGGGGACGGATGATGAAGAACCAGAATACAACGATGATCAAAGCCATCATAATGATGGAAGACCACATGGAACCGGAGCCAGAAGCAGTTTCAAGAAAAGCAATGTTCATATTGTTTTATCCTCCAAAAAAGTCTTTAACAAATATTATAGAGAATTACCGGTCATTTTGCAAGTAAAATCCGGAGAAAATATTGTTCTATTCCGCACTTTTATATTCTCTTACCCAGTATTGGCACATGCTCGCGGTAGAAGCTCTCAAACCGTCCCACATCCAGTGCTAACCTTATCTCTTCCATCAGTGTATTATAGAACCACAGGTTATGCATCACAGCCAGCCGCATACCAAGCATTTCATTGGCACGCATCAGGTGGCGCAAGTAGGCGCGGGTATGGTTACGGCACAGTGGGCACCCGCAAAGGGCATCCACCGGGCGGTCATCCGTTACATACTTAGCATTTTGGATATTAATGATCCCTTCCCAGGTAAAAAGATGGCCATGTCGGGCATTGCGGCTTGGCATCACACAGTCAAAAAGATCTACACCCCGGTGTACCGATTCCAAGATATTCACAGGTGTACCAACACCCATTAGGTAACGGATCTTATCCTTCGGGGCAAAGGGCTCCACAGCCTCAATGATATGATACATCTCTTCGGCGCTCTCGCCCACTGCCAGTCCACCGATGGCATAGCCGTCCAGTCCCATCGCAGCAATATCCTTCATGTGCTGCACCCGAATATCCTCATAGGTGCCGCCCTGGTTGATGCCAAACAGTAGCTGGTGTGGATTCACAGTATCCTCCAGGCTGGTCAACCGGGCCATTTCCT
>ENA-ORSC01000331-ORSC01000331.1-human-gut-metagenome-genome-assembly--contig:-NODE-331-length-39020-cov-4.606904_pt1 | contig 39020 bp, 40 predicted proteins | sample MGYA00242178_ERZ509140 | MGnify/ENA primary metagenome ERZ509140 (study PRJEB26280, sample SAMEA2338681) | human gut metagenome | biome: human gut; feature: human-associated habitat; material: faeces... | reverse complement strand
TAATATAGCTTATGTTGCTTTTACTCTATAAATTTTGGCTGTAAGAAAAATTATTATCGAATATTGAAATGATATCAAAATCGAAGATTTTAGCTTAGACATCTGTAAAACATTAAACAAGAAACCCGTTATCGAGTCGGTAAACACAAACAGATATAAAAATGGTGGCGTATACATAGAGAATAATAAAAATAATATCACTGCTGTCATAAGTAAACTGATAATATCAAATTTATCCTTTTTTATATAAAACAATGTTGGCAAAATAACGATACATAGAAACGTAAGTGTGTTGATTATAAAAAACAAAGCAATTCCACTTGCCCACGTTGAACCGCTAAGAGTATCTAACACCTTTGAAAATACATATCTATACATAAGAGCAAACAAAATACTTAACAAGTATATCGTTATGTCAAGTGCAAGAATTTTAAAATAATTATATACCTTTATCAAAATTATTATTATAAATTTCTTTATATTTTGTATCGGCAATATAATTATATTTTCCTTTTATTATAAAATCTGGTTTAAAATTTCCATGCATATATTGTTTTTGATATAATATATTTTTGCTTTCAATATTATCCAACATTAAAGCGTAAACATATTTTTCAAATAATAAAGACATATCTATCCAAAAAGGCGGCGCTTCGTTCTCATTACAAGAATCTTTATATCTTTTTAATTTTATTATTTTTATCGCAAGCTTGATTAATAATTTATATCTTTTATAAAGCGGATTTATTTTTATATGATTTAATTCGCTATAAGAAAGTTCGTCCGAAACCTCGTTAAAAAACGATATACAATAAAAATAAAGAGAATTTTTTATTTCCGAAATTTTTGATGCGCAGATTTTTAAAGCTCTTTTTAATATTCTATTTTCTAAACAATTTATATCATAATCCAAATACGAACAGTAAATTTTATCTTCTCTTCCTCTGATTATATTTTTATTTATATGTTTTGAAAATTGAATTTTACCTTTTATTTTAGAATTCAGATTTTCTTCTCTTCTTATAAAATTCTTTTTAAGTCCGTTATGGAGTTCTACTTCGAGCGTTCTCAAAAAATGAAACGCAATTAAAATATCTAAATCCGAATTTTTTATTAATTCTTTATCTTTGTATTTTATAGGTTTTTCTTCAAAATTAATATTATATATTTTATCAAAACCTTTTATTATAGTAGAATATTCAAAACATTTTGAAAACATTTTCATGAAATCTATATTTTCTATTTTAGGTTTAATGATTACGCTTTTGGTATAATGTTCTTCTTTGTTTTCTTTGTCGTTAAGCCAAAAAGCGCCGATAAAATAAGAAAATGATGGAGCTTTTTTCAAATCTGATAAAAGCCTATCTTTGTGAATAGATTTATTTATATCTTCTATAAGATAAGGACATTTTACTTCATCATGTTCTTTATATATGATTTCTTTACAGAATTTGCATTTGAATTTAATCATAATTCTAATTTTTTAATATAATCTTTTATTTCGTCATTTAATTTTAAAATTCCGTCTTTTAAATATTCAAGTAAAAGAGGTTTTATTTCATAATCCAATTTATTTTGCAATTCTTCCAAATTTTGAGCCATAAAATAACTATGTCCAATCATAATATCGTCCGCTTCAAATTCTTTGTTTATATTTTTATCTATTAAATCTTTTATTTCTTCAAATAAATTTATGGCATTATCTTTACAATCAGAATTGTTATTATCATTATAATATTTTTCAATCGCCGATTTATCCGATTTAATCGTTATAAATGCAAATCTTCTTCTCAAAGCGTAATCGACATAACCAATGCTCCTGTCCGCCGTGTTCATAGTTCCTATTATATATAAATTATCGGGGACGGAAAATTTTTCTTTTGAATATGGCAAAATAGCTTCAATTTCATTTTCTTTACCTTTTCTTTTGTCGGTTTCAAGCAGAGTAATCAGCTCTCCGAATATTTTTGAAATATTTCCTCTGTTTATTTCGTCTATGATTAATACGATTTTATTTTGTTGGTTGCTTTCAGCCGATTTACATGCTTTCTTAAAAATTCCGTCTTCTAATTCATAAGTTATATTTCCGTTTTCAGTTTTTGGTTTTATACCTTCAACGAATTCTTCATAATCCATAGATTGATGAAAAGTCGTAAAAAATATTTGTTCTTTATCTACCAATTCTTTATATTTTTTCATTAATTTCGCTCTATCGGACGGTGCGTTTTCGTCAATTAATTTTACGGCAATCTCGGAGCTTGAATAAGTTTTGCCCGTTCCAGTCGCTCCTTGAAGTATTATTTGTTTCTTTTGTTTAATTATATTTATAATTTCGTCAATCATAACGCCCCCAATATTAAATCTATCTATAACTCTATAATTTTTGAATTTAAATTTATTTTGCTTTATAAATTCGTTTATATTTTTTATATCGCTTATATAATCGCTAATTTCCTTTTTGTTTTTATCTATTTTAACTTCGAGACTATCGTATATATCTCTTCCCCGAGAATTAACTATAGGAAAAATATTTGGTTTAATGCAATGTAGAAATTGACTTAACATGCCTTTCTTTAATCCTGCCATTTTAAATTTACTATTTTGCATAATATCAATTATATATGCAAGATTGTCGTTAGCCTTTTCTATTTCTATTATTAATTTCAAAAATTTTATTATTTCCGATTTATCTGGCGAATCATTTTTAAATGACATTTTTGGAGTTCCGAACATTCCAAGAGTATTTTTATTATTGAATTTACCGTCATTAGTTTCTTTTTCTATTTCATCTATAAATTTAATTATATTCCCTTTTGGTAAATGAGATTTGTTTATTCGTTCTCTTTTATTTTCAAAAGTGCTTTTCCATGTGCCAATACATAAAAAATATATAGCGTCCAAATCCGTATAATCTAAATCCAAACTATTTAAATCAATTTTTGATAATTCTTTTACAACTTTAGGAATTAAAATATAACTTCCGTCATGTTCTTCTGGAATTATATCTTTTTTAGTTTTTAAAATTTTAATTAATTTTTCTTTATCCATAATTCTGTCTAATTATTATTTGATTTTTATTATTATAGCATATAATATACAATTTTCAATGAAAATTATTTAGTAATATTAAATAAGGAAAGTAAAAAATAAGTCTTAAAAATAATTATAGTTTTTCGATTTCGTCAATAGGTAAGCCTGTATTTTCACTTATAAATTTTATATCCAAGCCAGATTTTTTTAGATTTTTGGCTATTGAAATTGATTTATTTTTTTCGCCTTCAAGTTTACCTTTTTTTATACCTTCTTTAATTCCTTCTTCTCTTTCAAGTGATAGCATCATTTTTTGTCCTAGCAAAAATGCGTCTCGGGCGGCATAAGCTCGCATAAGTTTATCGTCAGAAGTAAATCTTTTATATTCTTCAATTACTTTTGTCATAATTGGGTTTGCCTCCTTAAGTTCTTTTTCTATATCTTTTAAATTATTGCTTGTAAAAAATTTCATCCAAGTCAACAATTTATTATTTTTCAATTCTTCAATAGTCGAATTTTCTAATATATTAATAAATCTTTGAACTTCTATTATATGCATTTGAATATAATCTAAACTTATATTTTTGTTTTCTGTGTCTATTAATTTAAAACAACGGTGCGGTTTGCCTTCGTCTTCAAAATCCAAATTAAAATCGAGTAAATTAATGCTAATTATTTTTTGAACTCTTTGATAATCTTCGCTTTTATGTAATTCATTAACTATATTTTTTGAGATATAATAAAAAATTCTATCTAAAAAATTTCTATTTCCGCAAAGTTGAAATTCAATTATAACAATTTTATTATCTTTAGTTTTTGCTTTAACATCAATTATTGACTCTTTTAAATCAATATTTTCCGAAAGATTAAATGGGTCGATTATTTCCAAATCTTTAACTTCTTCAAAATTAAAATCTCTCAAAGTTGCGTTAACTAAATTTTCAAGCAAATCTTCATTACCATTTCTGCCGAATAAGTATCTGGCAAATAAATCGCTTAATTTTTTTATTTCTATATTTTCTTTATTATTCTTCATAACTATATTATACCAAAAAACTAATAGTTTGTCAAAATATTAATTTTATAAATTAAAACTAATTATAAATAAAAATTAATCAAACAAAATGGCAAGCGCAAAAATGTCCCTTTTCAATCTCTCTAAACTCGGGAATTTTTTCAGAACATATAGCTTCCGCTTTTGGGCATCTCGTTCTAAATTTGCATCCCGAAGGCGGATTTATTGGAGATGGAATCTCGCCCAAAAGTATTATTCTTTTTTTAGTTTTCGCAACCGAAGGCTCTGAAATTGGAATTGCAGAAATTAAAGATTGAGTATAAGGATGAAGCGAATTAGTATATAAAGACTCGCTTTCGGTAAGCTCAACTACATTTCCCAAATACATAACGGCTATTCTTTTGCATAATTGACGAACTACAGCCAAATCATGCGCTATAAAAAGATAAGTCAATTTCAAATCTTGCTGCATATCGTAAAGCATATTTATAATCTGCGCTTGAATAGAAACATCCAAAGCCGAAACAGGCTCATCGCAAACTATAAACTCGGGGCTAACCGCCAAAGCTCTCGCTATTCCAATTCTCTGTCTCTGTCCGCCCGAAAATTCATGAGGATATCTTTGAGCTTGCTCGGCGTTTAATCCCACAAGTTTAAGAAGTTCTATAATTTTATCTCTTCTTTCTTTTTTTGTGGAATATAATTTATGAACATCCAAAGCTTCGCCAATTATATCTTCAACTGTCATACGCGGATTTAAAGAAGCGTAAGGGTCTTGAAAAATTATTTGCATTTTTTTCGCGTAATTTCTATAATTTTCTTTATTAATTTCTTCGCCGTCAAAAAATATTTTTCCGCTTGTCGGATTGTAAAGATGGAGCAATGTTCTTCCTAAAGTTGTTTTTCCGCTTCCCGATTCTCCCACTAATCCGAAAGTCTCGCCTCTGTATATATTAAATGAAACTCCATCAACGGCTTTAACGGTTTGAGTCGCTCTGCCGAAAAGTCCGCCCTTTATCTTAAAATGCTGTTTTAAGTCTTGAATTTCTATTAAAGGTTTTGTTAAATTTTCCATTAAAAATATCTCTCTTAATTTAATTTTTAGTTCTTAATCATTTATGCATTTCATGGAGCCAACAAGCCGAAAAATGCCCTTCTTCAAATTGAACTATCGGCGGTTTATTTTCTATACAAACTTTCATGCATTCCTCACATCTTGTGCTGAAAGGACATCCCGCTTTCATATTTAGCAAATCTATTGGCGTTCCTTCTATTGGAATTAATCTATCTTGTTTAATATCTATTCTAGGAAGTGATTTCAAAAGTCCTAAAGTATAAGGATGTTTCGGACGCTCAAATATATCGAAAACCGTTCCTCTTTCAACTATTCCGCCTCCATACATAACTATAATATCATCCGCCATATCTGCTACTATTCCAAAATCATGCGTAATTAAAATAACAGCCATTTGAATTTTTTTCTGAATATCTTTTATAAGTTCTAATATTTGAGCTTGTATAGTAACATCGAGAGCCGTTGTAGGTTCGTCCGCTATAAGTATTTGAGGATTTCCCGCCAAAGCCATAGCTATCATAACTCTTTGACGCATTCCGCCCGAAAGTTCATGCGGATATTGTCCCATTCTTCTTTTAGGTTCGTTTATTCCGACTAAATTTAATAATTCTATTATTCTATTTATCGCCGCCGTTTTGCTTATTTTTTGATGAGTAGTTAAAGCTTCGGTTAGTTGATTTCCTATAGTATATACGGGGTTTAAGCAAGTCATTGGGTCTTGAAATATCATCGAGATTGCATCGCCTCTGATTTTTCTTTTTTCATGTTCCGAAAGTTTAATTAAATCTTTTCCTTCAAAAAAAATCTCTCCGTTTATAATTTTTCCAGGCTCTTCTATAAGTCCCATAATAGAATATGCAGAAACGCTTTTTCCCGAACCCGATTCTCCTACGATTCCCAATACTTTTGATTTATCGAGTTTATAAGATATATTATTAACCGCTTTAACCTCTCCCGATGGAGTAAAAAAAGATACGCTCAAATTTTTAACTTCTAATAAATTGCTATTCATTTAATTTCCTTTTTTAATTTATCTATTTTTCATACGAGGGTCTAAAGCGTCCCTTAAACCATCTCCTACCAAATTAAAACATAAAATTATAACGCTAATCAATGCTGCGGGAAATAATAATTGATAAGGATAAGAATAAACTCCGCTTACGGCGTTTGAAGTTAAAGAGCCAAGCGAAACCATAGGAGCGCTTACGCCAAGCCCTAAAAAACTTAAAAACGCTTCAACGAAAATTGCATTCGGTATTTGCACCATAGCAGAAACTATAATAGCGCCCATAGCGTTTGGCACTAAATGTTTAAATATTATTCTTAAATGCGGAGTTCCCAAAGCCCTTGCAGCCGTTATAAATTCCTGTCCTTTCAAAGCTAAAATTTGTCCTCTTGTCATTCTTGCCATATTTGTCCAATATAATAAAGATATAACTATAAATATGCTAAATAAACCAGGACCTAAAAGCCCGATTCCTCTTAAAGATTCGCTTTGCAAAAATAATTTATCCATTGGAGCTTTTAATACAACCGAAAGCAAAACTACTATTAAAAGAGTGGGGACAGCGCTTATAATATCGACAATTCGCATCATAATATTATCAAGCATTCCGCCAAAATATCCCGAAATTGAACCGTAAACGATTCCGATTATAACTACTAATGTAGCCGAAACTATGCCGATTAAAAGAGAAATTCTCGCTCCTATCATGCATCTAACAAGCAAATCTCTTCCCAAAGTATCCGTTCCAAAAGGATGTTCAAAAGTAGGTAAACTATTTTCAACTCCTCTATTTATTTGAGCGTATCCATATTCTGAAAAAATAGGAATAAATATTGAAAGAATGGCTATGATTCCTATTATTATAATTGAAACCAAAGCGACTTTATTTTTTTTGAATCTTCTATAAGCATCCTGCCAATAAGTTACGCTTTCTCTCTGAACTTCTACGGAAGATTTTTCTTCTTCGGTAGCCTTTTCAAATAATGATTTATCTAATATTTCCATTTTATTCCTTCTATCTGTTTAATTAAATTTAATTATTAAATTATTCCTGAATTTTAATTCTCGGGTCTATAACTCCGTAAGACAAATCTACTAAAAAATTCATCGCTATTAAAAAAGCGCCGTAAAATATCGTAACTCCAAGTATCGTTGGATAATCTCTTTGAGTAATGCTTTCTACAAAATATCTTCCCAAACCAGGAATATTAAATATTTTTTCAACGACAAAAGAACCCGTAAGTATTCCCGCCGATAAAGGTCCTAAATAAGTGACAATAGGAATAATGGCATTTCTTAAAGCATGCTTAAATATTATAAATCCTCTTGAAACTCCTTTTGCTCTTGCAGTTTTAATATAATCTTGATGAATAACATCGAGCATTGAACTTCGCATTAATCTTGCCATAAAACTTAAAGAACTGAAACTTAAAGCAAATCCTGGCATTATATATTGACTAAAAGAATCAAAACCGTAAGCGGGAAGAAGTCTTAATTGAACGGAAAATATAATAATCGAAACCGTAGCGACAACAAAACTTGGAACGGCAATTCCCAAAGTGGCGGCAACCATTACGACTCTGTCTATAACTTTTCCCTGTCTTAAAGCGGCGATTATTCCAAATAAAACTCCTACCGTTGTAGATATAAACATGCTGAAAATACCAAGCCTAAAAGAAACGGGAAAAGCTCTCTTTATAGTGCCTGAAACCGATTGTCCTATTTTTGTAAGCGAAGTTCCCAAATCTCCTTTAATTGCATTTTTAAGATAATTTCCGTATTGCACTATTAAAGGTTTGTCGAGTCCATATTTTCTATTTAAATTTTCTAAAGCGACTTTGCTTAAAGGTTTTTCTCCAACGAAAGGTCCGCCTGGAACCGTATGCATTAAAAAGAAAGTTATAGTAACTATCACGAATAAAGTTAATATCGATATAAATAATCTTCTTATAATGTAATCGAACATAAATTCTTACCTCTAAATTTTATTTACTCCCATTACTTATAATTTTTATTAATTGCAAATTATATAATAAATTTTGAATTTTTTCAAATAGTAATTTGTAATAACGAAAAAATTATTATAAATCAGCAGATTTTTCAAAAAAGTATTAACATAATTTGAGTAAATTACGATAATTATTATGTTTGGTTTACAATAAAAACTTGACATAATATTTATAATCTGTTAATATCTATAGTAAGCATAATGTAGATATTTTTTTGGGGGGGAACTATAATGGTTAAAAATAAATTTATTATATTTTTCTTGATTTTTGCTATAATTTCAATATTTTATAGCTGCAATCCCACTCCCGTTACTGCAATAACAGATTCAAATTTACAAAATGTGATCGGCAGTTTTAATAGTGAATCAATTTTAGGAGATGCAGGTTTATCAGTTAAGATTGGGAATAATGCCACTCTTGAAATAGGGTTTGGGAATAGTGGTCCAAAAGCAAGCCTTACTAATATCTCGGGAGTGGAAGGTTCTACAAGTTATGTATTTCAAAATGGGAGCTTATCGGCATCCATAAGAGTTGCAGATACAAATATGATATATGTAACTATTACAAGCCTTAAAGAGCCTTATTTTAATTTAGAAGATGTTCTATGCTCTAAATAGTTTTCAGGATGGTACTATGATAAAGATATTTTATATTTTATTTATATGTTTATTCGTTATATTTTATATTATAGCATGTGTTTCTCCCGTGGCAAGTCCAATTGGAGAAAATAGAAATGGAACTTACAAGGGAACTCAGCCGACTTTACAAAAAAGATGGCTAACAATTAATATTGGAAACGGGGGGGTTACATTAGGATATGAAAATACTAATGCAGGAACTACATCCGATACTTTTAATATAGACGCAACGAATATAAGTGGAATTGACCCTTATTATAGTTTTCAAAATACTAAGGGAGCTGGAACTTTGAAATTTATAAGCAGTAATAAAGTTATAGTGACTTTTAGAAAATTAGTTCCAGATTATTATGTAATTGGCGAAACTACATGTAGAAGATAACGACCATAAAAATAAGGATTATAATAAATTAAAAAATTAAAAAGAGGTTTTGTTATTATGAAAATTATTAAAAGATTGACTATATCTATTTTATTTATTTCTATAATTGGGATTATATTATATACATGTTCATCTCCTGTAGCCGTTCAAGGTCTAACAGTTAATAATGATACTTTTAATAGCGAAGCCATAATAAGTTCTTCAAGCGGAGATAAAACATTTTTAGGAGTTACCGTAAGTTCAACAAGTATTACTTTATCTTTTAAGAGTGTAACAAATGCTGCTACAAATGAACTAGGTAAAGAAGTAATTAGCGCTCCTGATGGGACGAATACAATATCTGGCGTTTATCCAATTGTTAATTTTCAAGATGGAGCTTTTTCAGGAACTATAACTTTTATAGATGAAAGTCAACTAAAAATAACATTTCAACAGAATAATTATCCATATTTTAAAATGAGAGATGTTACTTGCAAAAAATAAGATAGTAAATAATTAGATTTAATTTACTTTATTGCAATAACCTTCCCAATAGAAAGGAGGATTGAATTCGTTGATTTTAACATTGGCTCCATTTCGCCCATCAAAATTTACAACCCCGCTCATTTTAGCATTTTCAAAAGTATAGTCATAATCATAGCCAAGTATATTGTAAGGACTTATCGCTGTGTATTCATTTTTTTTGATATTTGTTTGTCCTTCTTCTCCTAAATAGATTGTTAAACTTCCTGTTGTGACTCTGATAAATAAATATGTTTCCTTGTCTAAAATAGGTTCTGTGCTTTGATAATACCCTTTGAATGCATCAGGCACTCCTAACATAACTGCGGTGCAAGTATTTAATATAAATATGAATATAATTAAAATAAATATAAATATTATAAATTTTTTATTCATAATAAATTCCTTTCGCTATATATTTTCATTTATTCATTTATCGGAATTAAATTTATAAATTAAATATAGTAATTGTAAAATTTATAATAATAAAACGCTTGATATTCTTAAATTTTTAATGTATAATGCATATTCAAAATAATTCTAATCAGAGAGATTTTTAAATATGGATATAGCATTACTTACGGCTGCGATAATAATAATAATATGCATAATGGCAAATAATATTTCTTCAAAAATAGGCGTTCCTTCGTTATTATTGTTTTTAGTATTAGGAATGATTTTCAATAAAATGTATAATTTCAATGATTATGTAATTTCAAGTAATATTTGCACGGTAACTTTAATATTTATAATGTTTTACGGCGGTTTTGGAACTAATTGGCAAGTCGCAAAACCTGTAGCAGTAAAATCGTTTTTGCTTTCTTTTATCGGCACTTTTTTAACTTCTATGATTACGGGATTATTATGTTATTTAATATTAAAAATAGATTTATTTGAAAGTTTTCTTATAGGTTCGGTTATAGGCTCTACTGACGCCGCTTCCGTGTTTTCAATACTTCGTTCAAAAAATTTGAATTTAAAAGACGGTTTGGCTTCATTGCTTGAGCTTGAAAGCGGAAGTAACGACCCTATGTCTTATATGCTTACGGTTATATTTTTAGGATTAATCGGAAAAACTATAGGAAGTCCTTTATCAATAATTTTAATGCTTTTCAAACAAATAGTTTTTGCTTTAATTGTAGCCACTTTAGTTTCATATTTATCTTATTTTATTCTTAAAAAAATTAAATTTGCAATAAACGGACTCGACACAATATTTGTTTTTGCAACCGCTTTGCTTTCTTACTCTCTATCCGCCGCATTTGGAGGAAACGGATTTTTAAGCGCTTATATAGTTGGAATAGTTTTGGGTAATTGCAGTATTAAAAATAAAGTAATTTTAGTTAATTTCTTTGACGGAATTACGGGACTTATGCAAATGATATTATTCTTTTTATTGGGTTTATTATCGACTCCTCAAAATATATTGCCCACATCTTCTACCGCGATTCCCGTAGTTTTATTTATAACTTTTATAGCAAGACCAATTGCAGTAGCTTCTTTACTTACTCCTTTTAAGGTTGGATTAAAAAAGCAACTTTTAATTATGTGGGCTGGATTAAGAGGCGCCGCTTCAATCGCTTTTGCAATAATGGTTATGGGAAGTAATGTAGAAGGAATACATTACGATATCTTTCATATAGTATTTTTTCTCGCAATAATTTCAATATTATTTCAAGGAACTTTTTTGCCTCTAATAGCTCGAAAATTAAGTTTGGTAGATTCAAATGAAAATGTATTAAAAACTTTCAACGATTATGTTGACGATTCCGATATGCAATTAATTCAAATAACGATTCCTCAATCTCATCATTGGGTTGGAAGACAAATTAAAGATATAGAATTTCCCGAAAACTCAATTGTCGTTACGATAGAAAGAGGCGAAAGCACGGTTATACCAAACGGAAACACTACTATTGAAAAAGGCGATATTGTTATTTTGAATGCTAAACGAACTAAATATTACGACATGAATTTAAAAGAGATAACGATAAATAATAATCATAGTTGGAAAGATAAAGAATTAAAAGATTTGCATTTGGCTAAAAATAATTTAGTAGTTATGATAAAGAGAGACGGCGGGACGATTATCCCGAGAGGAAATACCGTTATAAAACAAAACGATATAGTTTTATTAAGAGAAATTTAATATATTTTAATATTATATTTTATTTAATTCTAAAATCGTATTTAATATAATTTTTCTTAAATTCTCTATATTAATATTATTCTTTGCGCTTATAAATATTGGATTGTTATATAATATTTGAATCTTATTTTTTTGAATTTCGTCTATGCAGTCGATTTTATTAAATACCGATAAAGATTTTATTTCTGAAGCCCCAATTTCTTTTATAGTGTTTTCAACTTTAATTATTTTCTCTTCTATATTTTTATCTGAAGAATCTATTAAATGGATTAATAAATCGGCTTCTACAACCTCCGATAAAGTCGACTTAAAAGAAGCGATTAAAGTATGCGGAAGTCTATCAATAAAACCAACCGTATCGCTTATTATAACCTGAACGGGCGCATCGTTAGATAAATATAATTTTCTTGTATGAGTATCCAAAGTTGCAAATAATTTATCTTCAACATATATATTTTCTTTGCATAATAAATTAAACAGGGAACTTTTGCCCGCATTCGTATAGCCGACTATAGCTATTCTAAAAGCATTTTCTCTCAACTTTCTGCTTACTTTTGAAACTCTTTCGACTTTATCTAATTGAGTTTTTAATTTATGTATTCTCTCTCTCGCTCTCCTTCTGTCGTATTCAAGTTGCTTTTCTCCCGCTCCGCCTCTTAATCCTATTATTCCTTTTACCTGACTTAAATTAGTTCTCTTTCCTTTTAATCTTGGATATTCAAATTCTAAAAAAGCCAATTCCACTTGCATTTTTGCCGTCAATGTTTTAGCTCTCATTGCAAATATTTCAAGTATTATTTCCGTTCGAGTAAGCGCCTTTATATCCGAATTTTCTTCTATAGAATTAACCTGCGAACCGCTTAACTCGTTATCGAATATAATATATTTAACTTTATCTATAATAGCTTTTTCTTTTATAGATTCTAATTTTCCTTTTCCTATATAAGTTCTTGAATCTATTTTTTGTTGAATAAAAGAATATCTTTCAATCACTTTATAATTTGCAGTGTCGCATAACATAGAAAGTTCATTTAAAATATTTTCTATATTAAATTTATTTATTCTATTTTGTTTATTATCTGCAATGAATATTATATAAGCTCTTTTACACTTCATTTTAATTCTCTTTAATTTTTAATAATTAATGAATTATAAAGTTCTATAGTTTTGTTAGATAAATATTGTTTTTTACTTAAAACGAAATTTATAGATTCTAAAACTACTTCTAAAAAAGCAGAATCAAAATCTATAAAAATTTTCTCTCTTATTTTATCTGCTATTTCAATTTTTCTCGTAGGCTCAAGATAATCGGAAACATATATTATTTTCTCAAGCATGCTCATATTTCCATGCCCGACTGTGTGGTTTTCGATTGCATTTAAAATTTCTTTATCTTTTATGCCGAATTCGTTTTCTGCAATAATCGCGCTCACTCTCGCATGAAGCAAAGCTCCCATTATATAATTTGGATATTCTTTATTGTCGCATTCAAATATTATTTTTTTCATTTCTTCGTCTTTATATCTTTTTCCTAAATCATGACATAAAGCAGCGATTGAAGTTTTGTAAATATCAATAGTATACTTTTCTGCAATTTTAATTGCAAGCTCTCTTGTTGAAATTATATGCTCTTCTCTAAAAGGAAGATATTTTTTTATATATTCGATTATTTTATTTTCTATTTCGCTAAATTCTCTCATAATTTTAATTTTGGCTTTCGTCAATTTCTTTTAATCTTTCTAATAATTTTAATATATGCCCACTTTTAAATGCTTGTAAAAGGAGACCGCCACAAAATCTATCTGCTACCATTGGTTTTCGTAATGATAATATAATAGTTCTAGCATTTTCTGTTTTAGCACTAAATTTAAAATTTACTAAATCATGAATAAATGACATTACAGTATCAGAATATTTATAATCTGGAAAATAATATACTTTTGTATTATTTTCATCATAATAATATAAATCCTCTTCTTTAGTTACTCTCTTACCTTCTCTATTTATTGGATAACCGTATTCCTTTTCATTTTTTAATGGTTCTATATGTTTTGTCAAAATTTCAAATCTTTCCATAATTTATCCTAATTAAAATTTATAAATATTAGAATATCTTAAAATACAAAAAATGCAAATTTATAAATAACAATGGGTTGAAACCCGTTGTTAATAGATTTTTCATTATTGATAAAATTCTTTTTATATATATAATCTATATAATCAATTTATAATATTAATTGAGGATTAAATATGCAGAATTATTTGGATTTACTAAAAAAAGTTTTGGAAGAAGGCGAAGAAACTTTAGACAGAACGGGAGTCGGCACGAAAAGAATATTCGCCCCGCAATTAAGATTTAAATTTGAAGGAAATAAAATACCTATAATAACGACTAAAAAAGTTTTTATGAAAGGCGTTATTGTGGAATTGCTTTGGTTTTTGCAAGGTTCTACTAATATAAAATATTTGCTTGAAAATAATGTTCATATTTGGGATGAATGGGCTGATGATATGGGCGAGCTTGGTCCCGTTTACGGCAAACAATGGCGAGCTTGGGAGACAAAAGAAGGAAATAAAATAGACCAAATTTCAAATATTATAAACTCTTTAAGAAATAATCCTACAAGCAGAAGAATAATTTTAAACGCTTGGAATGTCGGCGAAATTGATAAAATGCATCTTCCTCCTTGTCACATGATGTGTCAATTTTCGGTTAATTCAAAAGGCGGAATAATAACTCATTTATATCAGCGCTCTGCCGATTTATTTTTGGGAGTTCCTTTTAATATTAGCTCTTACGCTATACTTACAAAACTTCTTGCAATGCATAGCGGACTTTATCCTTCCGAATTAATTATGACTTTCGGAGACGCGCATATTTATAATAATCATATAGAGCAGGTTAAAACTCAACTTACAAGAGAGCCTTATCCTCAAGAAGCGGAATTATTTATAAACGAAGCGCCAAATATTTTTAGTCATGTTTACGAAGATTTTAAACTTGAAAATTATAAATTTTATCCCGCGATTAAAGGAGAAGTTGCCGTATGATTGTCTCACTAATTGCGGCGGTTGATTCAAAAAACGGAATAGGCTTAAACGGAAAAATGCCTTGGGGACATATAAAAGAGGATATGGAATTTTTTAAAAAAACTACTCTTGGCTTTCCCGTTATTATGGGGAGAATTACTTTTGAATCTCTTAAAAATAAAACTTTGCCAAATAGAAAAAATATAGTTATATCGTCAAAAATAAACGAAGAATATTTAAGCAAATATAATAATCTTTCTTATGAATCTTCTTTTGAAAATACTTTATTAAAATTATTATTTGAAAAACAAAAACAAATTTTTATTATTGGAGGCGAGTCGATTTATAAAAAAGCTATTGATTATGCGGATATAATTTATTTAACACATATAAACAAAAATTATAATTGCGATAGATTTTTCCCAAATGTAGATAAAAATATTTTTGCAAAAGAAGAATTAAAAAATTTTGAATATAATTCTATAAATATAAGTATTTGCAAATATATAAAAATTATATAATTTAATTAATAATTAATTTTATATTTCAAAAATATTTTTTAAATTTAGTTAAATCTTTTTTAACTTTAATCAAATTTAATTTTGATAACTTATCAAGAAAAATAAAAATTTCTTGTTTAGTTATAAATAAAAAATATATTAAATATCAAGGAGAAAAACGATGAAAAAGAATATCGTAGTAAATGTAAATCTTAAAGGAGGTTGGCTTTGGTTATTTTCTTCGCCAAGAAAGGTTCTTGAAAGTATTTTAGAAGAATATAATAATCAGGGTTATAGACTGGTATTTGTATTACCGCCAAAACCCAACCCGTTATTTGTTATAGTCCAATTATTTTGCATGTTTATTACATTAGGTTTTTTTATTCCAATGCCAAGCTATATGCTTATATTAGAACGAGACGCCAACTAATATATAAACAAAAAATAATCTATATATTTGAAAATGGGTAATGTAAAATAGGAGATGTTAAAATGACAAAAAAATTATTAAGTTTAATTAGTGGACTATTGATAATGTTATTATCAATAAGCAGTTTGTATGGGATTGAGTTTAAGCAGGGATATTATTCTGTTAGTCGTTCCGAGCATTATACCTTTGCTAATTTATTTTCAAAAAAAGGGCAAACGGATTATAAAAAAGCTTTGGCTGCGGTGTTTTCGGAAACGAAAACGAATAATAATGAGCCTGTCCTTTTAATATCGGCATATGTATCAGATAAGGTTAAATTAAAAGACTATGCTTTGTATATAGGAAATGAGAAGGGTAGTTCGATAATTCAAAATGTAGGTGTATATACAGGAAGAACAGAGAAAAATAATCATTATAGAATCGAGTTGAATATTCAAAAGCAAGATTTTTCAAAGTTAAGTAATAATTATATAATTTTGAATATTAATAACGATTATTACAGTTTTGAAATGAACGAGTTTTTATACCCTCTTTATAAATACGAAAGAGAATTAGAGCAGGAACGAAGAAAAAAAGAATATGAAGAGGCTGCATATAAAAGAAGTTCCGAATATAAACAAAAAGTAGGAAAACCGTTCATTGATAATTTGAATAAAAATCAATATGAGGTAGAAAAGGATGCTTTTGATAGTAGAATACATATTACAGATAAACAACAGGGGAGTAAATTTACAACTGCACAGTTAAATATATTAAACCAGAATAGTGTTTACATAATTCCAAGAGTTGAGGTAAAAACAGAGTATTATAGTCCTACATTCGCAGCGACATTTAATATAAAATTTCGTTCAGATGGAAAGGGTATAGGTTATATTAGAGGTGTATCCTTTTCAGATGGTGATAATTCGGTTTTAATTAGGGTAGGTAATTATGGAATAGGTGAGACAGGTAATACATTCAATATGGCGGGTATGACAATATCACAGGTAACCGTAAGATTATATAATACGAAGGATTTATATAAAATATTTACGGAGGCGGGAAGTAAGCCCATTTTAGTTAGAATACATGAAGGCACAGGTTCGTTTGACACAAAAATAAGTGAAGGTGAAAAACAGGCATTTATAAAACTATTAAAACTAAATAATGATTTGGAAAATATAGGAGAGTAAAAATGATAGACATGGAATTATCAATATTAATATAGGGGATAGGCAGAAAAAATAATATATTAGACATATTGAGCATATACATAAAATTAAAATAGAACTAAATATGAGAGGTAAAAATGACAAGAATATTATTAATTTTGGTTAGTGGAGATTTTATGCGGTATAGTTTAATTAATAATTATTCAGAGAGCGATATTTGAGTAGATAATAATAAAAAATATTATATAGGTTTTAAGCTATTTTCATTTTATATATTAAAATATTTGCCAATTTTTCCTTATAAATATTTAATTGGCTTTTATAGAGTTCAATTTTTCTATTATTTAATTAAAATTATACGGCAGATTGAGAAGCTATATTTGCATTCTTCTTCCATTTATTAGAAAAATAATAAGTCAAACTTAAACTCATACTAATAAAATTAACTATTCCCATAGATGTCCATATTCCTACAATGCCAATTTTAGAAGATAAAAAATAAGCCAAAGGAACTCTTATCATAATAAGAGATATAAAACTAAAAAGCATAAGAGTAAAAGTTTTTCCCGCTCCATTAATCACTCCGTTTGTAGCGAACATAATAGAAAGAAAAATAATAGAAGGCATAACGATATATATATAATCTCTCGTATATTCAAAAATACTCATATCGCTTGTAAACATTCTAACTATTAATTTTGGAAACATAACGGAAAATAAAGCCATAAAAGACGAAATGCATATTCCAATTATGCATCCCGATTTATATATAGATTTTATTCTATCCATTCTATCTGCTCCGATATTTTGAGCCACCATTGTAGCGATTGCAGCAGATAAAGCCATTAAAGGCAAAAAAGATAAAGAATCTACTCGCATAGAAACTGCAATAGAAGCGGATGCGGATTCTCCGTAAGAGTTTATTAATCTATTTAAGAAAAGCCAACTTATCGAAACGATTAATTGCATAGCCGCAAAAGGCATTCCTATTTTTAACATTAATTTAGTTATTTTCAAATTAAAAACTATTCTTAAAGGATTTGCTCTCACTATGCTATTTTTCATTTTTAAATATATCATGCTAATTATTATGGAAATAAATTGAGAAAATACAGTCGCATAAGCCGCTCCGTCTAATCCCATTTTTGGAAAAGGTCCTATTCCCGCTATCATTAAAGGGTCCAATATTATATTTAATATTGAAGCTATAGCCAAAAATATTAAAGGACGAATCGTGTCTCCTATTCCTCTTAATAAAGCCGCTACTAAAAAATAATAAAACATAAAAGGAAAACCAATCATACTAATTCTAAAATAACTAACCGAATATTCCATTATGCTTTCGGATGCATTTAAAAATTTCATTAAAGGCGGCGCAAATATATAACCGATTAAAGACAAAGCTATCGCCGATATTACGCTTATAGTTGTCGCTACTCTTGAAATATACAAAACAGAATCGTTATCGTTCGCTCCGAAATATTGCCCGATTAAAATATTTCCCGCAACTGTAATGCCCGAAGCTATGGCAAGCAATATTAATATTATAGGAAAACTAACGGCTATCGCTCCGAGTCCGCTCTTTCCAACCATTTGTCCAATCCAAATAGTGTCGACTATATTATAGGCTATATTCAAAAGATTTGCCAAAATCATAGGAACTACTAATTTTATTAATCCTTTATTAACATTTCCGCTTGTAAGTTCCATCATTTTAGAATTATTATCCATTTTTAAGAAGTCCTTATAAAATCAAAAAGTGAAAAATATTTTATATCTTTTATAAAAAAATGCAATTATACTTATTATGAAGTTTTTATATATACTTATATGAGATTATATATCTATTATAAATATTTTGATTTATTAATTATTTCTAGTCTTGGTTTATAAATATTCTTATATAAATAATCTGTAATTTTATCATGCTCTTCTTTATCTTTAATTTTTCTTGTTGTCATTATTTTCATTTTTATTGTTCCCTCTTCTTTTTTTTCGTTTATACAAGCCATATTATAATCGTAATCGGCAAGTATAAAACCAAAACGCAAATACCAATCAATACGCTTTTTTGCAATTTCATTTAAATCATAAGGTTCTACTTCTATAACGATTAATTTATCTTTTAACGATTCTAAAATTTGAGTTAAAATTTTTGAGCCGTAATTTTTTCCTCTGAATTTTTTATCTATCGCTAAATATTCTATATAATTAAAATCTAAAAATTCCCAAATCGTAGTAATTCCAACAGGAATATCGCCGTCCAATATCGCATAAAATTTATTATTGTTATTATTTAAAATCGCATTGAAATCCCACCTTTCTTCTATAGGAAAAGCTTCATTATATAAATTTTGTGCGAAATCTTTATATTTCAAATTATCTTTAATCTCTAAAAAATTTATCATAAAATCCTCCAATAATTAATTTTATTATATTAGATTGTTTAATTTAAGTAAATACAAAATCTTAATTCTAAATAAAAATTTGAGTTATAAAAAATAATCTATTTAAATTATTTTCTTCGTTATAGTTATATTTAATTTCTAAAAATTTATTATAATTAATCCTATTGAGGTAAATTTTTATTCTTCTTTCTTTTTCTTCGGATTAATCTTTTTCATTGAAGTAGTTTTTTTTATCATTTTAGTAGATTTTTCTTCGTCTTCGCTTTTCTTAACGGTTTTAAGCGGACTATTAAAAACCTCTTCCTTAACGCTTTTTACATCTCTATCTTGATAATCGCTATCTTCAAGTTCATCCGTTCCTCTTTTAGGGTCCTTTCCCGCATATACGAGTTTATCCTTTACTCTGTCAAGTTTAACTTCGCATATTCTCTCTATATCTTCTATATCCAAAGATTCTTTTTCAAATAATTCTTTCGCTAAACTTTCAAACTTATCAGAATTTTCTTTAAGAAGTCTTTGAGTTCTTTCATAAGCTTTCATAACAAATCTATGAACTTCTTCGTCTATTTTTTGAGCCGTCTCTTCGCTATAATCTTTATGTCTTGCAATTTCTTTTCCTAAAAATATAGGCTGTTCTTTCTGCCCAAAAGCGATTGGTCCAAGCTTACTCATTCCCCATTCGCAAACCATCCTTCTTGCCATTTCCGTCACTCTTTCAATATCGTTTGAAGCTCCCGTAGTAACCGAATCTTCTCCAAATTTAAACTCTTCAGCGACTCTTCCTCCCAAAAGTAATGACATTTCGTCTATAGCTTTTTTTCTCTGTAAAGTATATCTTCCGTCAGATGGCAAAGTCCAAGTAGCGCCTAAACTTCTTCCTCTCGGCACAATAGTCACTTTATGCAAAGAATCAGTATTTTGAAGTAAAACCGCCATTAAAGTATGTCCAGCTTCATGATAAGCTGTATTTAATTTTTCTCTCTCGCTTATTAATATGCTTCGTCTTTCTGGTCCCATCATAACTTTATCTCTCGCTTCCTCAAAATCTGGAAGTTCAACTCTCGGTTTATCGTTTCTTGCGGCAATTAAAGCGGCTTCATTAACCATATTTGCAATATCCGCTCCCGAAAATCCAGGTGTCGCTCTCGCCAAATGATACAAATCTATTGAAGGGTCATGTTGTATTTTTGAAACATGAACTTTAAATATTCCCTCTCTTCCTTTAACATCGGGTAAATCAACCACAACTTGCCTGTCGAATCTTCCAGGACGAAGTAAAGCTGGGTCCAATACATCGGGACGGTTAGTCGCTGCAAATATTATTATTCTCGTGTCAGTATTAAATCCGTCCATTTCTACTAACATTTGGTTTAAAGTTTGCTCTCTTTCGTCATGTCCGCCACCGTATCCAGCGCCTCTAGTTCTTCCAACCGCGTCAAGCTCGTCTATAAATATTATACAAGGAGCGCTTCTCTTTCCCTGCTCGAATAAATCTCTAACTCTCGAAGCTCCTACTCCGACAAACATTTCGACAAATTCCGAACCAGACATGCTAAAAAATGGAACATTTGCCTCGCCCGCAACCGCTTTTGCAAGAAGAGTTTTACCCGTTCCTGGAGGACCTACCAATAAAACGCCTTTCGGTATTTTAGCGCCAAGTTTAGTAAATTTAACAGGGTCTTTTAAAAATTGCACAACTTCTACTAATTCTTCTTTAGCTTCTTTACATCCTTCTACATCCTTGAAAGTTACTTTAACATCTTCTTTAGTCAATAATCTAGCTCGGCTTTTTCCAAAACTCATAGCTCTATTATTTGAGCCTTGAACCTGCCTAAACATAAAAAACCATAATAAAAATCCTATGGCAAGAATCGGAAGCAAATTAACAAGTATTATGCTAAAATAACTTGGTTTATTTTCTTCTCCTTTGACTTTTACATTATTTTCTATAAGCAAATCTACAAATCCGTTTGCAGTAAAAGGTATAAAAGAATAAAAACTTGTTTCGTTTACCCTTCCGTTAATCGTTTCGACATTTTTTCCATTTCTTATATTTTGGTCGACTATTGTTACTTCTTTTACCGTGCCTTCTTTAACTTTTTGAACTACGGTAGAATAATCCCATTCGACAGCTTTCTCTTGAGGATTTTTTTGAAAAAACATAACTGCCATAACTACAACCATAGTTAGAAGCAAAACTATTATTATTTGATTTCCTCCGCCTCCAGACTGAGACATCGGATTTCTTCTATTAAGATTTTTATTATTTTTTTTATTGCTCATATATTCTCCAATTAAATTCGATTTATATTTTTAATTTTTCTTATTTATTTAATATTTCTAAATTTATTTTTTCTTTTAAAATCAAGGCAAATCCAAAATAGTTCCGTAGCTATTGAAACATTTTGAAGCTAAAGAATCGACTCCGCCTCCTCGCCTCAAATAACTATTTATTACCTTCCCGTCTTTTCTTGCCAAATCTGGATATTTCAAATTCATATATCCTAAAACAAGTCCTTTGCTAGTGGAAGCATGAATATAGCTAACCGTTCCGTCCTCTTTATCGACATCGACTACTATTCCCGCATGAGTAAGTTTTCCCGTTTCGGAAGTAGTCCTATCAAACATAATAATATCGCCTATATTCGGCAAAGAATTATTATATATTTTTTTATATTTTTCTAAAGTGCCGTATATAGTTTTTACTCCGCTTTCTCCCAAAACCGCTTGCTTTTCAAATACCGCTATATTGCTTGTCCAATAAACCGCGGCTACAAAACCCGAGCAGTCAAAATTAAAATTCTTTTTTTCTTTAGAGATTGGATGCGTCAATTCGGCTTTTTCATTATATTTATAATGTTTATCCAAATAAAAATTTGCATATTTTTTTATATCCTCTCTAACTTTCTTTTTTTGCTCTTCGTTTATTTCAACTCCGCTTTCGCTTAATTGCTTTTGGTATTTTTTATCGTATCCGTAATTTTGAGCAAACGCAAAAGTAGATAATAATATATAAAATATAACAATATTAAAACGCATATCTATCTCTTTTTAATAGAAAATAATTTTATAAGATATTTATAAAAAGTCAATATAAATTATTTATACCTTAAAATTATAAAATCGGATTTTTTATTATAAATATCAGTATAATTCTATTAATTAATTATACTTTACAATTATTCGATTGTTTCAGTTTTCGGCTATTGCAAGAAATATCATCTAAAGATGTATCTATTGCCAATATTTTATTATATATCGTATTCTGTTCTTTATTGCAACATAATAATAATTGAAAAACATTAATCATCATCTTTATATTTAGAACTTGCCCAATCGGTAATTATAACGCCTATAATAAAAGTGCCAAAAGTTTTTAAACTTTCTAAAATTGTTTTAAAGTATAAATTTATAAAACTATTTATTTCATTATTATCAATAAACGGTATTTTAATATAAGAAAAAGGATATATAATAAATAATATTATAATTAAAATAATAGATAATACAGGCATAATTGTAAGAGAAGATAAGAAATTATATATATTATTTGTTATATTTAATTTATGTTTTAATTTTTCTTTTTTTGATTGTTTTTTAAGAAGATTTATTTCTTTATCTATATCAATGCTATCGTCAAGTTTATTCTCATCGCCTTTTAGGTTATTTTCTATACCGTCAGTTAAATTATCTAACTTTTGTTCTACTATATCATTTTTTTCTTTATCCATAGCTTAATTTAGCCTAATAATAGTATTGAATTCTTTTCTAATATATTCTTCTTTTATATCATTACCCCAATATTTATCGTCTTTATAAGCTTCATTCCAAGCGCTACCTTCTCTATGCGACCATTTAGATAATGCAGTTCCAGAAGATTTACCAAAAGTATCTAATATTTTAGATATTATAATATCTAAAATATTATCACATGTTATTGTATCTATATTATATTTTTTATCGAGTTTCAAATTGTCGCTTTTATATTCTTTTTGAACTGATTTAAAAATTGGTCCATATCTAAAACAAGCTGGCAGCTCTTCAAATAATTTTTTCTCTTTTATTACTAAATATGCGCCATAGATTACATACAATAATTTATGTAATTTAGTAATAGTTAAATCTATTTTATCTTCATAACATTTATTTATAATTATTTTAGCCACATACAAAGCATCCATTTTTATTTCTCCTACTTATTTCTTAATAATTCTTATGCATTATTCATACATTTTATATATTTATCGGATATCATTAAAAAACCAACATATAGTTTTTTAGTAAAACTATAAAAGCACAATATAAAATATATACAATTTTCATTATCAACATAAACTTTTATTTTTTTGTCAAGTAATTTATTGCATTATCTTTTTATAGAATGCATTATTTTCCAATTCTTTTTTGTATTTACTAAAATAAAAACCGTAAACCTTTTTTTCTGTTGTTATTATAACATATTCTGAATTTATAATATCTTTAAGTATTTTTTTTTGTGTATCGTTATCTAATAATATTGTAGTAGACATCCAAAAACCATTATCATTGTTTACTTCAGACGATTTAAAATTATATCTATAATTATCGGTTGTTATTATGTTAATTTTTTCGTCTGTTTCTATAAAATAGATAGCCCAACCGCCCGTTTTCATAATTACAATTTCGCAGTGTAGGTTTTTGTTTTTATATTCTGGAACTCTAACAAAAAGGGCATCGTCTTCTATTTCTACTTGCGAAAATAAAGATAAGACAAATAATATAAAAATTAAAATTATTTTTGTTTTCATTTTTTATCCTCCGATTTATATAAAGTTTCGTAATATTGATGGTTGGGTGTAGAGTATTCTATTTTACCCAACGATAAAATATTGTCAATTAATTTTAATTCCATTTTATAGGCGTTATGTTGTTTCCACATTACAAGCCAAGCCTTGCCTATCGTTTGATTTTCTAAATAATATAAATTGCCGTGAATAGTATCAAATTTTTTTGACGATACTATACCATCGCTTTCAATCCATGCGTATTCTATAGTTCTAAAAAATAAGTGGTATGGATATTTTGGCATTTTCCCCGTTTTTGTTAATCCCGCTTTAATAAAATGCGTATATGAATGACTATCCCATGCATCATTCGGCAAATCAAAAATAACTTTATCTATATCTATATTAAAAAACGGTTTCACAGGTATTCGCATATCTTGAGCTTCTCTTATAAACTTATTAATAGAGTTTAAATCTTGTTTCACTCTTTCCCGCATATTTCCGACTAAAACACCGCCCGAACCGTTTACATCATAAAATATTTTTGTAATATCTGTAGTGTTATAATCTTCTTCGGTATAAAACCTTATTTTGTCGTCAGGTTTTTCAATCGGCATATAGCTATTATCAATTTGTGGAGTTTCTATTATCGGTGTTCCAATCTTTATGTTTTTAGATATAATATCGACTACTTTTTGCTCGACTTCGTCAAGTTCGTTTTCGTCTTTTTCATCCTCTTTATCTTGTTCAGCTATTATTTTTTTTCTCAATTCTTCAAATTCTTTTTCTTCTTTAATAGCCTTATCTCGTTTTACTAATATATAAATAACATAAGGACTTACTAAAACAAGCATTATAAAAAATATAAAAACCGCTTCCGCAAGCATAGAAAATAAAAATATTAAAATATAAATTATCGTCAATATAATTAATATCATATCGGCGGTTTTTACACTCATTTTTGTTTACCTACTTTTTGTTTTTATATGTAAAGTATATATATTTTTATAAATAATATCAATACAATTCGTTTATTTTAAACTCTTCCGATTTCAACCACTTTATTCTATATTGCAAAGGAGTTATAGCGTTGAAAAATACCGACAAATAAGGAAAAGCGTTTTGAAATCTTATAGATAATCTTGTTTTGAAAAAATAAATATTTTCTTCGCTTAATTTATCGGTTTCGTATATTTCTACTCTGCTTATTTGGTATAAAGTTCTTATTAAAACATAAAAATTTTGGCTTCTCGTTTCAAGAGAGGTTTCAGAATTAACGGCTACATATTCTTTTGTAAAAAAATCATAATATATTCTTCTACTTAAATAAACTTCTTTAAGGTTTTCGTTAAAAATCGCTCTCTTTCTTAAAAAATCTATTCTAAAATTCAAAAATACTATAATTCCGCTTTCTACATATCTTTTTATATTTTCGTCTATTTCTATATTTATTCCCGCGTAAACATCGGCGTATAAAATATTATTGTCAATATAGCTCCTTGAATAATGAAGCCTTAATTCATGCGAATATAAAGGAATAGACGATATTAATAATATTATAATTAATTTAATAAAGTTTTTATATTTTAGCATTTGTAAAAGTATATATTTTGTAAGATATATGTCAATAATAGATATTAATTATTTTTTGCAGCTATTATTCTTATATTCCTTCCAAAATTAAAATTATCAGAAATTTTATAATCTATAAAAGCGTTTTTTGGCTTAAAACAAATTTTAGAAATAAAATACAAAAAATTTATTGATGATTTAAAATCAAATTTTCCAAGCCATATATTTTTCTTCAAATTATTATCGTTTATATTATATTCGTTATAGCAAATATCCAAAATCTTAAAATTGCATTCTTTCATTAAAAGCGAAATATTCTTTTCGTTGAAATGAACCGTATGCTCGGTTTCAAAAAATATTTTCATACCGTCTTTTGAAACTATTTCATAATTTGGAGTATATGGAATTTCAATAAATAAGATATCGTTTACCCCCCCCCTATGAAGTTATGAACGCTATTTAAAATATATTTTGGATTTGTAAAATGCTCTAAAATATGCGACATTATAACAATATTATATTTATTTTTATCAATATTTTTATCTTTCAAAAAATCATCTTTCATTTTTATATCGTATTTTTTTAAAGCGTCCTTTCTTGCATTTTCATTTAATTCGTATCCAAAAACATTAAAATTTTCTTTTTTAAAAATAGAAAGCAAAAGTCCGTCCGATGCGCCTATTTCCAAAACATTTAAATTGTCAGTTTTTTTAATAAATTTTTTTATATAATTAAATCTATTTAAAGCTCTTGCATATTTCATTTTAGCGTCAATAAATTTATAAATAATATTATTATTTCTTGCATAAAAATCGCTATTATATAAAAATTCAATTTCGCTTTGAGAAGGCTCGTCTATAAAATAAAGTTTGCAATTACTACATTCGTAAACATTTTTATTATTTTCCCAAATATTTTCTACAATATCGACTATATTATTTTCATTAGCTTCCGCTTCGCATAAAGGACATAATTTTTTATTTAAATTTATATTATTCAAAAATTCGCTCCTTCGCTATTATTCTTATATTTTCTCCATAGCTCCAAATATTTTTATTATCGTCATAGTTAATAAAAACCGACTTCGGATAAATTATAGTTTTTAAGGCGATTAATAAAAAATTAAAAAGATTATCAAAAGAAGGAAATCCGCCTTCAAGCAAACTTATTTTAAGTTTTTCATTATTTTTATTTACATTATAATCGTAATATTGATATTTAATTATTTTAAAGCCTCCGTTTTCTACAAAAGTTTTTAAATTATCAATATCAAAATTAACCGTATGAGTAGTTGTTAAATATTTAATAAGCGTTTCATAAGAACATTGATTTTTTAAAGGAGAGTTAGGAACTTCTATATAAATAAATCCGTTTTCATTTAACATAGATTTTATTTTTAATAAAATTTCTTTAGGCTCTTTGAAATGTTCTATAACATGCGAAAGAATTATAATATCGTATTTTTGATTATCTTCTAAAAAATTTTGTTTTAAGCATATATTATATTTATTTTTTGCATATTCTCTCGCTCTGTCGTTAAGTTCGTATCCGTGAACTTCGCATTTATTATTTTTGAATATATTTAATAATAATCCGTCAAAAGCTCCGATTTCGCATACTTTTTTATTGTCGCAATTTATATTAGCTTTTATAAAATTAAATTGATTTAAGCATCTCGAATATCGCATTTTGCTTTTTGCAAACTCAAATATTTTATTTTTTATGCTATTATGATATTCGTTTTTATACAATAAATAAATTTCTTCATAGCTTGGAGATTCTATAAAATATAAAAAACATTTTTCGCATTGATAAATATTTTTATTTTCTTTCCAAATTCCTTTAATCTCGCCGATTTTATTATATTTATCGCTTTCGCAAACTTTACAAATCATAATTTTATTTTAATTATTCAAAAGAGAGTTCAACTCCGCATTTAGGACATTTTGTCATATCTTCCGTTATTGTAGAACCGCAATTTGGACATTCATAAACTTCAATCTCTTCAACAACTTCTTCCGTAGTTTCGTAGCCTTCTTCGTCAGATTCTACTACCGTAACAACTTCTTTAAGTATATTTATTATATTATCAACCGTATCTTTATCCAAATTTGTTTTTTCAATAATTTCTTCTGCAGATAAACTATAAAGCTCTTCTATAGAATTGATATTATTATTAATTAAAGTTTCTATAATCTCTTTATCTACTCCAGAGAGAGAATAAAGATTACTTACAATTTCTTTATTTTCTTCTTGTGCGGCTGTATCTTCAGTTTCTTCAGAATTATCGGAGAATATTTGACTTAAAGGAACTAAATCTTTTAATAATTCAGGATTCGATTTAATATCTGTTTCGGTTTTTAAGTCAAAAGTATAACCCGTAAGTTGAGATGCAAGTTTAACATTATAACCGCTTTTGCCAAGCGCTAAAGTTAATTGTTCGTCAGGAATTATAATCATTGCCTCTTTATTTTCAGGCTCTGTGATTATTATTCTTATAGGTTTTGCAGGCGATATAGCTTCGGCTATATATTCTCTTATATCTTTAGACCATTTTACGACATCAATTTTTTCGCCTTCTATTTCTTTTATAATAGATTGAATTCTAATTCCTTTCTGCCCGATGCAAGCGCCAACAGGGTCGACTTCTGGCTTATTTGAGATTACGGACATTTTTATTTTTAATCCTGGCTGTCGGACTATATTTTTTATTTCTATAGTTCCGTCCGCCACTTCTGGTATTTCAAGTTCAAAAAGTTTTTTAATAAAAGCGCCTTTGCTTCTCGTTAAATAAATTGTAGGATGTCCGCCTCTATCGTTTTCAACTTTATAAATATAGGCTCTTATTCTATCGCCAACCGAATAATGCTCTCTTGGAGATTGGTCTTTTCTTAATAAAATTCCTTCCGTTTTGCCTAAATTAACATAAATATTTCCTCTCGTTTCTCTTTGAAAATATCCGTTTACAAGCTGATTTTCTCGTCTTTTGAATTCGTTATAAATAATATTTTTTTCAAGTTCTGCAATTTTTTGAAAGAATGTAGTTTTTGCAACAGTGCTTTCTATTCTGCCGAACTCTTCCACATGGTCGACTAATAATAAAACTTCGTCTCCCAAATTAATATCTTCGTCAAGTTTTTTAGCTTCTTCTAAAGAAATTTCTTTTTTATCGTCTTCTACATTTTCAACGACTATTACCGCTCTATAAACAGTCGGATTATTTTTTTCGTCAAAATTAATATGGAAGTTAGTATCGTTTCCGTATTTCTTTTTTAAGGCTAAAATCATAGTAGATTCTATAACCTCTTTAAGAAGGTCAACGCTAATATCTTTTTCCTCTGAAAGTAATTGTAAATAAGTTCCTACATTTTCAAACATTTTTTATCTCCATTTTTAATTTTTTAGCAGTTTAATCTTGCTTTTATAATATATTTAATTTTTATAGTTTTTTTAATTTCATTTTCTAATTCTAAAATAATATAATCTTCTTTCGCTTCTTTTAATATTCCGCTTTCCGTTATAATTTTATCTTCGTTTTTATATTTTATTTTTACTGGCATATCTTCAAAAAGTTCAAATCTATTTTCGATTTTCCATCTAAAGCCCGCGCTTGAAACGGTAATCGTATAATCGCCTTCGTCATATCCTTCGGCTTTTATTATTTGCTGAATTATTTTAGTAGCCTCTATACAATGACTATGCGAAATATTTTCTTTTTTCTTAAAAATCACGGCGTATATTTTTTTATTATCTTTTATAGCTCCGACTTTAAGATTAAGCAAATATATTTTATTTTTCTCCAATATATTTTTACTTTTTTCAAATAATATTGTCTCGTCTATTATATTAATCGTTTCGTTTTTTCTAATATTATTTTTATTGCCCGCTTTTCTTCTATTTGCTTTATCTCCTCTTCCGTATTCTTTTTGTTTTTGAATAATTCTTTTATTATTTTTCATATCATATAAAACCTTAATACTATAAAACGGAATTTAACAATAAAAAAAGAGTGTCGGTTTTTCCCGTTTTGAAGAAACAAAAACCAACGCTCTTAATTTAATTGAAATTAATTTAAAAGGTGTTCTAATTATATATAACCTAATATTTTTGTCAATAGTTAAATTAATCTTAAATTATATTTACATAAACTATTTTTATATAAATTTAACATGATAGTACTTTAAAATTATATATTGACAATATTTTTAATAGTATATAAAATCAATTCTTAAATAAAAACGACATATATGTCATTTTATTATTTTATAAAATATTGGTTATAGTTAAATATAATAAAAGAGATTTGAAATGCCAAAAGTAAGCAAAGAATATTTTGATAATAAAAGAAAAATAATACTTGACGCCGCTTTAAAAGTATTTTCCAAAAAACCGTCGTATACGGTTAGTATGAAAGATATAATAAAAGAATCTAAATTAAGTCATGGAGGAGTTTATAAATATTATTCTAATATAGACGATATTATAATTTCTTTGATTAACAGAAATAAAATTTTAGTAAATCCAAAAGATATTATAAAAAATAATTATGATTATCCTGAAAAAGCTATATTTGAATTTTTAGAAGCGTATAAAAATTATTTTTTTGAAGCGACTAAAGAATACGGTAAAATATTTTTTGAATTATATCCTATACTTATTAACGATAAAAAGAGGCTAAAAATATATGCAAGAAAAATTAGCGCAAATATTAATTTTGCATATTGGATTGAAACTTTATTTATTTACTTTGATAAAAAAATAAACGAAAGATATTTTAATCCTATAACTACTTCGCAAAATATATATATGCAAATAGTTAGTATGTTAAAAGGAATTGAGATGGAATTGATTTTAACAAAATATTACAATAAAAATAGAGATTATAAAATTGATTTGGAAACAAAATTAGACGATTTGGTAGAAACAATTTATAAAACGATATTATTTTTAATGGGAAGCGAAATAAAAAATAAAGAGATAAAAAAGAAATAGAAAATAACAATCAAGGAGAATTAATGACAGAATTAAAAAAATTAATAAAATTAGAATCGATAAAAATTGCAGTTTGTTTGTCAATATTTTTGAGTATGCATCTATACGCTCAATCGAATTCAAACGGAGCGACAAATACGGTAAGTTATTCTTCATACATGGAAGCTATAAGAGATTTAATCCCCGAAATGAAAATAAACGCCGTAGCCGAAACAAATGCAGAGATGAATCTTTTAAGCGCAAAAAGTTCGGGCGATGTAAATTTAACGGCGCAACTTGGAGCGATTGGAACTTATGGAAGCGGAACTTTATCATCTTCTTTAGGCGGAAAATCGGCGGAAGCTACGGGAATAAGGGCGGGAATCGGAGTAGGCAGTTTAATTCCATATAGCGGAACTAAATGGTCGGTTAATTTGACGCATAATTCATATTTAGACGGAAAATTATATTATCATAACGGAGATAGTATAAAAGCTCAACATTATTATCCTTCGCTTACTATAGAAGTTTCTCAACCTTTATTAAGAAATTTTTTCGGAGCGTTAGATAAATATCCGATAAAAAATGCAGAATATTCTTTAACGATTGCAAAACTTCAAAGAATATTAGACGATTCTTCAGTATTAGCATCTTATCAAAAAATTTATTATCAATGGATAATGTATGAAAAATTATTATCGTATTATAGAAGCATGTATATAACGGCGAGAGCTTTTGAAAATCAAATGAGAGCAAGATATCAAAGCGGACTTATAGATAATGACTCTTATCAAAATGCAAGAACTCAAACTATGATTTATAGCGATTCTTTCGCTCAAAATAAAGTTTATTTAGATAGTCTTTTAACAACGATAGCTTTTTTTATTCCCGATATAACAAATTATAGTCCCGACCATTCAGTGTGGGATGCTTATATTGATTTGGGAAATAATATGGAAATGGAAGAAGTGGCTTTTGCAGACAGCATAAACGGAGAGATAGCATATCAATCAAAATTAAGAGCGGAATATACTTTAGAGGCTATGAAAAGCGGAAATTTGCCCGATTTGTCTATAGTAGGAAGCGTAAACTTAAACGGCATTACTCCAAATACTTCGGGTTATTTTAAGTCTTTTGGAAGTATGACTAATGTCGACTTTTTCGCGGGATTGCAATTTTCTTATCCGATTGGCGATAGAGCTAATAAAGCGCAATATAAAATGGCTGAAAATTCTTTATATGGAGTAATAGCTCAATACGAAAAACTTGAAAAAGATTATAATACTCAATTGCAAACTTATATATCGAGATTTAACGCTTATAAAAATTTAATATCAAGCAAGAGAGCGCAGATAAGAGCGTTAAATTCGAGAATTGCAACTCAAATGCAAAAATTGGAACAAGGCAGAGTGGAGGTTGACGATTTGCTAACTTCGAGATTAGAGCTTGCAACCTCTCAAACGCAATTACTCAATTTACAATACGAATTTATAACGACAATATTCGATTATAGAAGTTTGCTTGCAATGGAATATATAAATTAAAAAATAATAGAGAAGATAGATTTTAAGGAGAAAATTAATAAATGGAAAAAATTATAGTATTTTTTGCGAAAAAAACGATGCTTGTTAATATAATAGTAATGGCGGTTTTATTTGTAGGAGCTTATTCTTATTTTAATTTACAAAAAGAATCGTTTCCTTCAACCGATTTGGACAGAATGCTTATAGCGGTGACTTATCCTGGAGCTACGCCTTTAGATGTCGAACAGAATGCAGTTATTCCTATAGAAGAACAATTACAAGGAATAGCGGGAATAGACGAATATCAAACCACAATAATTGAAAATATAGCTATAATAATGGTAAAACTTGACGAGAGTCTTCCAAACAGGCAACCCGTTAAAGATAAAATATTTAGAGAGATGCAAAATGTTCCCGATTTGTCTTCCGATGTTGACCAAGTTACAACCTACGATTTGAATCCAGCTAATATGTCAATTTATACTTTGGGAGTGCATTTTAAAGAAGGAATGGAAGGAGACGAAAGAGAATTATTTGATGTAAGTAAGAGATTAGAAAATGAACTTGTTAGATTGGACGGAGTTTCAGAGATAAGAATATCGGGAAGAACGGACCCAGAAATTCATATATATGCCGACCCTATAAAACTTCAACAAAATTATATTTCTTTAAGCGATATAGTTAATTCTTTAAGCATAAGAAATGTGAGAGCTACGGGAGGAGATATAGAAAATAAAGGAAAAGAGCAAACCATAGTAACTTACGGAGAATTTACTAATCCAAAAGAAGCGGAAAATGTTATTATAAGATCAACTTTCAACGGGCAGAGAGTTAGAGTTAAAGATATAGCTTCGGTTAGTATGGGATTTAAAGAAAAAAATGTTCTTATGAGAGTAAATAAAGCTTCGGGTTATTCTTTAGATGTTGTAAAAAATGAAAATGCGGATATTATAAAAACCATTGAAGAGGTAAATAAATATTTGAAAGAAAACGCCGATTTAGTTCCCGATAATATACAAATAACAGTTATGGGAGATAATTCGAGAACTATTAATTCTTTATTAAAAATAGTCACTTCAAATTTGGTTCAAGGATTTATAATCATATTTATAGCTCTTATAATATTTTTAGATTTCAAAAGCGCAATATTTACAAGTTTAGGAATGGTTATAACAATGTTTTCTTGTTTAATATACATGAGAGCTACGGGAATAACATTTAATACAATGTCTTTAGCCGCGGTTATTACGGTTTTAGGGATGATTGTCGATAACTCTATCGTAGTTTCTGAAAATATATTTAACTTTAAACAAATGGGTTATAAAGGACTTGAAGCGACTCGGCTTGCAGTAAGCGATGTTATTATGCCTATGCTTGTATCGACTTTAACTACAGTTGCGGCGTTTTTTCCTTTGCTTACAATAAGCGGTATTATGGGAAAAATACTAAATATATTTCCTAAAATCGTTATATTTACTTTATTAATTAGTTTAATTCAGGCTACTCTTTTACTTCCAAATCAATTGCAAGATAAAGAAGATAAATACAGAAACTATAAACCGAAGAAAAAGAAAAGTAAATTTAAAAATCCTTTAGATTTTGATAAGGATAAATTATTTGATAAAATGAAAATTCCTTACGGATTTATGTTGGAAAAATTAATCCATTTAAGATATTTGGTTATATCCGCGTTTGTAGCTTTACTTATAGGCTCGATATTTTTAGCTCAAAATAGTTTTAAAAATTTCGTGCTTATATACGATACAAGCGCGGACACTATAGTAATAAATATAGAAACTCCTATTGGAAGCGCAAAAGATATTACAACCGAGCAAATATCAAAAATAGAAGATGTAATTTCTTCCGTAATAAAACCCGAAGAATTAATAGCTTTATACACTCTTGTAGGGCAGCAGGTTGACCAGGATATTATTTCTGAAGAAAAAGGAAGTCTTGCGGGAATAATGGTTTATTTAGTGCCTGCTGCAGAAAGAAAAAGAACGGCTGATGATTTAGTTTCTCTTATAAACGAAGCGATTGACAAAACCGATATAAGAGATAATGTTCCCGTGTTTACTATAAATACAAAAGGCAATGTCAACCCTGGCGATGCGGTAAATATTAAAATAGTTGGAAATAATACGGAGCTTGCTAAAAAAGCAAAAACTGAAATAAGAGATTATTTGGCTACAATTAATGGCGTTATAAATATTGACGATGACGATAAAATCGGAAAGGACGAATTAAGAATATTATTCGATTACGATAAAATCGCTCAACTTGGAGTAAATGTTTCTACGGTTGCAAGCCAAGTGAGAGCGGCTTATACGGGAACGGTTGCGACTTATATTCAAGAGCTTGAAAATAAATTAGATTTTAGAGTTATGTTTGATAAACAATATACTTACGATACAGAATATTTGAATAAACTTTTAATACCAAATCAACAAAACAGACTTATATATCTTGAAAATCTTGCCACCATTCAAATTACAAACGGACTTTCAACTTTGAAACATTATAACGGAGAGCGAACGATAACGATAACGGCGGATATAGAATACGGACAAAATACTTCTCAACAGGTTATGAACGCAGTAAGCGAAAGATTTAAAAATTTTAGCAGAGAATATAGAGGATTAAAATTAGATTTTGGAGGCGAAGCAAAAGAAACGGTAAAAGCATTAAAACAATTATTATTTAGTTTTGCTATGGCTTTTATATTTGTTTATATAATATTATTATTACAATTAAATAGATTTATTCAACCTATAATGATTATGATAATTATTCCTTTCGGACTTATTGGAGTTTTGCTTGGCTTTGCGCTTCATCGTATGCCTTTATCGTTTATGGGAATAGTAGGAATAGTAGGACTTGCGGGAGTAGTCGTTAATAATGGAATAATACTTGTCGATGTAATAAATAATATTATAGACAGAGGAGTAGAAGGCGGAAAAAAAGGAATAAAAAAGGCTATAGTTGACGGTTCTAAACAGAGGCTTCGTCCCGTATTTTTAACCACGATTACTACGGTTGTCGGACTTCTTCCTACGGTTTACGGAATTGGCGGAAGAGCGGATTTGATTATACCTATAGTTATGGCTTTAGCTTATGGACTTTTATTTTCTTCTTTGCTTACTCTCATATTTTTACCTTGTATGTTTATGATAATGTTTGATTTAAGATTAATAAAAATTCCAGAGACGCAAATACCTAAAGAAGAGATAACGAATACTAATATTTAGTTTTATAAAATTAAGTTCAAAAAGGACTGTCTAATTATTATAGGCAGTCCTTTATTTTTTCTTGGACTTTTACTATTTCGCTAATTAGTTAATATAATTTTAGTTATAAAATAAGCCATTAGAAATATTGTTAAAATACTTATACATATTTAATATATAATCATAATTACTCAAAAACTTATTAAAAAATATAATTTTTTATTATATTTATAATATATTACTATTGACTTTTTAATCATTTTAGATTATATTATTAACATATGTTTATACATACTTAATAAAATTTTATTATATTAAAGGAGATTAAGCTATGAAGAAAATAATATTTATTTTATTTGTTTTATTAGCGGTAGTATCTTGTTCTAGTAGTTCTAAAAATGAGCAATCCAAAATTCTGAGATTCGCCCACCCTTTTCCTGAAAGTCATCCTGTTTTTAATGTTTATCAAAACATGGCTGACTTAATAGGAGAGAGAACCAAAAACGAATACAAAATAGAAGTTTATGGGAATGCAACATTAGGAGAACAAAGAGCAACTATGGAGCTTGTTCAAAGTGGAGCTTTAGATATGGCAAGCGTATATGCTGGTAATATAGAAACGGTGCAGCTAACATACGAAATAATTTCTACCCCGTATATATTCAAAGATTTTGAACATTACTATAAGTGCTTAACTAGCGAAATGTTTAGAGATAAATTATATATGGCATCTCATGATAAAGGTTTTGTAGCTTTAACTCATATGGAAGCAGGCGCTAGAAGTTTTTATAATAGAATTAAACCGATTACAAAACCAAGTGATTTACATGGGTTAAAAATTAGAGTAACAGAAAGTCCTACGCCAATAGAAATGGCAACTTTACTTGGTGCGAGTCCTGTAGCTTTACCTTATGGAGAGGTTTATACAGCTTTGCAACAAGGATTGATTGATGGAGCAGAAAATAATCCTACAGCTTTAGTATCGGTTAGACATGGAGAAGTAGCTAAATATTATTCATTGACAGAACATTCCAGAGTTCCAGATATACTAATTATAAGTTCAAAGATATGGGATTCTTTAAGCGACGAAAATAAAAAAATATTTGAGTCTACAGCAAGAGAGGTAAGTTCAAACTATAACGCCATATACGAGAGTGCGATTCAAAGAGAATTGGAATATGCTAAAAACGAAATGGGTGTTATCGTAAATGGAGTTAATCAAACTCCTTTTAGAGAGCTTGTATTACCATTACACAAAAAGTTAGAATCAAAAAGTTTAGAATTAAAAGAATTAGTTTCTTATGTAAAATCTTTAGAAAATTGATTCAGTAAGGATTTGATTATGTTTAATAGTATAAATTTAGTTGCTAATAAAATAAAAAATATCATAAATATATTTTTGTTATGCTTATTAGGTTTAATAATAATTATTATGGTTATATTAATATTATGGCAAGTATTTACAAGATTTGTATTAAAAATACCAGCTACATTTACAGATGAAACTGTAAGGTTTTTAATGATATGGACTTGTCTTTTAGGTTCATCTTTAGCTTTTGGATACAAAAAACACATAAATGTTACTATTCTTGTAGATAGAATGCCATCTTTTATTAAGGATATAACCCAAATATTATTTTATTTTGTAGTTATGATAATATCAATATTTATACTGATAATAGGTGGTATAAAAATTATGAATATAGCAATGATACAAAAGGCTTCGGTGACTCAAATTCCTATGGGCTATGTCTATTCTGTTATACCAATAAGTGGCGTTTTTACATTGCTTTATGTAATATTTGATATTATAGAATTTATTTCAAAAAAGGTAGGTAATAAAGATGTATAATGTAGGATTAATATTAGTTATTTTATTTTTCATGTTATTATTCTTAGGTATTCCGATATCGTTTACAATAGCATTTTCTTCATTTGTGATAATGCTTTTAATGCTACCGAATCCAGATTTTTCAATGATAACCGCAGCTCAAGTTCTGGCAACGGGAATAAATAATTCCGCATTAATAGCCATACCATTTTTTATATTTTCAGGCTGTATAATGAATAGTTCTGGTTTGGCTTTAAGGCTTATTAATTTTGCTAAATTATTTAGTTTCTTTTTTAGAGGTCCTTTACTATTTATAAATATAATAGCTAATATGTTATTTGGTGCAATATCTGGTTCGGCTACTGCTGCTGCGGTGGCAGTTGGAAAAATAGTATTTCCACTAGAACAACAAGAAAATTATGATAAGTCTTTATCTGCTAGCGTAAATATATTATCATGTCCTACAGGGCTTCTTATTCCACCTTCCAATTCATTAATAGTATATGCTTTAGTAAGTGGAGGGGCTTCAATATCGGCTTTATTTTGGGCGGGATATTTGCCAGGTATTATAATGGGAATATCTGTAATGATAGTTTCGGGCATATTTGCATCTAAATATAAATATCCAAGAAGTAAATTTCCTGGTTTTAAAATAGCCCTAAAAATAATATGGCAGGCTATTCCAATATTACTTTTAATTTTTATTATAATAGGTGGGATAACAAAAGGTATATTTTCACCGATAGAAGCTTCTGGTGTCGCAGTATTTTATAGTATTATACTTGCTATAATATATAAGTCATTAACTTTAAACGGATTTTTGGAAATAATTAAAGAAACTATTATATTATCATCAATAGTATTATTTTTAATAGCATGTTCATCTTTAATGTCTTGGGCTTTAGCATATTCAAATTTGCCTAAAACTGTAGCTTCCTCTATATTGGCATTATCCCATAGTAAAGTTATTATATTAATATTAATAAACATAATGCTTCTAATAATAGGTTGTTTTATGGACATGACTCCAGCTATATTAATATTTACGCCCATATTTTTGCCAATAATAAAAGAATTAGGCATACATCCTGTTCATTTTGGAATAATAATGGTATATAATTTATGCATAGGACTAATGACTCCTCCAGTTGGAACTGCATTATTTGTTGGATGTTCGGTATCAAATGCAAGTATAGAAAGTGTATCTAAAAGAATGATACCATTTTTTATAGTATTATTTATTTCATTGATGCTTGTTACTTTTATACCGTCTATATCTTTATTTTTACCTAAAATATTAAAATTAATATAAAAATTTGTATTTGTAAAATTCTATAAATAGTTTGTTAATAATAAACTTTAACTATTTATAGAATTTTAATGGTAAATTATTAAATTTTAATAAATATTTAAAGTCGCATAAAAATGAAAATATTGATTATGAGCATTTTGAAAATGTGATAAAAATTTTAACGCATTCTATTGAGATAGAAGCGGAAATTTCAGAGTTGGATTTTTAGATATTTGAAAAATTATAGTTTTTCTCCGTCTGGACGTAGGTCGCGGACTTCTTCAATACTTAATCCCGTATTATCGCTAATAAATTTTATATCCAAACCTGCTTTTTTTAGGTTTTTGGCTATTTCATAATTTCGTTCTTTTCTGCCTTGCAATCTCTCTTCGCTTAAAGTTAGCATTCTAAAATAATTCTCTTCCCATTCCGTGTAGCCTTCCGTCAAATTATCGTCTTTTACAAACTTATTATACTTATCGTAAATTTCTTTCATTATGGGATTTTTTTCTACTAAT
>ENA-ORSC01000330-ORSC01000330.1-human-gut-metagenome-genome-assembly--contig:-NODE-330-length-39022-cov-5.479893_pt1 | contig 39022 bp, 38 predicted proteins | sample MGYA00242178_ERZ509140 | MGnify/ENA primary metagenome ERZ509140 (study PRJEB26280, sample SAMEA2338681) | human gut metagenome | biome: human gut; feature: human-associated habitat; material: faeces... | reverse complement strand
ATTTAAATGGAAATTCTAGAAAAAGCAGAACCAGCAATAATCTTCCTAGCCATCATATTAGGACTTGGATTAAGTGACATATCCATTTTAAGAAACAATAGTGAATCATTAATAACATTATTCCTCTGTCTTATGTTATATGGACTGTTTCTAGAAGTTCCCCTTAAAGATTTAAAAAAGAGTTTTAAAGATTTTAAATTTACAAAAACCAGCTTAATAATTAACTTTATCTGGACACCGTTACTTGGATACTTCCTCGGGTCACTATTTTTAAAAGGAAATACAGATATTCTAATTGGATTTATCATGCTTATCTTAACTCCATGTACTGACTGGTATTTAGTATTTACGAAAATGGCAAGAGGAAATATAAATTTAAGTCTTTCAATCCTTCCAATAAATCTGATACTTCAAATCGTGTTGTTGCCGGTTTATTTAATTCTATTCTTTTCAAGTCACAACTCCATAGATTATTATGAAATCGGATATTCCATATTAATTGTTGTGATAATCCCATTTCTTTTAGCTCAGCTAACTAAATTCCTATTGAAAAATAATGAAAAAATAACCAATTTCTTTTCAAGCTGTCAGATAATCTTTTTAGCTGCTGCAGTATTTGGGATATTTAACAGCAACGGAGATATAGTATTCAGTAATTTAAACTCAATTTTATCAATATTTATCCCATTAATCCTGTTTTTTATTATAAATCTCGTTTTAGATTTCATAGTAGCTAAAAACATGAAATTTAATTATGAAAACTATGCAAGCCTAACAATGACTACTTTAGCTCGAAATTCACCATTGGCACTAGCTATTGCTGTAAATTCATTCCCCGGAAGAGAATTGATATTAATCGGACTGGTAATTGGACCATTAATAGAATTACCTGTTTTATATGGAGTATCAAAGCTATTACTTGCTATTAAAAAAAGATATTAGGAAGCAGTTAATTTAAGTCCAATAATTCCTGTTATAACCAGCCCTATAAAAAATAATCTTAAAAAATTGTAGGTTTAATTTGTTTTATGAAAAAAGTTAATTTATGTTTATTAGGAGCTTCTGGCTCCGTTGGTAAAGAAATGTTAAAAGTTTTGGAAGAGAGAAAATTTCCAATCAACGAATTAAGATTACTCGGCAATAAAGACGCTGGTAAAAAAGTATTATTTAGAGGAAAAGAATATATAATAGAAAAAGCGGGTAAAGATTCTTTTAAAAATATGGATATTACTTTAGTTGCAGTCGGAGGCGATATAAGTAAAAAATTAAGTCCGATTGCAGTTAAATCTGGAAGCGTAGTTATAGACAATAGCAGCGCTTTTAGAATGGATAAAAATGTTCCTTTAGTTGTTCCCGAAGTTAATCCCGAAGATGTTAAATGGCATAAAGGAATAATATCAAATCCGAATTGCACGACTATAATCGCGTTAGTAGCTTTAGCTCCTTTAAATAAATATGCAAGAATTAAAAGAATAATCGCTTCGACATATCAAGCGGTATCGGGAGCGGGAAAAGAAGCTATGGAAGAGCTTGAAAATCAAGTTAGAAATTATTCTATTGGCAAGAGATTTGAAATTAAAGCGTTTAAGCATCAAATATGTTTTAATTTAATTCCTCAAATAGACGCTTTTGATAAAAACGGATATACAAAAGAAGAATTAAAAATGTTAAACGAAAGCAAAAAAATTCTTCATTCTCAATATTTGAAAGTAAATTGCACATGCGTCAGAGTTCCTATATTTAGAAGCCATAGCGAATCTATAACTATAGAAACTGCAAAAAAAATAACTCCTCAAAAAGCGAAAGAATTATTATCTAAAGCGAAAGGAGTTAAAGTTGTTGACAATCCCGCAAAATTCAAATATCCTATGCCTTTAGACACGACAGAGCAAGATTTGGTATTTGTCGGAAGAATAAGAGAGGATATTAGCGCTAAAAATTCTTTAACTTTATTTTGCGCGGGCGACCAATTAAGAAAGGGAGCTGCAACAAACGCCGTTCAAATAGCCGAATTGGTTTTAAAGAATTTGAAAGAAAAGAAATAAATAATCGTCATTGTGAGCGACTTAAAGGAAACAAAGCAATACAAATTTATAATTCGTAATATTTTTAATAAAAGGCTTAAAACAAATTGTTATTATATTTATATTGCTTCGTTCATTTGCCAATGGCGAATTTAATCTCGCTCTCAATGACAATAAAATAAAATTTTTAATTCCTATTCTTCTTTTTTATTTGCTTTTTTATATCTTTCATAACTTTATCTACGACTTTTTTAGCCAATTTATCTGGCGCGTCTAATTTTCTGAAACGAGTTTTAACAACAGAATCTTCAGCGCTTCCTTGAGCTATTACCATAGAGGTTTCAACTTCTATTACTTTAATATTAATTCTAGTAGTCTCATAAGTAAGTATGTATTCCTCTTTTAGTTTTAAAACATCCTTTTTCCTGTCTCTATTCATAGAAAATGTATCAATTTTTTCTTCTTCCCAATTATCAACAATAACCGAAACAAGATAATCAACTTTCATAGCCTTGCCCGCCTTTACAGTAATATCCGTTTCATAATCGGTATCGCTTGATTCTTTAGATTCCATATCTTTTATAAGCCTTTCAAGTCTCTTTCTATCTGCAACATTAAGTCCCGCTTTAAAAAAAGCTCCTTCCACTGACGAAACATAAGAAGTCATTTCTTTTAACTCCATAGTTCCTTCTGGAGACAAACATGCCAAAGTTATAGTTTCTTCTTTTGAATATATTAATGAAATATTTGCGATAAAAATAAAACTTATAATTAAAAATTTTTTAAACATAATTAATCTCCTTTAATATAATTTTAATAAATTTTATTAAAAGACGCCGTAATAAATACGGCATCTTTCGTATTACTTTTGCTTTTTATAATTATTTAACTCTTGCTCCTCTTCCTCTAACTTTCATTTTTGTGATTAAGCCCGATTTGAAAATCTCATAACGAGGCATAATTAAGAAATCGTAAGTAGTTCCTTTCAAAGCTTCGGCTATAAGTTGTTCTTTCAAAGTATTGTCTTTGGCATCGTATTTTAATTCCGCCGTTAATACTTCTCCAATTGTTATATCGCTGCCTGAAAGTTGAAGCGATTGAGGAATATTGTCGGCTGAGCCAATCGTTTGACATCCGACAATAAACATTATAAAAAATAAGCAAAAAGTAATTATAATGAGTTTGTTATTCATAAATAACTCCTTCTATAATTTTATTTATAACAAAACGAGGATTTTTATTTTTCCCCGATAAGTTATCAAAGTTAAAATATCCGAAAAGAACGGACAATATATAAATTGATTTAGTTAAAAGATTTTTGCAAGTAAGAAAGCCGAGAAAATTTAAACGAGTGGCGACATGACATGACATGACATGACATGACATGATAATCGCGTTATACCCATTTAATCCTCTCTTTCAATTAATTAATAATTCTAATAAATATTAATTAAATTATATAATATATTAAAAATAAGTCAATAGTTAAAATAAATTTTTTTAAGCGAAAAGTTATAAAAAATCCGTAAGAGATTAAAAACTCCTACGGATTAGTTAGCGTTTATAAGTTCGTTTTATCTTTATTTTAAGAACCTAAAACTCCGCTGATTAAGAACGCCGTAGCGAAAGAAACGATAGCGTAAAGTTCTGGGAATACGGCTACTATTATAGTATTACCGAATACATCATAACCGTTGCCTATAGCTTCAACTCCGTTAGCGCAAACTTTACCTTGATATATTGCGGAAACCAAACAAGCCAAACCTACCGCAATGCCCGCTCCCAATATGGCGGCGCCTTGAAATATTGTAATATCGGCAGTTAAGTAAGGCTGCATAATGAAGAATGCCGCAAAACCGTAAAGCCCTTGCGTTCCTGGAAGAGCGCTCAATACGAGACAACTACCGAAAGCGTCTTTATTTTTCTTTAACGCTCCTACAGTTGTCATAGCTGAAATAGAAGTTCCTACCGCGCTTCCTACTCCAGACAAACCTACCATTAATCCCGCTCCTATATATCCCAATAAAAGCGCTGTGTTCATTGTAAAACCCATAATAAAATCTCCTTTTTTAGATTAATTATAATTTTCTATTTAAATATTTTTTCAAACTATTTTAAGCAACCTTTTTTAAAGGTTTATATTCTTTTCCTCCTCCTTCAAAACCTACATTATTGTAAAACTCAACAAATGTAAGCCTCAAAGGATGCACCATAGCTCCGAGTATATTCAAAGCAAATATGGCGACATGTCCTAATACTAAAAATGCAACCATAATAATTACGCCAACTCCAGGTATTGCCTTAAAGCTTGTCCCAATTTGATTTATAACCAAAGCGAGTATTGAACCCGAAGCGCCCAAAGCGAATAAACGAATATATGATAAAGTATCGCCCATTATGCCCGTAGCCGCAAAGTAAATTCCAAGTATAGAATTCAATATATCGGGCTTTTTACCTATATTCGACAATATTGAAAGAAGAATTACGCCGACAAGCATAAGAACATAATATATTTTATCGAACTGTTTTATAACTTCCATATTTTGCATATCACCTAAAAACCATAAAACAAGACCAGGAATTAATAAAAGTTTTCCTATAGCCGCTAATATGTCTCCAATATCGCTTGTTTTAATTCTATCTATAACTCCGACAATTAAAGCGAAGAATATATGCAAAACTCCAACCAAAAGAGCGGTATTAAACGGAGTTAAAAACCAATTTTCTTTTGTGTCTGTAATTAGCAAATATTTATTTAAAGTGGCAAATAAAGGTATATCCGTTTTTGAAGCTATTGTAACTCCAAATACGCTTCCTCCGTTAATAATGCCCATTATGATTGTGCAAATTCCCAAAGTTAAAGCGAGTATTCCAACTCCTCTCATTTTTCCTTTCAATACGGTAAAAAGTCCTATAATAGACATTATAGTTAAAACCAATCCGTATCCAGAATCTCCGAAACAGAAAGAAAAGAATAAAGGATAAAAAACCGCTATCATAGGAGTCAAATCTATCTCAAAATAATTTGGCAATTGGAATAATTTTGTGATAAGTTCGTAAGCGCTCGAATATTTATTATTCTTAAGCTCAACGGGAACATTATCAGATTTTGAAGGCTCTTCAAGTATATAAGCGATTTTTTTCTCGTCTAAAAATAATTTTGTTTCAAATTCTTTATCTTTAGGAATATAAGCTTCAACATAAAGTATTTTTCCTTCGGTAGATTCGCTTGCTATAAAACTTTCTTTAGCTTCTTCAAAATGATTATATATATTCAAATTATCAATTTCTTTGTCTATAGCGTTTATATAAACTTGACTCTTTATTATCTCATTATCGTTATTTTCAATTTCGCTTTCTATTTTTGAAATCTCTTTAATTATATCGTCATAAGATTTTGAAGGCATATTAACAATATCAAAAGTTAAATTTTCTTCCGTATTCTTTTTCTTAAAAACTACAAAATAAACTTTTCCGCTTTCTTCTTTAATAGGATAAGCGAATATATCTTTTAATGAAGAAAAATCATAATCGTTAAATTCTCTAATCGTAGAAGAATAAAATAATATATTGTATTCCATTTTCTCTTGCAATTCTTTAATTTTATCGAAACTAAAATTGCCGAAAGGTGCTATTATTGAAAGTTCTTTTTTCAAAATTTCTCTTTCGGTTTTTAATTTATCGGTAGCTTGAGATATTGATAAAATATTTTCTATAACTTCTAAAGCTTTTTTTGAAGTATTTTCCGATTTCAAATTTGAAGTGTCTTTTTTTAGTTTTTTAGCTTCCGATAAAGCCAAATTAATTATAGATTTAGCTCTAATCGCTTCGTTCTTTTTAGATGCAATATTTTCTATATTCTCGCTTGAAACTCCATTTGCAATTTCTATATGAACCAATCCTAATGAAGCCAAATCTTTTAAAGTTTTTTCTTTATCTTCATGAAAAACAAAGAGAGAGAGTTTTTTCATCTTTCTAATCATAAAGACGCCTCCTTTGCTCTGTTTCTTTCTTTTACTATCTTTTGCGAAGATTTACTTAAATTATCCTCGTCTTCCATATATCTTTTAATCTTTATTATAGCCATTCTGTATTCGGGAATTTGAACTTTCTCATAAAGATTAACTTTTTGAGTGGTTTTCTTTCTTGCATAAGCCAAAGCGTTTAATCTTGCTTCTGTCATTTCAATTCTTATTTGAATAGTCATTAATCTTTCAAACATGCTAATCGCTAATCTTATCCAAGAAGGCATATTAAAAAGACTAATCTGCTCTAATGCAAAATCAATTTTATTTAAGATAGCCACTCTAACGCCAGCAATATTTTTCTGCTCAGATATGATATTTCTAATCTTTACAATTTTAGGAAATTCCGTCCAAAAACCGTTATAATTTTGATTTTCTTTAACTATCATCTCGTATTCTTCTTTAAGCAAATCAATTTCAGCCGTTATTTTTCTAACCTCAAGACGAAGAGCGGCTTCTTTACTTTTTAAAGTAGGCAAAGCTTTTTCTCTTATTGAAAGTTGTCTTCTAAGATTTTGCAAAGCCGTTTTATTATATTGAAATTTTAATGCCATTTTATTTACCTTTTACAATATACAAAATTAACTTGCCCATTTTCCGTATTTTTCAACCAAAGAGTCTTTAACTCCAACTTCCGCTTTACTGAAATATTTGGCCATAAGCTCCCAGCCTGTTTCAAGCATCTCGTCTATTTTTATATTAATATCTATGGCGAGCAATCTTTCAGAATATTCGTTTGAGAATTTTAAACATCTTTCGTCATATTCCGTTAAATCAAAACCGTTTTCTTTTTTCATTTTTGCATTAGCCGCATCCGAGTAAAGACGAACTAAAGTATTCATAACTGTTGGATGGTCTTCTCTCGTTTTCTTTCCTATAACCAACTGTTTTAAACGCGAAAGACTTCTAAATGGGTCGATAATCGTTTTACCAATATCGGAATCTCTTCTTAAATATAATTGTCCTTCCGTAATATATCCCGTGTTATCGGGAACTGCATGAGTGATATCTCCTTCATTCAAAGTAGTAACGGCAATAATCGTTATTGAACCGCCATCAGGGAATTGCGCCGCTTTTTCGTATATTTTAGCAAGGTCGGAATATAAAGAGCCAGGCATAGAGTCTTTAGAAGGAATTTGGTCCATCTTATTTGAAACTATAGCCAAAGCGTCAGCATAAAGAGTCATGTCGGTAAGCAAAACTAAAACTTTTTCTTTATGTTCTACCGCAAAATATTCTGCAGCCGTGCAAGCCATATCGGGTATTAAAAGTCTCTCAACCGCAGGGTCGTCCGTTGTATTTACGAAACATATAATTTTATCCAAAGCACCCGCTTCGGTAAATGTATTTTTAAATGATAAATAATCGTCATTTGAAAGTCCCATACCGCCCAAAATAATTTTATCCGCTTCAGCTCTAATTGCAACTTGAGCCAAAACCGCGTTATAAGGTTGGTCTGGGTCGGCAAAAAACGGAATTTTTTGTCCTGTAACCAAAGTATTATTTAAGTCTATTCCCGCTATACCTGTGGCTATAAGTTCCGAAGGCTGTTTTCTTCTAACAGGATTAACAGAAGGTCCGCCTATATCGACTTCTTTACCTTCAATTTCCGCTCCTCCGTCTATTGGCTCTCCGTAAGCGTTGAAGAATCTTCCCGCAAGAAGTTCGCTAACTTTAAGTCTTGGAGGTCTTCCTAAAAATACGACTTCCGCATTTGTAGGAATTCCTTCAGTTCCTTGAAAGACTTGAAGAGTCACTATATCTCCTATCATTTTTACAACCTGAGCTGGGCGTCCGTCTACTAAAGCCATTTCATCGTTTCCAACATTTTCGGCTCTTAAAGCTACGGTTGCTTTTGTAATTTGAACTAATTTTGTATAAACTTTTTGAAACGCTTTAGGCATGAGCTATACTCCTTTCGGCAAATATTGATTCCATTTCAGCCGTATATTTTTTATGTTCGTCTGATTGATAAACCGAATAATTCATTTGTTTAAAAGCGTTAATAAGTCTTCTAAAATAAGTTCCTACTTCGCTATAATCGTCAAATCTATAATCGGCTTCAACCACTTTCATTACTTGATTTAATAATTCTTTTTGTCTATCTATAGGGCAGTTTTTATCGACTTTATCAAAAGCGTCTTGTTGTAAAATAACAAAGTCAATAAGTTCGGCTTTCCATAATCTTTGATGATATTCCAAAGGAACTGCATCGTCTCCAAGAATGCTTATTTGGTCGCTCGCTTCCTGTCCTTTTCTTGCAATATCTTTCGCTTTAATAACTTTATCAGACCAGCCTTTTTCTATATTGCTGTCTGCAAATTCCACGAATTCTGGATATTCTATATATTTAGAATAAGAATCCAAAGGGTCAACCGCTGGATATCTCTTACTATCCGCTCTCTTTTGAGATAAGGCATAGAAACATCTTGCAGCTTTTCTAGTAGATTCTGTTACAGGCTCTTTTAAGTTTCCGCCTGCAGGAGATACCGTTCCTATAAATGTAATCGAACCCGTTTCGCCATTATTCAAATAAACGAATCCCGCTCTTGCATAGAAACTTGAAATAATAGCTGGCAAGTCAATAGGAAATGCATCCTGTCCTGGCAATTCTTCAAGTCTATTTGACATTTCCCTTAAAGCCTGCGCCCAACGAGAAGTCGAATCTGCCAGCAACAACACCTTCATTCCCATGGAACGATAGTACTCTCCAATTGTCATAGCCGTGTACACGGACGCCTCACGGGCTGCCACGGGCATATTTGAAGTATTACAAATAATTGTCGTTCTTTCCATCAAACTTCTTCCCGTTCTTGGGTCTATAAGTTCAGGAAATTCAGTAAATATTTCAACAACTTCATTAGCTCTCTCTCCGCAAGCAGTCATTATAATCAAATCGGCATTTGCATTTGTTGCCAAAGCATGCTGTAAAACTGTTTTTCCCGCTCCAAAAGGTCCTGGAATAAAACCCGTTCCTCCTTCGGTAATAGGGTTAAATGTATCTATCGTTCTAACTCCCGTTTCCAACAATTTGAAAGGTCTTGGTTTTTCTCTAAAAGATTTAATTGCAAGTTTTACGGGCCAAGTTTGAACCATAGTCACTTCCGTTTTATCTCCATTATGAGATTTAACAATGGCAAGAACGTCGGATAAACCGTAAGAACCAGTGGAAACCACACTTTCTACAGTTCCCTTCCCTTCAAACTTAAAAGGAACCATTATTTTATGGTCGATCCATCCTTCCTTAATAGCTCCTATCCAATCTCCAGCTTGAACTTCGTCTCCAACTTTAGCGATAGGAGTAAAATCGTATCTTGCTTCTTTGTTTTCGGCGAGATTATTATACTTTCCTCTTTCTAAAAATACGCCTTGCAATTTATCAAGGTCGTTTTGTAATCCGTCAAAGTTTTTACCCAAAAGTCCAGGTCCTAATTCAATTTCAAGCATTGAACCCGTAAACTCTACGGAATTGCCTAATTTTACGCCTCTTGTCGACTCGAAAACCTGAGCGCTTGCGCTTGTTCCAGCGATTTTAATAACTTCCGCCATAAGTCTTGCTTCACCGCATGACACATAGCATATTTCATTTTGAGAAACAGGTCCGTCAACCTCTATCGAAATTAGGTTTGATATTATAGCAGTTACTTTACCTTTAGTCATTTCAATCTCCTAATTAAATATACAAACTACATAGCAGACGCTTCGCTTTTTAAAGAATTTACAAGCGTCTGTAAATGTTTCTTACCTTCTTCTTCATTCCTTCCGTTAATACTAACGGCATAGGTTAAATTTATATAATAAGCAAAAAGATTATCCGTAGTAAATGATTTTATAGAAGTCAATCTATCTAAAAATCCATTCACTAAAGAACATTCCACATTTTCTAAATTATAAGGGTCGGCTTTATCGGAAGAATTAAAAGTATCAATTATACTATTTATATACGGAATTTCTCTACCCAATCCAAAATCCGCAGCGCTTGATTTAGTCAACGCGGATATTAAAGGATAATCTCCTATTAATTCTTTTGAAATTTCATCTCCGCTAAATCCTAAAGCCTTTCCATTTAATGCCGCCAATATATTTTTCAAATTTCGCATGAATAAAGCATATTCTCTTATAAAAGCGTTTCCTGTTTGTATCATTTCTTCATAATATAAACTTAAAAGACTATTTTCTATATGCCTTATATTCTCCCACTCGGTATTTTTATTATCTTCTAAAAATTTAACCATATAATTAGGCAAATTTGAAAGATTAACATATTTTTGAATTTCTTCTTTAGAAAATATCGAAGGCTCTAAATGAACAGAATAAGGACTAAATAATCCTTTAGACAAAGCTATAGCGTTTACCAAATTTTTATTGTCATTTTGATAGATAAAATAATTAAATAATTTCATATCTTTATCGCTCAAATTAGACAATATATTTTGAGTAATTTCATTAATATCATATTTAGCCTTTGAATCCAAAAGTTTAACTTCAGGCAAGCCAGATATAAGATAATAATATGAACCCATGCTTTTTAATCCTCTTATTTGCTAAAAACTACTTCTTCCGTTTTTGCTTTTATGAAATCGCTGAAAAATTCAACGAAATCTTCATCCGTAAATTGCATTTGATAATTTCCGCCATCTGGCACGATTCTAAATCCGTTAGAAAGTTTTTTATCAAAATTAATCGTTGCATTTTTAATAGCGCTTTTTATGGATTTTTCAAATGCGGAATCTATATCGCCTTTTTTAGATTCTGGAAAATAAACGGCAACATCTCCCGAAGAAACATCCCATTTTTTTACAACTTCAAGAATCAAATCTTTCAAAAAATTAGTGTCGGCAAAAGCGCCTTTTAAACCGTCTTCCAATACGGAAGCGCTAACCAATTCTTTAATTTTTTGCTTTAATACGCTTATTGATTGTTCGCCAGCCATACGAACATCCGTTATAGTATTTTTTTTCAATTCTTCCGCTTTTCTTTCGGCTTCTTTAATAATTTCTTCCGATTTAGCTTCAGCGTCTTTTAATATTTTGTCGGCTTCGCTTTTAGCGTTTGAAATAATTTCTTCCGCTTTCTTATTGGACTTTTCGACTCCGTCTTGATAAACGCGTTCAAGAAGAGAGTCAAGTTTTTTATCTTCAGCCATAATAACTCCTTAAACTTAAAAACTTAATAATTAATTATATATAATAGAAAACAAAAAATTTTCTATCAATTACAAAATTCAATTAATATTTGAATAATTATACAAATAATAAAAAAAAAGTCAAGCGTTATTTTTAATTTTCTTTATCATTTTTCTATCTATCTTATTAGTTCGTTAAGCGTATCGTCAATTAAAGAATCTAATCTTTTTTTAGTGGAGTCTAAAAGTTCCTTTTGGACTTTTAGCATTTTTTGATAAAGAGCGTTAAACTCGCTTCTCACTACATTTTTGTCGCCATTTTTAAAAGCAGATGCAAGTTTTAAAGAATCTTGTTTCTCTCTCGGATTCCAATAGCTCGCCGTATTGCTCCCAAAAGATACAATTCTATCTATTCGCCCGTAAAGATTGCGTTGTTCGGTAATCTCGCTAAATTGAGTTTGCAAAAAATCTCTATCTTGCATTTTTTCTAATAATTTTTCTCCGCCTTTAAGTCCATTATTTTGAGCGTTCAAAACGCTTTGAATTCTAACTTCAAGAGCGGTTTCAAAAGCTTTTGCAATCTCATTGCGTAATTTAGATTTATTTTCAGAGTTTGGATTTTGAAAGTAATTTTTTTGAGCCTCGTTTATAGAGGCGTTAAATTTTCGTTCTCTAACTCTAGCCTCTGGATTCACAGGCAAAATTTCCGCCCCCATATTTATATAATTTGCAATTACTTCGGCTAAAATCTCGTCTTTATTTAAATTTTTAGAGCTATTTTGAGAGGATTTAGGCGAAAGTTCAAATCTATCGCTTGTAAATCTCTCTAAACTTGCATTTATTCGTTCTTCTCGTAAATCTTCAGTTTCTTTAATATGCTTTCTTTGTTCGTCTAAAAAAGCTTCGTAATACGAACTTAAAGCGTTATTTAAAGCGTTTTCATTTTGAGCGTTTCGATTTTTATTATAATTGGCGATTGCATTTGCCACCGCTTTTCTTTCATTGCCTTTATTGTTATCAGTTTCTAAATTCATAAAAGGCAGATTTTTACCCGATTTCACAGTTTTAAGCCACATTTTTATAGTTTTATCTTTATCTTTTATATGATCGTTTAGATTTTTCTTTTTTTGCTCAATAACGGCATCATAACTTTTATTTAGCGCGTTTAATAGATTTTGTTTATTTGCTTCGTTCGGATTTCGTTTATAAATCGCTATCGCTTTTTTAGTGTCTTCTGAAAGAGGCGGATGTTCGCTTTCTGACTTTGCCGAAAAAATCGGACTTTGTAAAATAAAAATACAAAAAAATATTGCAATAAAATATTTCATTTTTATACTCCGTTATTTATTAAGTCGTATTATATTTTTATTTTTGATTATTTCAATACTAAAAAATAATAACTTCCTACTTTATTATATTTAATTTTTATGTTATTATATAGTTTTAATAAAATGTTTATAGAAATTATGAACTAATTATATATTTAAGGAGATTATTCAATAATGGGAGCGATGGACATTATATTTAAATTAATATTCGGTTCAAAATCTCAAAATGACGAAAAAATATTAAAGCCTATAGCCGAAAAAACTTTATCGTTTGAAGAGAGTATAAAAAAATTAAGCAATGAAGAGCTTACGAATAAAACAAAAGAATTTAGAGAGCGAGTCGAAAAATATATTGGATGCAAAACTGAAGATTTTGATTTAACTAACGAAGAAAATAAAAAGAAATTGCAAAATATATTAGACGAAATTTTACCTGAAGCTTTTGCCGTAGTTAGAGAGGCAAGCGTAAGAACAACGGGAATGAGACATTTCGATGTTCAAGTTATGGGCGGAGCGGTTTTACATCAAGGAAGAATCGCCGAAATGAAAACGGGAGAAGGAAAAACTTTAGTAGCCACTTTATCTGTATATTTAAACGCTTTAACGGGACTCGGAGTTCATGTAGTAACGGTAAATAATTATCTTGCAAAAAGAGATGCGGAATGGATGATGCCAATTTATTCTATGCTTGGAATATCTGTTGGAATATTAGACGATACAAAACCGCATTCTCCCGAAAGAAGAGAGGTTTATTCCCGCGATGTCGTTTACGGAACTAATAACGAATTCGGTTTCGATTATTTAAGAGATAATATGGTAATAAGAAAAGAAGATAAAGTTCAAAGAAAATTTTATTACGCGATAGTTGACGAAGTTGACAGCATATTGATAGACGAAGCGAGAACTCCTCTTATAATATCTGGACCCGCAGAAAAAAATATTAAAATGTATTACGAAATAGACAGAATTATTCCTATGTTAAAGCAGGCTGAAACAGACGAGAGAATGAGAGAGGTTGCTGGAACGGGAGATTATGTATTGGACGAAAAAGACAAAAATGTTTATCTTACCGAAGATGGCGTTCATAAAGTGGAAAAACTTCTTAATGTTGAAAATCTATACGGAGCGCAAAGCAGCACAATAGTTCATCATGTCAATCAAGCTTTAAAGGCGCATAAAGTTTTTAAAAGAGATGTTGATTATATGGTAACGGATGGACAAGTTTTAATAGTTGATGAGTTTACGGGACGAGTTTTGGAAGGCAGACGGTATAGCGATGGACTTCATCAAGCGATAGAAGCTAAAGAAAAAGTAGCAATACAAAACGAATCTCAAACTTACGCCACTATAACTTTTCAAAATTATTTTAGAATGTATCCGAAATTATCGGGCATGACGGGAACTGCCGAAACGGAAGCGGAAGAATTTTACAAAATATATAAATTGGATGTCGCAGTAATTCCGACTAATAAACCCGTGACAAGAGAAGATTTGTCGGATAAAATATATAGAACTAAAAAAGCTAAATTCGAGGCTTTGGCAAAATATATAAAAACTTTGCAAGACGAAGGCAAACCTGTTCTTGTCGGAACTGTTTCGGTTGAAATGAATGAAGAATTATCTAAAATATTTAAAAGATATAAAATAAGCCATGAAGTTTTAAACGCTAAAAATCACTCAAGAGAAGCGTCAATAATCGCGCAAGCGGGAGAGCCTGGCGCCGTCACTTTGGCAACGAATATGGCGGGAAGAGGAACGGATATCGTTTTGGGAGGAAATCCCGTAGCTAAAGGAGTTAGCGAAATAGAACAAATTCTCACTCTTATGAGAGATAGAGCTTTTAAAGAGAGAGACCCTTATAAAAAAGAAGAATTATTAAAAAAAATAAAATCAATAGACTTGTATAAAGAGGCTTTTGTTAGGCTTGTAATATCGGGAAAAACCGAAGAAGCAAAAGAAATTGCCGAAAAAAATAACGCTTTGGAAATGCTTGAAAAAATTGATAGAATAATTCAAATAAATGAAAAATCTAAAATCGATAAAGAAAAAGTTATATCTGTCGGCGGACTTCATGTTATAGGAAGCGAAAGACATGAAGCGAGAAGAATTGACAATCAGCTCAGAGGAAGAAGCGGACGGCAAGGCGACCCTGGTTTAAGCGTATTTTATTTATCTCTTGAAGACGATTTAATGCGACTTTTTGGAGGCGAGAGAGTTTCAAGTATGATGCTTGCAATGGGAATGGGAGAAGAGGAAGAGCTTGGACATAAATGGCTTAATAAATCTATAGAAAACGCTCAAAGAAAAGTTGAAGGCAGAAATTTCGATATAAGAAAACATTTGCTCGAATATGACGATGTTATGAATCAACAGAGAATGGCAATTTACTCAGAGAGAGATTATATACTTTATTCGGAAAATATATCTCAAAGAGTGGAAGAGATAATTTCGGATGTGTCGGATTCGACTATAAAAAATATAAGTTCAATTTCGGGTAAAAATATTAATCCTATTGAAATAATAAAATGGTTTAATAGTTATTCTATAGGAATAGACGAAGAAGCGGTTAATAAAGCTATTGAAGGCGGAATTGATAACGCTATAAAAAATATAACAAATTTGCTTATCGAAACTTACAGAAAAAAAGCGACTTTAGTTGATGAAAAAGTATTTAGAGAAGTGGAAAAAAATATATTTCTTTCGGTAATAGACAATAGATGGAAAGACCATTTATTTTCTATGGACGGTTTGAGAGAAGGAATAGGACTTAGAGGATATGCCGAAAAAAATCCGCTTACAGAATATAAATTGGAAGGTTATAAAATGTTCGTTTCTACAATGAATACTATATATAACGAGCTTATCAATTTAATAATGAGAGTTAGAATAATTCCTAATTCTTTTAACGCCGTAGAAAGAGAAAGCGCTTTTGATGGAGGAGTTGAAGAAAAAGGAAATATAAGCGCTATGGATAACAATATGCAAGGAAAATCTAAAATGGCGCATGCTCAAGTTAAAATGACAAATAAGATTGGAAGAAACGACCCTTGTCCTTGCGGAAGCGGTAAAAAATATAAATATTGTCATGGAAAAGATAGCGCCGCTTAAATTATTAAATAATTTTATCTACCGCACGCTTTAAGCAAAAAATTGCAAAAAATAAAGGGCATATACTTTTAATTAATATACGCCCTTCAATTTTTCTTTTAATTATTTTGAACAGAATGTTATTTGTTGATTTAAGTATTTTTTATTAACTATCTCATCAGCAAAAGCAGCGGCATAGTCAGCATAGCTAATATAGCTTTCGCCTTTAGAATTAACTAATAACTCATCATTGCCTATATTATATTCTCCTGTTTTCTTTCCGTCAGCTTGAAAATCAGCGGAAGGCGAAATATATGTCCATAAAACATTTTTCGTGGCTTTCAATATTTCAAACGCTTTATTTTCACTTACTGCCAATCCCATAAAAGCTTCTGGGAAATTAGGTGCATCTTTTAATATCATAGTGTGCTCTTTATTTACATATAAACTTGCAGCTCCTCCGACAACCATTAATCTGATATTTGTATCCGCTAATATGTCGCATAAATGATTCATAACCTCGCTGTGTTTAGAAAGTTCTTTTTCTTCCCATATTCCAAAAGCGCTTACGACAGTATCGAAATCTTTTAAATCTTCTTTCTTTAAATCGAATAAATCTTTTTCAATTACTTTAACGCTCGAATTAGAAAGTTTTGATTTGTTTCTCACTATAGCCGTGACATCTAATCCTCTTTTTAAAGCCTCCTCCATAATTAATTTTCCAGCTTTGCCTGTAGCTCCTATTATAGCTATCTTCATTTTTTACTCCTTCGCCATTTTTTATAATTGGCATTTTTTAATTTTATATTTAATAAATATTGTAATATCTATTATTACAATAAATTATAACATATTTAAAATGTAATGTCAACTATTACAATAAAATTTTTTATTTAAATTTATTAAAAATTATTGTATAATTTATTAATATTTTGATTTTTGGAAGTTTAATGAAAATAAGCTCAAGATTTACTATAGCCATTCATACTCTTTTATGCATTTTATTATTCAAAGACGAAAAAATAACTTCAACTTTTTTAGCGGGAAGCGTTCAAGTAAATCCCGTTATAATAAGAAATATTTTAATTCAATTAAAAAAAGCTAAAATTATAATCGTAAAAAGAGGAAAAGGCGGAATATCGATAAATAAAAAAGCTAAAGATATAACTTTATTAGATATATTTGAAGCTGTAGAAAGTTTGGACGGAAAATTATTTTCATTTCATAAAAAACCAAATTCAAAATGCCCCGTTGGAAATAATATAACGAAAATATTGCTTCCGAAATTAGACAATATTCAAAAATCTATGGAAAAAGAATTAGAAAAAACGACTTTGAAAGATATTTTTAATAGCCTAAAAAATAATCTAAAATAACGATTTGATATTTATTAATTTTTATATAAAATGTATTTTAGATTTTATTTTAATTAAATTTTAATTTTAAATAAATGTTTAATAAAAGGTTTGATATGTCTTTTTCTTTTAATGTTTTAAAATCGTCTTCTTCTACTTTGGCAAGACTTGGAAAAATAGAAATTAACGGAATTGAAATAGACACTCCCGTTTTTATGCCCGTTGGAACTAAAGCTACGGTAAAGGCATTAACTCCCGCTATGATAGAAGAGAGCGAAAGTAAAATAATACTTGCAAATACTTATCATTTGATTCTTAAACCTAGTTTAGAAGTTATAAAAAAATTCGGCGGAGTTAAAAAATTTATGGCTTGGAAAGGAGCTATGCTTACAGACTCGGGCGGATTTCAAGTTTTTTCTTTGGCAAAATTAAGAAAGATAAACGATAACGGAGTGGAATTTAATTCTCATATAGACGGAACTAAATATTTTTTTACTCCAAAATCTGTAATTGAAGCCGAGCATATAATCGGAGCGGATTTTATAATGTGCCTTGACGAATGCTCAAAACATGACGAGGGTTATAAATATGTTAAAGAAGCTATGGAGCGAACTCATAAATGGGCAAAAGAATGCAAAGAATATCATGATAATTCTCAAAATAGCGAATGGCAATATTTAGGCGGAATAATTCAAGGCGGAATGTTTGACGATTTAAGAAAAATAAGCGCGGAAACTCTAACCGAAATGAATTTTCCTTTTTATGCAATCGGGGGGCTTTCGGTTGGCGAAACTCCCGAAGAGATGCATGAAGTTTTATCAAAAGTTATGCCTTATACGAATAAAGAAAAACCAAGATATTTAATGGGCGTGAGCGAGCCAAGAGATATTTTAAATTCGGTTATGGAAGGAATAGATATGTTTGACTGCGTAATGCCTACTCGAAACGCAAGAAATGGAGAGGCTTTTACTATGGACGGAATTATAAGAATAAGAAATTCAAAATACAGAATGGACGATGCCGTTTTAGAGAAAGAATGCGATTGTTATACTTGTAAAAATTTTTCAAAAGCATATTTAAATCATTTGGATAAAACGCATGAAATTCTTTTTTCAATTTTAATGACTATTCATAATATTAGATTTATGCAAAGATTTATGCATGATTTAAGACTTTCTATAGAAAAGGATAATTTTTCCGACTATAGAAATAATATGATGAAAAAATTTTATAAAATAAATTAGAGTAAAAAATTAAGAGAGTTTAAAATGAACGAAAATAATAACGATATAAAATCTTTATCAAAACTTGCAGAAAAATGCATTAAAGATAAAAATTTTGAAGAAGCAAAAAATTATTATAAGACTATATTAGAAAATGAACCTGAAAATTTAGAGGCTTTATATATCGTAGGTTTTTTATGCATGAAAAATAATTTATACGAAGACTCTTTAGAATATTTTAATAGATTTATAAATATTAAAAATGATAATCCTTTTGTTTACGAATATATGGGAATAATGGACGAAACGAACAGAACGGAATATTTTAATAAGGCTATTGAAATTAACGACAATATTAAAACGGTAAGAAAAGATTATTCAAGATATATTTATATAGCTTTTAAGTCTTATCAATGGGGGGAATACGATATATCTTTAAATTATACGAATTATATTTATAATGCAAGACAAATAAACACAATCGCTAATCTGCTCGGATGCATTTATTATAAGAAAGGCGATTATGATAAAGCGCTTTCTTTATTTCATGATTTAAATTTTATTTACGAAAAGAATAATGTTTATGTTTTATGCAATATAGCTTCATGCTACAGAAAGAAAAATAGCAATAATATGGCGATTAGATATTTAGAAAAAGCAAAAGAAATAGACGACAATAACAAATTAATATATTATAATATAGCTTCAATATATGGCGATTTGGGAGATAAAAAATTAGCTTTAGAAAATATCGACAAAGCTTTATCAATCGATAACGATTATAATGACGCTATTAAATTAAAAGAATATATAAATAATTTGGATTAAGTTTTTTCTTTTTTATTTTCTTTTGTAGCGGGTTCGTAAAAATATAAAGCAAGTATAGTTTGAATTGGAAACATTGTAATCGCTTCTATAAACATGCTTATTCTTCTTATTGTTAAAAAAAGATTATTTTTCATTACGAATATATTTAATATATAAAGTATTTTTGTCGTGGCAAAACATAAAAATAATAATATTATTAAAAAATAAGGAATACTATTTGCAGCGGGCAAAAGATTAATATATTTCGGAGTTTGATTATTATTTGCATTTTTTATAAAAAGAAATATTGCAAATAAATAAATAAAAGAAAAAATTATATCTAAAATTATAGTTATTAATTCGGCGTTTTTGCGAGATATTTCGGGATATAAAACCGCTCCACAGAAAGAGCATTTTTTGGCATATTTATCGTTTATCGATTTGCAAGATTTACATTTAATGGTTTTCGCCATATTTAAAAAATCTCCTAATATTAATTGAGTAATAATACTTTTAAATTGCAAAATTGTCAACTATGAAATAAATATTATCATAAAACTTTAAAATAAAAAACATGAGAAAAAGAAATCTTCTCCTCATGTATAATTTAATCTTTTTTAATTAACTATTATCTTATTTACTTTTAACTGTAAATGTAGTTTCAGCATAAGAACCGCCCCATTTAAATACAATCGTCAAATAACCGCCATCTTTAAAAGTAGCTTTTGCATCTCCTACGCTAACCACATCTCCACCTATTACTATATTATAATTTTTGCTTTCAGGAGTTAAGTTGTATGATGTCCCGCTACCGCTTACATTAAATATCATATCTTTTTCGCTATTATTTTTATCATTAAAAGTTGAATCATTATATGTTTCAATGATTACCTTACTGTCTTTTATAGACGCTGTATAGTAGCGAATTTCACCGCTAACATTAAATTTCTGTCCGCCTGAATTATAAACTCTACCATTAAAAGTAGCTATAGTGTCCTCTGGTTTTACTGTTTCGTTTTTTACTTCATCTGATGGAGCTGGTGGCGGGCTTACTTCTTCAGTTGAAAAATCGGCTACTGCTGTAGGCGCCTTTTTACATGCTACCATCGATACGGCTAAAACCGCAACTAAAACTAATAAAATGTTAAAATATTTTCTCATTGTTCTATTCCTCCTCTTACAATGAAATATTTTATAAATAAAAAACCATAATAATTATTTAGATTTTTGTTTTTATTATTAGGTTTATTATCTACCTCTCACCCTTAAATATAATAAATTATTTTAAAAAGTCAACTATTTTTTATTAACTTACTTTTTTATCCGAATAAATATAACTATCCTTATAAGCTGGAATTTTCTTAATTTCCGCAAGCGCTTTTTGGGCGTCTTCTCTCGTATCGTATCTTCCAACTTTTAATTTATACATAGTTTTTCCGTCCGAAGAAGCTTCTTCTTTTATAAACGCTTTAGGGAATTTTGATTTCAAATTATCTCTTGCAGAATAAGTATTATCTCTATCATAACCTACGGCGACTTGTATAAAATAAACCGAATCCGCAGAAGAAGTCGGAGTATAAGGTTTTTTCGTAATTGTAGAACTTGAACTAACGGGAGCTTGTGTAGTGGGTTTTATACTTGCAAATTGTTGAGGAGGATTATAAGTAGCGTTTGGAGATAAATTATCTTTTTCTTTTATTATAGCGTCCAACTCTGAAGCTAAACTTTGAGTATATTCGTTATATCTATCTTCCGAAGACAAACTTTCTCTTATTATGCTCGAATTATTATAATCGTTATAACTATCGTTTTGAGTATTTTCCGACAAAGTTAAAATATCGTTATTTGAAGTTTCAAAATTTCTATTGCCTGCCAATTCTTCAGTTCGCATAAGTATTTGTGAAGAATTATCAATAACATTGTCATTATTTGCCACACTATTTGCATTATTAGGTTTTGAAGAGCCTAAATGAAAACCCAAAATAAAAATAAATAATATTAGCAAAATACTGCAAGCCGAAAATATAAATAATCTTAAAGGAGTAAAATTAACTATATATAAAGTTTTTTTCTTTCCGTAAATAGAATTAGTAGAATATTCTTTTTCTTCTTCTATCTTGTTGTTTTGATTTTGATTTAGTTCCATAATGCCTTCCTAATTTTTTTGAGACTATAATTAAATGATTATAATCTCTCATATTGTTTATTATAATATCGGCATTGAACTTCTTATTTTTTACATCGATTTGCATTTTTAAAATTTTTCTTGCCTCTTTTTCGGATATATTTCTACTATTTCTCATTCTCTTTATAATATCCGAAGTTTTTGAATTGACATATATTAAACTATCGCACATTTTATATATTTCGCTTCTCATAATTAACGCCGCTTCAATAATGACATCTTTATCCGTATAATTTATCAATTCAAATATTTTTTTTTCTATATAAGGATAATTTATACTTTCTAATTTTCTTAATTTCTTTGAATTTCCAAAAACTATTTTACCTAGTTTTTTTCTGTCTATATTTCCGTTATTGTCAAGTATATCGCTTGAAAACTCTTTTATTAATTCTTCTTTTTTTATTTTATCGTTTAAGGCTTCATGTCCTATAATATCGGCGTCAATATATAACGCGTTCAATTCTTTTGCAAGCAATTTTGAAAAAGAACTTTTGCCCGAACAAATAAGTCCGAATATTCCTATAACATTTTTCATAATTAATTTTGAGCCTGAATAGAATTAGCTGTGGTATTTGTAATATAAGGAATAACTATTTGATTAATATTAACTTTGCTTAAAACTCTTCCGTCAATAAGTTTTGTTAAAGAAACATTTTCATCCGCGGTTATAATTTTTACCATTCCTATTGACATATCGGCGTTTCTATCCGACAAATCTACAGAAGCCGAAGAAGTATTATAAATAATCAAATTCATATTATTTGTTAAGCCTTGCAATTTTCCTGCATTTATATAAATATTATCGTTATGAATCTTAATAACTTTGCAGTAAAAAGGAATAGCATTGTCTATAACTTTTCCCGTCATAACCGCGGCATTCATTATTCTATCTTTACCTTTAGTTGTTATAGTAAAATTTGTAACAACTCTTTCGTTTTTTACATCAATTAAATCGAGCATAACGGTAAAATTATCTATATTATTTTCAAAAGTAGAGCCTCTTAAATAATAATCTACTTTTCTTGAGTTTAATTCTAAATATAAATCTCTTTCAGAATAATAATTTGTATGAATATCCAAAACTTTAAATTTTCCATATTGAGGCAAAACATAAGATAAAGTTTGATATAATGCCGTATTAAAAAACATTGGACTATCTTTTTGAGCGTTTATTGTGTCGGTTATAGCTATAGTATAGCCCGATTTTTCCAAATTATATTGATTTTCTATTCCCCAACTTTTTGAAGGAATATTTTTATCTAATTTTCTTTTATAGCTATCATATTTATAAACGATTGATTTATCATTTGGATTAACATTTTTAGCAATTTCCAATTCTTCTAAAGCTCTCTCTTCTAATCCCATTCTTCTATAAACATCCGAAAGCATCAATCTCGCGTAAGTATTTGCAGGATTTAATTTTAACATATGTTTTAAATATGCCTGCGCTCTCACATTATCGGCAAGTCTTGTATAATAAGATGCCATATTTCCATAATATAAAGCCGCTCTATTTCTTTCATAATCGGGTTTAGGATTCGTATTAAGTAAAACTCTTTCATAAGCAAGCCTTCCAAGTTCGTCTTCGGGTTTAACTCTTAAATAATTTATATAAGAATTTTTAGCGTTCGGATAATTTTTAGCTTCTTCATAAACATTGCCAATATAATAATATTTGCTATTATTTTTAAATTCAGAATCGGGAATATATTCTAAAATTCCTATAGATTCGTTATATCTTTTCATAGATAAAAATATGCTCGCTTGAAGTATTTTAGCTTCGTTATAATTCGTATAATAATAAAATGCGTTACTAATCTCGCTTAAAGCGTTGTTATAATTTTTATTCAAATAATAATAATTAGCCAAATGATAGTAGGATTCCGCCATTCTTGGATTATTATTTATATTATTATTTAACAAATTAAAAGCGTAATTGCTATTTCCGTTTGCAAGTTGCAAATATGCCAATGAGACGGGCGCTTCCGCTCTGCTTTTATCTATAATAATAGCTCTTTCGTATAAAGTCATTGCTGTTTTATAATAACCGATTCTTTCGTTTAATACTCCTTCACCGTAATTTGCAAAATAATTTTTACTGTCTAACGCTTTTATCAATTTAATCGTGTTTCTTGCTTCGGAGTTTCTATTATTTAAAAGCTCAACATTAAGTTTTCTTTCAAGAATTCTAAAATCTTTTGAATGATAATTTTCAGCGTCTTTAATTAGAGTTTCCGCCATAGAATAATTTTTTAATTTAATATAATTATCTATTAAAAGAATATAAGCTTCTATATCGCTTGGCTTAATATTCATAGCTTCCAAAATCGCTATAGAATTTTCGTAATTTCTGTTATTATAAAAATTCAAAGCGTTTTGAAAATTATTATTAGAAGTTTGTCCAAGAGATGCAAAACTTATGCAAATAGAAATTAAAAAAACTAATATTAATCTCAAAATTAAATCCTTATTTTCTTATATTTCTTGCTATTATCTGTCTTCTTAAATATGCGGGAGTATCTTCGTCATAATCTGCAGACGAATTTGTATCCGCTCCGAATATATAACTTTTAGCTCCCAAATCGTTATGGATTTTCATTCCTTCATCCGACATAATATCGAATATAGGTTTTTCTTTTTTAACTTCATTCTCTTTAATATCAATATCGGCTTCGGCAACTTCGGTAGTTATCGTTCTAGAATAAAATTCTTCGTTTCTGTCGATTATAGAATTAGAGCTTTTGCTTATTTGATTATTAACTATATTTTTATTAAACGGCGCATATTCCGATTTTTCAATCGATTCTTCTTCTTTATCAAAATCTTCTTCTTCATTATTTTCCGCATTATTAATATTATAATTATTAAGAGATTGATTTTTAAATTTATTTGCAAAATTTACGCTTTCAAAAGAAACTTTATTAATATTTTCTTCTTTATCTTTTAAATCAATTTCTTTAGAATTGTCGATTATAGTTTCGTTTGAATTATTATTTTCGTTATTTTCTATAATATTATTTGTATTTAAATCATTTTTTATATTATTATCTTTAATATCGTTTTTATCGGATTCAAAATCTTTATTTTCCGCTTCGTTATTTTTATTACAATTATCGTCAAAACCTGTAGCCACAATCGTCACTCTTATCTCGTCATTTAAACTTTCGTCTATACAAGTTCCTATTTTTATATTTGCTTCTTCATGAGCGTAGCCATTTATTTTTTCAGCGGCTTCTCCATATTCTTTAAGTCCAAAATCTTTTGGAGCTACTATGTTTGCCAAAACGCCTCTCGAATTTTTTATACTTGAAACATCCAATAAAGGATTTTCAAAAGCGTTTGATATTGCTTTTTCTATTCTATTTTCGCCTTTTCCTATTCCTATTCCTAAATGCGCTCTTCCGTTAGATAAAGCTATCATAGTGCGAACATCGGCAAAATCTACATTTACTCCAAAACCTGTTTGAGTAATTATATCGGAAATTCCTTGCACGCCTTGTCTTAATATATCGTCTATAATTGAAAACGCTTCCGTGTATCCGTAATTTTCAGCGTCAACCATTTCGTAAAGATTTTCATTTGGTATTATTATAAGAGAATCTACAACGGAAAACATTTTTTCTATTCCCGATTCGGCTCTATTCATTTTTAATTTGCCTTCGTATTTAAAAGGTTTAGTGACAACGCCTATCGTTAAAGCTCCGCATTTTTTTGCAATTTCTGCAACTACAGGACTCGCTCCCGTTCCCGTGCCTCCTCCAAAACTGCTTGCAATAAAAACTAAATTCGCTCCGTTAATTATCTCTTCAATTTTTGCAACATCCTCTTTAGCGGCTTCAGCTCCTTTTTCTGGGTCCGTTCCCGCTCCCAATCCTTGCGTCACTCTTTCTCCTAAAACTATTTTGGTTTCGGCATTGGACCTTGAAAGCGCCTGTTTGTCGGTATTCATAGCCACAAAATCTACGCCGTTAAGTTTTTCTTCTATCATTCTATTAACGGCATTGCATCCTCCGTTTCCAACCCCTATAACTTTTATAACAGTGCCTAAAGAAACATTAAAAGAATTTATATTTGAGTTCATTTTTGAATTATCAGCTAATTCTATTCTATATTTAGAATCCATTGCTTACCCCTTTTTATTTTTAATTATTTAAAAAATAAAAAATTAAAATACTTATAATTATTATCGTATATTATCAATTTTAATAAACATAATTATATTAACATAATTATAAAATTAATCAAGTGCTAAAAATAAAAAAATATGATATTATATAAAAAATGTTATCGATTACTTCAGGGTTTACTCTGTAATGACGGTAAATAAAATAGTAATTTCAAGCATACGAAATTTATACTAATCAATCTATAAAAAATTAAATGGAGAAAATTTTTTAAGCCGATAAAGAAATTTTATAAAGATAAAATACGAAAAAATAACGATAACGATTATACAAAAAATTTGCGTTAATTTTAATATATAATAATTCTTAAAAATGATTTATAATATTTTAATTATAAAAAATAAATTTTAAAATTAAAAGAAAAATAAAAAATGAATATACATATACATACTTTTGGATGCAGGCTCAATCAATATGAAAGCGAAAAAATTTCATTTGAATTAAAAAATATGGGAGCGAATATTACCGAATTAAAAAATGCGGACGCTATAGCTATAAATACTTGCACGGTTACAAACGATAGCGATAAAAAACTTATAAATTATTTAGACAAACTTGAAAATATATCTCAAAAAAAAATTTTCTTAATAGGTTGCTATGTTTCAAAAAAAGAAAATTTTAAAAACGAAAAAAATTTATTTGATAAAGAAAATATAACTATAATACCAAACGATAAAAAAGAAGAAGCTTCTCAAATAATATTTAATACTTTAACTAAAAATTACGAGAGCGAATTTAAAAATCCAATATTCTTTCCGCAGGAGCAGAGCAGAGCGTATTTAAAAATTCAAGACGGTTGCGAGGTTTTTTGTTCTTATTGTATAGTGGCTAGAGTTAGAGGAAAACATAAAAGCGTTGAGCCTAAAAAAATTTACGATGCAATAAAAATCGCTTACGAATACGGTTATAAAGAAATAGTTTTAACGGGATTAAATTTAGGTTCTTATAATTATAATAACGAAATAAAATTTATTCAAATAGTTAAAAATATGCTTGAAATATCTTCAAAATTTGGAATAAGAATAAGACTCTCTTCTATCGAGCCGATTTACTTTAATGACGAGCTTATAAGTTTATTTAAAAATTCCGAAGTTCTATGTCCGCATGCGCATATTCCTTTGCAATCGGGAAGCGATAAAATTTTAAAATTAATGAATAGAAGATATACGAGAGAAAATTATTTAAATATAGTCGAAAAATTATATAAAACAAATTCAAATATTGGAATAAGCACCGATATTATGGTTGGTTTTCCAAATGAAGACAGTAACAATTTTAAAGACACTTATAATTTATGCGAAAAATCAAAATTTATAAAGATGCATATATTTCGATATTCTAATAGAGAAAATACTCCTTCGTCAAAAATGTCAAATCAAATTGGCTACAGAACAAAATTAAAAAGAGCGAAATTATTAAACGAATTAAATAATAAAATGAAGGATGATTTTTACAAAAACGCTATAAATAGAGAATTAAAAGTAATTGCGGAAAAAAAATTAGAAAATAATTATTATATAGGAACGAGCGGAGAATATTTGAAAGTAAAATTCAAAAGCGAAAAAATTATTGAAAAAAAAGATATTATTAAAGTTAAAGCGATTAAGTATGAAGACAATATAATAATTGGCGAGGCTAAAAATGGATAATATAAAAAACCTAAACTTACTTTAAAAGAAAGATATAACGATGAATTTTTGGAAAAAGCGGAAATTAGAAGAAAGGCTTTGCAATATAAAAGAATGCATGTTGGACTTATAAATAGCGATAGAATGGAACATATGATAAAGCTTCTTTATCAAGTTCATCAAAATTATTATCTTGGTTATTTTGAAGCGAGTTGCACTCTTGCAGGCAGTATGTTTGAACAATCTCTTATGATTCTTTTGGAAGAGAAAATAAACGAAGACGGATTTATATCGATAAAGAAATTAAAAAACGGAAAACCTTATTACGACAAAATTACAAATATTGAAGATTTGGCTCAATGCAATATCGGAACTTTAATTTCAATTGTCGGTTATTATAAAATGCTTCCTAATAACGAATACAATTTAGCGAAAACTCTTCAAAATATTAGAAATTGTATAGTTCATGATATGCTTCCGAAATTTTATTTAATTGACGGACATTATCAAGCGGAAATTAGAATTAATTTAAACTCAAATATTACAAAAATTATAAAAATTCCTGAAGCCGAAATAAAAAATCGCACGGTTGGACAAAGTTCAATAGAATTATGGTCTTACTTTTTATTAACTCGCACAAGAAGTTTGATAGAGTTTTTATTTATAAATAGAGTGAAAAAATTTCCGCCAGAATTTTAATTATATAAACTACTTTATAATATCAAAAAAATCATCGGGATAGATAACATTTAAGGATTATGAATAGTCGAAGTTGTAAGCCATTCTTTATATTCCGTGTAATAATAAGCCGTTAACTCTTCAACTTGCTTTTGATATTTATCTTTTAAATCTCCGCCAAGAATTCTTTTTCCTATGCCTTCCGCAACTGTTTGAATTGCAGTCGGAGTGTCATGTCCGTTTAAATGATTTAATCCCGTATTATGCAAATGCTCATGAAATATTACTCCCACAAAACCGATAAAAATTCCGTATGCGAATTCACTTTTCCAATTCATATTTGGAATTCCTACAAAAGTCGCATCTCCCAAATTATTTATATATCCTTCTAAAGCGTATCGAGACGGTCCTATTCCGCCTACGGCAACCTGATTCGTTCTATTATATTTGCAATATTGAACATTATATTTGCGGTTTTTTATAACCGTTAAAAGTCTATCTTTATTGTATTCTTTTCCTTTACTAATCGGGAATCCGCCCCTACTCTCATCGACCGAAGATATATAAGTCTTTTTCAAAAATTCCGTTTCAAATTCGGGCGTATTTATTATAGCTCTCATTAAAGCTAATGAACGCAAAGCCCATCTTTTTTCTTCTACCGTAATAACCGTATAACTGCTTATTTCTGGCGCTATATAAAATCTATCTATTCCTACCTGCCAATAAGGATATTTTTTATTTATCGCCTCTTTTGTATAATCAGAAGGCTTTATAGTATTCTTACAGCCTAATATAAATAATAATAAAAATATAAAATGTAATTTATTTTTCATGATTTTATCCTTAATACTAAATTATTTTAATTCCTATTTGAAATCCCAAATCGAAACTTGATATATTTTGTTTAATAACTTTTCTTAAATCGCTATCGTTAAACTTTGGAGTTTTTAAATATATTCCAAAATCGTATCCTACATATCCGCCTAAAAATAAATTTAATTTTTTATCCGAATAAATTAAATAATCTACGGAAAATTTTAAATACGGAATAATCGGAACTTTAAAAACATTTTTTAATTGATTAGCTTTTATAATTTCTATATTTTGAGTTATTTTAGAATTTTGATAATCAGCGACAGAATCTTTAACTCTTGCATATAACGGAACTTTAATTCCTCCCGCGATACCGAAAGAAAATTTATTCCAATTAAATTTAGGGTATATTCCAAATACCATGCTTTCAAAAATATAACAATTAAAATCTTTTATAGAAGCGCTTCCCTTATTTTTAGAATAAGATGCAAAACTGTCATGCGAATATCCCGTTTCAAATAATAAACTTAAACTCATATTCTTTTTAAATTTAAAATTGTATCCTAAATGAATTAATATTCCAGAATCTAAACCTATATAAGATTTTTTTGAATTTTGTTTTAATTTTGAATTATAATTACTTTGCTCAACGGTCGAACTGTCTTTATTTAATATAAATCTATCAATTCCTATGCTCATACCAATCGGAATTTGAAAACCGTATTCAAAACCGCCTTTGGCAAACGCTAAATTACTTAAAAGAGCCGTAATTATTAATACCTTAAAAAATATTTTCATTCTATATTTATTAACCTTCTTTAATTTATAAAATCTTAAATTTTATATTGGTCTTATTTTCACGCCCAATTTAATTCCTAAATCTATACTCGATAATTTTTCAATCGGATTAATACTATTATTCAAATTTTTATTTTGATAATATATCGGAAAATCATAATTAAAGTAAGCGGATAAAACCATATCGAATTTTGCCGAACTATAAAAAGAATAGTCGAATACAAATTTTATAAACGGAATAGCTTGATATTTAAAATAAGTTTTCATTTTATTTGCTTTAATCATAGTTATATTTTCAGTAATATATCCGATAGATTTATTTTTTGAAGAATAATTTATTTCTGCATATAACGGAACTTTTACTCCGAAACCTAAAGAAAAAGAAAAATTCTTATAATTTAATTTCGGAATAGCTCCAATCAATAAACTATCGAAAGTATTATAAATGCTATTTTTCATTACGAATATATACGAATTTGTTTCAGTGTCTTTCAAACTATAATTAATAGAATCTCTAAAATATCCTAATTCTCCTAAAAGACTCACGCTAAAATCTTTATTTATTTGGAATTTATATCCTAATTGAGATAAAATTCCTATTTCAAAACCCGCTTTAGTTTTCTTTGCGTTACTTTCTTTATATTGATTAAATCCAGAATTATTATTTCCGTATTCCGATGAATCGAAAGCATGCAAAGATATACTCATTCCTATTGGGACAAATATTCCAATTTCTAATCCGCTTTTTGCAAATAGATTAAACGAATTAAAAATTAAAATTAATAATATAATAATAGTTTTTATAGTTTTCATTTTTAATATTTATAAGTAAATTTTATCGAATTATACAGCGTTATTAATAATTAAGCAATATTAAAAAATCAAAATAAATTTAATAAAAATAAACTACTTTATAATATCAAAAAAATCATCGGGATAGCCATACATATTGATTTTACCGCTTTCGTCAATATCTATTTCGACATAAGCGCCGTTAATAATATTTTCGTTTTTATATCTATCGGTTAGAAAATCCATAACTTGATTATAAGAACCGAACAAATGATTATTTATATTTCGTCTCTCTTCAATATATCTTCCAGAGATTAACAAATCGGCATAATCTAAAATTTTTATTTTATCGCTTGAATTAATCTCTTCTTTTTCGTATCCTGTGTAAAGTATTATTCCAATATCAAGTTTTTTTATAAGTTTCATTAATTCCAATAATTCGTCAAGTTGTTCTAAAGGTTCGCCTCCAAGTATCGTAACGCATTTTATATTATTCTTTTCAATCGACTCTTTTATTTGAATTATTAAATCTTCAGTTTTTATATAAAAGCCGCCTTCAAAATCATGCATTGATTTATTCCAGTTTATAAAAATATGGCGGTTTATTTGGCAACATAAATACTCCTTATATAATTTTTAAATAATTTAATAATATTATTAATAAAAAGCTCGCAATAGGCAAAGATATGCAGAGAAAAAACAATTTTTTATTTGCATTTTCAAGTTTATTTATTTTCGCCGTAAGTTCAAAATCAATATTTTTAATTTTTTTAGAAAGCTCTATTATATTATTATTTAATTTATTTTTTTCTTCGTTAATATCGTTATAAAGTTTTTCAATTTTTGAGTTTAAATTTTCAAATTCTTTATTGATATTGCCGTTATTTAAATTTATTTCGTTTTTAATATTTTTAGTTTCGTTATTAATATTATTTATTTCGGCGCGGATAAAATTATTTATTTTTTCCGTTTCTTCATTTAATATTTTATTTATATTCTCAATTCTTTTATTAGTTTCAGAATATAATTCTTTATAATTATTAAAATTTTTATTGAATTCGTTAAAAACTTTCCAAAAATTATCCGACTTATCAATCGCTTCTTGCATTTTGTGAATTTTATCCGCATCGTCTCGCACGGAGTCGATATAAGAAAGCTTTTTTTGAAAATCATTCATATTTTTTAGAAGTTCTTCAACTTTTTTTAAAAGATTTTCCATTTATAAATTTAATCTCCCAATAAAAAATAATATTTTGTAAATCACAATAAAAATATTTTTGATTAATCTAATTATAGCAATTACTATTGATATTATTGTAAAAATAGGATTTGTTAAAAAACCTAATACTAGTCCCGTTCCTATTATTCCTGCTGTAATCATATTTTTAACTCCTTATTTTATTTTAAGAATATCTAAAAGAGAGTTTATAACTTCTTCTTTTTTGTCGTAATCTTTTCTTTTTTCCTCAATCTCGCTTTCGCTTAATTGCATATTTGCTTCAATTTCTTTTTTAATATTTTTTATGCTTTCCTCTTTACTTTTAATAACTCTATTAACATTTCTATGCATAGAATTTAAAGAACTTTCTACAATATCGTTTATACTATTTTGTAAATTATCTAAAGCGTTACCTAATAATTCATCAAAATAATTTTTTATTTTGTCTCTTCTCTTATCTTTATTTTCAAGTTTAAATATCTCATCGCATCTCGCATCGCCAATAGCTATATGGTTTAATATTTCGCTTGAAAAAGTATTTTTAAATTCCCTAATAGATTGACTAAATTTATATTCAATATCTTCAATATTAATATTTAAATCTTTATAAATATCAATATTATTAAGAAATTCATTTTCTATTTGTTTTATAAAATTATTCATAATATCTTTGGCATAGTTAATAGATTTATTTTCTATATTATCTAAATCTATTTTAAAATCCTCTTTTATAGATTGAAGACTTTCATACATTCTCTGCGTTTCTTCTTTAGTGGCTTTTTCTCTATCGTAAGCCTCTCTATTTGCGATTGTATCGGCGCTTCTTTGCGAAGTCGTTTCAAGCGAAGAGCCTCCGTCCATTATGTCCTCAATAATCGCTTTTCCGATTCCCGCTAAAAAACTTGTCGCCGTTCCTATTAAAGTTGGTCCTATTCCGCCCATAATTAATTCTCCTTTTATTTAATTTTTTAATGAAATTATTAAATCGTTAATAATTTTTTCTTTTCTTTCGTAATCTTTTCTTTTTGCTTCAATTTCGCTTCCGCTTAATTCCATGTTTTCCTCGATTTCTTTTTTTATATTTTTAAGGCTTTCTTCTTTATTTTTAATAGCTATATTAATATTTCTTTTAATAGAGTTTAAAGAAGCCGTTGAAATATCGTCAATACTTTCGCCGAAATTATTTAAAGCGTTGTCGACTAATTCGTCAAAATATTTTTTTATTTCTTTTTCTCTATCTTTTTTGTTTTCAAGTTTAAATATTTCTTTGCATTTTCTATCTCCTATGGTTATATGATTCAATATTTCGCTTGAAAAATTTTTTTTAAAATTATTTATGGCATCGTTAAATTTAATTTTAATATCGCTGACATTTATATTCAAACTTTCAAATTTTTTATTAATTTCTTTTTCAAGCTCTTCGCTTTGCAAAAACGGATTTATCGAAGGGTCATAATTGCTCTTCTGATTAAGTTCCGTTTCTATCATGCTATCCATTTTCTTAATAAACTCTTTGGAATATTTAATAGTATTTTCTTCTATGCTATTTAAAGTGGTTTTATATTTTTCTCTTATTTCTTTCAGTTTTTCTTCCATCGCTATAGTCTCTTCTTTAGTGGCGTTTTCAGAATCATAAGCTTCCATTTTTGATAATTCGTTAGCGCTGCTTGAAGAAATATTTCCAAGTTGGCTTCCGCTTCCAGTAATTAAATCTACCGTTGCATCGGCAATTTCTTCTCCTAATTCTGCGACTGTCTCAACAACTCCGCCTACTAAATCTCCTACTGCTTCAAATAAATCTCCGAATAGTCCCATAATTTTCTCCTTTTATTTTTAATCTCTATTTTTTATGTTTTTTATAGTTTCTTTCAATTTTTTATTTAGATTAAGCCATTCTTCTTTTATTTTATCAAAAGCGTTATTTATGGCTTTCATATCTTCTTCTATTTTTTTTATTTCTTCATTTCTTTTAAGTATTGATTCTTCTTTCTCTTTTTTTTCCATATCTAAAGTAGCTTTGTTATGCGAATTTTCATTTTTTATATTATTCGCTTTATTGCTTATGTAATTTATCATACTTAAATATTTATTTTCCAAATCGTATATAATCTCTTCAACTCTGTTTGAAATTATTTTATTTGTTATTAAAGAATTGACTTTTTTAATATTTGTTAATTCTATTATTTGATTATAGTTATCGATTATCTTATTATTAAGATTTGGGTCTTGTAAACTTAATTCTATACCGTAGCTTTTTGCAAATCTATATATTGATAATATATTGTCTTCATTGTGTTCTTTACCGTTTTCAAGCTCTATAAGATTAGAAAAAACAAAAGAAGAAACGCCGATTATATTATTATTAATCAGATTTTGGTCTTTATCATAAAAAACTTTGAATTGATTTTTCCAATCCTCCTTTATGTTTTCCCACTCTTCTTTTGGTTTATTCAATTTGTCAATTTGAGTTCCAAGTATTATAACTTTATATGATTTATCTCCTATATTTCCAAAAAAACTTGCTATATCGTTAAATTCTCTATCTCCTAAATTTAAATAGCTTTGGCAAACGACTACGGCATTTGCTCTTTTAATATAATCTTTAGTAATGTCGGAGCGATAGGCTACTACATCGTTTAATCCCGGGGTATCTACTATAGTAACATTTTTAGGCATATTTTCGTTATTCAAATAAACGGTAATCTCTTTAACGAAATAATTAATTGGACTACTTTTAGATGTATATTTTTCTACTTTGTTTTTTAAGTCTTCAATATTTGACACTTCGATTGTTTCGTCCGATTTTCCTATATATTGGCTTTCAATATTTTTAGCTCCCGAACTTTCAAATTCTTCTTTAAAAACCTTTCCTTTGTCTTCTTTTTCAGATTTTTCAATATCTGCCAATATTTTTTTCCACTCTTTTTCGTCATAAAATTTTACTAATAATTTATTTTCCTCTTTGTATATAAATTTTGTTAATGATGCAGTTTCGGGCGTCACATCCGTTGTTGCAATATTATCCTGCAATAATGCATTAATAAAAGTGGATTTTCCCGCTTTAATCGTGCCGACTATTGCTATTTGCAAATCGGGATTATCTAGCCGTTCTTTTTGCTTTTTAATGTCGTCTCTCTCTTCGTCAAATCTGATATTAAATTCTTTTTCTACCGTTTCAATAGATTTCTCTATTTCTTCGATTTTTCTTTTTTGTCTTTCGACTTCGTTTTGTAGTTTTTCTAATGCGCTCATTTTAAGCTCCTTTTTAAAATTTTTATTGAATTATTTAAAGATAAATTAATATCCGTATTTGAAATATATTTATAAAGCAAAGATTCTTTATTTTTATTAGCAGATAATTTTTTATAAAATGAAATATAATATTTGTTATGATTAAGTAAACATAAATTTGGAAAAAGTTTAAAGGTTTGCTTTGCTTTACAAAGTTATAGTGTTTTTAAGTATCATAAAAAAATCTCATCGCCTATTATTTTTGGCAATTTATTATTGAGCAGTTTAACATAGATTATAGATTATGTCAAGCGTCTTTATTAAAAATGAACTATAAATTAATATGATTTAATTATAAATTCTAAAATCCATTTCGGGAAATATATCGTCTCGCCATTCTAATTTGCTTAACCATTCTTCGTTTAAATCTCTGTTTTTAATAGCATAATATAAATCGGTAAATCTTTTCAAATATAATTTTGTAGTATTAACGGCATATTCTACCATAGTTCCAGTATGCATTATAAAAGCCCAATCGCTGCTTTGAGCGAGCAAAAGTTCTCTCGCCGCTTGATTCAAGGCTCTTTCGTAAAGTCCCGTTTCATTATAATAATCGTGCGCAAGTTCAATCATCCTTTCCGCCGCTTTATGCAAATGTCTATATATCCATCCGTTAGTTCCGTTGAGCCAAACTTCGCCGTATCCGTTCGCTCCCCAGCTCGACATCGAAGGCATTGATATTTGATTTACGGGATGCCTTTCTAAATATTCTTTAGGCGTTATAGTTTCTATTATATTTTGGTCGAAATGAATTTTTCTCATTAAGAATTCTATAAACATAGGTCCTTCATACCACCAATGCCCGAATAATTCCGCATCATAAGGCGAAACTATAATTGGCGGTCTATCCATAACGGAAGCTAAATATTCAATCTGCTTTTCTCTATTAAACATAAAATTGCCCGAATGCTCTCCCGCAGCGTCCATAGCAGCTTCGGGATTATAAGGTTCTTTCGGACAATCTTTTCCCGTAATTCTATAATATTTAATTCCCGTATTTTTTCTTAAACCGTTGCTTTGAATAAAATCTTTAATATATTCAAAAGGCAAGTCGTAGCCTATATCTCTGTAAAATTCTCTATATCTAAAATCGCCTGGATAACCGACTTCGGCACTCCAAACGCTTCTTGAACTTTCAATATCTCTTCCAAATGCCGCGACTCTACTTTCTCTCGAACAATATAAAGGAGCGTAAACTCCATATTTTGGCACTTTATCGGCATGCATTATTCCATGTGTGTCGACAAAGAAATATTTAATTCCGTTATTTGCTAAATGTTTTTCAAGTCCTGGAAAAAATCCGCATTCGCCAAGCCATATTCCCGTAGGTTTTCTGCCTAAATGTCTTTCATGAGTTTTAACAGCCATTTTTAATTGCGCTTCTATGGCGTTAGGATATTCCTGCATAAAAGGAAAAAATCCATGCGTAGCTCCGCAAGTTATTATTTCTAAATTTCCTCTTTCTAAAAAATATCTAAATCCGTTTAATAAATTTTTATTATATTTGTAAACGAATATATCTCTTATTCTATAGAATTTATCTCTATAAACTTCGGCAGTATGATGAAAATTCGGGTCTAAAGAAGTTCTCTCGCATTCCATTTCCGCCAATTTTATTAACTTCTCTATATGCTCGACATATCTATTTTGAAGAAGTTCATTTGCAAGCATATTCATAAGAGGAGGCGTAACGCTCATTGTGATTTTAAAATTCACTCCGTCATTAACCAATCTATCATAAGCGTCAAGCAAAGGAACATAAGTTTCCGTAATTGCCTCGTATAACCATTCTTCCTCTAAAAAATTTTCATGCTCGGGATGTCTCACATAAGGCAAATGTGCATGCAATACTAAAGCGAAATAACCTTTCGACATATATTATCCTTAAAAATTATTTTATATATATTATTATAATAAAATATATTAGTTAAATCAATACTTTATAAGATAATTTTTATAATTTTTTATTATGATAAAATTTTAAGATTTGCAAGACTTACAGATTCCCAAAAATACAATATCATGTTTTATAATTTCCATATCGTTTTCTTTTGAAGCGGTTTCGTCTAAAAATTTTTGATATTGCATAGGCATATCGAATAATTTTTTACATTTATCGCATTGAAAATGATAATGTTCGTCAGTTCTATGGTCAAATCTAATTGCATCGTCTATTATCGATATTTTTTGTATATCTTTATTTTCAGAAAGTAAATTCAAATTTCTATAAACCGTTCCCAAACTTATCGAAGGAAAATTTGGCTTTATATGATTATAAACCTCTTCCGAAGTAGGATGATTTTTTAATTCTCTAACGGCGTTTAATATAACCTGTTTCTGTATCGTATTTCTTGTATTATTCATAACAAACCTTAATTATGTTAAATAATAATTGATAATTAATATTATTTAGTAATATATTATATTTTATATATCTATTTGTCAATATAAAATCTTATAATATTCTTAAATTAATATAATCTACGGTTAAAGTTTGATTATTATCTTCGTTAGTCGATTTAGTAATTACAAATTTATAATTATCTTTTTTAAAATAAAATATTTCCGCTAAAATATTTCCGTCAATATTGTCTATAATTTCTTTATTAAATCTAATATCGTTTGAGTTCAAATTATTCAATATATTATCTAATGAAGAATCTATATTATTTGTTACGCTAACGGTTATCTGCTCTATTGCATCATCTCCGACAAATATTATAATCTCGCCTTCGCTTTCTTTTACTTTTATATTTTTTCTTAAAATATTATTTCTAATTAAATTTTTATCTATTTCAAAAAATTTCGATAAATTATCGAATGAAGTTATAAAAGATATTGAAGCTAAAGATTTTATATCGTTATTATTTACTGAAATAAAATCAGAATATATAAAACTGTCTGAAATACTTGCTTTTCTATTAATAGCCGTATTTTTATGAATCAAATTAGCGACAACTATGCATGAAATAAACAAACATGAAAATAGTATAAATCTTATAACTTTCATTTAATAATCAAATAATTAATTTTCCATAAGTAATATATCGTCAACTTCTTCTATAGAAAATAAAGGCATATCGTTTGCATTATAAAAAGAAGGACTAATTTCAAAATTCAAAACGCTTTTATATTGTTTATAATTTTCCGCTTCTATAACTATATCTAAATCTATATTTATACTTTCGTTTGAATCTATTTTTTTAGGCATAAAGCAAAACATAAATTTTCCAGGAACATTTTTTGAAACAACGGCGGGATTAGGAAAATTAGCTCCATAACCTTCGATAAGTTTATTTTTATAATACATATATACTAAAGCGCTTTCGACTCTTTCGGAATTTTTAGCCGAACATATATTTCCCATAATGCTTGGATAAGTTAAATAATAACCGTTTTCTTCTATAAGCGGAATCGATTCTAAAGGAGTATTTTCTTTTCTTCTTCTTATAACTTCGCATGCTTTTTCTATAGTAGTTAATATCTCTATATTTTCTTCAGTATCTCCCTTACCATAACTGTGTAAAACTCCTCTCGCACTTGTAACATATTGAGGTTGAACTCTATTTAAAGTATAGGCTATTATATCCATACGCATATTTGTATTTGCGGGTATATTTTTTTCTTTAAAATAGGAATCCGCTAATTTTGAAACTTTCTGTTCCATAAGGTTTACTAAATACATAATATTCTCCCTAACAAAGTTTATGATATATTATACAAAATAATATATTATTTGTCAAAACAAATTTATATTATAATAATTATAATTTCTAAAAGAAGGAAATGAAAAAAATGGATAATTATACATCATTTTTCTTATCACCACCAAGAGGATTAAATTGTTCAAATACTTTTTCCATACTAAAAATTTTAATGTATTGATCTACTTTTTCTTTTCGGCTTTCTTTTAAATATGGTTTTAATGACTTTAAAAGATTGGCTCTTGGGTCATCTTTTTGGTTATTCATTGCATCTATTATAGATTTCATTTTTAACATGGTGTTTATATCAATATTAAATGAGCTAGAATCATTATTTTTCTTACTATCACTATTACTATTTTGCCCAAGTATGTTTTTTATCGCATCTATATTAATATTACTAAAGTCTATATTTCCAATATTTGCAGAATTTTTTGAATCTGAAGATATATCTCTATAAGAATTATTTAAATTATCATTAGAACTATTACAAAAATTATTGCCTATAGAATTATTATAACTATGATTAGAGCTATTGTTACTAGGATTCTTAGAACTGTTACTAAAAATATTGTGATTAGAAGTATTGTAGTTAGAAATATTATTGTTAGAATTATTATTATTAGAATTGTTATTATCAAAAATATTATTGCTAGAATTATTACTATTAGAATTATTGTCGAAATTATTAGAGCAATTTTTGTTATATTTACTGCTAAAATTTCGATTAGGATTACTATTAGTGTTACTACTTAC
>ENA-ORSC01000324-ORSC01000324.1-human-gut-metagenome-genome-assembly--contig:-NODE-324-length-39327-cov-7.701518_pt1 | contig 39327 bp, 58 predicted proteins | sample MGYA00242178_ERZ509140 | MGnify/ENA primary metagenome ERZ509140 (study PRJEB26280, sample SAMEA2338681) | human gut metagenome | biome: human gut; feature: human-associated habitat; material: faeces... | reverse complement strand
CCGCCGCTGTGCAGTGATAAACAAGCTTTGCCGCCGTGTCGATGTACTCCTGGCCGACTACGCCAACAGTCGATGTCGTCGGCGGCGCGGTGCCGATGATGGGCTGAGGAATGTCCGCGATAGCAGCGGCGATTGCGGCCTGCATAGTCGCTGTGGTAACGACGGCGCTTGCATCGACCGTGACCGAGATACTGCCGGTGTTGGATATCATGATCAGGCCATAGAACGTATAAACGAAATCCGGTGAATCGGATGCCGACGGAACGTCGATGCCTTCGGAATTCTGAAACAGTGCGAGCAGCTTGCCTTCGCCGCTGCCGACCTTTGCCCATATGCCGAACTGATTAAGGGTGTAGCCGGTTGACGGTGCGGTGATCTGAAGCTGGATTTTAAGGCCGGTGGCGCCGTCAGCCTTGCTGTGGCTTACGATGCTTGCGGCCTGCTTCTGCCCGGCAAGCGCGGTTTGAGCTATCATTGCGGCCTCGGCGACGGTGCCCGTGCCGGCGGCCGCAGAGTATATATTCAGGGTCGTACCCTCCGCCCATGCGGCGAGAAGCTCCGCGCCCTTGTTGGTGACAACACCTGTCCATTTTGCCATGTGTGTACCTCCGGATTAATTGTAGTTTTCGGCGGTGCAGCTATCGACCAGCTCACAGCCGATGAATGCGGCGGCGGTGAATGCGACAGCCTCGGCGCCGGTTTCGTAGTATTCGATGGTATCCAGTATCGAACGCTGATTTTTGTACTGGTTTACCCATGCCTGCACCTGAGCCTGCTTTGCATCGTCAACGGCATCGGCGGCAATATCTATCTGAACCTTGAAGTGATATTCGCTGCCGTTGTAGTTGTACCATTCGGCGACGCGGCCTTTTGCGAACAGGATGCTTATCAGCTGCTCGAGCGCGGCCGGTGTGCCGAGATGGGTGTAGAATGTCAGGGTGCTGGCAACAAGCTCACGCTTTGTCTCGACCGGCAAGGTTTCGTCATAGGCCGGGGTGCGCAGCTCGGCGGCGAGGGCATCCAGCACCGTGTCCGGCGCGGACGCAAGCGCCGCGTATGTGCGCGACTTATCGGCGTAGGAGCATAGCTGCCTGATCTGACGGCCTACGGCGTAGGCCAGCGCCTTGACCTCGGCCGTTGCCAAATGTCCGGGCAGTATGTCGGTCATAAGGCTGTCCTTCAGATCAATCATCTTCAAGACCTCCGTATGTGACCGATGCCGCGGCCGAAAGATTTGCGACGGATGTTGCTGCCACCTTGGTGTAGGCGGGTGCGGACACGACAACGCGCTTTGCACCGGCTGCAATGACCATCGCCGTCAGCTTCGACGGGTTTATATCGCGGCCTATGGTGCGCTGCCACGCCGTGTATTGCGATATGGACGTGTTTACGGCTGCTTGGATATTCTCGGCCTGTGCGCTGTCTTCGCGGCTTATGTAGTACGTCAGGCTTATGCTGTAGCTTACGTTTGCCGGCGCGGCGACAACTACCTTGTCGGTCAGCGGCCGGATGGTTTTTGCGGAAAGGTACGCCGTAAGCCCCTGTATCATCTCCGTGCCCGGCGCGGTGCCGTCGCTGTTAAGGAATACGATGTTTACAGTACCTGCATCGTGATTTGCGGACACGACAACGTCGCCCACGGCCGCGCTGTACCGCTTCGCGTGATAGATATACGCATCTGCCGCCCCGGCTGTGGAGTACGCACCGGGTGCGAGATAGATGCGCTCCTTCAGTGCGTCGTCGGTTTCAACCTCCGCTCCTCCTGCCGCTTCGGTAGTGTTCGTGACCGATGAGACATACGGTACGGGGTCAACGATGGTCGTCAGTTCTCCGGCGGCTATCGAATTGGCGGCCGCTCCGGCTTCGGTGCACACCGCCGCAACGGTAACGGTCGTGGATCCGGCCGGGATCTCCGCATATTCGACGGTTTTGAAGTACAGCGTGCCGCCGGCTGATGCGACGCGAGTACCCTGCGGTATGCTTATTGCGGACGCACGGGCGGCGGATGCAGTGAATTTCAGTGTTGTAGTCGCAGCTGTCGCCGGAGTGCGTTCTACGCCGCGCAGCAGTGCAAGGTTGTCGAGAAAATCGCCGTAGGCATACTTCAAAAGATTTTGCTTACCGGCGCGGTCAACGTACTGCATGGCCAAATAGATCTGAACGGCGGCCGCGTTAATGATTGCCCTGTGCACCGATGCGCGGCCGAGGGTGACCGGCCTGCCGTCGATGCGGGTCATATAGTCCTCAAAGTTGGCTATCATCTCGCGCTGGACATCGTCGACCGTCTTCCCGTCAATGAAAGATATATCGGGGGTATTTTTGATCGCAGATATTTCAGACACCTGTTATCACCACCTTGCTTTTCATTTTTCCGTTGTTTCCTTTATCCCAGGAAACGCTTTTCACCCGCACTCCGGGGATGAATTTTGCAATTTTTTCGGACACTTCCGCCGTGTAAAGGCTTTTTGCCGTCTCCGGCGGCATGTCGATGAAGTCCATGCTCAGGCCGAGCTCGCGGTCAAGCGGTATAGTCCCTGCGCGCGTGGACAAGAGCAGACAAATGCTGCGGTCTAAATCGGCAAGCTTATTGTCCGAAAAAGTGTATTCGATTTGAAAATCGTAAAGGTCGTTCATGAATATTCACCTAAATTCAAAGTGACCGATGCCGCGGCCAGCTCGCCGCGGCTGTAGATGCGATCCCAGCTCTCGGACGCGCTTTCGATGTAAAAGCGGTTTCTGCCGATCATCTTGCCGCCGATTATCAGATACTCCGTGTCGCCGCTCTCGACCATTTCTTCAACAGTTTCGAGCATCGCGCGGGGCTTGACTCCGAGTGCTGCGGAAAGCCGGATGGTCAGACTTGCAGTTTGGGCAGCCGGACCGAGGTATTCTGTCTTGGGCTTTGCCCCGAGTATCTCGTGCGCCGCCCAGCGACCGGCTACCTCGCGGCTGAGACTTTCAAATGTGAGTACCTGCTCGGCTGAGACTTCAAACACTATTTTTGTTCCCAATGTTCCGATCATAGCCGCTCCTTATTCGTTTGATGTCAGACTGCCCGTCACAGTGACATTGCCGTCAAGGACGATGCTGTCTGCGTGGATTTTTAAAACGCCGCCTTCATAGCGGATATAGGCTTTGCCGTTTTTGTGCGAAAGATCCTTTCGGTAAATGCCTTCTCCGCTCTCGGGCGGCTTGTTTTTTTCGCTCCACGGGCGGCCGAGGACAACACCGGCTTCCGTGCCGTTTGAAAGATGCAGCACTATCACCTGATCGCCGACCTGGGGCATGAAATATTCATTTGACAGCAGGGGAATAAGGCCGGTTACGGCATCGTCCTTGTCGTGGTACACGACGCGGACGAGCCCGGATGCGTAATCAATGGCGGATATTTTCCCGATGCGGATGTTGTTATTCATGCTATCCCTCCGTCAGCGCGTTCGCTGCGTTGATGATCAGCCGGTCAAGCGCCGGTACCAGTGTGTATTTTGCTGCCCAATATGTTGGCGAATTTATAACGCCGTACTGTGTAAGCACATCCAGCGCCGCAGATACGGTGCTTATGCTGCTGCCGCCGCGGTTGACCTTAATGACCGTTGCCATATTGACTATAAGACCGTCAAGGTGCTTGACCTGCGTGTACCGGGCAATCCAGTAAGACATGTCCGTGATAACGCCGACAGCGTACAGGCGGCCTATCGAATCCTTCATGACTTCGTCGGACATTGATTCGACTAGAGACATCTCCAAATCCATTGTGTAGCCGCTGCCGGATATGTTGTGCGTAATGCTGTCGATATAGTATTTACCGGAGAGCCTGCCGATACCGACGACGGTAACGCACTGCGCCGACACAAGCTGCGCGTCGCCGATGATGCTTGCGCTCAGCTTTGTACTGCCGTGGTTAGCCTTGCTTACTGCTGCGCGGATCTTCCGCTCCGCGTCGGCTCGGCTGTCGGCTTTGCCGGACTGCTTCAAAATGCGCTTGCCGTTGCCGATTGAAACGGCGATGTCCGCCTCTGTGGATATATCGGTGTAGGTATACTCGCCGCCGGTATATGTTCCGGCCATGTCCTTGGACCATGACCACGAGATTAGCGACTCGGTACCTATCGTGCGGACGGGTGCTTTTCCTTTGTATGCCTCGCGGTCATATACGACGATCTTTTGCCTGTAGACCTTGACCTCGAGGCCGTACGTCTCGCATAGGCTTGAGAAAAAGTCACTGTCGGTCTGCTCCGATTGCTCGACGGACTTGATAATGAAATCCGCCCCGGACACGTCCCAGGCCAGCTTTAGACCCGCTCTCGCAGCAATCTCTGTGCCTATTTCCTTTATGGTGACGCCCTCCCAATTCTGGGTGCGCACCGTGGCCATAAAGCCGCCGTCGGCAGGTGTGGACACCGCGGATATCGTGCCTGTAATTGGCCAGCCGCCGAACTCGAATTTATCAAGCACGAAAAAGCCGCAGTCAAGCGGTATGCCGCCGGCATCATCGCCGCTGAGCGATATTTTTGCCGACAGCGTATCACCGCTTATAGGCATCCATGCAGTGATCCACTGCCGGGCGCGGTCGTGGATAGATATATCCAGGCTGTCGGCCGCGCCGCTGGCAGGGTCTGTGTAGCTTATGTCGGTGATGTATTCGTCCATCACCGTTTTAACGGCCGCTCCGTTGTAGTAAAGGTCTACTTCTGCCTGGCGTGGCTTCATAGGCTTACCCTCCACGCCGGAACGGATATCGCCGTATAATCTTCCGGCAGCTCCGGAGTTTGCAGGGTGACACCGGCAGAGAATACGAAGTTGTCCAAAAGCGCAGGATTATTGGATATCAGCCAATCAATATACTTTTCGCTTCCGTAGATGGCATAGGATATCTGATCCCAGGTGTCGCCCTGCTTTGTAGTGTAGGTTGTGCTCATGCCTGCCCTCCTTACGCCGGGGAAAACTGCTTGCGGCGCTCTTCATCCTTCATGCGCCGATACAGGCGCTTGAATTCCGCAAAGCTTACGCGGCCGGCTTCCATGGCTTCCTCGCGCGACGGTGTACCGCCGTAGAAATTGAACACAGGGGAGAAGACGATGCTCTCGCCGCCTCCGGCAGAGCCGGGCTTCGGCTTCTTATCCCAATCATCCAGCAGCTGAGCAAGCTTTGACAGCGGCAGCACGGCCTCGGGCTCTCCGCCCTCGCCGACCATAGCCAGTGTCGGAGCTGTTGCAATGCCGCCTGTGGCAAGCATCGGTATCTGCGGAATGTTAAAGCCTAATGTCTTGCCGCCCACGCCGGGCACCCAGTCCGGAATGGATATCTTCATTTCGTTGATCTTCGACAAGACCATATTTATGACGGATATAACAGCGTTGATCGGTGCTTTTGCTATGTTGGCCAGTTCACCAAATACGTTGCCGAATATCGAGACGACATTTCCCCATGCAGCTGACCAATTTCCGCTGAAAACGTTATCGATAAATCCGATTATGTTAGAGAAAATGGCTTTTATGTTGCCCCAAACGTCCTGTACGCTTTTCCACAGGCCGGACAGGACCGCGCCGAGGGCCGGAAAACGCGAGGATATCGCTGCTATTGCCGTTGTGACGGCAGTGTTGATCTTCGTCCAAATTCCGCTGATCTTCGCGCCGAGCTGTGCGGCCTTTGCCTTGACGGTGTCCCAGTTTTTATACAGCCATACGCCTGCGGCGATAAGTGCTGTTATAGCCAAGATTGCAATGCCTATCGGACTTGTTACAAATGCAAGACCGGCGCGGAATGCTTTTGAAGCAACGGCGGCGGCTTTGCTCGCGGCGGCACTGGCTTTCATAGCAAACGTATGCGCCTTGGTTTGCGCCGTCAAGGCAACTGTTGATATTTTGGTTTTAAGCTGCGCAGCTCTCAAAAGCTTGACCGCGGCCGTTGCTCCCTTGTAGGCGGTCGATACGGCTTTGAAGGTCTTGCTTATCCCTACTACAGCAGTGATCCCTAATCCGATATTGATCAGTGCACTGCTGTGCTCAAGCATAAAGCCCAACAGCTTTGCAACCTTTGGGATAATAAACCCCAAGGTCTTTTCCGCTTTCGGCAGCGCATTTGCCGACAGATCATCCAGCGCGTCATTGACATAGGGGAGAATTTTGTTGCCTATTTGCACCTGCAGTACGGCCAACTTGTTCTGCATCAATTGCAGCTTGTTTGTCGTCGTATCGGCGCGCACGGCGTATTCCGCTTCCATGGAACCGCTGTATGCCGAAGCATCTCCGACTTTGGCAAACTGCTGCTGAAGATAGCCGAGGTTCTTCAGAAGCGGAGCTATGGACGAAACGCTTTCCTTGCCGAAGTATTGGCTGAGCGCCGCAGTCTGCTCAGCTGCCGGAAGCTGCTTTATTGTGCCCAAAAGGTCGATTATCGCGCCTTTGGCATCCGTCTGCATGCGGTTTGCCATGTCGGATGCTGTGAAGCCCAACTGCTGCAAAACGGCGGCCTGCTTGGATGTGGCCGATGCGCCGGCGGTCATTGCGATCATCATACTTTTTATACCGGTAGCGGATATCTCAGCAGTAACGCCGGGCATGGACGCGGCCAGCGCCGCGACTTCACCGGCCGACAGACCTGCAGTCTGACCCAATGCGCCGACGCGCGTGACGACTTCCGAGAGCTTCAGCGCATTTTCGGATGTGGTATTGCCCAAATAGTTGAGCTGGTCACCCAGCGCCGTGACCTGCGTTTGTGAAAGATTGAGGGCCGTGCGCCATGTTGCCATCCAATCACCGGCCTGTTCGGCCGTGGTATCGAACGCAACGCCCATTTTTGCGGCGGTTTCGGTGAACTTTGCAAGATCCTCCGACGCAATGCCCGCCTGTCCTGCCGATGCCATTATCTGCCCCAGCGCATCCGCGGTCATGGGGATGTTTTTAGACATGTTCAGCAGCGCGTCGGACATTTCATAGTAGCTTTTGGTGAATGCGCCATTTTGATCGCGCAGTCCGTCAACGACTTTCGCAACGTCGGCCATCGTGCTTTCAAACTCGATGGCTTTTTTCGCGGATGCAACTGCAACGGTAGCTACGGCCGTGCCGACAGCTGCCATGGCTTTAGCCGCTATTCTTCCGGTCTTTTGAACGCTTGCGCTCAGTGTGTTGACATCTTTCGCGGCGGAGAGGCAGCTCTTTTTCAGCGAACCGTCTACCTTGCCGGCGATCTTCAGAGCCAGTTCGTAGGTTTTACTTTTGCTTGCCATAAAGCTCCGTCGCCTCCTCCGCGTAGTAAACCAATTCGTCTATCGGTAAATGCATAAAATAATCAACGCCCGTGTGCAGCAGCGCCGACAGGCCGACACACGTTTTTCTTATTTCCGGTGGGGTTATTCGTCCCCACCGAGCAGAAAACCCGAAACAGCGTTCCTGACCTTGACCATTTCCCTTATGGGCAGGGCCTTGAAGAATTCGACCGGCAGGTGTGCAGAAACGCTGCTCAAAAAGCAGGCTATGTCCGGGGTCATTTCGGTCATGGGTGCTGTATTCCCCTGTGCGCGCACTGCGCGATCAGCGCGGCACAGATCCTCACCGTTGAGATCCTCGAGGCCGCGCAGATCGACCTCGGTGTAGGTCTTGTTTTCAAAAACAAAAGGCTTGCTGAATTTTACGACAAGGTCTTCTTCCTCGACCTGGGGCATGTTTATGATTTCATCCATAGTTAGCACATCTCCTTAATTTCGGCCAGCATATCAATGCCGTTGACCTTGAAAACTTCGTTGAGCTTGTCCAGCTCTATGACGGTCTCCCCATCGACCTCGATGAGGATATACAGGACGGTAAGCGAGACCGATGTGTCCATAGGGTTACCGTTTTTGAATTTGCCGGCGGCAAGCTTCTTGCTTCGGCCGCGCACGACACAGCGGATGGGCTTGAATGCGATGTTGCCCTCACTGTCGGTAGACTGACAAGCGCCGCGGATCGTGAGGTGGACGGCCTTTGTCATGTCCATCATGGACATGGCCTCCTTATCCAGCAGCCGGAAGGGTATCTCGATCTCCTGATTGCCGAAGTAGCCGACGGTGGGGTCGTCGATTTCTCCGAGGATGCCCGCTCCGGTAATGGTTTCGCTGGATGCCTCGAAGTCAGGCAGCGACATTTCATCGCCCATGCCCAGCAGACGGTCACCGTCATTGTAGACGTTGTATTTGTTTATCTTGGTGGGAATGTCTTTCATCGCTTAACCTCCAATTACGCTTTCAAGGGCGCTCACGTCGTATTCGCGGATGTTTTCGATGGTTTCGGCCGGAATGTACGGGGCAAACAGGGTGTGCACCGTAAGCTGACCGGCAAGCAGCTGCTCAATGGAATTTTCGTCGGACCTGAATTCCATGTGATACGCTGCACAGTAGTCTCTTGCGACATAGCCGTTGCCGATGATGTTCTGACTGTCAACTATCGACTGGATAAGGCGCTTTGACGCGGGCTTATCGACATACGACGTGTATTTATACACAAATTCGTTGCCGTCCCAGTCGAAGAAGCGGCGCACGGCGAACCATCTGTCTTTGGGGTCTGTGGTATCGGGATATGCAGCGGTATTGTTGCCCCAGCTGCGGAATCCGGCGGCATTGATGGCTGTTATAACACCCACAGCGTTTATGTAGTCGTCCGCCTGCTGCTGATCCAGCAGCACTTCCGTACCATCGGCAAGGACTGTCGCATCGATGGGCAGAGCCTTGTTCGACGGATTGCAGGGCACATCGCCGTTAAGTACGTCGTTGTACGCCATCATCGCGCCGAAGATCGCGGACATGTAGTATTTCTTCTTGCCGACCTGCGCCATCGGCCACAGCGCCGCCGCATGGGGCGATGTAACACCGAGGCTTTCCTTTGCGGTCTTTACGCCGGTGCACACGGTAGCGCCGGAGCTGCCGGAAGGAATGTCTATAAGGCAGACACAGTTGAATACGCCGTTTATGGCCTCGGTCTTTGCCTGAAGCGCGGCGGCTACAACGGCATTATGAGACCAGCCCGGTGCAAGCAGTGTTCCGGGGATCTTGCCGAGCCTGGGAAATACCTGACGGATGGTTTCAAGGCCGGTTTCCTTGCCGGTCGATGTGTCCACCGCACCGATAATGTCGGATGCCGTCACGCCGGAAGGCTTCAGGCTTTTGCCGCTGACGCTCAGGCTCGATGCAGCGGATGCGGTTTCGGATATAAGTGTGATAACGATGTTTCCGTCATCATCGTGCTCGGCAGAGTAATCTGTGCCGAGCACAAGATCCGTCTGACCGTTTTTGACGCTGAGAGTATCAAGCAGAACATACTGCTTTTTATAAACGGCCGTCTTGTCGCTGACGGCGCAGCTTTCTGCGCTGTTTTCAGTGACATGCGCTGTGTTCGACGGGTCAAGAACGTTTATCAGGATGATGGGCGCAACGTTGAAGATGCCGAACGATGCCTGTATCGACTGGCAAAGCGTGAAGTTGTCGAAGTCGTCGGAATAGCCGAAGGCCTCAACAGCTTCCTTGTAGCTGCTGCAGAGAATGGGCTTGTTCACTGCGGCGGCCGGGTCTTTTGCAAGGTGTATCGGCGCTGTGCCGATTATGACCTGTATTGCCGCGCGGCCTTCCTGGGGCGTGGGCATGCTTGTCGGCTGCTCTACGTTGTACACGCCGTGTCTGTATGCCATATTTCTTCCTCCTTAAAATTCGGCCTGTACGATCCTGTACAGACGGTAAATGTGCCCGCTCTTGCTGTTTAGCTGCTGCCTTACCTCGGGCAGCCTCTCAAGCGGGAATATCAGTTCTTTCATGGCGGGCAGCGCGGATATCGCCTCTTTAAGCGCCGGCGGCAGCTCGCCCTTGTAGACTGTGTACTGTTTTGCTACGCCTGCTATCGTCGGTCCGCAGTAGATCACGACCGGGCACGGCGTAGCGTTTTTCTGTTTTGCCATTAGGTTTCAACTCCTTCGCGGTAAATGGCCGGGGCCGATACACTGAAGCCGACCGCCGCATAATAATACGGGTGTGTGTCCTCGTCGGATATCGCCCACCTGATCGGCGTTTCAACTTCAAAGCTTTTGCCGAAAACGCCGTTTGCACCATAGTGCAGCTTTATCATCTCAACGATGTTCAGCGCATCGGAATACCCCTGTCGGTTTGGGTCATGATCGCACACGCCGATCATCAGAACGACATTCGCCGTCTGCCGCTCATCGCGGTCGTTAAGTTCGCCGTCGGCCAGCTTGACCTGAATATAGGGCTCGGGCGGAACGTAGGCTTCCGGGTCTTCATCCTCGCCGACGCGAATGGGGATAAACTGCCGGTAGATGTGCAGCGTGCTTGCCTCATTTATAGAACTGTGCAGCTTGAAGTCCTTGAAAAGCGCGGCGAGATCCCTGATAAAGGCATCCTGCAGGGTGTTCATATCCATGTTTTTCTCCTCCTAGCTATTCAAGCGCCTTCTCGATGCGCTTTTCGACTTCCTTCGCAAGCATGTCATAGACCAGCTCGGCAACTTCGGGCTTCCGAGCAACGCGGCCGAACATGTCCGCAGCTGTAGGTGAGACGAGCTCCACAATCGGATTTCGGCCTTTGGTCTTTCTTTGAAATATGCCTTGGTGGCCGCTCTCCATTGTTGCAACGAACGCTTTGCGGTTATCAACTTCGAGAGCCTTTAAAGGCGATTCCTTGAGAACCTTGGCACGTGCAGCGAGCCGGGCCGTGTTTTGCCTTGATGTGAATTCATAAAGCTTGTGCTTAGGGCCGCTGGCCAAAACCGTTGCCTCGAGCTTTGAGGTCTTAGCGGCAATGATCTTGCTTTCCCGGCTGAACGTGCCGCTCTTTTTCAGGGCATAGCGCTGCTTATTGTCTTTTATCAGCTGCTTGCGCGCCTGCCGTGCCGCAGCGGTAAGCGCTGTTTTCAAGATCCTTTTTGAAGCGATCTTTTCCGGCACATCTTTGAGCCGGGCTTCGATATAATCAAGCTCTGTAGCCGTATCTATGTACAGCATCGGCTGCTCTTTCATGACTTGATTGCCTCCACTTCGATGCCTAAAATACCGGCCTCGGATGTGCAGTTTTTGACGCGGAACGGCTTTCGGTCAAGGGTTACTATCATGCCGGGTGCCGGGCGTGGCCCAAAGTCTGCTTTCGCAACGTAGATAAACCGGCGGGTCTTATGGATGCCGTCTATCTCTGTGCTCATAACCTTGGCTTTGTCGCGCTCGAGCAGCTCATTGTCGTCAATGACGGCCTTCATGGTCTTTCCGTTAAGCTCGTGGTCGTCGGCAAATTCCAGCCCGTTTAAAAACACCGAGGATATATCCGCTTTGATCTGATCTTTGAAGGAAGTGCCCATTACTGGGCACCTTCTTCATTTTCGGCCGGGACCTGAACGGCAACTGCCATCAGACGGTCGATTATAAGCGCCTTAGCCGCTCCGCGGGGAAGCTCTACGCCCATGTCCTCAGCCAGCTTTTTGAGCTCGTCTTTCGACATGCCTTCCAGCTGCGCGGGGTCAAGGTGCGTGTCAGCAGCGGTTTCATCCGCGGATCTATCGGCCATCTCCTGGTCTGCACACTCGGGGGCCTTTTCGGTGTCAATGAGCTCTGCGCTTTCCGCTGCGAGCCACGCATTGACCATGCGCTCATCGTTTGCGGGAAGAGTGTCGCCTGCTTCATACATGCGGCTGCCGTACAAAATAGGGCGCTTTGCAATAAGTTTTTTCATTCTGCTCCTCCCATTAGCCGAGGAGCTTTACAAGGACGGTCGCATCGCCTGCTGCGGCTACCGCGGCCGCGTAGCCGGCCGGGATATTATCGACTTTGGCGCTGCTCTCGCCGGTCGAAGCAACAGTGGTTATTTTCTTGTTTGTAACGTCGTAATACAGCGCTGCGCCCATAGTTACGGCACCGGATGCCTTGTCCATGTAAAACACGCCTTCGACGTACAAGGGGCCGGTCGCGCCCTTTGCAATATCGGCGCCGGCAACTCCGATGCGAGTTCCGAGGCTTACTACCTCTCCGTTTGCTACGGCGTTGTCGCTGGGGGTGTAGTCCAGCACTTCACCTGCCTGCCAGTATTTCGCGGTCATATTCGCTACCTCCTATTATTTCAGGTCAGGGCTACGCCGGGGTTCTTTGCAATGCCGCGGAAGTCAACTGCGGTAATGCCCCAGTCAAGCCAAATGTCCCATACAAAGCCCAGCTGGCCGGGAACCTCGCTGCGGCGGATGGTCGGGGTCTCCTGACCGTTGAGGTAATCGACCTGCAGGGACTTTGCGTAATTCTTATTACCGACAGCAAACCAGGGGATCGCGCCGCCGGCCGCGAGAACGTTCAGTGCGCCTTCCTCGACAACCTTGAGCTTGTTGCGGTAGTTGTACAGTGCGTTTGCGGTGTGGCTGCCAATGCCGGTGACGTCGATCAGCGCGGTTTCAAGCAGCTGAGACATCTTGAAGCCGTAGCCTACGGGAACGATTAGATACTCGGGCTCTACCATGATGCTGTCGCCGAAGGGGTCTTTCTGAGAAAGAAGCTTGAGCATGATCGTCTGCAGGGTATCAACGGAGGGTGCTGCACCGGTGGCAATCAGGTTGTTATGCGCATTGTCAAACAGCGCCACGCCGTCGAACACTGCGGGGTTATCAACAAGGATCTTGTAGACCTGCTTATTGATAGTGCGCTTTGCGCTTGTGGCATACAGACCGGGGATCTCGGTTATAAAGCCGATATCGTCGTTGATGAACGCCTGACGCGACATCGAGAACTGGCGGCCGTAGGTGTCGATCTGGCGCTGAGGCAGAAGCTCGGTCGACGGCTTGTCGGCCTTCAGTTCGCCGTTTTCGCCGACGCGGAGAAAGTCGCCTGCGCCGCCGGCAAGGTAGCTGTGATCCTTGGTAGGCTTGAAGTCGGAAACGCTGCCCTTGGTGGTCCAAAGCTGGAACGTGGTAGGAACGGTCTGATACAGCTGGACGATGTTTTTCCTGATAGCGTTATCAAGAATCGCAGGGAATGCCGCAGTGGGGTTAAAGAACTGGCGGCAAACGGTGTTGAAAAGATCGTCCTTGCTCATGCGCAGCAAGGAAGCGGTAGTGCCTACGCCGTCACGCGCAAGGCACTCGATAGCCATGTCGCGCAGTGAGAAGCCGCGCATTTCCTCGGCGCCGCGTGCCGGATTCTGAACTTCGACTCCGGTACGCATAAGCATTGCGTCTGCGGCAGCCTGGCGGAAGTCATCGCCCTCCGAACCGGTCATTCTGCTGCCGACGGGTGCGCCGTGCGCGATGAGATGATCGACTGCGGCCTGACGGACCGCGTTTATGTCGGAGCCGTTGCTGATGTACTCAGCCGGATCCATACCGGCCTGACGGCACAGAGCAGTGATATCGCTGACGCGCTGGCGCTCGGCGATAACTGCCTGACGCGCCGCTTCGTTGATATCGGGATTTTCGGGCACTTCGGGGGGATTGCCCTGCGCCTCTTCGATCTGACGCTGCAGATTATCGAATTCTGCACTTTCCTCCGCCGACAGCGCACGGCCGGCGGCGCGAGCCCCGTCGACGATAGCCTGCTGACGGGCGATCATTTCCTGAATGTTCATGTTAAAAACTCCTTATGTAAAAGATTTTTGTTGACAAGTATCTGCTTTTCGTAGATCGAAAGGTCTACACCCTGCTCAGGAGCATCCGCTCGGCCTACACCTACTGTAGCGTCCGCAGGAACAGAGACAATGGATACCTCCATCGGCATCCACTTTCGGGCAACGCTGCAAGGGCCGGTGAAACGCCCGTCAGCGGATTTTTTGCCGGCGGCGACCTCTTCCCAGCTGTCCACGCTGTAGCGCACAGACGTTGTTTTAAGCGTGCCGGATTTGACTTTTCCGAAGATCTTTTCCGCGTCCTCATCCGTGTCGAATTCGACCTCCGCCATGCCGCGGCTATCCTCGATCCATGCGCGATTTACCTTGCCGATTACTATGTTCGTGTTGTGGTTAAACAGCAGAACACCGACTTCGTTCAACCGTGTAAGATCTACCGCGGCGGGCGAATGGTCAAGGATCTCCTGACCAAACCAGCGCTGGTAAGGCTCCTCACTCGAAAAACTGATTATGCGACGGCGGCTGTCTTCCTGACCTCCGTCGCGCATGGACTCGATATGTCCCATGCTGCGCTGACCGTTATTCTTTTCCGTCGGCGCTTTGCTTGCCTTTGTCGGGGGCGTTCTGCTGCGCTGCAGTTCCGCTTCCATAAATAACACCTCCTAATTCGATTCCGACCGTTCTGCCGTAGTCCAGCACCTCGGCCATTTCATTGATTGCTTCTTTCCAGTCCTTGCCCTGTTCTGCGCAGATATCCTGGAACGTTTTCTGCCCGGATTGCAATGCGGTTTTCCCGGCATTGCTTTCCTTTGCGGGATCGATCCATTTCTTCGGCGCTTTTGTCCAAGTGTGGGACAGGTATTCGGCTTTTTTATCCCAAAAGCCGGGCATTTCGATAAGCCCGGAGAGATAACAGGAAATTACGAACGTCTCATAAACTTCGGACATGAACTCCGTAAGCATTTCAACATCCTCGGCATATGTGCTCTCGTCCTCGATGGCATTCTGGCGCGCCGAGGAATATGTCGCGCCGGACATATCACGGCTGACGGCCTCATAGCTCAGACCCTGCCCGGCGGCGATGAGCGCCTGCTGGGTTTTCAGAAAACCGGCGGCGTCGCTGCCGGAGTTTCCGGGATTGACGGTTTCAATACCGTCTCCTGCGCCGAGCGTCGATATCATGCCCGGCGTGAGCTTCTTGCCCTCGTAGTCGGTGCCGCCGTCGGGTGTCCTTGTTCCTCCGCGACCGAAGCCTCCGGACGGAACCGCACGCTTTATGAAGACCGCAAGGCAGGCGGCGATACGCTCCTTTACCGACACTGCGGTTATGAATTCGTTCGTGTCACGCACGCGCGTAATAGTGGGGGCCAGATCGGACATTTCGCGCAGCTGGCTCGGCCGAGTTTTGGATTTGAAGAAATATACGTCCTTTGCATCAACATACACAGGGTCGTTGAGCTGCCAGCCTTCAATGTCGTACTGTCGGATCCAGTAGCCGACCGGCCGTCTCCACTTGTTGTATTCGATGCCGCCGACGACACGGTTTCCGCGGCTTTTCGGCGTGGTCACGTTTATATCCAGCTCGTCTACCTCGATTGCCTGAAGCTGAAACGGGATCATGCCCTGTTTCGTGTATCGGAACAGGAACAGTAGGCCGCCATCGACTTTTTTGCGGTCAATGGCCATGCGCAGGAGCTGATTAAAGCTCTGCTCGCCGGTCACATCGCAGTTTCGCGCCTTGCACCACTGCCGCCATGCTTTTTCGATCTTTTCATCAAGCTCGTCATTGCCGGTTTTGGCCTGAAGAGTATAGCCGCGGCCGACGACGTTGCGCTTGTAAGCATGAAGTATCGACTGTGCTATATCGCTGTTGCGCTCGAGGTCGCGCGCTCGGGCGCGAATCACGTCGCGGCTTGTGCGGTCGGTGATCTCGGCGCTCTCGTTGAACGTGCGCCAGCCGGCGTTTAACCGGCCGAAGCTCGCAGCGTCATAGCTGCGCATGTTTTCAAGCTGCTGCCGCCATGCCTCACGTGCACACGCGAGTCGCGGAGATATCGCGGCGACGATGTTATCAAAGATGTTCATGCGCTCACCGCCCATCGAAAAATGCAACGCAGGTCCTGTCCAGCAGACAGTTGTCCTGCCCGCTCGAAAGCTGGGCTTCAAGGTCATTCCTGATTGCCTTCAGCTGTGAAAGGTCGGCGCGCGTCAATGATCGGCTGCCGATTTTATACGACTGACCGCCGGCCAGAACGGCGGCAATAGCGCTGTTGACCTGTTCAAGCATTTCGGCCGTTTTCTGAGTGTTTTCGTTCATGTGATCCTCCGTTATATCCATTCCTCGTTTTCGCTTATCCAGTTTTCTTCACTGGAGGTTGACGGCGGCGTGATCTGTTTCGGTTGGGCGGTGCCGCTCTCATCCGGGTAGAGTGAGCGCACGCCCATTACGTCGGCAGCCGCCGCGGCATATACCTCGCAGTCGAGATAGTGGTTGTCCGCATGGGTCGTTTTCTTGACCCATCGCTCAACGTCTCGGCCGTTGGAGCGCACGGTAAGCTTGTGCTCGGCTGTGACCTGCTCGGCATACTCATCGTCGATGCCGTCAAACACCATCCATGAACCCTGACCGTTGGATTTGCGCATTCGGGCAGCTATCAGATCCTTGTATTTGCCGCCGTCAACAAGCACCAGCGTCATGCCGGTTGCCTTGCTGCCGGCTTTGTTGATTATCGAAAGACGGTAATGCGACGTCATTGTGGTGGTGCCTTTGCATGGCAGCATCCAGTCGGAGTTGTGGTAGTAGAATTCGTAAACCTCATCTGTGCGGTCGCCGCTGTCCATCAGGGTCAGATTGACCATTGCGGTGTCGCCGCCGGGCAGCGTGAATTCCCTGTTCATGATGGGCTCTACCTCTTCCATCGTTTGAACCTTGCCGCGTGCGACGAGTTGGCTTGTCATGTAGTCGCCCCATGCGCGAATGACCCAGTAGAGGCAGTCCTTCTGCACATCGATGCCGCCGGTTATCAGCTTCGTCCATGGCGGCAGCGTCCATTCGGGAATGTCGGTTTGCCTGTCCATGACCATGCTGGAGTTGGTCTTTATCGTAAGTTCCTCCCACGGCTCGGCGAGCCATGAGTTCGTGAAGTTGTGCAGCAGATCCGGATCACCCTTGCTGCGCATGAATTCACGGGCAATGTCCGAAAACCGCGTAAAAGGGGAATACAGCGTATTGAGCCAAAATGCTACGCTCCTCGGCGTACTGCTTTTCTGCCTTACCGCTCTCCAGCGACCATCGCGCAGCATTTTTCCTTTGTCGTGGTCTGTGATGATGGCGCCACATTCCTGACAGACGTAAACGGTTCTCTCTGCTCGGTCTGCTTCCTCCGGAACGTCGAACTTGCTCGGCCATTTCAGGCAGCCGAACTTCAATTCGATGAATTTGCCGCAATGCGGGCAAGGAACGAAGTAGTGCTTTTCAACGTCGGCAGCCTCTTTCGCTTTCCAAATGTGCCCCGTTTTCAGCGTTGGGGTGGAGGCCATGAATATCTTGCGATTGAAAAAAGTCTTCGTTCGCTCTCTTGCGAGCGATACAGGATCGGCCTCTTTCTTCGAGGCTCCCGGGAATTTGTCGACCTCGTCGAGAAACAGATTTTTGATCGGTTTGCTCGAAAGATCTGCCGGGCTATTTGCGCCGGTCAGATACAGCCACATGTCCCTGAATTTCAGGGAGAGCTTTTTGCTCTCGCTTTCACGGAATTTCTCCGCGGTGGACTGATAGCTTTTTATCATAGGGACCAGGCGAGTTTCGCTTGTCGCTTCCGCCAGGTCGTCAGAAGGATAAACCACCATGGTGGGGGCCGGGTCTTGGTCAATCAAGCAGCCGATCATGTTCTCCATCGCTGTTGTGCCGCCCACCTGAGTGGGCTTAACGAACACGATTTCTTCGATTATGTCGTCGGTAAAGGCATCCATGATCTCCACCAAATACGGCGTGATATCGTTGTTCCATGGCCCCGGTATGGCTCCTCCGGACAAAGTGCGGTATTTTGCCGCCCACTCCGAAACAGTCAGCCGCTCGACCGGACGCAGGACTTGAATCGCCTTGTATATCCACAGCGGCACGGTATACGGTTCCTGCTTATACTCTTTCACAGCCGTTCATCCTCCCGCTCAATGCTCGCGCCGTCGGTAAACGTGGCGAGCAGCTTTTCAAGCTCTTTCCGCATTGTCTTTTCCATACCGCGGACGGCGACAGCATCGGCGCTGCCGGACAGTGAACCAGCCATGCGCGGCGGAATATTCAGCGCAAATTTTTTGAAGGTCGTCAAAAACTCCGTCATTTCCTCGGTCACCTGCTCGGCCGGAAGATATCTGCCTTCGGCTATCGCGGTTTTCAGGCGGTGCAGTTGCCCCTGGCTTTCCTTCAGCTCGACCTCGGCCTCAAGCTTTTTAAGCGTCAACTCGGTCGCTCGACTGTTTTCGCCAGTCTCGTGCGCTTTTTCTTCGACATAAGAAACATATCGCTGGATCGTTTCGCATGTGCGATACTTTCTTGTGCCGCCGCCCGGAGGGATCTCCGTTTCTAAAACGCCCTCCTGCGTCAGCTGCTGCACCCTGCGCACGGTCTTGCCGAGCAGCTGCGCAATGACCGAAGTGCTCGCCCACTCGGGGACAGTGCCTGAAAGCACGGCCGGCTTGTTTGATTTTTCGTTTTTCGCCACCGGCAGTGCCTCCTTTCTCGCGCTTGCCCGGTTTCGCGTTGTTCTTTGCTGGGCATTTCGCCTTTTCAGCAGGCTGCCGGAATGCGTTATACCCCTTCGGGGGTATAATTTTCGCGGACTTTTTCAAAGCCGTAACGTAACACGGCGCTTTTTTGTCTCGTTTTTGCGAAAAAATCCCGCGCCTTCTTTCGGACCCGCACCTGGGGCGCCCTCCGGGAGTACCTAAGCATGGGGAGGGGAAAGCAAAGGACCGCCGGCCTTGCGGACGGGGGTCCTCGTTTGTGTTTCGGAGGTCAAACCCCTGTTTGCTTTCCTAATACCAGTGTAGCAAATAAAAAGTCCAGTGGAGTCCAGACTTTCGAAACATTGTTTTTCCTTTGTGTATCAATGCTTTCGGGGATTTTTGCGCGAGATTTTTTTGATTTTTTCATTCACGGACTTGTGGTTTAACAGGTCGTCGAGGGCCGATTCGTAGCAGTTGAACGCATTCGACCTGGACATATACAGGCTATCCGCAATCTTTGTCCATGACATGCAATCGATGTGTCGCATCTCGATTACCGTGCGGCCGGGCGAGTTTGGCGGTAAGATATCGATTACGTCCATGATGTCGGATAGTATGCGGGCTAAGTGTTCTTGCTGCCGCTTAATACGTGCGTCAATGTCGGTGGCCGAAGCGAGCTTGACGTTAAGCTGATCACGACGGTCATCAAGAATGTCTTTTTGCCGCAGGGCTAAATGATATTGCTGCAAAAACGTTTTGAGGGCGGCTCGGTCATTTTTTTGACTGCGTGCGTTTTCGTTCATTTTGCACCCCCTCCTCTTCTGCGCTTTTTTTCGGGCTCAGTATCACTCTGCCGCCCCTGATTATCGGTCTTCCTGGCATAACGGCTCTCAGATACGCACTGCTTGCGCCGGAATCCTCGTCAATGAAAACGTTCTTTTCCCTGACCTCTGCGTCCTTCGGTGTCTTTATATCGCAGTCAGATACGGGAACAGGCTCCGTGTATATCGGCTTGTCCAGTCCGCGCGAGCAGCTCCATTTCTTCTCGTCTGCCATTTTAGATGCGTTTTTCACGATGTAACGGGCAAGATCTGTGTGATCCTTCCTCCCGTCGAGTATCGTGTAGCTTATCTCCTCCTGCGGCCAGTAGCGGCACAGCAGCTCGTACGCGGCTCTGTCCATGACAAGGTGATGATGCAGCCTTACTCTGTCTCCCGTCTTTGAAGAGGTGTCGGATGTGCAGCAAATGTATCTGAGCTTTCTACCGGTTGCTTTCTTGTATGCCCTCCCCAGATTGCGTATGAATTTTGAAACTTCCTTTTTTGCCTCTTCCTTCGTGCCTGGAAGGCGAGCATCCCGGTATTTCAGCGTAAGCCAGAGATCTCCCGCTCCGAAGTTTGCGTTTATAATCCTTGCAAGGCGCTGCACTGCCGCCTTTTCGTTCTGCATTATTTTCTTGAGGCTGCTTGCGCCTGCTTTTCTCGGTGCACGTCTGCGGCCGGGCTGCGCTCCGACTGCCATACGGCACCGTCTTATCTCTATCACCGGGCCGGATATTATTCTGTATTCCACAAGTCTCACCATGTCTTTCGTCCTTTGTCGTAAACTTAGGCGTTAAAAAGTCCAATCAGAAACGCGCGCACGCGCGTTTTATTTTAATAGTATGTAATCTCCCTTCTTATCGCTGCCGGGGCGATTGGTTTAAGAGAAAATATATAAGGAAGGAAGAAGAGAGGTAAGAGAGGTCTTGTTCTTCCCCGGCAGCGTCCGCCTTTGTCCTGCGCATCCCCGGCGGAACGGAATGCGCCCTGAGCCATCGGCTCAGATACGGCCGATGCGTAATCGGCCATATCTCAACCGGCGAGCTGATTTCTCAGCTCGCTTTTTTCTTCTTTTTTGCCGCTGTTCTTTTCCGCTTTGCGGCCGATATCATTTTTGAGGCCTTCTCGCGGTCAAGCCCCTCATGGCAGGCAAGCCGCTGCTCAATCGTGCCGCCGAAGCATGCGCTCGTGTATTCGCCGTAGGTCATGCCGAGTGCCCTTGCTTCCAGCGCCACCTCGGCCAGATCCTTGCCGCCGAGGTCAAACAGTTGCCCTGTGCGGCGCGGCCGTGTGTATTTCGGCTTTTCCGCACTGCTCTCGTCGGGCTTTAAAAGCTTTTTGTTTTCCTCGGCCGAGCGTTCTATCTTTCTCTGCCTTGCGCATGTGGGGCAAAATCTGCGGCCGTGGCCGCCCGGCGTCAGTCCGCCGCATTTTTCGCAGCGTATTATCGGTCCTTCAAGACTCAGCTTTTTCGCCTCCTCGCGGCGGTAGTATGCCGCAAGCGCCGTCTTTCGCCGTTGCTCCTTGCCTATCGCCCGGCCGCATTCCGGGCAGTATTTCTGCGTCGAGCTCTTCCGTTTGGTCTCTCTGCCGCATTTTTCGCATGCAAACATCATGTTCCTCTCCACCTTCTCGTGTCCTTGTAGTCAAGCCGCCTTGCCTTCCTCGTCCGGCTCGCATAGCCATCCGAAAGGACGTCCCTTGCCTCGTGGTCGGCGCGGCGAGCTTCGTTGGCTCTCTGTCTTTCGCGGCAGAACGCCTTGTAGCTCTCGCACTTGGCGTGGCGGCCCATGTGCCGCTTCTCGCAGCCGTAGCATTCATTTCTCATCAGGCACTTTCCTCGGCCAAAAACGATTGCACCAGCCGTCTCTGCGGCAGTTGTGCGTCATGCAGCAGTATTCGCAGCACCAGTCATACCAGCTTGTTTCGCTTCTCCGGCAGATCTCGCGCACAGCGTGGTCGTATCTCCGTATAAGCTGCATTGCTGATTTGTTTTCCTCAACGACCTTTGCAGCAAGTATGTTGTTCGCCGCATCTATCGCTTTGAAGTCCTCTGCCGGAACGGCATTCAGCTTTTTAATAAGCCATAGCCTGAGCTTATATATGATCTTTTTCATTGAGCACCTCCAATGCCTTTGCTATTCTCGCGCAGCCGTGTATGCCGCAGTTGTGTTCTTTTCCGCAGCCCAGGCACACAAGGCTTCCTGTCTCCACCTTGATCGGCCGGATAAGCCTTGCCGCCGTGGCAACGTTGCCCCTCAGGCGCTCGTTCTCGCGCCGCAGCTCCTGTATTTCAAGGTCCTTTTCGGTCATCCGCCCCGAGCCTCCGCAAGCCGCTCGGCCAAACGGTCAATCTTGGCCGTCTTGTAGTTGGCTGCCAGCCCCTCGCAGCCGTGCAGCAGCGCCATCTGGTCCAGCATAATCCTAACATCGGCGATCTCCTCTGCTATCTGAACTGTGTTGTTCGCGCCGCGCAGATTTTTCGACAGCTCTTTTGTCAGCTCCGCCATTTCCTCCATTGCTATTATGGTCTGCGCCTGCGCACCATAGGTGTCCAGCGCCGCTCTGTAAACTGCGTACCTGCCTTTTGGGCTTATCATGTTTTGTCCTCCGTCATAACTCGTCCTTCTCGCACCATTTCGGGCGCTCTATCTTTTCGGGCAGCAGTCTCGGCGTGGGGTTTCCGATCACGCGGCCGTTGCCCCAGGGCGGCGCCAGCGGCGCAAAGCACCGTGCCGCCGTATACCCGTCGCGAAAGCGCTCAAAGCCTAAGTATTCGCAGCCGGCGCAGCTACCCATTGAGCGCCCCCTGCATCTTGTCAACCAAGGCGCGTACCGCCGCGGTGAGCTTCTGCGCCGTGTCGGGATCTGATGCCTTGACCTTCAAAAGACTGCCGTGCAGCTTGTTGAAATCCTCCTGCACCTGCTCGAATATCTGCTTGAAAACTGCCGTGTTCGGGTCATTAAGCGTCTGAGACTTCTTTAACCTCTCAAGCTCGGCGGCCTTTTCCTCGGCCCTTTCTTCCGCCTTCTTTATTTTTGCCTTGAGCTTCTCGGCCTCGAACCCTGCCTTGGAAAGCTCGTTTTTGACCTTAGTCATCTTCTCGGCCCACTCGGCGTCGTTTTTGGCGCGGGCGGCAGTGACAGCCTCCTCGACTGCCTTTTCGTCGACTTCGACGGCCACCTCTACGGGGCGCTCTCTCAGCTCGGAGAGTTCCTTCTCTGCCGCAGACTTCTGTGCCTCGGCGTTCTCGAGCTTTTCCCGCAGGAGGTGCAGCTCCTGCTTTGCCTTCTGATACTGCTCGTCGGCCTTCGCCGCCCCGTCGGCGGCCTGCTGCACCTGCTCCTCTGCCTTCGCCGCTCGCTGCTCGGCCTCGTCGCGCTGCTTGATAAGCTCGTCAAGCTCCCTGGCCGACATGTGCTCAACATCGTGCTCTGCGGCGAACTCCTCGCGCTCGTCCTCCGGCACGGCGAGCAGCCTTAAAGCATTGGAAATACTCAAATTATTCAACGTTGGGTAATTTGATTCAGCCCCGAAAAGACTTGTTTGCGCAGCGCCGTATTCCTTGTAAAGCGTCATAAGCCGTCCGGCGCTCGATCTTGAAAACTCCGTCTGCTCCTTCAGGTACGCAAGCCACTGCCCGTGCTCTAACATTTCCTTTGCCTCCGTGAGCCTCCGGCCGATCTCTATGCCGAACCACAGGGTCATTGTCTTGGCCTGCTGAGTCAGGCCGCGTATCTCCGCCCCTATAATATCCGGCGTCCGTTGGGTCTGTATATCGTTCATGCTGTTTTTGCCTCCTTCTTTTTCGGCAGTCTGGGCTTGCCGTCCTTGTCGCGCTTGCTGCCCTTGGCTATCCAGTCAAGCCAGGGCTTTATCATCCACGCCATGGTCGTGCGTGGATTTGCGGCGTTGCGGTCGTTCCGAAAGCCGTGTATCTGCATGAGCCTGTTGCCCTGCATTTCTATCGTGTAAAGGCTCTTGTGCGGCGCATCCCTGCGCCGTAGAAAGCAGATCGTCAAAGCGCCGGTCATGTGCCGCTGAGCATAACCGCCGACGCAATGCTGAAGGCTCTCGCCCTCGCGGATGATCTCGTTTGCGCTGACTGCACAGCGTATCAGATAATCGCCCATTTCAAAGTTGTACTTGGCGCGGCGTTTTATTATGCTGTCGTCGGCAAGCTTGATGCCCTCATTGGCAAGCTTGATATTGATCTCGATCACCGCCTCATCATGTCGGCGGTGCAGGTTCTTCGGCAGCTTGACAGTGTCATTCTTCATATCCCAGCCGAGAGCCTTGGCCATGTCGAGATAGTCCTTATAGGTCTGTATCTCATTTTCGGGAATGGCTTTCTGCCCCTGCGAAAGGTAAGCGGCAAGCCTTGCGGGCTTTACCCTTGCCCGGCAGCACAGCCGGACAAAATCCTTCATCGGGAATGTGTACGGGCACATCTCATCCAAGTATTTAATCGTCTCAAAGCTCTCGGATAGTCCCGCGCGGCGCAGTCTTCTGTACCACGCAATGGCCTCAAGCTCCGCGCCGGACTCGCGCCATGCGCGCATTTCCGTTTTTGAAAGGCCGAAGGCGTCAAGATAGTTGTCCCTTGACCAGTCGAATATGTCCCTGTTTTTCTTCCGGCCGCGGACAAGGTCGTCAACCAGCCCGCCGCAGTTTGTTTTAAGCAGCATTTCTATCTGCCGGGGATAGATGCTCGCCGCCGCGAAAAACTTCATCATGTCGTATCGTGTGCGGACTGTTTCCAGCCCCCACACCGCATCGATGCCGCGCTCAAAGCTCTCATAGCCGCAGTATCTGAATGTGCTTTTTCCGATAGCGTCAAGGCCGAGAACGACATAGGGTTTGTATCTGAACCAGTAGTAGCTGCCCTCCGTGAACGGCTCGGTCACTACCCTGTGCACCGGATCGTAGCTGCCGCTGACGCTGTGCGGCTCGAACCCGCTGTAGCTTTGCGCGTATATCGTGGCCCTGCCCGGCGTGAAGTGATAGCCCTCGACAAGATAAAACTCCGGCTCGCCGTCGAGTGTGGCATAGGTTTTGCGCGTCCAGTATGCTCTTGCGTAAAGGTCGCCGTCCTTCTCTGCCAGCAGGACCACCGGCAGGTACTGCGGCAGCCTGGTTTTCTTGCCGAGCTTTCGGGCGTTCTTATATGTTGCCCTTGCCCCGCAGTACGGGCAGGTAACATGCATGTTGTGCTTGTTGTATAAAAGCTCATACTCGACCGTCGTCACTATGCGCGGCGGTATGTCAATCTCTCCGTGCCTTAAGCAGCATGAGCACCAGAGCTCGATGCTGTCCTTGTGCCGCTCGAAGAAAACATAGGGATCAAACAGCCGGTTGACCTGCCGGATAACCGCGCCGGTATCCTCAATGCTCGGGAAGTCCTCGAGCGCCGGCGGCGCTTCGGTGCGGATAGCTTCATAATCGCTCATGCCGCGCCTCACAGAAATGCCGACAGGTCGACCAGCAGGGCATCAGTAAAGCTGTGTGCGCCGTCATGCTCGCACAGCTCGATGCGCATCTCAAAGCTGATCCTTGCTCCGGGAAAGTAAAAGCCGACTGCCGCGGAGTACGCATCGAGATCGGATATGCTGCCGTTTTTGACTTTTTTGCCGACGGCCGTCATGCAGTCGGTGAAGCTTCCGCCCTGCACGACCGCCTGTGCAAATTCATCGTCCTGCCGGCAGAAATCCAAAAGCGCCGTTTTGACGGCCTGCTTCATGGCGCGGCCGTACTTATCGAACTTGCCGCTCTTGCATTCGTCCTCAAGCCGGGCGGCTGCTTTATCTGTCCATTCACTCATCCCCCGCGCACCTCCCGGCCTTGAATGCATGCAGGCTCGCCTCGGCGCAGGCCTGACAGCGCGATAGCAGCTTTTTCAATGTCTCGGCCTGAATGTGGCACTTGAGCCCAAGGTCAACGCCCGCTCCGGCGCTGGAGCAGATAACACGCATGTCGCCGAGCACGCCGTTTTCGTCCGGCTCGAACATGCTCTCCTGCGCCGAGTCCACGCTCGGGGTGAAGGTGAACACCAGCGGATAGCCGCCATCGTCGATATCAAGCTCAAAGTCCGTGTTGGCTCTCGTGAAGTTTTTGAGTTCCGTTTTTATCGTCTCATAGCTTTCGAGAGCCGCTTCAATGTATTTGTTCATAATTCCTCCTATTGTGTTTGCGGAGGATCCGTGTTATTCTTAAAGCACAGATCCTCTTGGATTTGCGTTTACTTAACCGTGGCACGGCTTTGGTCGGTGGTGCCGCGGTTATTTTTTGCTTTTATGCGGTATGTCGCGCCCCATGCTTTCCGGGCGCATTTTTCGCACCTTGCGTTCTTCAGCTGCCCCGGCAGTTCTTCGAGGTCATAGCCCTGGGCCATATCCGCGGCGCATGCAAAGCATACATACAGTGTTCTTTCCATGTCATTTCTTCTCCTGCAGCAGATCTATCGTGCGCAGCATACCGTGTACATAGAAAAATTCGGTCTCGCTCAGCTCTTCCTTTTCCGTTATGGACTTGTCCAGCATGTCCAGCACCCTGTCTATGGCGTGCAGCGTGTGCAGCGCCTTGGCGTTCCAGCCGAGGGCAAAGGCTATCGCAACGGCCGCTATGCATATGATTATCTTCATCGGTAGTCCTCCCTGAATGTGTTTTTCGTTCCGCCGAAGCCGCTCCAGAACTTGATCCCCGGTTCCCACGGCCTGTCCTCGCCGTTTTTCATGCCGTACCAGTTGGACAGAACCTCTCTCGCGGCCTGCATGTAGATCTCCTTCGGCCGTCTGCTCGGGTCATATCCGTATATCTGCCCCGGCTGAGCGCAAACGCCCTGTATCGTGTCCGGGAAGCTGTACATGCCGCCTGAGTAATCTACGCGGTTGCATATAGCCATGCCAACTTTAAGCATATCGCCGTATTCATTTTCATAGCATTCGCCGCTCATTGCCTGTGCCATCGCCAATATCTCGGCCTCCGTCGGCTGCGGTATGTGCTTCACCGCAACCGTGCACAGCCCTTCGGCGTTCATCTCCGGCGCAGGGATGTTCTGCTCTTCCTCCGGCTTGCTCAGCGCAAAGGCTATAAGTATCAGCAGCGCAAGGCAGGCCGTGCACAGCAGCGTGATCATCACCGTATATCTGTCTCTCACTGCCGCCTCCGCTTTGCGCATTCCCGCTCCGCCGCGTCGGCAAACATCTCAAGTCCGCGATAAATGCCGTAGATTACCGCCAGTATCGCCGCGCATATCCAAACAAAAATGCCTATGTTCATTTCTCTTCCTCCTTGATTATCTCTATTTCCTCCATCGGAACGGTCCTCACCATGCCCTTGTATTCGATCTCGGCCAGCTCGCCCTTGAGCCCGAGCCTGCATATAACACATCGGGTGCCGTGCCACCGGCCCACAAGCTGCCTCGGCCATCGCCCCATGCCGTCACCTCGCTATCAGAGTCCGGAATTCGTCTATCGGCATATCAAGCGCCCGTGACAGGGCTTTGACTTCTCCGATTTTCCATGAATCCGACGGGCCGGAGAACATCGTTCTCAGCCGCCCGGTGCTTATGCCCATCTTCTTTGCGAGATTGACCTCGCTTATTCTGACCGCCGCCTTGCGTCCGAGCACAAGCTCCTTCAGCGGATCGCGGGCAGTTTTATCAAATCTCGTTTTCGGCATTTTGCTCCTCCCGCTCTCAGCTGGCCTTCTCGCCGGCGGAGGACTCAGATTTTTCAGTCTGCATAGTGTCCAGCGCCATGATCGCCCCGTCGAGCTTATCGCAGAACTTGTCCTGCAGCGCTGACGGAAGCTTGCTGATTTTCTCTATCATTAATTTTTCTTTTTCACTCATTTTTGAATTCTCCTTTCTTGCTAAGACGGCTTTTGACTGGTACAATCCTCCTTGAAAGGAGGTGAAACCGTGAGTAAAATGTACAGAGTCGATCTGCGCAGCCTCACCCCTGCGGAGAGAGAAGCAGCATACGAGCAAATCGACAGCCTCGCTTTTATGACCGAAATAATCATGGGTCCCACCGGGCTTGAGGCGATGGACGTGTTTTTGAAAGCCGATGATGAGCCATCCCTATCCAAGCTCATCCCTCCGGGGTGCTCGTATACTCCGATTCTGTGATCTGCTTCTCATCCGCCGGCCAGCGCACGCATTGAAACAGTGCTCTCGGAAAGTTCGGGTCGTAGTCGAATATGATCCGGACCTTTTCATTTGGCTCAACGATCAGCTCCAGCGCCTCGGGCAGTTCCTGTATATTGCGTGGGATAGTCTCGCCGTCGTTCGCCCAACAGCCTGTGCCGTGTTTTGGCGCATGCAAATTCTCGTAGCCGAAGTGCTTAAAGGTTTCATCTCGTGTGGCGTCCTTGTCCCACTCACGCCGGACAGCGAACACGCTCCGGCATAATTTCTTCTCGCTCATCCCGCTCACCTCCTTTCATTGCCTCGTTGTGTTGGCTTATTGCTTGGCTATATACTATCATTGCTTAGCTACTTTGTCAACACATTTTTATTGCTGGGCAATAAATTTTCTTGACTTTTTCTAACGCATGGTTATAATGGTCTCAAGGAGGTGATTTGATGAGTGAACTCAATGAACGCATTTCAAACGTTGTCGCAATGTCTGGCAATACAAAAACTAAGTTTGCTGAAAAGATAAACATATCTCAGCCGTACCTTAGTCAACTCTGCTCAGGAGCAAAGCTGCCCAGTGACCGCACGATTGCCGACATCTGCCGGGAGTTTGGCGTCAGTGAAACATGGCTGCGCACGGGCGTCGGCGAGCCGTATGAGGTCAGGACGCGCGAGGAGGAAATGGGCGATCTGCTCGGCTCGCTTATGAAGGACAGTCCCGAAAGCTTCCGCTCAAGGCTTATAACCGCCCTGCTGCGCTTCGACCCCGACGGCAGCGAATGGCAGGGGCTTGAGAATATCTATAACAGCGTCGCCGCCGAAGCCGATGAAAATAATAAAGAGACAGACCTTTGATCGGTCTGTCTCTTTGTTTGTCTGGTTGTTAATATTAAACTGCAAAAAATTGCGCAAATGTGTTGATTTTCAGCATTCAGTGGCATATAATAAAAATGCAAGCAGCAATGCTTGCGCAATGACTAAGAACTTTATGTTCCTCGTCTTGCCCCAAAGAGGAAAACCCTTGCCTTAAGTAGGGACTGAAAAAAGCGGATAACCTGAGCCGAAAGTCAGGACTGAAAAAAGCGGTGAGCCCTTACCGTAAGTAGGGAGCGAAAAAGGCGAGATAGGCTTTCCTGTCTCGCCGATTTCATAACTGGAGAAGATATGAATGCACTAAGGATCTACAGAGTTACCGACCATTATATTGCGTTTTTACATAGTCGTGATTCTCGCGTTCAGTTTAACAAGCAAACTTCGCGGCCATATGTCGGCGTTGTTCTCCATGTGGGGGAATTTAAGTACTTTGTACCTATGGAGTCGCCGAAGCCGCACCATAAGAAAATCAAACCGGGCACTCATATTTTGAAGATGGACGACGGTCGTTTGGGGTTGCTGGGATTTAACAATATGATTCCTGTGCGCGATGATGTTCTGATAACCTTTGATATAGCTGAAGAACCGGATGCAGACTATTCAGCCCTGTTGCAAAAACAAGCATACTTTTGCAATCGAAACAAAAGCGAAATTTTCGGCAAAGCAGCACGGACATACTATGATGTTGTCAACGGAAAAAACAAATTTCTTGCGTCAATCAGCTGCGACTTTAAAAAACTCGAAAAGGCCTGCAAGCAATTTGATCCGAACCGCTGACGGGTAAATCTATTACGAATAACTATAGTACTGTACAGGAAGGAGATGATACTATGTCGGCAACGGCTCAGAACTATGTTTATCGTGTAAAAATCACAGATGAAAAAGCCATGCAGGATAAGCCTTCTATTTCACGCGAAGAATTAGAAAGAATCAAGCGCGAAGTCGCACAGTATCTTGTACGGCCTGGTGAACGAAAGAATTGAATTTAACTCTTTATCAACTCCGTATGCGGAATAGCGCATATTGCGGTTGCATTATTTCGAGCATTGTTATACAATGATTTCATGATAAAGGCTCCACCGCGCCTCTCTTCGATGCGTACCATGGTGGGGTCGTTTTTTTCGGCACTGAAAAAGGGCGGCAGAAATGCCGCCCTTCGTCTTTCTCTGGTTATCTGCTTGTGATATGCAATTCGTTTTTGAGTGCCGCTTGCAGGACGGCAGAGAAATTCACGCCGGCCCGCTCCGCTTCAAAGTTAAGCCACGACGGAATTGTGCAGTTCTTCTTCACAACTCGCATATCGTTCTTCCTGCGATACTCCGCGAAATCAACGTCAACCAGCGAAACGATTGCGCCGTCCGGCGCTTCGGCTTGTGCGTTTGCAATGCTCGACGCTTCAGGCAGCGCTTCGCCGTCGTCCTGCATATCAATTCCCATAAGCCCGATCGCGTCGCGCGCCATCTCGATTGCGTCCGGAATGTCCTTGCCCTGCGTATTGATATTGAAATCGGGGACAAATACCACGATGAACTCTTTTCCTTGCATCATAATGATAGGATATGCGTTTTTCATTTTGATTACCTCCTTGAAATGCGCTGATATATTCGATTGTCACCAAGGGCGGTGGGCTTATTTCAGCCCACGCCGCTTGATGATGGCTTTTGCTAACTCTTCGTCGGTTTCTCTGTGCCTTACGACGCTTTCCCTTTGTCCGTCTTTTACGTATATGTCGTGGTTTGCGCCGTGCCGTTTGAACTTCCAGCCGTTTCGCTCTAAAAGCTCGATAAGGTCTTTTGTTTTCATCGGCTGCCCTCCTTACAGTTATTATTATACGCATTCAATGCGTATTTGTCAATAGGTTTCAGCAAAATTTATGCGTATTTTATGCGCATATGGCAAAAAGCGGCGAGGGACTCACCCCATAGGCGTCGCTCAGCTATGCCATGCGCAGCAGCAGATGATAAACAAAGCGCAGATCTTTTACCGTCTTTTCTTCGAGCAGGCAAATTATTTCCGTAAGTAACACTTTTTTCTCCATTACCTCTTTTGTTTCCATGTCATTCTCCCTTTTTAATCAGCTTCCCATAATTCTTCTACCGTTCTTCCCAGCGCACGGCTTATCCTGATGGCAAGCGCGGCATTCGGCAACCGTTTACCCGATTCAATTTCGCATATGGTGCTCGCCGATGTCCCGGCCATCTGCGCAAGCGCGCGCTGGCTGATTCCTGCGTATGTCCTGTAGTGCTTTACGCTGCACTTTCCTGTGTCGCCCATATTACCACCCAATCACATTCTTGTGCGAAAAAATTCTGAAATCAGAATATGCATACTAATTTTTGTGTATTATGTGCATTTTTGACCTGAATTATTATAAATTGTCATAATTGCGTTGGGAATTGCAGGGTGATAAAATGATGTGGTAAGTTAAAATTTGTAGGGAGGATAGACATAATGTCGAGAGGATTTAAAAACTTTTTGGGAATAGTGCTGGCGTGCATTGCTTTGAGTGCGTTGTTTTCTTCGCCTGTGGGATTTTTTGATGTGGTTGTCGCCGTGATGTGCATTATCGCCGCTATATTGTTACTTAAGCCGACCGAGTCGGAAAAAGCAGAAAAGAAAGCGAAGCAGTCAGGCAACGAATCTAAATCTATGCCAACAGCAAATACAACCGACACCGCAATAGAAACCGTTGAACCCACTCAAATAACAACTCAAAACGAAGGCTATTACTATGAGCCCGAGCCTCCTGTGAAACCTATTGTTGAGCACTACTCGCGAAATGACGATGTTGTGTATCTGAGGCACGAAAATTCTCTGCTGCGAGCTCAATTGTCAACAGATCAGGGCGATCTTGTTGACGCAAAATCCGAAGCACTTAAAATTCGTGCTAAGAATGAAGAGGCAAAGAGTGAGCTTCTTAGCACGGAAAAGCGGTTGGAGGAAGTAAAGAATGAGCTGATTGAAACCGAAGAGGCCGCTTTGCTTCAAAGCTTCGGCTTATACACACCGCACTTTGAATTTGCGAGAGCCGATGATTATAAAGCGCGGCTTTTGGAGATCCGTGCGAGGCAAAAAGATGCTGTCAAGGATGGTATGGCAGTCACGGGCAACACTACATGGTCTATCGACGGCAGCCAGACAAAAGGGCGTAAGATGGTCGCAGATATTCAAAAGTTGCTCTTGCGCGCTTTCAATGCCGAGTGCGATGACATTGTAGAGCATGTCCGTTATAACAATATTGAGTCAAGCGAAAAGCGCATAACCGCATCGCGCGATGCAATATCTAAGCTCGGCCAGATCATGGGAATAGGAATAACTGCCGGATATTATCGCATGAAGATTGATGAACTTCACCTATCGTTTGAATGGCAGCAGAAAAAGCAGCAGGAGAAAGAAGAACAGCGCGAGGCGCGAGCAGAAATGCGTGAGGCGGCAAAGCTGGCCAAAGAGCTTGAAAACGAGCGGCGAAAACTCGAGAAAGAGCAAAGCCACTATGAAAACGCGCTCTCTAAAATCAACGAGCAGCTTGCGGCAGCAAGCGACGACGAGGCTGACGCCGTTCGTGAACGCAAGGCTCAAATTGAAAAGCAGCTTGAGAAAATCGACGCTGCCTTTGGTGATGTTGAGTACCGTGAAGCAAACCAGCGTGCTGGCTATGTCTATGTCATATCAAACATCGGCGCGTTCGGCGAAAATGTTTACAAGATCGGCATGACGCGGCGGCTTGACCCGATGGACAGAATCGACGAACTCGGTGATGCATCTGTCCCATTCAAATTTGACGTTCACGCAATGATTTTCTCTGATGATGCACCTAAGCTGGAAGCTGCGCTACATAATGCCTTTGCGGACAAAAAACTAAACTTTGTAAATCAGCGAAGAGAGTTTTTTAACGTTTCGTTGGAAGAAATCAAACAAGTTGTAAGGGATAATTTTGACAAGTCTGTCGAATTTGTCGAAATACCCCCTGCCGAGCAGTACCGTGAGTCTCTCTTGTTGCGCGAGGCCTCAGAAGTCCATGCATAACCGTGAGGATATTTGCCGGGCCTTACACCGCTATGTCGATGAATATAAGTGGGGCTGGGGAGTAGTTCGGCGGCAGTTAAGAATGCGCTTCAACGTGGATATCCCCGTGCCGGAACTGCAGCAGATATACAAACAATCAAAAATAAAACGCCCACGGGTTTGAAACCTGTGGGCAATTATTGAATCTTGTGAGGTGAGCAAATAAATGAAATGTCGAAAATGCAAGGCAGATATTCCAAGTGAGCTGCATTTCATCTATTGCGGCTACTGCGGCGAGAAGCTTCAGCGCGAGCGTAAAAAGAAGGACGAAATAAAAATACCCACGCCGCGTAAGCGTGGGCAGAAGTGGTACATCGACCTGCGCCGCGAGGGCGTGACTGTGATTGAGGACACCGAAGCCGAAGCCAAAGCAAAAGCGATTGCCATAAGGGCAGGGTTTATCGAGGCGGAGAAAAAGCAGCCGGCAATAACATTGCGAGCTGCAATAGATAATTACATTGGAGATCGCGACAACGCTTTGTCTCCGGCCACTGTTCGAGGGTATATCACCATAAAAAATAATGCTTTTTCGCCTGTGATGGACGCCGATATTTTTTCCGTCCGAAACTGGCAGTCTGTAGTGAACGCAGAGGCCGGGCGAGGGATATCCGCTAAAACACTGCAAAACGAATGGGGACTCGTCAAAAGTGTTTTAGACAAAAACAAGATCGATACTTCTGCGGTTTCGTCTTTGCCGCAAGTAGTGCAGTCGGATATGCCGTGGCTCGACTATGAACAGATAAAGATATTCCTCGATGCCGTGCGTAGTGATGAGTTCGAGCTTGCTGCGCTTTTCGCGCTGCACTCATTGCGGCGTTCCGAGGTGCTTGCGCTCACACCAAGTCACATTGAGAATGATGTTATCCACGTTTCCGGCAGCGTTGTATATGACAAGGATTATAAGCTTGTCACAAAAAAAGAAAATAAGAATACAGCATCAAAACGTGACGTTAGCATCGTGATACCGCGGCTTTTCGAGTTGATCACTGATTGCGATAAAAGAGATGTCGAGCCGTTTATCAAATGCGCCCCGGATACGTTGCGAACGCATGTAAACCGTGCATGCGTTTCTGCCGGTCTTCCGAAAGTCGGCATGCATGGGCTGCGCAGAAGTTTCGCGTCGCTTGCATATCACCTTGGATGGTCGGAAAGACAAACAATGGCTATGGGCGGATGGGCAGATCTCGGCACGGTTCATCGAATATACATTAAGCTGGCCGAAAAAGATAAAAACGCAGATATTGAGAAGATGAAAGCGTTTTATAATCAATAATTTACGTCAAATTTTACGACACTACTTGAAAAGTCATTGATTTTTCAACCTTTTTACGCCGTAACAAGCGGGTTCGATTCCCGTCATCCGCTCCAAATACAGCAAAATCCCGAAGTCATTGAAACTTCGGGATTTTCTTTGTTTATCAATGGTTTGCGGAGATCTATTCTTTCCCCGGGATGGTGAATATACCGGACTCGACAAGCTCCTTGAGGCCCTTATGCGACTCATACATGACGAGAAGCCGGCTCTCGATCACCGCCCACTTTTCCTCGATCTCGGCATCGGCAGCCGCCAAACGCTTGCTCGCAACATCCTCTGCCTCGGCTATTATCTGCTCTGCCTGCTTCTGAACATCGGAAAAAGCAGCCTCGGCCTGCTCATCGCGCTTTTTCATGTTCTCAAGATATGTATCGACCGTGAGCTGCGCCGCTTCAAACAAACCGCTGACCTTTGCGGCAGCCTCGGCAAGATTGCCGCTCTCGCTTACCTTGATCTCATATCCGTCGAGCTTCGCCTGAAGCTCCGCTACCTGAGATTTAAGCTTTTCTATCTCCTGCTCCTGATCGTGCATTACCATCATCATTTCGTTCTTTGAAAGATTCATCGATTCGTTTCTCATAGTTCCTCTCCTTAGCTATAAAATGTCATTACCATCGGTTAACATGATATCATCCAAAGCATCACATTTCAACACAAATGTATCAAAAAGGCGCGGCTAAAAGCCGCGCCTTAAACCATGCTTTATTTTGCCGTGATCCCTTTGCTGAACGCGCGGAACATGAATGCCGCGACTTCGCAGCGGGTGCAGGTCGTGCCGGGCGCAAACTGCGTTGCCGTTTTGCCGGTGGTAACGCCGTTTTCAACGGCCCAGAGAACCGCTTTGTAGTAAAATGCGTTTGCATTCACATCGTTGAAGCTGCAGCTCATATTCTTGGGTGCAGGCTCGCCGGCATAGCGCCAGAGGAAGGTGACAAACTGGGCGCGCGTAACGGTTGCGTTCGGCGAGAAGTGCGTAGCGTCCGTGCCCTTGGTTATGCCGTTTTCAACAGCCCAGAGGATAGCGTCATAGCAGTACGCGTAGGAATTGTTCTTCGGAACATCCGAAAACTGCTTTACGCTGCCGCTCGGCTCGGGTCTGCCGGCTGCGCGCCAGAGGAAGGTCACGACCTGTGCACGTGTGCACGATGCTTTGGGTGCAAAGTGGCTTTCATCCTTGCCGTTAGTTACCTGCGGTGTGTTGTAGTATGCCCACATAACGGCGCTGTAGAACCAGTCGGTGCCGTTTACATCATAAAACGGATTTGAAAAGCGCATATTGCACTTTTCGCACACGCCGTACTTGATAATATGTCCGGTCTTTACGGTCTCGTTATCCGTATAGCTGTCCTTGCAGCCGGAGCAGGTGTGCTTGGTGTAGCCGTTCTGGGTGCAGGTCGGCGCGGTCACGACTGCGTCATATCTGTGAGCGCCAAGCTCACCGTAGGCGTCGCCGCATTCGTCGCAGACGGCCTTTTCGGTGCAGGTGGCAGTTCCGCCGGTGTGGGCGGTCTTGCGGCTGAGCTCATACCACTTTTCGTTTATCTCAAAGCCTGCCGAATTCAGCTCGTCTCTGAGATCCTCCAGCGTCTTTCCGCAGCGCTGGCAGCCGAGCCAATGATATGTATCGTCGCTGCAATGGTCAATATCCTTGATCTTTATCATTCCGATGATATGATCGAGGTCAAACGTGCCATCGCGGATCATCTGGACGATCTGCGGCGTGCTCAGGCCGATGGTCTTGGCAAGCAGCTTCAGATTATCCTGGCTTATGCTTCCGACCAGATCGGTGCCGGGGTGCAGATCGTGGCCGGTGCATTTATCGACGAGGTCATCCTTTGTGATGAGTATGCTTGCGCGCTCATCCTTGTACATATTGCCGCACTTTTTGCAGCGATAGTAATCTATCGTGCCGTCCTCGGTGCAGGTCTTGGGCGTACCCTTGACAAGCTCGATATCCTTGCAGCCGCCTGCGCACTGGGCGGAATAATAGCTGCCTTTTTCAATAAACGCGCCGCAGTCCTTGCAGTATTTATCGCCGGTGTAGCCCTGAGTTGTTTCGGTTGCCTTTACTTCATTTCTGAGCTCGAAATTCACATGGGTGTTGGGGTCAAGCTCGCCGTAGCTTGCGCCGCACTTAGCGCACTTGGCCTGAGCCTTGCAGCTGGCCGTACCGCCGCTGTGGGAGCTTGTGCCCGTGGTCGTACCGCAAACTCTGCACTTCTGATAGTGCACGCCTGCGACCTCGTCGGCCACCCAGTAATAATCATGGTCATTTTTCGGCGTGGAGACCTTGGCCGATGTCGTTTTGACCGTTCCGGCAGCGTCGGAATAGTAATTACCGCAGCCGGAACAACGCCAATACTCTATGTTGCCCTTCTCGGTGCAGGTCGCTGCCTTTGAGGGGACGTGCTTGAGGTCGGTGTGATTGGTTTTGTCTTTCGTCAGGCCGTTATCGAGCTTTGCTTTGGTGGTCTGATTAGTGCAAGCCGCATCGGTGAAATACGAGCCGCAATCCTCGCAATACCAGTACTCAATATGCGGATCGCAGGTGTTGTTCGTGTTGAGATAATGCTCGACGTTTTTGTCGTGCTTACACGCCGTGGGATCGGGGTCTACCGTGCCGCCGGTGACTGTGAGGGTCACGGTGTTGCTGACGGCGTAGGAAAGGCCTTTGCCTCCAAGAATGCTCAGAGAACCACAATATGCAACGCATTTAAGCTGCATACCATTGTCGTCGGCACTCACAGCGCTGATCGTATAAGTTGCTCCCTTCCCTTTCACGACCTTAAGGAGCTTTGCAATATCTATATTGTTGTCACTGCTGCCTATGTCGGAAGCGTCAACCCAGATATATTTTATCTCCTTTGTAAGTGCAGAGCTTGCTTCCGCACTTGCCGTAAATGTTGCAGTCTCTCCAATAGCGACGGTAACATCTTCCGGCTGCTCGGTAAACGTGATCGTAACCTTGTCCGTGCTGTCTCCGCCGCCGATAATATCTCCAAAGTCCACCGCAAACGCACTCATAGGCACGAGCGAAACGAGCATCAGAGCTACCATCAGCAAACTGATAATGCGTTTTTTCATTATGTTCCTCCTAAGTTTTGATTTCTCCACCGTGCCGCTTTCGCGGCTGTATACACAGTAATTATACTATTTTGTCAGTTTAATGGCAAGTAATTCATTTCCGTTATTTTAAACAGTAATGTACGGCCGATTTGGTATAGTTTGACCTCTGCATAAGCTCCGCGTCCCCGTCATATATATTGACTATGTGAGTTTGGGGAGTGGTGCATGTGTACACTAATATTGAAGAGCGCGCCTGCGATCTTGCCGAGTACATCATCGAAAACAAGGCAACGGTGAGAGCCGCCGCAAAGCAGTTTAACATCTCAAAAAGCACCGTACACAAGGATCTCACCGAGAGGCTGAAAACGGTTAGCCCGGCACTGTATCATCAGGTGCGCGAGCTGCTTGATATCAATAAGGCCGAGCGGCATATCCGCGGCGGCATGGCCACACGCAGAAAATATAAGGGCGCAGATGCGTAGAAATTGCAGGCAGGCATAAAATGCAACTGACATTTTATTGCTAAGCTCGCCGCGCATTTATATTCAGTTTTAAACAATCCTCGAAGAGGCTGCTGTCTCAATCGGGGATTGTTCTTTTTTCTCCTCCGATTGACTTATTTGCCGGCAGGAAATATAATGTTAATTAAACAACAAAAAGGAGAAGACACTATGAACATTCTATCGCTGCTCAACAGTGCACCGATGTACGCCATATGCGGCGGCATTATCGCATTCGTAGCCGTTGTGTGCGCCGTGTTTATGGTTCGCGCCTACCGCGCCGGACTTGCCATGGGCATCGACCGCGTTAAACTCAAGCGTGCGATCACCTCGAGCGCAACATTTTCGCTTCTGCCCAGCGTGGGCATTCTTCTGGGCGTTATCGCCCTGTCGGGCAGCCTCGGCACTCCATGGCCGTGGCTGAGGCTTTCGGTCATCGGCGCGCTGCACTATGAAACGCAGGTGGCTCAGGCCGCGGCCGAGCAGGTCGGCATGTCCTCCCTCTCCGCCGCGGAAATGACCCCCTCGGGCTTTGCTACGATCGCGCTGCTGATGAGCGTGTGCATCATGTGGGGTATGGTGCTTTCGATTTTCTTCAACAAACGCTATCTCGGCAAGCTCGGCGGCGGCAGAAAAGGCTCGGGCGGCACAGGCTTTGGCGACACCGCAATGACCGCGATGTTTATCGGTCTTGTGTCGGCATACATCGGCAGCTACATAGGCGGCTTTGTCTCCGGCGGCGGTCTGTTTTCGTTCTCGGGCAGCTTTATGCCGCTGATAGTGGTGGTCGTATCCGGCCTTGTGATGGCAGGATTTATATACCTTGCCGAGAAAAAGAAGCTTGCCTGGGTCGAAAGCTTCTCGATCGCCGGAAGCATGCTTATCGGCATGGCCGCGGCGGTCGTGGTCAAGCTATTTATGTAAGGAGGCGCGCAATGAACAACAATTACTTTGAAAGCTATAATAAGCGCACGCACGTTATCGGCCGCATAAGCTCGGCAATAGTGCTCGTCATGCTTGTAGGTGCTCCGTTTCTCATCGGCAAGGTGCTCGGTGCGATGCCCGATATCGGCGCTGCCGGAAAGGCGTTTTTGTCCGTCGGCCTTGTGTGGACGGTCAGCAGCGTTGTCGAGTTTCTTGTTTACACCCCGATGCTCGGCGCAGGCGGCGGCTATCTTGCCTTCATAACGGGCAACCTTATCAACATGAAGATACCCTGCGCTGTGAACGCGCGCGACATCGTCGGCGCAAAGACCGGCACGCCCGAAAACGAGATCGTGTCCACCCTGTCTATCGCCACCTCGTCGCTGGTTACGATAATCGTGCTGGCGCTCGGCGTTGCGCTGCTCGTTCCGCTTCAGCCGGTGCTGCAAAGCCCGACCCTTCAGCCGGCGTTTGAAAACGTCGTGCCTGCGCTGTTCGGAGCAATGGCATATAAATATTTCCGCGGCAACATGAAGATCGCCGCGGCGCCGCTTATCGTTATGAGCATTCTGTTTATCCTCGTGCCCTCGCTCACGGGCTCGACAAGTTTCATGATAATCCCTGCCGGTGCGCTCGCCATCGGCATAGCATATAAATTTTACAGGAAAGCCGGTGCTTGATAATGAAAAAATCACTGTTTTTGATCCCGGCCGCGGCGGCGCTTTCGCTGCCTGCCGCAGCAGTTGTGCGCACGGTTTTGACGCCGAACAAGTGCTCGGACTACGCAGCGCCCGAAGCCGGCGACTACGCCCTTGAGCTTGCGCGCAAGCTGTCGGAGATGGTGCGGTACGAGACGGTATCGCACGCGAACGTTGCCGAGGTTGAGAAATTTCTCGGCTTCCACAAGGTTCTCGAAAGGCTGTTTCCGCTTGTGCATGAAAAGCTTGAAAAAACCGTCATTGACGGCAATCTGCTGTTCAAATGGAAGGGCACGGGCGACGGCATGCCGATACTGCTCATGAGCCATCAGGACGTAGTCCCTGCCGAGGGAAAATGGGAGCACGAGCCGTTTTCCGGCGATATCGCCGACGGCAAGGTCTGGGGGCGCGGAACTTCCGACACCAAGGCCTCGGTCATGGCGTTTTTCCAGGCGGTAGAGGAGCTGCTGAGTGAGGGCTATACGCCCAAGTGCGACGTATACCTTGCCTCGTCCTGCACGGAGGAGTGGGCCGGCGACGGCGCACCGAAGATCGTGAAAGAGCTTCAGCGCCGCGGCGTTGAGCTGTTCCTCGTCTGCGACGAGGGCGGCGGCATAATCTCCGAGCCGATC
>ENA-ORSC01000306-ORSC01000306.1-human-gut-metagenome-genome-assembly--contig:-NODE-306-length-40137-cov-16.954967_pt1 | contig 40137 bp, 33 predicted proteins | sample MGYA00242178_ERZ509140 | MGnify/ENA primary metagenome ERZ509140 (study PRJEB26280, sample SAMEA2338681) | human gut metagenome | biome: human gut; feature: human-associated habitat; material: faeces... | reverse complement strand
TTGTATGAAGTTCTGAAGGTACAGAAAGAAAAGACCGATGAGGTCTTTTTTTTGTATTATAACATGAGACAGAGGGACACTTCTTGTGACAAAAGAAGCGTCCCCGAGGGAGAGGTATGGAACAGCAGCATCAGATACATACAATTTCACCAGTGTATAATGAACATTCTCGTATTTTGATATTGGGGAGCTTTCCTTCAGTCAAATCGAGAGAGGCAGGATTCTTTTATGGACATCCGCAGAATCGTTTTTGGAAAGTGCTTGCAAATGTATTTCAGGCAGAGGTACCTGGTACGATAGAGGAGAAGAAAGCATTTTTATTGGAACATAGAATTGCTGTGTGGGATGTGATCGGACAATGTGAGATTACAGGTTCTTCCGATAGCTCAATTCGGAATGTCGTTCCGAATCCGATTTCAAAAATCTTAGAAACCACAAAGATAGAACAGATCTTTGTGAACGGGAAAAAGGCAGAGCAGTTATATCAGCGATATATTTATCCGCAGACAAAAAGAAATGCCATCTGTCTGCCTTCTACCAGTCCGGCAAATGCAAGCTGGAACCTCGAGAAGCTGACAGAGGCATGGAAGATTGTTTTAGGTTGAGGTAAAGGTTTTGATCATAATTTTAATCAATAGGAATGCCGCGTCAGAGATGGAATCACTTGTCTCGCGTGGCAATTTCTTTTTTGTCTGAATGATTGTACGGATATCTTTTAATTTCAATGTAAGAAAATCGTCGACGGTCTCAATACCGGCTGCGTCCAAAATCTGAAAAACAGCTTCTACGATTTCTTTGCGCTTTTCTCTTGGGATTAACGCAATCCATTCCAGGATTGCCTGATTTGCAAGCAGGCTTTGATTGGCAGGTGTAACAGCGTGTACAAAATGATTTCCAAGCACTTCCCATGACATGGCGTCATGCTGTTTTAATCCCTTATTTTCACTCTTAATAACAACATAATCTTCCTGATGTTCAAATAACCGTCCAACCACAGAGGATTCTGGGACAATCGTTGTAATAAGGGGCAATAGATTCTGGTATGCTGCACTTGCCACAACGTCTTTCGAAAATCCTGGTCCATCGTTGTTGTAGATAGCGATAATCTGATCACGCAGAGATTTTTCGCAATACATTCCAGCATAGATAGCGAAGTTTCCACCTTTGGAATGTCCTCCCAGACGAAGCGGAGTGTCCAGATTCCCAAGGGCATTTAAATAAGCCAGTGATTTTTCCTGTCCCGGTGTCTGCTTTAGATAAAGCATATTAAAATCCTCATGCCAGCCGACAAGCGTTGCATCTGTTCCTGAAAATGCAATATAGGTGCTGTTGTCTGGTAATTTGATCGTGATAGCAGAAAATTGTGACTGCTCCTGTTCATTGATATCATTTACATAGCGGGATAATTGTACATTTTTAAAACGTACACTTTTCGCCATTTCTTTAAATACCAGAATCGCGTTTTTGGTCATGGAGACATGATCGAGTAATTCCTGTTCGTTATTCTGCTTGAAAAACAGTTTGGCTGCGTCGAGCAGAGAGATCGTCGGTTCTTCGTCCCCGGGAACAATATTATTCAGTTCTACATAGACTAACTGCGACAGAATCAGGTTGTCAATTTCATTAAAGGAATCCTGTGCAAAAGTCAGGTCTCCACGCCATTTCATATAATCAATGATATTACTCATGAAATACCCCCTTTAATGGTTTCTTTCATAAAATAAATTAGAGATATTGTACCATATATGGACGGAAATTATAGAGATAAATAAAAATTTAATAGAAAATTCATTAATTTCTTGCGTGGGAGTTTTTTTGTACACATAAAAGGGTAAGATGAGTACAACAAAGCGGGATCGATGAGATTTGACTGAAAGAAAGGACGCGTATGAAAATGAGACAATATGTAAACAGTAATAAAATTATAGAGGGTATCTATGTGTGTAGTGCGGTGATTGGCGGAATAATCGTTACGTCCATGCCGTTATTGGGAGCGATGCTGTTAATTATTGCATTTTTAGCCGGATGTCTTATAAAGCGGGAAAACATGGAGAATAAACATGTGGGTGCGCCTGTGGTAAATAAGGTGACTACCTGTAAGATACATGTAAAGACCGCAGCATAGGATACTAGGATGCGATTAGACAGATTTTAAATTCGGGCAGAATTAAGGACAGAAGGTTGGAATAGCAATTGATTTTTGGTATGAAATTAGCTATGATAACAGTAGGACTGTTCCATAGGGACAATAAAATATATGCACTCAAGGAGAGGATGGAATTATGGAAAATTATGTAATTAGCTGTTGTTCAACAGCCGATCTTTCGAAAGAGCATTTTGATGCGATAGATGTAAAATATATATGTTTTCACTTTGAACTGGATGGAAAGCAGTACGAGGATAATCTGGGGGTCAGCATTCCGTTTGACGAGTTTTATTCCCGTATGGCAAATGGCGCAGATACAAAGACTTCTCAGGTAAATGCAGAGGAGTTCGAAGAATATTTCCGGTCATTCTTAGAGCAGGGACTGGATATCCTGCATGTGAGTCTGTCATCTGGAATCAGTGGTGTTATCAATTCGGCAAATATCGCGAAGGAGACGCTACAGGAGGAGTTCCCGGATCGTAAGATCTATGTTGTTGATTCCCTGGCGGCATCTTCGGGATACGGTTTGTTGATGGATAAATTGTCGGAGCTTCGGGCACAGGGGAAGACGATTGATGAGGTTCGCGATTTTGTAGAGGAACATAAGCTGAATCTGAATCATTGGTTTTTCACTTCTGATCTGACATTCTTCATTAAGGGCGGCAGAGTAACAAAGACGGCTGGATTTATTGGTTCGGTGTTGAATATCTGCCCACTTTTGAATGTGGACTATGAGGGAAAACTGATTCCACGGTATAAGATCCGTACAAAGAAAAAGGTAATTCAGGCAATCGTAGACCGGATGGAGGAATGTGCCGAGGATGGATTGGATTATTCCGGCAAATGTTATATTTCCCAGTCTGCCTGCTATGACGATGCACGGGCAGTTGCGGATCTGATCGAAGCGAAGTTCCCGAAGTTAAATGGAAAGGTAGAGATCAATCACATTGGTACAACAATCGGCAGTCATACAGGACCGGGTACGGTAGCGTTATTTTTCTGGGGCAAGAAGCGTGAGGACTGATGCAACTGTCGGTGGCGCATATGGGAAATGAGGAAACGTGATATGTATAAGATAGAGAGCCATATGCCAGGGAGATTATATGGAAGAACAGATATACAAGATAATTCGAATTGATGAGGAAGATTTTGGCTGCGAGGGTAGACCGGAAGGACAGGAACCGATGGTGCGTGTCGTATTGGAGGCAGATACCGGAGAGACAATGATCGTGATGATGGAAGATGCCTTGATGTACACACGTAAGCTGGATGTCGGTGGACTGGCAATCGTAGGTGCAGATGGTTTGCTGTATGCACCGGGGACGGTTATGTCGATGGAAGAAGTGCTTGAAGTGTCGGTTGATTTTGAAAAGCAGGCGGCATGGATGGAGAATTACTGGGATGCGGTGGATGAATTAGAGGATATGGAGTAGTGCAAGCGATGGCAAAATCGGAAAATCAAAAATTAAAATTGTTATACATTCGGAAATTTCTGTTAGAACAGACAGATAAAGACCATCGCGTGACTACAGCACAGATTATTGATGAATTGACGAAACACGAGATCAAGGCAGAACGGAAGAGTATTTACGATGATATTGAATGTCTCCGATCGTTTGGAATGGATATCAAACGGGTGCAGAAGGATCGTACATACAGTTATTATGTTGCCAACCGTCCGTTTGAACTGCCGGAATTAAAGCTTCTAGTGGATTCTGTGCAGTCCGCGAAATTCATTACAAAGAAAAAGACGAATGAACTGATAAAAAAGATTGAAAAGCTTGCGGGAAAGTTCGAGGCATCACAGCTGCAGCGACAGGTTTTTGTTGCAGGACGTGTAAAAACGATGAATGACAGTATCTATCGAAATGTAGATCATCTGCATGCTGCAATTTCAGAAAATTCACAGATCCAGTTCCATTATTTTCAGTGGAATGTGAAGAAGGAGGCGGAGCTTCGTAAGGGTGGTGCATTTTATAAGGTAAGCCCTTGGGCGCTTACTTGCAGTGATGGGAACTATTATCTGGTTGCGTATGACGAGCAGGAGGAGAAAATCAAGCATTTCCGGGTGGATAAGATGCTGGATATTCAGATGACAGAAGAAAAGCGACTTGGCAGGGAAGTCTTTAATGAGTTTGACACGGCTGTCTATGATAAGAAGATGTTTGGCATGTTTGGGGGAACGGAAGAGCGTGTCAAGCTGCTATGTGATAATGAATTGGCAAACGTGATTCTGGACCGGTTTGGCAGGGATGTAAATTTGATTCCGAAGGGCGAAAAGCAGTTCACAGTAAATGTGGATGTTGCAGTCAGTCGGCAGTTTGTATTCTGGGTAATGGGACTTGGCGATGGAGCGAAAATTGTAGCCCCGGAGTCAGTTGTTTCGCTTGTGCAGGCAGAAATTGAGCGGCTGCAATTACAATATAAGAAAGAATGAACCAGGGATTTGGACGAAGAAAGACAGGAGCACATCGTAAATGGGGTGCTCTTTCTGTTTACTGTGAAAAACTGACAAATTTATGATCTGTATATTGTAAATTTGACGAAAATGTGGTTTTATAGGATGTAGGGGAACTAGAGACTATTATAAATAAGAAGGGAAATTTTATTATGCCAGTTTTTGATTTTTCAAGCTCGTCAAGCTCATCGAAGGAGCAGGCGAAGCCTGTCTGTACATATACATCATTTCTTTCCGATGCAAAAGAGAAAACACCGGAAGAACCAATCTTAGTGTTAGATAATACGAAACGGCAGTGGTCACATCATGCGTCCGGTATGTTTGCAAATCAGAGTAAGCGGACGGCGTTTGAGTTTAACGATACGGATGGAACATGGTCGGCAGATATTCTGCGCGTGGATGCGCGGTTTATCAGTCTGATCAAATGGCTCGGCGATAACCGGATTCCAATCCGTCTGTCTGGACAGAACATGGAGGATGGCTATGCCGTCTATAAGATCCGGGAGACTGCATATGGCGGTGCGACAAAGTTGTCCGCAGAGGATGGTTTCCTGCAGTTCATGATCGAGCGCCTGCTTGCAAGTAGTGCGGCAGAGGAAGTCGAGGAGGACGAGGACGCGGACGAAGTCGGCGATGAGATGAAGCTCACAAGTCTGCAGAGCATTTCTGATTTCATGATGTGTGCAGGTAAGACGATGCCGGACAATATCCGTCTGTGGGCACGGCGGAATCTTGCAGTTGCTCGTTCGAGTGAGGTGTCACAGGAGGAACGCAGACATGCACAGCGTGCTCTTTCTATTATGCTGAACGTGCAGTGGAAGAGCAATTATTTCGAGGCGATAGATCCGGTGTGGGCAAGGAAAATCTTAGATGAAGAGCTGTACGGATTAGAGCGTGTAAAACAGAGAATCATGGAGACGATCATCCAGATCAACCGGACACATACATTACCGGCGTATGGACTTCTTCTGGTAGGACCGGCAGGAACCGGAAAATCTCAGATTGCATATGCGGTAGCAAGGATTCTGAAACTGCCTTGGACAACTCTCGATATGAGTTCCATTAAGGATCCGGAGCAGCTTACGGGAAGTTCGCGAATCTATGCAAATGCGAAACCTGGAATTATCATGGAAGCGTTCTCGAATGCAGGCGAATCGAATCTGGTATTTATCATCAACGAGCTGGATAAGGCGGCATCCGGCAAGGGAAACGGAAATCCGGCGGATGTGCTGCTGACACTTCTGGATAACCTTGGATTTACAGATAATTATATGGAATGTATGGTGCCAACGACAGGAGTTTACCCGATTGCAACGGCAAACAACAAGGAAGATATCAGTGCACCGATCATGTCGAGATTCGCGTTGATTGATATTCCGGATTATACATTTGAAGAAAAGAAGATTATATTCACGAAGTTCGCAATGCCGAAGGTACTGAAGCGCATCGGGCTTCGGGAAGAGGAGTGTGTTGTGACAGATGCGGGCTTAGATGCGGTGATCCATCAGTTTGAGAATACGACGGGAATTCGTGATATCGAGCAGGCGGCGGAACATCTGGCAGCAAATGCCTTGTATCAGATCGAGGTAGAGCATGCAGGACATGTGGTATTTGATGCTGCACAGGTAGAGACGTTGTTTGCATAATGGGATAGAGGAAAACAGGGAGTTTAATAAAAAATGTGTGAAAAGTTGGAGTTCAATGAGAAGTACAAAGCATTTACAGAAGTCTTGCACCGGGAGGTTCAGACCTTCGAACAGTGTGAGGAAGATGTGGTGCAGGCACTTGCGATTGTTGCAGACGATCTGAAGCTTGGCAAAGTGAAATATGAGCTGGATGCTCCGGTATCTAAGATCCGTCCGCACGGGGAGCATCGGGTTGGAAAATTATTTGATAATCAGAAGGGGGCATATGGAAAAGCAAAGCATCAGGTATTTGTACTGCCGGATGGCGGAACAATGACGTTTTCCGTTTATCCGTGTGAGGATGTGGACTACTCAAAGGAAGAACAGGATACGCAGCAGATTTTGCTGAAGGAGATATATATTCAGTTTAGCCGTGTTATGATGCAGGGATTACTGCGCGGCGTATTGCTGACGGATATGGCAACCGGTGTTGCGAATCCGGAGGCGTTTATGCAGTTTATTGGCAAACAGTTAGCGACCGGACAGATTCATACATACACGGTATTTTTCTTCAATGTGCATAATTTCAAATATGTGAATAAGATTTTCCCTTATGAAGAGGGGGACGTTATATTACGCAATTACGCCGGAATGGTAGATAAGATGTTGCTGGATGATGAGATTGTCGCGCGTCTGGGTGGCGATAATTTTGTCGCGTTGGTGAAGAATGAACGGAGTGAAATTATTTTATCGAAGCTCCAGAATCTCCGGCTGTATCATCGAACCGAAATCAAGGAAAAAGAGTTTGTATTCGGGGCGACGATCGGTGTCGGTAAGCTGGATGATATCCGGGCACCGCGAGATGTTATGGCACGCGCAAGTATTGCATATCAGGCTGCCAGACAGAAGGGCAGCGGAACGGTTGCATTTTATTCGACAGAGATCCAGAATAAAATAATGGAGGCACAGGGAATCATTGCAAGCTTTCTTCCTGCGCTCGAGGCACATGAATTTGTGGTCTATTATCAGCCGAAGGTCGATGCCAATACGAACAAAATCTGTGGTGCAGAGGCGTTGGTACGTTGGATGCATGAGGGCAGACTGATTCCACCGATGCAATTTATTCCACAGCTTGAACGGGAAGGAAGCGTGTGCAGGCTTGATTATTATGTATTGGAAGAAACATGTCGGTTTATCCGCAAGCGGCTGGATGAAGGAAAGACGGTTCCGTGTATCTCTGTGAATTTCTCCAGAAGACATCTGGAGGAAGATTATCTGGTGAAAAAGATTGTCAATGTGATTGACAAGTACGGTATCGATCATGGTTATATCGAGATTGAGCTGACAGAGAGTGAGGATTTTCAGAACTATGAGATTATGTCGGAGATTGTCGATGGACTTCGCAGCGAAGGTATCGCAACTTCGATTGATGATTTTGGAACCGGTTATTCATCCTTGAACATGATCAAGAAGGTAGATCTGAATGTGATTAAGATTGATAAGTCATTTATTCCAATGGAGACAGAATATCCGGGCAAGGAGACGGACATGGTAATGTTTGTCAGTATCGTTGATCTGGTGCGCAAGCTCGGGAAGAAGACGATTGCAGAAGGGGTAGAGACGAAGGAACAGTTACGGTATTTAAGACAGGTTGGCTGTGATATTGTGCAAGGATATGTATTTGATAAGCCGATGCCGGAAAGCGAATTTGAAGTACGGCTGGAACAGGGATATAAGGATGAGGAGTAACGATGGGTAGTGAAGAAAAACGATATGCATTATTGATTGATTCGGATAATGTATCTGCCAAATATATAGATACAATTTTTGATGAATTGGCGGACCGTGGTATGGTAACGGTGCGAAGAATCTATGGGGACTGGGCGCGAAGTGTCAATGGATGGAATCGAGCAACTTTGCTTCGAAATTCCATCGTTCCGATCCAGCAGTTCGCCTATACCCAGGGTAAGAATGCGACGGATTCGGCGATGATTATTGATGCGATGGATCTGCTCTATACTGGAAATCTGGATGGATTCTGCCTGGTGTCGAGTGACAGTGATTTTACCCGGCTGGCAGAGCGTCTGCGAGAGGCTGGTAAGGAAGTAGTCGGCATGGGTGAGAACAAGACGCCGGAAGCATTTGTCAAGGCGTGTACGAGCTTCAAAATGCTGGATGCGCTCATTCGCGAAGATATCTCACAGGTCACGGATGAGAAAAATGTTGCGAAAGTATCAACCGAGAAAAATGAAAACAGCTCGAATATTACAAGCATTAAGTCTATTCAGAAGGTAATCTATGATATCATTGATGGCAATGCTGATAATAATAAACTGACGCATGTCGGCGAGATTGGAAGCAAATTACAGGCACGTTTCTCTGATTTCGATGTGCGGAATTATGGGTACTCGAAGCTTACAACATTTATAAATGAGGCATTTGGTAATTTCGAGGTCATTTCCCAGAATCGTCAGAATTATGTGAAGATTATCGATGATGTTGTACCGAAGAGGGAAATTGAGGAGCAGATTATTCAGATTCTGAAGAAGAATCCACAGAAGAACAGCAATATGGGACTCTTAAACAGTACGTTAAAAAATGAGAACCGGAATTTCAGTATCAAGAAATATGGATACAGCAAATTTTCCAGCTTCCTGAAGAGCTTTGGCTGTTTTAAGATTGATGGAGATAAGGTGTCGCTACAGTAGGCGGGTATATATGCTATATATGAGAGCAGAAGTGAACGATACGGATGAAAGCGAAAAATAAGCATAAGGAGACGACATATGGGCAAATCCGGAATGAACGAAATCGAAGAAGATACAGCAAAAGAGACTGGGATGCAAGAACAGGGCAGGAAGAACAAACACAAAAGGAATAAAGATAAAGGACAGAAGCTTTCTGCCCGCGATGTAACAAAGCTTCTGAAGTGGGTGATCATCTTAGCGGTCGTAGTTATTCTGGTTGTGGTTGGCTATAAGCTTGCAAAGCAGCTTGGATGGTTCGGGTTGAAACCGAAGGTAGAGACGACGATCCTTACAAGCAGCCAGCTAGAACAGGTGTTGCAGATAGATGATTTATCAGTCTGTGAGATTACCTACAACGGTGTGGCAGAGGTGCCGCAGAAGAATCATCCGACGAAGGTTGTCTACTATGTCTCTTATGAGGCCGAAGTGAAGGCAAGTATCAACATGGCAGATATTGATGTTCAGATCGATGACAATGTCGGAGAAGGGCAGGCGAAGAAAATCATTGTGACGCTGCCGCAGTTGCAGGTCAAGCAGATTGATGTCGATATGGCTTCGCTTGACTATATGTTTGTCAAGAAGAGTGCGAACACGGCAGATGTATCCGAGGAAGCGTATGCGGCATGTATCGCAGATGCAGGTTCTGAATGCCGGGGAAATGAAGTGTTCTTACAGATGGCGAAAGAAAATTGTGAGAATACAGTCAAGGCACTGCTCATGCCGATCATAGAGAATCAGGATGAGTCGTATGAACTGGTGATTCAGTAGGGGACGAAGGAGGAGAAACAAATGAAGAAATTAAAAAAATTCGTAGTCCTTTGTCTTGCAGTTATTATGCTGTTCACTGCATGTGGAAAAAAAGGTGAAGAAGTAACGAAAGAATTGAGCATTACGCAGATGCAGACAATCTGTGAGCTGGCAACACTCAAATGTTATTATCATAATGTGGCAAAGCTGACGAAGGAAAAGGAAGTTCTGTGGTGGGATACATCGGCAGAGCTTTGGATCGAGTATTCCGGCATCGTAAAGCTCGGTGTGGACATTGCGAATCTGGATATGCAGGTAGATGGCGATCAGGTAACGATCACGATGCCAAAGGCGGAGGTGCTTAGCTGTCAGGTGGATCAGACGTCGTTAAATGAAGACTCCTATTACACAACCCGTGAAGGACTTGGCGCAGAGAAGATCAATGCGGACGATCAGACGGAAGCAATCAAGACTGCACAGGAAAATATGCTGGAGAATGTCCAGTCGGATGAATCCCTGTTGCAGCAGGCGCAGCAGCGGGCACAGGAGCTGTTAGAGCAGTATGTGAAGAACGTCGGTGATGCGATGGGCAAAACGTATGAAGTGAGTTTTGTGATTGCGGACGAAGCCGGAACTAATACAGTAAGTACAGATGAAAGTGATAATTGATAGGAATGAAAAAGAGCCGTTGCGATTGCAACGGCTCAAGTTCTTTGAGGGGAGGGAGTTTCGATTTATGTTAATCCTCGTCCTCGACCTCTCTACGCAGATAAATTAGTTTTCGGAATGCTGGTACGATCTGTGCAGCAACGACTGCTTTCACAAGATCAAGTGCAATAAAAGGAAGAAAACCGGCTACAAAAGCAGCCTTGATACTGCAACCTGATGCGATCATAATCCAGAGAGAACCGACTGCATCAACGAGAACAGCGGATAACATAGCGACAATAGTATAACGGATACGATTGTACTTCTTTCCGCGAAAGATCGGAATCAAAATGGCGATGAAGATAAAGGCGAAGGAAAAACCGCCATATGTGCCAAATAAATATCCCGGACCTGCCTGTCCACCAACGAATACCGGAACACCGACCAGTCCGAGTAACATCCAGATCAGTCCGATGAAGAAGGATTCTGCAAGTGGAAATACAAGTGCAATCAGGGTGATTACAAAATTCAAAAGAGTGATGTGTGTTCCGTTTGGCAGCGGGATGCTGATATAAGCGGATACACACAGGATGGCTGCGAAAAGTGCCATCATGACAATTGAGTAGGTTGAAAATTTGCTTTTTGTTTTTGTGTCCATTTCTTTTTCTCCATAGTTTCTGTTATAATAGCCATGCTATTGTTGAATTCATAGCAGGTACATGATGTAGAATAGCAGATGAAAATAAGAATGTCAACCTAAAATGGATAGAAAAGTTGACATTGTAAACTTTGGGAAATATAATAGGAAACATTGAGTGAGAAAATGAAGAACAAATTTGAAAAAATATTTGAACAACTGGCTGATTTTCATATGCTTGATGGATACGATGGCTGGATGATCGGGGCGTGTGTGTATGCGCAGCGGGAAGCGGCAGGAGAACGCGTATCAGGCACAGAATTTGGCTGTGGGAATGATCTGACAGTAGTTCAAAATCAGAAAATCAAAATTCAAAATTCCTGCAAGTCCGAGATTGTGAAGGAAACTGCAAGCTTTGCGGTTATGCGAAATCAGATGGAAGAGGATGGAATCGTGTATCAACTGGAGTTGCATGTAGTGAAACCGGAGGTGCAGGGGGCAGTTACTAGCAAACAAGCAGGTATGGAAAAAAATATGGCCATGAATGTCGAGAAATCAAAGCTGGAAGAACAGCGGATGAATCTACACCATTCGGTCGGAACGGAAGAAAACGCGGACACAGGCGGGGAAAAAACGTTTTCATTTACGCATTCCGATATCCTTCGATTTGTGGATGCCGTAGGCGATACGAATTCGATTCACCGGACGGCGCATGCGGTTGTGCCGGGGCTTTTGATGGTGGAGAGGATGCTTGATATGTGGATGAAAAAACAGCCGGAAACGGAAACTGATGTAGAGTTGCAGGCGGGAATGAAGAACGAGATGCAGGCAGGCGCGCAGGCGGGAATGAAGAACGAGATGCAGGCAGGTGTGCAGGTGGAAACGCAAAATGAGATGCAGGCGGGAATGCCGGATAGCAAAACGTTTATTTGCAGATTCCGTTTTGAAAAACCGGTATATGTAGATGAGAAGCTGCAGATCCAGGCAAGAACCGAACACGGAAAGCAGATCTATGAATGTAAACGAGAGGATAGGGAAATCGTATGGAACATGCGTATATTATAGACGGACGCCGCAGCTATATCGGTGTCGAAAATGGAATGTATAAACATCTGCCAGCCGAGGTGCTTGCGGCGGAGGTACTCTGTGCGCTTGTACCGGAAGATGTACGTCAGACTGTCGATGAGGTGATCGTCGGAAATGGAGTTGGAGCCAGTGGAAATATTGGCAGACTGGCAACGCTTACGGCACATTTCCCACAGGCGGTTCCCGCGTACACAGTGGATATGCAGTGTGGATCGGGATTGGAAGCACTGACGATTGCCGCGGCGAAGATCCGAAGTGGACAGGCAGATCTGATTGTGGCAGGTGGCGTGGATAGTTCGTCAACGGCACCGCGACGTGCGTATAACCGGAATCATCCGGACTATGAACGCTATGGAGGCGAGGAATCCTTTTATTCCGTCGCAAAATTTGCACCGGGCGAGCATGATCCGTATGCGATGATCCGCGGCGCAGAGCGTGTGGCACTGGATGTGCAGATGACCAGACAGGAATTAAATAAATGGGTATTACGTTCACATTCTCTCGCAAAACAGGCAAGAGAAGCTGGCGTGCTAGAACCATATCTGGTCGGCGTGCAGGGGGCAACTGCAGACGCGGGTATCAGGGATCGCATAAGTGAACGATTCTTAGATAAGCTACCACCGCTTTTGCCGGACGGAGCGATACTAACAGCCGGAAATACATGCTTGATGCATGATGGTGCGGCATTTTTGATGGTGGCATCGGAGCGGTATGTAAAGGAGCATAATCTGACACCGCTTGCGGAAATCGTTGATTCCGTAACGGTTGGCGGGAACCCGGACAAAAGCCCGGAGACAGCAATACTTGCCATTCAGAAATTACTTGCCAAGACGAAACATACGGCGGAAGATATCGCGGTATTTGAATGTAATGAGGCATTTGCAGTAATTGATGAGCTTTTTGCGCGTGCCTATCCGGAAGCAGTTGACCATTACAACCGGTATGGTGGGGCGCTCGCATATGGACATCCATATGGCGCCTCAGGAGGCATCATTACGATACATGCATGCCGGGCGCTGCAGGAGACACCGGGCTATGCAGTATGCAGCATTGCGGCAGCCGGCGGCATCGGACATGCGCTGTTGCTGCGGGCGGGAGGAATGTAACATGCAGTATATTGATTATCTGACAAAACAACCATCGGACAAAGACGCAATCATCATCAATGGTGATCGCTATACATACGGAAAGCTCTATGTGCTTGTGCAGGATGCACGCGCGCGCCTTCCGCAGGTTGCAGAAAAACATCTGTATCCGATTCGGGAGACCGGAATCCTGAAACAGTTGGTTTTATTTCTGGCGTGTGCGGGAACAAATCAGGTACCAGTTATCGTGCCGGCGGACAGCAAACTTGAAGTAACAGATCCGCTGTTTGATACGCCCGTGCCGGAGCGCGCGGTAATGGCAGTGATGACATCCGGAACAACCGGGATTCCGAAGATTTTATTCCGAAGCTTTGAAAGTTGGGCGGATTTCTTCGCGATACAGAATGCGGTGTTTGGCGTGGATGCGGACAGCCGGCTGTTCGTACAGGGAAGCCTTGCATTTACCGGGAATCTGAATCTCTATATGGGACAGCTTGCGGCAGGCGGCACGCTGATTGCGGAGGATGTATTCCTGCCGGGCAAATGGGAGCAGGTGATGGCGCGCGAAAGGGCGAACGGTATTTACCTGATTCCGTCCAAGTTACTTATGCTGCCTCGCGTATTTAAGGGTGTAAATGCGAATATCCGCACGATCATTTCGGGCTCGCAGAGCCTTGGGCGAAAGGATGCGGAAGTGTTGAAGAAGATATTTCCGAATACGGAGATTACATTATATTACGGTGCGAGCGAGCTGAATTATATCACGTATGTGAAGTCCGCGGACATGACGGAAGAGCGGAACCTGATCGGCAAACCATTTCCGGGAGTGCGGGTGTTCATACAGGATGATGAAATGTACGTGGACAATGCATTTCACGTGGAGAATATTACCGTGCCGTATTCGCTGAAGGATAGCGGGCGGATGGATTTGCAGGGGAATTTCTATTTCCTTGGACGGACGGATGATATCGTTGGCGTGCGTGGACGCAAGGTGTCGATGATGAAGATTGAAAATGCGTTGGAGGAAGTCGCCGGTATCACAGAGGCGGCGGTCGTTCTGCTTCCGAAGGAAAAGGATGCGGACATGCCGGCGGAGATCGTGAGTGCATTTGTGACGGTGGAAGGCACGGACGTGCCAGAGAATCTGCGGCAGCAGTTGAAGGAAAAGTTGGCGGATTTTGAGATTCCGAAGCGTGTGATTGTTCTGGAGGCGTTCCCGAAGAACACAAGTGGGAAAGTGGATAAAGCGCGGTTAAAGAAGATGTGGATAGAGCAAGAGCCACAATAAATTTATTTCACAGTATGGAGGACCGGACGGTGATACGGGCAGAACAAGTAAGATTTCAATATAAAAAGCGCGACGTTGATGGAAACGTGATTGCGACGGAAGAAATCTTAAAGGGTGTAGATCTTACAATTAAAAAGGGCGAATTCATTGCGCTGCTTGGCAGAAATGGTTCCGGCAAGACGACGTTCTCGAAGCAGTTAAATGCAATCCTTCGACCGTCGGAAGGTACGGTGACGGTAGACGAGATGGGAACCAGGGATGCGGAGAAGCTGTACGAGATTCGCCAGCACGTCGGTATGGTGTTCCAGAATCCAGACAATCAGATGGTGGCAGCAAATGTGGAAGAAGAGGTTGCATTCGGCCCGGAGAATCTGGGTATGGAGTCAGATACCATCGTGGCACGTGTGAAGCAGGCACTCGAACAGGTGCGGATGTGGAAGCGGAGAAAGACGGCTCCGAATCATCTGTCGGGCGGACAGAAACAGCGGATTGCGATTGCAGGAATTCTTGCGATGCACCCGGATTATATTGTCTTAGATGAACCGACTGCGATGCTTGATCCGAAAGGACGGAAAGAAGTGATGGAAGCGTTACAGCGGTTGAATCAGGAACAGGAAATGACTGTGATTCTGATTACCCACGATATGGAAGAGGCGGCACTTGCGAGCCGGGTGATTCTGCTTGCGGACGGACAGATGCGATTTGATGGAAGGCCAGAGAAATTCTTCGGAGCGGATGCATTGCTTGCGGAGATGGGGATGGAGGCACCGCTTTCTTATCGTGTGAGGAAATTAATAGATAGTGATGTGTTCGAGAAAAAGATTGGAGATGCGAGAGTAGAGGAGGCTACGATTGACAAAAGGGAAAAAGTAGCAGAATATGATAAAACTGGAAGAGAATGGGAAGCAAGCTCTGAGCTGGTAGATAAGAAAAAAAACAAAAAGGCTGAAGCAGAGACAGATGAAAAAAATCAAGATCTCCTCTCCCTGCAACATGTTAGCTATATTTACAGCCCGGGAACAGCGTACGAGAAGGTTGCCTTAGACGACGTGAATCTGTCGCTTGGCAAGGGGGAGATTGTTGGACTTGCCGGACATACCGGTTCTGGTAAATCCACCATGATCCAGCTTTTGAACGGGCTTTTGAAACCGACTGGCGGAACGGTTACATTTGAGGGAAAGGATATTCATGCAAAGGGATATTCTGGGAATTATCTGCGCAGTAAGGTTGGCATGGTGTTCCAATATCCGGAGCATCAGATGATCTGCGATACCGTGTGGGAGGATGTCGCATTTGGACCAAGTAAGCAGGGCTTGACCGGGGAAGCATGCGAGACGCGTGTGGAGGAAGCACTTCGGTTTGTTGACCTGCCAGAGAAATATTATCAAGCATCGCCATTGCAGCTATCGGGCGGACAGAAGCGGCGTGTGGCGATTGCAGGTGTGCTTGCGATGCATCCGGAATATATCATATTGGACGAGCCGGCAGCGGGATTAGACGCAGCAGGAAAGCGCGAAATATTCGACCGGATCCGGCGGATGAGCCGGGAGCAGGGAATCGGAGTTTTACTTGTCTCGCATAGTATGGAGGACCTGGCGGAATACGCAGACCGGATTATTGTGTTGGACGATGGAAAGAAGATATTGGATGACCGACCGGCGCAGATATTTGCCAAGCGGGAGACGCTTGCAGACTGTGGACTGGATGTACCGGAAACTGTGAAACTGGCGGACAAATTGCGCGCAAACGGGTACCAAATTCCACAGAACGTGATTCGAGAGAAAGAGCTGCTCGATTATCTTGGTAATTGCACAAACAGTACAGCAGGAAGAAAAAGCGTTGATACTGAGAACAGATTGGATGAAAGGAAGCAGGGAGATAATTTATGATTCGAGATATTACAATTGGACAATATTATCCTTCGGATTCTCCGATTCATCATCTGGACCCGCGTGTCAAGTTATTCGCAACGCTTCTCTATATCATCGGGCTGTTTCTTAGCAAAAGTTTGATCGTATTTGCGGTGGCAGGCGTAGTATTGATTGCATGTATCGTGATATCGAAGGTGCCGTTTCGATATATGATCAAGGGGCTAAAGCCGGTGTGGATATTGCTGGTATTTATCTGTATCGTAAATGTGTTTTTCGGAAAAGGAGAAATGCTGTATTTCCAGTGGAAGTTTATTCACATCTACCGGGAAGGAATCATGCAGGCGGTTGTCCGTGTTGTGCGGTTGATGGAGCTGATTTTGGGGTCGTCACTTATGACATACACAACGACGCCGACCGAGCTGACGGACGGCCTGGAGAAAGCATTTCATCCGCTTACAAAGATTCATGTACCGGTGCATGAGATTGCACTCATGATGTCGATTACGCTCCGCTTCATTCCGATTCTGATCGAAGAGCTGGACCGGATCATGAAGGCACAGACGGCACGAGGCGTGGATTTCGAGGCAGGAAATGTGTTCCAGAAGTTGAAACGTACCGGACGGATTCTGATGCCACTTTTTGCATCTGCAGTTGGACGGGCGGGCGATCTGGCACTTGCGATGGAAGCACGTTGTTATCAGGCTGGCAGACCGAGAACGAAGATGTATCCGCTTCGATATGTACGTGCGGATGGCGTCGTGTATGTGCTGGCAATCGTATATCTGGCAGGGATGATCGTGTTGAAAGTAATGGTTGGATAATATAAAAACCTATTGACAAATAAAATAACACTGTTATAATAACGATGTTATGAAAAATAAAACAATATAAATAACAGCAACAACTAACGAAGAGAAGGAGTAGCTCATGCGACGTGAGACAGCCGGTGTGACGGAATCCCTGCTTCAGGCAGCGAAGGAAGAATTCCTTACCTATGGATTCCATGATGCCAGCATGCGGCGGATATCGGCGGCATGCGGAGTCAGTACCAATTCCATATATACCCGGTTTGGCGACAAGAGCGGACTTTTCACCGCAATCGTACAGGAAGCGGCAGATGGTCTGATGGAGATGTATATGCAGAGCATACAGAAGGCAACCGAGTGTCCGGACATGGATCATGCCATCGAGGAGGGCAACGAGGGAACCGATCAGGTATTGGCGTATATCTACGGGTATAAGGAAGAATTTCAGCTTCTATTCTGCCATTCGGCGGGGACAGAATATGAAGATTACTTTGATAAGCTCGCGGCAATCGAGGAGCAGTATTACAACATATTTGCGAAGCAGTATGCAAATGAGAATGCGACCGCGGATGAATTTTTTATCCACGTATTCTGTAGAACCGGCTGGCAGTATATCTACGAGGTGCTGACACACGACAAGCCATACGATGAGGCAGCAGCCTTTATGAAGAATGTACAAATCTTCAATTTCGCAGGTTGGAAATCAGTTTTTGGATTGGAATAACAGGCAGTGCATAGCGATGTGCACTGCCAAAAAAATAAAATACAAGTTAGCAAAAACTAACTCAAAATAAACGTTCAAGGAGGTTTTGTCATGAAGGCAAAAAAGCAAAGTGCATTGTCAAGACTTATGAAAATTGCCGGGAAGCATAAGTATTTTTCCTATGCATCCTGCGTCCTGGCAGCAATCAGTGCATGGGTTGCGCTGATTCCGTTTTATGATGTGTGGCGCATCATAAAAGAGGTCTTGGAAGTAAGACCGGACTATTCCAAAGCAACACACATCACATCGTATGGATGGCAGGCGGTAGGATTTGCCCTGCTCGCAATGGTGCTTTATATCGGAGCTTTGATGTGCTCCCATAAGGCAGCATTCCGCGTGCAGACAAATATGCGTATCGCGATGATGAACCACATCATGAAGCTTCCGCTTGGTTATGTGGAGACAGAGGGAACCGGAAAGATTCGAAAGATCGTTATGGATTCCTCCGCAGCGACAGAGACATTTCTGGCACACAACCTGCCAGATAAGGTCGTATCAAGAGCAACACCGATCGGGCTGCTTGTACTGATGGCAGGCTTTGACTGGCGTCTTGGTCTGATCAGCCTGATTCCTGCCGTATTCGCATTCCTTATCATGGGTACGATGATGATGGGACCGAAGATGGCAGAGGATATGAAGCAGTATCAGAACTCACTGGAGACAATGTCCTCCGAGGCGGTAGAGTATGTGCGAGGCGTACCGGTCTTAAAGACATTTGGACAGACAATCTTCTCATTCAAACGGTTTAAGGCAGCCATCGATGAATATGAGAAATGGACGATCGATTATACGAAATCCATGATGATTCCGATGATCGGATTTACCGTATTCTGTAATGGTATTTTCGCAGCGCTGATCGTAGCTGCTTATACATTAGGTGGAAATACAGTCACAGACAAATTCGTATTGAACCTGATCTTCTACATATTGGTGACTTCGGTACTTACCACAACGCTGATGAAGGTTGCATATGCAGGTGAATCACAGATGCTCGTCGAGGATGCATTGAACCGGATGGATGAGGTGCTAAATGCGAAGGAACTTCCGGAGTCAGCAAATAAGCAGACATCGAAGGATGCATCCATTGCGTTGAAGGACGTGACATTTGCTTACGATGAGGCAAAGGCAAATGCGATCGACGGCATCACGCTTTCCGTCAAGGCAGGTTCCCATATCGCGTTTGTTGGTCCGTCCGGTGGTGGTAAGACGACGCTGGCATCACTGATTGCAAGATTCTGGGATGTCAAGAGTGGCAGCATCGAGATCGGTGGCGTGGATGTGAGGAACATTGACAGCAAGGAGCTGATGAATCAGGTATCATATGTATTTCAGGATAGTAAGCTGCTTAAGACCTCCATTCTGGAAAATGTTCGTATGGGCAGACCGGATGCGACGGACGCCGAGGTAATGGAAGCGCTGGAGAAGGCGCAGTGCAGCGACATCATCGAGAAGCTTCCGGACGGTGTGAACACGGTGATCGGCTCGAAGGGAACGTATGTATCCGGTGGTGAGATGCAGCGCCTGTCGATCGCGCGGGCATTCCTTAAGAATGCGCCAATCCTGATCTTAGATGAGGCGACCGCATTTGCTGATCCGGACAATGAGAGACAGGTGCAGCGCGCATTTGAGAATCTGTCCAAGGATAAGACAGTAATCATGATCGCACATCGTCTGTCGACGGTGACAAATGCGGATCAGATCTACGTATTGAAGGACGGAAAGATTGCAGAGTCCGGTACACATGATGCGCTGGCAGCCAAGGACGGCATCTACACACATATGTGGAACGAATATAACAAGTCCGTGAACTGGCAGGTAGGAAAGGCAGGTGCAACCGCATGATCGAGAAATTGAAACATAAATACGCACTGTCCGAAAACGGTGCAAAGAACATGATAAAAGCGTTTGTGGCAGTCACAATCGCGAACCTTGTGCTGATGCTGCCGGTTGGGCTTCTGTATCAGCTTACCTCGTATCTGCTTGATGGCAAGGTGCCAAAGGATAAGCTTGGATTCTTCATCGGCGGAATCGTCGTAGTATTTTTACTTGTAGCAGTTACAACTTATTTCCAATATAACGCAACCTTCTTTTCCACCTATGTCGAAAGTGGTGTGCGTAGACGTGCGCTTGCTGAGAAGCTTCGCCGCCTGCCACTTTCCTTCTTCGGGAAGAAGGATCTGTCCGATCTGACGAATACGATCATGTCAGACTGTGCATTGCTCGAGACAGGAAGCTCCCACTGGATTCCGGAGCTGATCGGTTCGATGATCTCCACAACGATTATTGTAATTGGATTGTTGTTCTTCAACTGGAAGATGGCACTTGCCGCTGTATGGGTGATGCCGATTGCATTTATCATCGTACTGACTTCAAGAAAAGGTCTGAAGTCTGTACAGAAGAAGACAATGACATATAAGCTTTCCTGTCTTGATGGAATTCAGGAGGGACTGGAGACGATCCGTGACCTGCGTTCAAACAACATGACAGAGACGTACATGGAAGGCTTGAACAAGAAGATCAAAGCCGTAGAGAAAAATGCCATCGTGCTGGAATTTAAGAATGCAGCTTATGTATGTTCCGCACAGATGATCCTGAAGCTCGGCATTGGAACGGTTGCATTGGTTGGTAGTATCCTGCTTGTAAATGGAGAGATCAATGTACTGACATTGTTCGTGTTCCTGCTTGTTGTAACAAGAATGTATGAGCCTTTGCAGATTGCATTGCAGAACCTGTCCGCTCTGATCAGTCTGGAGCCGAGCTGTGAGCGTATGGATGAGATCCTGTCACACGAAGAGCAGACCGGCGCAGAGATACTGACGAACAAGGGCTATGATATTGTATTTGACCACGTGGCATTTGCCTATGACAGTGGCGAGCAGGTGCTCTCCGATGTCAGCTTCACGGCAAAGCAGGGGCAGGTAACAGCTCTGATCGGTCCATCTGGTGGTGGTAAGACAACCGTATCGAGACTGGCGGCAAGATTCTGGGATATCCAGAAAGGTACTGTTACAGTTGGAGGTATGGATGTATCGAAGGTCGAGCCGGAGACATTACTTTCCCTGTATTCCATCGTGTTCCAGGATGTGACACTCTTTAACAACACGGTTATGGAGAACATCCGGATCGGTTGCAAGGATGCAACGGACGAGGAAGTTATGGCAGCAGCCAGGCTTGCAAACTGTACGGACTTTATCGAGAAATTACCGGACAAATGGAACACCATGATCGGGGAAAATGGTTCCGAATTATCCGGTGGTGAGCGGCAGAGAATCTCCATCGCACGTGCATTCTTAAAGGACGCACCAATCATCTTGATGGATGAGGCAACCGCCTCGCTGGATGTGGATAATGAGTCCGTGATTCAGGAGTCCATCTCCAAGCTGATCCGGAACAAGACAGTTCTGATTATTGCACACCGTATGCGTACGGTCGATGGGGTTGACCAGATCATTGTATTAAAGGATGGCGTGGTAGCTGAGCAGGGAACACCGTCAGCGTTGAAGGAGAAGAATGGTATCTATAAGCATATGGTCGATGTGCAGTTAGAGAGCGAACAGTGGAAATATAACCAGGTATAAAACTGCCGGACAGGAACTATGAAGGAGAAGTCCGCAGCGTGGTCGGAAAGAATCGCGTTGCGGGCTTTTACTATCGTTGTAAAATACTGGAAGCACATATAAAATTGTGCTAAAATGAGCATTGCGACGGCTGCGCCTGCGCAAGCCGGCATAGTGCGGAAAAACACATATAAAATACAGGAAGAGGAGATAAATACCGGAGATGGAAGTTGTATCAAAAGGCGAATTTAACACCTGGGAACGAGAGAAACAGGTACAGTACATAAAAGACGTGATTGGAGAAGACTGTGTATTTGAGCAGGAGACAGAGGGTCAGAAAAAACTGTTACTCTATGGAAAAGTAAAGATTGAGGAATGGGCAAGCGAGATGGGAACACGTAGAAGTGTACGAATATATCCGTATTCACCATCGAAGGATAAGGTGATCACGCGTGCGCTGCTTGAGGGGATGGAAGGTATCGCCTATCTGGGAAGTACGATAAAAGGAAAAGCTATCCGGTTAGAAGATTCCACAATTTATATATTTGAACTTTGTCTGGAGCATGTCGAAGATGAAGATCGGAGATGGCCGGTTATTTGCCGGTTCTATGATGATTTTGGAAATCTCGAGGCGTTGAACGACCAGATCAATAAGCTTCGTGCGCAGATTGCGGATGCAGAAACGAAGAGCCAGGAGCTTACAACGAAGCTGCAAGAGCAACAAACGAACTTCCAGCGGATTGAGGCTGCGATGGAGAAAAGACGGCACGATCTGGATCTGGAATATGAGCAGAAGAAAGCGGAAGCACAGGGCAACTATGAGAAGCTTGCCGCATCCCTGGAACAAAAGGTTCAGGCGATGCAGCGGATCGCCAGAAAGTATGGTCTGCCAATGGAGGAAATATTACCAGAGGAAACAGAGAAAGAAGCGGTTGTCAGCCTGGGAGCAAAAGAACTTACTGATTATGTCTGGAGCTATCTGTGGCGGAGAAAGAGACTCCAGTATGATCGATCTGTGGTTGCACGGTTTCTTGATAGTCTGCACACGGAACAGCTTACGATCCTTTGGGGAGAACCGGGCTCTGGAAAGACGTCTCTTCCGCAGGCAGTTGCGGAGGCGATTGGCGCAGAATGCAGGCCGGTTGCAGTGCAGCCTAGCTGGTCGGATAACCATGATCTGTTAGGGTATTACAATGTGCTGGAAGACCGGTATATTTCGACACCATTTCTGGAGAGTCTGGTCGAGGCGAACCAGCATCCCGACAAATTGTATCTTGTTGTTTTGGATGAAATGAATCTTGCGCATGTGGAGTACTATTTCTCAGAAGTGTTAAGCGCGATGACGCGGGATGAACGGACACTGACTTTGTATGGACAGACACAGAATGCGAATCTCATGCGTCTGCTGGAGCTTGATGAGCAGGGTATTACAGCCGAAAACTGCAAAGAGGCGAAGGATATCTGCATGAAACAGTTATATCCGGGGAAGTTTCGGATTCCAGATAATGTGCGCTTTATTGGAACCATCAATATGGATGAGACAACCAAGAGTTTAAGCCCGAAAGTGGTAGATAGAAGCTATGCGATTCGTGTAGGAGTATTGCAAAATCAGGAAAAAGAAAAATTGCAGGCTGAAGTGGATGCACTTCCGAAACAGGAAATATGTACAATTTCGGTAGATAGTTTCCTGCCTCTGAATCCAACTTCTTTGTCAGAGGACGAGAAACTGGGAATTGTGTCAAAGAGGAAGGAAGTTCAGGAAATAATTGACTTGTTCCAGGATATCTGTACGATATCCAATCGGTTTTATCATTATATGGATCAGATTCTTTGTTGGAATCCGAATGTGGATATCGATTGGTTGATCTTCGACAAGATATTATCTGCGGTTCGGATTGACAGGAACAATGTGAAGGAAGCTGAGAAACTGGTAGTGGAGCTTGAGACTAGGGAATATCCGTCTGCGAAGGAAAAACTTCTTGCGATGATTGCAGATGTAAATGGCGAGCTGGTTGAAGAAAGCTATTACTGGAGATAAGACATGATAGAAATCAAACTTGGAAATGCACAATATAATTTTCGCGCAATGGATAAGAAGGGCATCGCTCCAATCCGTCGGGTACGATTTTCAGAGTTCAATGAAAAACAGAAGATTGCATTATCGGAGCTTGGCGTACAGCTTGGACCTTTTCAGCCAGGTGAGGAGACGAAGGTTGTTTTGTGTTCCCATCTGCGTACAAAGAAGCGGGATGGTGAGGATGCAGAATGGCTTTATGAGAATGCAGATCTTATTATATGCGTGACGAAGGAAGATCGGGAACGTGTGTCTGCGGTAATGCTTGGCGAGGAGACGGCATACCAGAAATTTGAGGATAAAGAGGCGGATTATTATGTTCCTCCAAGACATTGGAAGTCCATAAGAGGCAGATATCAGGATGTAGACAGCAGCCACTATACCGTTGCAGGAACGGAGCGGGTTTATGTCTGTTACAAAAATGGTACGAGGGATACAATCATGGTCAAAAGTTTGCCGTCGATTGAGGAGCAGGATTATCAGGCGATGATTAATGAGTTGTATGCGATATCAAGTGAATTGCTGATGGATACCGGGTCACATACCAAAGTTTCTATTGAAAATGTTCAGCATAATCAGCTTCGGAACATGCAGAATCTTGTCTCTCAGATTGAGACTACATGGAGGCGGCTGCATGGAAATATGGAGCGGGATCTGACTACGGAATATGTGAAGATGCCGGTTCACCGGATTAAGAATATGACGGTCAAAAGTCTGCTTGAATACCGGTTTACCGGGAATCCGGATGTGCATGCTGTCAAATATAAGGAGACGCGTAATATCTATGAAAACCGGATGATCGTGCAGTTCTTTCATCGGATAGAATCCTATCTGAGACGGCAGAAAGCAAGTGCATTGCAAAGTATTATGCATGCGGAATTTGGGTATCTGGATGATTTTCAAGAGGAAGACAGCATTTCGGATAAAGAGACGCTGAAGAAAATCAAGAAGGCAATGCGCATTTGGCAGTTTGACACGGTAAAGAAGGAACTGTTCACGAATACGGTCAATGATACAGAGCGGTATCCGATGCAAAATGGCGAGGAAGTCGTTCAAAAAGATGATTTTTTATTTTCACTTGTATGGTGGAAACATCAGCAGGCTCCGGCGTGGAATGTATATCACAAGAACTTTGCGGACACATCTGCAATCCATGATATAGATGGGCAATCGGTATGTCTGACAGATCTCGCTCTGAATAAATATGATATTGCATCCCAATATGCGGTATACAGTGCATTGACCCGGAATCAGGATGAATTCCAGCGAACGGACATCCGGGTGCGGATGAAGAATTATAAGCTGCTCCGATTTTTATACTATGTTGTATCTGAGGCGCGTCGCGATGCGGCAAGCAGAAATTTAAAGAATGGCAGCGACTGGGTACGTTTTGATATAAATGGAAGCGTGGAATTGGTAGATTCTGTCAAATCAGCGCGGATGGACAAACATGAATTACACATATATATTTCCAAGATCAACACGATTACAGTCAGGGAGAAAAATGTAAGGGAAACGATGAGATTTACCTACTCCGAGCAGGAGGATTATCTTGAATACGGACCAGAGATTGCGAAGATGCTGTTAAGGAATCTTGCACAGAAGGAAAGCGGCTGGGGAGCAAATGCTTTATCTATCGGACAAATGGTACTCGCGATCGAGGAAGGGGAGAAGCGGCAGCGCCGACAGGAACAGTCCACGGAACTTATGAAACAGGTGGAACAGGAGTGGAATGTACTGATTCAACGGATGAAGAGACTTTGCAGAGCGAAAGAGCTTTCTCATATCCCGGGAACCCGGGAGAGCCTTCGATGTACAAATATCTTTGCATCAAATCAAAAGTACCATGCCATGTACCAGTTGATGAAACATGCGAGTGAATTTGATCAGGAAATTTATTACAATGAGACCGATGATATTCCAATTCTGAAATTAGAGCAGTTGTATGAACGCTGGTGTTTGGTAAAGCTGGTGCATATCTTTGTGGTTGATTATGGATTCGAATTTTTGGATGATGAGGGGAAAGGGTATGGAGATTCCTCTCAAAAACAATTGTACAAATATATTAATCAACTGTTGAAAAAAGGAGATTTCAAGGATTCGGTGTTCCATCTGAAAGGACATTTGTATGATGCATCCAGAAATATAGAAGCAGATGAGATGCAGGTAGATATCTACTATAACCATGAATTTATTCTTGGCGATACTGTGGACTGGCAGGAAGAGGTTATCCCGGAAGGTGGAAGACCAAAGCAGAAACTGGCACCGGATTTTTATGTGGAAATGACCTATCGCGGACAGACAAAGCATTTTTGCCTTGATGCAAAATACCGATCACGGAATAGCTTAACTGGAGAGGATGGAACCAGACGCTGGTATTCTGATCTTATGACAGTCGCTTTGCAGAAATACATTGTGGAACTGTCACAGGTACAGCCAATCGATGGTTCATTTATTCTCCATAGCAATGCATATAGTTGTACCGACAAATGGGAGTATCAGGATCGAAATCCACACGCCTATTGTGGACAGAGTCTGGATTCCTTGTGGCAGGAATACAATGCATATCTGAAAGGAAAAACCGCTGATGACAGAGATTTGTTGATATCAGAGCGTGCACGGAAGTTTTTCACGGAAAATGCGCAGAAAAATCCAGATCAGCAGGCTGCAAACCCACAGAAAGAGGAGTATCACTATGTGAATGATAACCGAATCGGGTCTTATTATCTTCTCCCTGGAAAAGATATTTACCTGCGTGTCTGGATCACGATGGTCATGGAGCATTATTTTGGAATCTATGATGCTATGTGCTGGGACTGTGGACATAAAGTAAAGGTGGAGAATATTGAGACGATGGTTTCAGGAGGCGCGAATATGGATCACTATGTGGTGACTTGCCCTGCGTGTGGAACGGCATGGGTGCGGAATTTCTGTTCCAATGAAACCTGCCGGAGACCAATCGGAAAACATATTATCAATTATTATGGAATGGCAGCAGGAAATAATAAATGGAACCGAGTGTGCCCGGAATGCCATGCAGGGTGGAGATTAATCGCGCGATAATTTGTTTGTGTAAGTCATAACCACATCTGGGAAGGCTGTAGATTAAAGAAAAGTGGAGGAACGTTTACATGCGTTATTACATTGCAGACCTGCATTTCTGCCATGAAAATCTAAATACCCGTATGGATTGTCGTGGATTTGAGAGCGGCGAAGCCATGAATGAATATATGATCGCACAGTGGAACTCGCGTGTGCGGAAACGCGATGAGGTTGTGATCTTAGGGGATTTCTGCATCTCCAAGAAGGGAGAAATTGCGAATGCTATTCTCGAACGGCTGAATGGCAGGAAGTATCTGATTCTTGGGAATCATGATTATTTTGCGGCAAATAAGCAGTTTGATCCATCGCATTTTGAGTGGATCACGCATTACAGGGAAATCAATGATAACAACCGCAAGGTAATCCTGTGCCATTATCCGGTCATGTGCTACAACGGACAGTACCGCCGGAATGCGAAGGGGGAACCGAAGACATACATGCTGTATGGACATGTGCATAATACGTATGATGAGTACCTGATCAATGAATTTCAGCGCCAGACGCGTGCATCCACGCGTCCGGTGCTTGGAAAAGCCGGCACGGAAGAAACGGTTTCCATTCCGTGCCAGATGATCAACTGTTTTTGTATGTTTTCTGATTATGTCCCGCTCACGCTCGATGAATGGATCGAAGTGGATCGCAAGCGGCGGTCAAGCATGAAGCGGGAGAGCGATTGTTAAGAATTTTTTCCCGGCGTCGAATCAATCCGGCTGTACCGGAAGTCACAGCAGGTTGCACCTTCTGCGATCGTCTGTGTCCGGACTAAGCGCATATGCATCATGTCGGCGAGCACATAGTCCATGCGGCAGAGATATTTGGCGAGTTCGAAACAGCCCTCATCCCGGCACAGACTGCAGATGCCGCATGTATGATAATCATAGCCAAGCTCGAAATCATCATTCGCGCCGCCTTCTAAGATGTCAACCACCCAGTCATTTTCGTATTTCCGTTTATGGGAGTCAGCAGACCACTTTTTCCGGGCTGGAAGCTTCTTCGCATCGAGATAGCTGTCTGCATTTCCCATGACCTTGTGGAACAACTGATTGGCGGAAAGTCCATCCTTGTACAGGGCATAACATTCCTCCGGGGATAAGGTTGTGTTCCGGTTTAATGCGATGAAATATGCGCCCATGCAATAAGAACTCATCAGCCGGGATTTGCCGATATCCTTGGCGCGTGTCAGGATGGCGCGGTATTCCTGTTTGATCGCCTTGCTGTCAATCTGCAAATGCTGTCTTTTTGCCTGCTTCATGCAGGAGCTGTGATAAAAATATCCAAATAATTTCTGTGAGAATCCGTACTTCAACTAAATCATCCTTTCTTAGCAAAATCTATCTCAATGATTTGGCACATCTTGGACTTGTAATCCAAGTGTCGCTTCGATGCCGTGCATCAGCACATCCATCGCCTCTAAAAATGCCTGCTTCATTTCTTCGGTGAAGCCATCCTTGCTGGTATCATCGGCAATCATCTCACAGATCATCGAGAACTCAGACAACGACAGCATGTAACATGTTTTCTCAGATAGTTGATTCTTCGCAAGTCCACGCACATATAATTCATGATAAAAGCGTGTTGCGAATTCATTGCATTGCGCGATATAAACTTTGCGGAAGTTCCGGATATAGGTGCCGGAATCATTCTTTAACAGCATGTGGAAGAGCTGCATATCATCTTCTAACAGCTCAAAGGTCCGGATAGATATGCGGGAATAGAATACCTGCATCAGCTGCTCGTCGGACATCGCCGAAAAGTCAATATCCAGCATGGACTCACTCAGTGCCATCAGCTTATTTCCGCTCTCTGCGAATATCTCACCGAACATTTCTTCCTTCCCTGAAAAATGCTTGTATATCGCACCGGGGGTAATGCCCGCCCGCGCAGCAATCTTTCGCATGGATGCTTCCTGATAGCCACATTCCAAGAAAATCTCTTTCGCACTTTGTAAAATTGTCGCTCTGGTCGCTTTTGTGCTCTCGCGCATAATTATACCCCCCTTTTTGGTAAACACTGTTTACTTTATAGCACAGGAGACGGGGAAATGCAAGGGGGAATGTTGAGGTGAAGGGAAAATAATCAATTCTAATAAATTCAAAATCAAAAATTTTATTTTTATCATCCGCACAATTATGATAGAATTAAGCGTAAGTGAATTATAACAGAAGAGACGAATGAGGGAGGATATAAAAATGGCAGAAGGAAAAGATTTATTGCAGGTACTATGGAGTGGGGCGGATGTACTGCGTGGAAAGATGGACGCCAATGAGTACAAGACATACTTGCTTGGATTGGTTTTCTATAAATATTTATCAGATTCGTATCTATCAAAAGTGTACGACCTGTTGAATGATGCAAAGCCGGATAGTCTGGAAGAGGCACAGACAGCCTACGAAGAAATTATGGAGAGTGAAGATGCAGAGGAGCTGCTGGAGGAATTGAAAGAATCTTTGCATTATACATTAGATCCGGACATGACCTATGTCAGCATCTTAAAGGATGCGAAAAACAATGCATTTAATCGAGAGAAATTACAGGCAGCATTTAATCGGATTGAAGAGTCTGATGAACTGTTTCATGGACTTTTTGCGGATGTAGATCTGTATTCAAATCGATTGGGAACCGGAGATCAGAAGCAGAGTGCAACGATCGCAGAAGTAATTAAGGTGTTGGATGATGCAGATCTGATTCATACCGAGGGCGATGTACTGGGAAATGCATATGAGTATCTGATCGGTCAGTTTGCTTCAGAAACGGGAAAGAAAGCAGGAGAATTCTATACACCACATGGACCGGCGCAGATCTTATGTCGGATCGCGATGACCGGACAGGAAAATAAAAAAGGATTACAGGTATATGATCCGTGTATGGGTTCCGGTTCTTTGATGCTTAGCTGTAGAAATTATTCCACAGAACCAGACTTTATCAAATATTACGGACAGGAACTGATGCCATCCACTTACAACCTTGCTCGTATGAATATGTTCCTACATGGCGTACTGCCGGAGAATCAGCATCTGCGAAATGGAGATACCCTGGATGCAGATTGGCCAACTGATGAAGAAACCGAGTTTGATGCAGTTACGATGAATCCACCGTATTCTGCAAATTGGTCGGCGGCAGAAGGCTTCAAACAGGATGAGCGATTTATGGATTACGGTGGAAAGCTGGCACCGAAATCAAAGGCGGATTATGCATTTTTGTTACATGGTTTCTATCATCTGAAACAGACAGGAACTATGGCAATCGTGTTGCCACATGGTGTGTTGTTCCGTGGAGCAGCAGAGGGAAGCATAAGGAAGACATTGCTGGAAAATGGTTCGATCTATGCGGTGATTGGTCTGCCATCGAACATGTTCTACAACACGTCGATTCCTACCTGTATTATCGTGCTGAAGAAGCACCGCGAAGGGCGCGATGTGTTATTTATCGATGCATCTAAATTGTTCGAAAAAGAGAAAAAGCAAAATGTGATGAAAGAGGAACATATCGATCATGTTCTGGAATTATACAATAATCGTAAGACGGTGGAGAAAGAAGCATATCTCGCGTCTTATGATGACATTGTGGCAAATGACTTCAATTTGAACATCCCAAGATATGTGGATACAACGGAAGAAGAGGAAGAAATCGACTTAAAGGCATTGACACAGAGTATGCGCGAGACAGACAAGCAGATCAAAGAGGAAAATGCAGCGTTAGTCGGAATGATGAAAGAACTGACCTTCCAGGATGATGCGACGAAAGAGGCTGTCGAGGCGTTTATTCGTGTGCTTGAGGAGGTGTAAAATATGAATACACCGAAGATTCGATTTAAGGGATTCAAAGACGATTGGGAACAGCGTAAGCTTAGTGAAATTTGCGAAAGAATAACCAGAAAAAATAGAAATAATGAATCAGATTTACCACTTACAATAGCTTCACAGTTTGGATTGATTGACCAGAGAGACTTTTTTAATAAGGTTGTAGCAGCCAAAGATATGAGCAATTATTATCTATTGAAAAAAGGAGAATTTGCATATAACAAGAGCTATTCTAATGGTTTTGATTATGGTTCTATAAAAAGGCTAAATGCCTATAAACAGGGCTGTTTATCGACATTATATATATGTTTTGGAATTACTTCAGATGAAGTAGAATCAGACTATTTGGAGTGCTTTTTTGATACTCTTAAATGGTATGGAGATTTGTCTATGATATGTGCAGAGGGCGCAAGAAATCATGGATTACTTAATGTAGATACAAAGGGATTTTTTGATGAGGTAACAGTGGATTTACCGAAGTCTTTAGAAGAACAAAAGAGAATATCAGTATATATGAATGCTTTGAACCGCCTCATCACTCTTCATCAGCGTAAGTGTGACGAAACAAAACAACTCAAAAAATTTATGTTGCAAAAAATGTTTCCGAAAAATGGTGAGAAAAATCCAGAAATTCGATTTGAAGGATTTACGGACGATTGGGAACAGCGTAAGTTGTCTGAGCTGACTACTATGCACGCTCGTATTGGGTGGCAAAATTTGAGAACTTCAGAGTTCTTAGATAGCGGAGATTATATGCTTATAACGGGTACAGATTTTCAAGAAGGTGTAATTGATTATTCGACTTGCCATTATGTAGAAAAGGAACGGTATGATCAAGATAAGAACATTCAAATTAAGAATGGAAGTATCTTAATAACAAAGGATGGCACTCTTGGAAAAGTGGCGTATGTACAGGGATTGATGATGCCTGCGACATTAAATGCGGGGGTATTCAATGTCACAATTAAGAATGAAAATATAATGGATGGAAAGTATCTTTTCCAGTATTTGAAAGCACCGTTTTTGATGGATTATGTGTCGAAAAAAGCAACGGGCGGAACCATAAAACATCTTAATCAAAGTATACTTGTCGACTTTCCTGTAGCAATGCCCAAAAGGGAAGAACAGGTGAAAATTAGTAGATATTTCACTGCTCTAGACAACCTCATCACTCTTCATCAACGTAAGTGTGAAAAACTAAAAGAACTGAAGAAATTCATGTTGCAGAATATGTTTGTTTAATATGCAAACGCTAGCTTTTAGAAGCGATTCCTTGCAAATTTGTATTGTATATACATTTTTTCTTTAGATAGTATAATTAAAGCGGAAATGTAAAAGAGCTGATCGGTTCATGGAGGGATTACGGAATGGGTAAAATTGTTTTATATCATGGAACACAAAATAAAATAGTGACGCCTGTCTTTGGTGGTGGAAATGATAAACATGATTATGGGCGTGGATTTTATCTGACGGAAGTATTGAATCTAGCCAAGGAGTGGGCGGTTTGTGTGCCGAATAGCGAAAATGGATGGGTACATAAATATGAATTAGATTGTACTGGATTGAAGATTCTTGATTTTCAAGAGAAAGATGTACTGAACTGGTTAGCAGAGCTTATGAAACATCGGGATGCGGCAGATTCAAAAAGATATAGAATGTTAGCGGCAAAGTTCATTGATAAATACGGAATTGATACAAGTGACTATGATGTGATAAAGGGATGGAGAGCCGACGCATCGTACTTTTATATTGCAAAAGAATTTGTGCGAGACAACATAGATATGGATATATTGGAGGAACTGTTATCCTTAGGCGGTTTGGGGATCCAGTATTGTATCAAATCAGAACAGGCATATGCACAATTGCATGAAATCGAAGAAGATATGATTTCAGTTCCATATAGTGAATTCAATGAACAATACAATCAACGGGATATAGAAGCCAGAGATAATATGAGAAAACTGGTTGATTCAGAAGCCAATAAGGTAACGAAGGTGTTTAGTACATTATTGTAGAGGTGATAGGGTATGGGAGCATACGCAGAAGCATATTTAAGTGATGTAGTTGAGAATCAGGGAAAGTTATTCGATTATGTTGCGGAAACATTTCCGGATAAGGACACAGAGGATTTTATCAATTTTTATATGCAGAGTAATACACGGAAAAGCATCGATGAATCACAGGCATATGTGAATACGATGGATGCAAAAACTTTGTGGGAGTATTTCTGCAAAACTGAAGAATATGCATTGAAAGATGGGAAAGCACTTGATGGATTCCTTCCGGATTGGGTAGGTGAATTTTATGCATATTATCAGTGGTTCTATAATATTCCCAGCCGGGAAGTTGTGAAGAAAATCCCGCTTAGTTTCTTGAAGAAAGCATATCCGGGATTGCATGATTTAGAACTCGATTTAGCAGTACAAAAGGTGGGTGAACCAGAGTGAAAGTATTAACATTTCACAATCCAAACGAGGAAAATGGATGTTTCAGTAATTGGTATCTGTCTGATTTTACAATTGGTGATGTGAAATATACTTCGTTGGAACAGTATATGATGCATCAAAAAGCTTTGCGGTTTCACGATGAAAGTATTGCGACACAGATACTTGCAACGGATGATGTAGCTTATATCAAAGAGCTAGGACGTAAGGTGTCTGGTTTTGATAATCATGTCTGGAATGGCATGAGACAGATTATAGTTTATGAAGGTTTAGTGGCGAAATTCACGCAGAATCCAGAGTTAAAAAGAGCGTTGCTCGATACAGGCAATGCAGTTCTTGCAGAGGCAGCAGTAAATGATAAGATTTGGGGCATTGGATTGTCTATGAGTGATCCGAAAAGATTAGATCCAAGCGAATGGAAAGGACAAAATCTGATGGGATATGCCTTGATGCTGGTAAGGGAGAAACTAAGATAACATAAACAATGAATAGTAACATTATAAATGTTATTTTAATAAAAAAATGTTATCAAAAAAGGGACTCTTATGAAAGATGCGATAATTATAGCGTTTGATTTGAAAAAATTACTTACGCTTGGGAACAGCGTAAGTTGTCTGATTGTGCAGAATTTAGACGAGGTTCATTTCCACAACCATATGGAAATAAGGACTGGTATGATGGCAAGGGTGCTATGCCATTTGTTCAAGTGGCAGATGTTTCAAGTGATATGAAACTTGTAAATGATACTAAACAGAAAATAAGCAAATTGGCACAACCAATGAGTGTTTTTGCTGAAAAGGGTTCGGTTCTTGTAACATTACAAGGTAGTATTGGGCGCGTTGCAATTACGCAATATGGGGCTTTTGTTGATAGAACAGTTTTAATATTTGATAAATATAAAGATGATATTGATAAAAAATTTTGGGCTTATATTATTAAAGAAAAATTTGAATATGAGGCAAAAAAAGCTCCTGGCGGAACTATAAAAACTATTACCAAAGAAGTTTTGGCAAACTTTGATTTAATGCTACCTTGTTATGCAGAGCAAAGTATATTAGCAGATTATTTGATAAAACTCGATCACCTCATCACTCTTCATCAGCGTAAGTGTTGCGAACTGAAAAAATTGAAACAATATATGGCAAATCACATGTTTGTCAATCAAAGTATAAAATGCGATAGAGATATCGCAACAAATCATAAAAAACTACAAGAAAGGACGAAAGAAATGGGAGAATTAGAATCAGTAATTGAGCAGAAATTAATTGACCAATTATGCGGTGGGGATTCACAGTGGACATATCGGAAGGATATTCGGACGGAGGAGCAATTGTGGGACAACTTCAAATACATATTGGAGCAGAACAACAAGGCAAAACTGAACGATACGCCACTCAGTGAGAGTGAATTTGCAAAGATTAAAAATGATGTATCACACGCTTCTTTTTATGATGCAGGCAAATGGCAGGTCGGTGAGAACGGAAAAGTTTATGTGCATGTACAAAGAGGCAATGAGACATTGCATTTGGTTGTGATGAACAACGAGCATATTGCCGGGGGAACGAGCGTCTACGAGGTAATCAACCAATATCAGGCATTCAAGACCGATGAGGTGGATGACAAGCGGAATCGAAGATTTGACGTAACACTGTTAATCAATGGAATCCCAATGATTCATATTGAGTTGAAGAACAAGGATCATTCCTATATGGATGGCTATCGGCAGATAGAGAAGTATATTTCTGAAGGAAAATTCCGCGGACTTTTTTCAAATGTACAGATGTTTGTCGTGAGTAATGCTGTTGACACGAAATATTTTGCAGCGGCTAGAGCAGCAGAATTAGCAGACGGTAAGAAATTTATAACGGGCTGGGTAGATAAAGATAATAAAGCGGTTTGTGATTATTTGAATTTTGCAGAAGCGGTTTTGCGTATTCCGCGAGCCCATGAAATGATTGCGAAATATACGGTGCTTGATAATGAGAAGAAGAAATTATTGATTTTGCGACCATATCAGATTCATGCGATTGAAGAGATGCGGGCAGCATCCAAGCGGGGAATATCAGGCTATATCTGGCATACAACGGGCTCCGGAAAGACGATGACATCGTACAAGGCAACAAGGAATCTGTTGATGGATATTCCGTCCATAGAAAAGACAATATTCCTGATTGACCGGAAAGATCTGGATATGCAGACGAAGATGGCGTTCCAATCCTATGCAGATAACGATACGATTGATGTGGATGACACAGAAAATGTGGATGCCCTCATTCGTCGTCTGACAGATGGCAACCGACAGATGATTGTTACGACGAGGCAGAAGCTACAGACGATGATTTCCAAGAGATTGCAGGAGGGAGCAAAAGAATATGACAAAATCCGTAACCTTCGGGTTGCATTTGTGGTAGATGAATGTCACAGAGCCGTCACGCCGGAGACAAAACGTAAGATTGAACGATTTTTTGCACATTCTCTGTGGTATGGATTCACAGGTACGCCGATCTTTGAGGAGAACCGGTATGAGCAGAAGGGTGATCTTCCGCAGACAACCGATGAGTTGTACGGAAAGTGTCTACATAGTTATACCATACAGAATGCAATTCATGATGAAGCAGTTCTTGGATTCATGGTTGAGAATCTCGGACCGAAAAAGGAAGATGTGGATGATGCGGTATTTGAGACAGAAGAGCATATGCGACAGGTTCTGGATGTGGTGCTCAATCAGTCTTATACGAAATTAGGCATGCAGAATGGAAAGGGACGAACATACGAAGGCATTTTGACAGTCGGATCAATCGCGAAAGCACAGCGATATTATGAGTTGTTGAAACGGATCAAAGCGGGCAAAGATGCATTAAAGATAAATGAGGAGATCTGCAAGGTAGTTCCCGATTTCCCGAAATTCGCAATCACATATTCCGTGACGGAAAATGATGAGGCATCAACGGTGAATCAGGATAAAATGCGCGAGTCCCTGCAAGATTACAATGCGATGTTTGGCACACATTATGACGTGGAGAATATCAACGCGTATAATAGTAATCTGAATGATCGTCTGGCTCGAAAGGAAAAACGTTATATGGAGCGGAGTCAGCAGTTGGATCTGGTTATCGTTGTCAATCGTTTGTTGACGGGATTTGATGCTCCATGTCTGTCCACCTTGTATATGGATAGATCGCCGATGAGCCCACAGGATATCATACAGGCTTTTTCAAGAACGAATCGTTTGTTTGATGCGAATAAGACATATGGACAGGTTGTAACATTTCAGTCCCCAAAAGACTTCAAGAAAGAGATTGACCGGGCATTGCGGCTGTATTCCAGAGGCGGTGAAGGCGTAGCAGTATCAGAAGATTGGGAGAGCGTGCTTGATGTTTTTTCGATTGATGTAAAGACGATTCATGCATTGGGACGGACACCGGAAGAGATTAGTCAGTTGTCAAGGGAGCAGAAGAAGTCGTTTATCTATGCATTCCGGAGTTTGGATAAGAGTTTTGCGCATTTGAAAGCATTTTCCAGATATCGCGAAGAATTGCTTGTAGACTATGATTTCTCGCAGGAGGAATATGAAAACTATGCGGCAATGTATAAAAATGTTATGGAAGAGCTGAAGAAACCGAAGGATGAAACGGAAATTGATGATCCGGTTATGGACGACTATGATCTGATTGCGTATAGCAAGATGCGGGTGGATTTCGAGTATATTGTCGAACTGTTGCAGGGATTGGTGAATTATCTGGATCAGTCGAGCAATGATTTTCAGGATGCGATATTTGCGAAGAACATTCTGGCGCTGCGCGAGATCTCGAAGGAATTTGCCGAGGATAATCAGAAGCTCGGTGAATTGCTGGAGCAGGTGATTGATAATATCGAACAGGACAAAGATCGGTACAAAGGTCAGGATATCGCAGTGGTTGTCAACCAGATGCGCTATGATGCGATTGATACGGAAATCAAGACATTTGCGAAGCTGTGGAATCTGAATGAGGACGATGTGCGTTATGAAGTATATAATTACCGGGATGGCGAGATGGCAAATGAAAATACTTTCAAGGATCGCGCGTATGCATCTTATAAGGCGGGTGTAGAGGAACCTATGCCGAAATTCAAGTTCCGTAAGATTATAGTAGAGAAGTTCAAGCATGATCTGATGGAGAATGTATTGCCGCTGCGCGATTGATGAAATGTCGGGATGCGGATATATAGGACGCTTTCTGCAAACAACGAATGAGAAATTGATAGGCTGGAATAGACTGGGAATATCTATGGATGGTATTCCCAGTTTTATTATAAATCGACGTGCATATTTGGATGCGAAGTAGTTTAATTCAGGTTCGCAAGGGAACGCATGATGATGTCAATGTCCTTGCTTTCCAATTCTTGAATAATGTGCAGATATGTTTTCTGGGTGGTCGTCATGCTGGCATGTCCGAGGCGCCTTGCCACACTGGCGATGGAAACGCCGGCGAAAAGCATGAGCGAGGCATGGGTATGACGTAAACCGTGGATAGAGATGACGGGGATTCCGGCATTTTTGCAATGTCGTTCCAATATTCCGTTCAAGGTGGAATTATATATTTTTCCTTTTGCGAAGATCGGTTCATCTTCCGGAAGCTTTTTCACCAGTCCGGCAAATTGCATAACGGTTAACCAGTCAATCTGTATCTTTCGGACAGACGATTGATTCTTGGTTGGCAGGAAGCCGCCATTTCCTTTGTAATCCCATGTCTTGGAGATCGTCAGTATTTGCCGTGAAAAATCAAAATCCCTCGGCGTCAATGCAAGCGCTTCGGAAAACCGCATTCCGGTTTTGGCAACCAGAAGGATGAACCAATCCCATGATACTTCCGGCCCCAGATCAAGGTCTTCGATTAGTTTGTGAAGCTCAAACTGATTGAGAAATTTCTGCTTTTTCTCACGTGGCTTTTTGCCTTTGATGATCGCTTTCCGGGTTGGATCTCGCGGAATCAGCCCCTCATCCACGGCATCTAAAATGGCACATTTCACATGGTGGTGAAAATCCATCGTTGTCTGATGCTCATGTTCTTCTGCATATTCATTTAGTATTTTCTGATAAGAAATCCGATCCAGTTCGGAAATCGACAGATCGGGAGCCAGCTTTAACAGCCATTGATGCGCCATGTTGTATTTGCTCATGGTGACCGGGCGGATCGCTCCTTCTTTGTAGACGTTGATCCATTGCTTGTAGTAATCACAAAACAGTATTGGATTTCTGGATGTTGGTGTGTTCATTTGTAAAACCTCCTTTTTGATATTGGTGCACGTCGATGTATGAATGTATTAAATTAAATCGTGTCGTATCGGAGTTTAATCTTGTATTTTTTGTAGAATATTGTAATATAAATATATGGATTTTGGTTAATGGGGATATATAACTAAATGGGGATTTGTGTTATATAGTTTTTCTGGCATATGTCTTAGTTTCTGTTACTTAATCCATGATATTAGAAATAGAAAAGTTAGTTATAAGGAGGAGAATATGTCACAGACAGAAAAGATTGATATTTTGGACAGGACAAAGATTATGAGCGATATAGAGCAGATTTTAGTGCTCTTATCTGAACAAAAACAGGGGCGAGTATTTGCGCTTGACGGTAAGTGGGGGTATGGCAAAACATATATACTGGAACAGTTAGAAAAGAAGTTAGTGGGACTTCAAAAAGAAGGAACGAATGATCATCGTTTTTATGTGTTCCATTATAATTGCTGGCAGTATGATTATTATGAGGAACCAGCGGTTGCAATTGTGTCAGCAATGTTAGAAAAACGTGGGAAAGATAATAAAGCGGAGATGACATTGCAAAAAGAATATACGGATTTGAAAACTGTATTAGGCAAAATAGCCGGTGAATTTACAAAAAATAAAATAGGAATTAATTTAGTAGAGTTATGTAATGAATTGGAAGAGAATAAAGGCGACAAAAGAGAAAATCCATCCGATTTTGATGAAATGTTTGCTTTCAAAAAAACGCTGGATTTTACACGAAATCAAATCCGAGAATTATCAAAAAATAAAACAGTACTATTAGTGGTTGATGAATTGGATCGTTGCAGCCCGGATTATGCCGTAAGAACCTTGGAGGTATTAAAACACTTTTTTGATGTTTCTGGTTTTGTCTTTGTATTGGCGATAGATGAAAATCATCTTGAGAGTTCTGTAAAATGTTTATTTGGAACTGAAAATTTTGAGGGGTATAAGCGCAAATTTATAAATAATACATTTTTATTGCCACATCCGGATAAAAAAGCATTTGCTGAATTTTTGTATGATAGATCCGGAATTGATACTGTTATAAAGAAAATACAGGAAGAAAAACGGGAATTAGTATTTCTGATTGATACCTATAATGTATTCTGCTGTTCATTTTCATATAGCAGATACGGTGATGGAGCCGGAGAAATTGAAGCAAATAAATATAATGCACTTCAAACGTCAGAAAATATCATTAAACGTTATTTTGCGGCCTATAGCATTTGGTTTAATTTTTCACTGCGACAAATGGAACAGGTTTTTGACCGGCTAGTTATGTTTATAAAGCAGATCGCCATTGGACATGAGCTTTTCTCGCCTGATTTAGCCGTATTCTTAGTATGTTTACATGAATTCGATGTAAAAGTATATAATGCAATGAAGGTTAATAAAGATCCATATGGATACCCAATCATTAACAGAAATCATAGTGATCTCGGAGTATTTTATTTTACAAAAAAAATTTACGGTGATAAGGCATATAAAATGTTGGAAGTTTTTGACCGAAATATTGCCCCTGAACTCTTAGAGATAGGGACATTCTCATATTTCTTTCAAGATCGAAATACAAAAAACAAATTTTTTATTAAGGATAATATCGACAGATTCTTTTATATTGAAGAACAAAATTGGCTTCGTGAGCAATATGCCCTTAGAACACAAAACGTGCTTACGCCGGAAACAAATTTCAATCTGGGGAACTTCAAGCAAAATTATTTTGATAAAATGGATTTTTTATCTCATTTTGAATAAAGTCATTCCTCGGGATTAAGATTATCAATATCTACAATGCTTTCCAGGTGTTCCAGAATATCAGGGTTGTTGATCCGGAGATAGCGGTTTACACGCGGATTCATTACCAAGGTTTTAACATATCCCTTGACCAGTGTAAAATTTAGGACATTCAGACCGTAATTTTCCTCAATTTCCTCATATTCGCCGTGTAGCCGGTTAATTTCCTCCTCCAGTTTGGTAAAAT
>ENA-ORSC01000305-ORSC01000305.1-human-gut-metagenome-genome-assembly--contig:-NODE-305-length-40252-cov-10.895166_pt1 | contig 40252 bp, 40 predicted proteins | sample MGYA00242178_ERZ509140 | MGnify/ENA primary metagenome ERZ509140 (study PRJEB26280, sample SAMEA2338681) | human gut metagenome | biome: human gut; feature: human-associated habitat; material: faeces... | reverse complement strand
CGCCGCTCATACCCATCTTGTACGGGAAGCCCCAAATGTTGCCCAGACCGACTGCGGAACCGACAGCAGCCATGATGAAGCCAAAGTTGGAGCCAAAAGAAGTGCGATTGTTTTCCATAACTTTCTCTCCTTTATTTTACCTTTGCCGCGAATCGCAAGCGGCGAAAAAACCGACAGCATGTTAACTCCTCATTAACTGCGTGCCAAATTTATAAGCAAACTTTACACTATATTCACACATTTTTCAATACTTTTTCGCTGTTTAAATATTAACTTTCGCTTTCGCTCGCTAAAGTTTTGTGCAACTTTCACAAGGTATGAGATTTATTCATAGGTGATATTACTAAAATTCACTTCATGTCACAAATATCGATTTTTTGACAGTCGCGCCGATGTTAACTTTTCTTAACTCAGGCGTTAGCTCTCTTCACGTCAAGCTGTAAACTCATCTGTAAACTTCGTTAAATAATTGCAAGAAAAAATTCGCTTTGCTCTTGATTTTTTGAATATATACTGTAAAATACTAATGTTATAGATCACGGCGACCGGCGGCCGATAACTGCGGAATGCTGTTTTCAGCAGAATGGAGACATGAAATGACTTACGAAATGGACATTGCCGGCTTAAAACGCGAGCTGCCCCTGTGCAAGGTCACAGACGACCTCTACATAGGCGCATTTGTCATGTTCGGCGATGTTGAGCTGACCGTCCACTGCGCAGCCGAGCTTCTCAAGAGAGCTCCCGAATATGATTACCTCATCGCTCCCGAGGCAAAGGCCATTCCTCTTCTCTACGAAATGGCGCGTCAGAGCGGCGCGGAGAAATATTTCCTCGCCAGAAAAGGCCCCAAGGCTTACATGAGCGGCGTGTTTGAAGTCCACGTCAAGTCCATCACCACCATGGACGTGCAGCGCCTTGTTATCGATACGGCCGACGCCGAGCTTATCAAGGGCAAGCGCATCCTTATCGTTGACGACGTTATATCCACCGGCGAGAGCCTCAGAGCAATGGAAGAGCTCGTCACCCGTGCAGGCGGCAACATAGTCGGCAGAATGGCCGTTCTGGCCGAGGGCGCAGCTCAGAAGCGCGACGATATCATCGTGCTGGGAGATCTTCCCCTGTTCAATCCCGACGGCACCGTCAAAGCATGATTTACGCATCAAAAAGCTCCCCGAGAGGGGAGCTTTTCGTTTACCTTGTTATCGTGCTTTTTTGAAAAATTCCTTCAGCAGCCTTGCCGACTCCTCGGCTCGAACGCCGCCGTAGATCGCCGGCTTGTGTCCGTATCGCTCTTCAAACAGATTGATGACGCTGCCGCACGAGCCGGTGTTTTCGTCCTTTGCGCCGAAAATGACCGTTGGTATGCGCGAATTTATTATCGCCCCGGCGCACATCGGGCACGGCTCGAGAGTGACATATATCGTGCAGCCGCCCAAACGCCAGTCGCCCACCGCGCGGCAGGCTTCGCGTATGGCCTCGATCTCGGCATGGTGCGTTGCGTCGTGGCTCTCCTCGCGCTTGTTTCGGCCGCGCCCGATTATATTTCCGCCCGCATCTGCTATGACGCAGCCGACGGGTATCTCCCCTTCTTCGGCCGCGCGAGATGCAAGCGCAAGTGCGTACTCCATGTATTCTTCTCTGTCCATATACCTCACCAGCTATGCCGTTTTTTCATATTATATAATTATTTTTAACGTTTTACAAGCAGCAGCGCTTGTGCTACCATATCACGCTGGGGGTGATAAAGATGCACCTGGCTGCATTCGGCCTGTTTGCCGCGGCGCTCATAGTCTGCGTCATACTTAACGTTTCGGTAATTTACGCGCTGCTGGCCGGACTCTTGATATTCTCTCTGTGCGCATTCAAAATGGGGTATGGAGCAAAAAGCATATTCAAAATGATGCTCGACGGCATTAAAACCGCCAAAAACGTCATTTTAAGTCTTATTCTTATAGGTATGCTCACTGCGCTCTGGCGCGCTGCCGGAACGATACCGGCCATCATCAGCTATGCAGCATCGCTTATACATCCCAAAACCGTGGTGCTCATGAGCTTTATACTAAACTGCGGTGTTTCACTGCTGACCGGCACGGCCTTCGGCACAGCTGCAACCATGGGCGTTATCAGCATGACTATGGGTATCGCTATGGGCGCAGACCCGGTGCTTCTCGGCGGTGCGATAGTGTCGGGTGCATATTTCGGCGACAGGGCATCGCCCATGTCAACAAGCGCGCTGCTTGTCAGCGAGCTTACGGAGACCAATGTTTTCTCGAATATCCGCGGCATGCTGCGCCGCTCCTTGATTCCGTTTATCGTCTGCTGTGTGCTTTACACTCTGGCCGGGATCAGTTTACACTCAGGCGGAGATGTTCCGGATCTGAGCGACCTGTTTTCGCAGGAGCTGCAACTGCACTGGCTCTGTCTGATACCGGCAGTCTTGGTCATAGTGATGTCTGTTTTTAAGATCCGTGTGCAGATAACCATGACGGTGAGCATAATCTCAGCCGCCGTGCTGTGCTCCGCAATTCAAAAATTCACGGCAACCAATATACTCGGCATAGCCGCAGCCGGCTTTCATGCGCAGAGCTCTCAGGTGGCTGCGCTGCTTGATGGCGGCGGTATAGCTTCGATGCTGCGCAGCATTGCGACAATTATCGTTTCGTCCACATACGCCGGTATTTTTTCCGGCACGGGGATGCTCGGCGAGATACGCGAGCGCATCCAAGCCCTCAGCAGAAAGATCAGTGCTTTCGGCGCCGTCCTCGTGACATCCGCAATGGCATCAGTTATAAGCTGCAACCAAACGCTTGCCATCATGCTCACACATCAGCTTTGCCGCAACACGGAAAACGACAGGCAGCGCCTCGCCCTTTACATTGAAGACACTGCTATCGTGCTTCCGGCGCTCATCCCATGGTCGATAGCAGCTTCTGTCCCTCTCGATTCTATAGGCGCGCCTATATCCGGCCTGTTGGCTGCAAGTTTTCTGTACATTCTGCCTTTTTACAGCATGCTGAAAGCAGTCAAAGAAAATAAGCATGAAAAAATGCCGCTCTGATGGGGGAGCCTTTTTTGTCATATGTATTCTCTTTGGGTGATCCGTTTTATGATCGCCCGAGCCAGAAGTCCGGCGACGCCTATCTTTTTTGCAACATGCTTCTTGCCGTGCAGATAGAGTGCCTTGACCTCGATGCCCGCTATATCCTCCGCGGTGAGCGGATCATCGCCGAGAACGACGAAATCGGCAATCATACCGGGTGCAAGAGTGCCGCGTTTATTCTCCTCATGGCTCATATACGCGGGATTTGCCGTTATCATGCGCAGCGCGTCGAGACGCGATATGCGCTCGTCCGGATTGGGATGATTTACGGAGCACGCCATACCGTACAGGGGCTTTGGACGCGTGCACGGTCCGTCGGAGCCGTCGCCTACGACAAGTCCGAGGCGGTGCATCGTTCCCAGCGCGTTTAGTCTGTCAGTGCGCTCTCTGCCGAGCACCGAGCACAGATACTCGTCCGGCTCCTGCTTCCAATATATAAACGGCGACTGCGCGGCTATGCACAGCTTTATCTTTGCCGCGCGCTTTAGCTGCTCCTCGCTTGCAAGGCAGACATGGATCATCACATGGCGCGCATCGTCCCACGGCTTATCGGCATAAGCCGCCTCATATGCCGTTATGCACTGCTCCACCGCCGCATCGCCTATGGCGTGCATGGTTATCTGCCAGCCCTCGCGGTTTGCGCCGATGGCGAACTCGTTCACGCGCTCCTGCGGATAATTCAAAACGCCGTAGTTGTTCGGATCGTTCGCGTACGGCTCCTTGAGCGCCGCGTCCTCTGAGCCGAAGCAGCCGTCGAGGGCAAGCTTGAAGCAGCCGCCGACGCGCTTGAAGCCGTGCTTTTTCACGGCCTTGAGGTCCATGGTCTGGAAGAATATGCGGAACGCCTGCGGCAGGCCGGGCGCGAGTATTTTTATCATGTCTATATCCAGATCGTTTGCAAAGCCCACGCCCTCAACGGTGTGCACGAGCCCGATGCCGACCGACGCAAGGTACTCCGCGCCTCCGGAGAGACCGCGTATAATATCCATCGTGGGGATATACGCCGTCGCCTCGTTCACGCCGTTATAAAACGCCGACTGGTACAGCCATCCGGTCTCGGTATTGCAGCCGGGATCGGATTTCACCTTATCCGACAGCAGTGCCAGCATTGCGCTGTTGCACACGGCAGCATGACCGTCGTACTTCATGACCATGAGCGGACGCTCCGTCCAGTCGTCAAGATCGCGCTTTTCGGGCAGCCGATGCTCGGCAACGGTGTTCGCGGTGCAGCCGTAGCCCATGAGCACCTTGTTTTTCCGGTGACTGTCGGCATAGCGCCTGACCGCCGCCTTTGCTTCGGCAAAATTTTTGACATCCATGAGATAGAATGTGTTCTCGAAAACGCACAGCGAGCCGAAATGCATATGCGTGTCGCCGAACGCGGGCGTTACCGTCGCGCCGCCGAGATCGACCCGTTTTGCCTTGCCGTAGCGCGGAGGGATGCTGCTTTCATCGCCGAGCCACACGATGTGACCGCCCTTTACCGCCATCGCGGTGTAAATGCGGTTTTCCTTTTCGCAGGAGATGAATCTGGCGTTCGTATAAAGCTCCATAACCTCATTCCTTTCACTTCTAAAATGGGCTCCATGTAGACATGGAGCACTACAGCCTGTTTCGTAAAGACAAGTGTACAGCGGGGGAGCGCGAGGGGGGGTAAGCCCCCGCTCGCAATTGGATCATAGCCATCAAAAACGACTGAAAAACTGATTGATCAGTTTTATCAGGCTTTTTGACGAGCGCAGCGAGATTTTTTATGAAAATTTATTTTTACAAAAAATGTGGCGTTTTTGAAGCGTGCAAAAAAGTCAAAGACTTTTTTGACACGCTGAATGCCGCTCTGACGAGCGGCATTTTTAATGCTGTATGTATTACTTGAGCGCTGCTGTGATGATGGACATCTGGTAGACTTCCTCTGCGTTGCAGCCGCGGGACAGGTCATTGATAGGAGCGTTCAGGCCCTGAAGGATGGGACCGTATGCCGCAAAGCCGCCGAGACGTGCTGCGATCTTATAGCCGATATTGCCGGACTGGATCTCGGGGAAGATGAAGGTGTTTGCATAGCCTGCAACGGGAGAGCCGGGGAACTTGAGCTGGCCGACAACGGGAGAAACGGCTGCGTCAAACTGCATCTCGCCGTCGAGCTTCAGCTCCGGAGCGAGCTTCTTTGCTTCCTCGGTAGCATTGCGCACGAGGTCAACATTGGGGCCCTTGCCGCTGCCCTTGGTGGAGTAAGACAGCATTGCGACCTTCGGGTCGATGCCGAACACCTTAGCGGTCTCTGCGGTTGCGACGGCGACCTCTGCCAGCTTCTGAGCTGCGGTGAAGGTAACGTTGCCTTCCTTATCGACGGTATCCTGATAGTCAATGTTGATTGCGCAGTCGCCCATTGCGAGGGTCTCGTCGCCGCGGATCATGATAAAGCAGGAGGACACGAGGTGTGCGCCCTTCTTGGTCTTAACGAGCTGGAGTGCCGGACGGACAGTGTCTGCGGTGGAGTAGGTTGCGCCGCCGAGCAGGCAGTCAGCAACGCCCATCTTGACGAGCATGGTGCCGAAGTAGTTGCCCTTGGCAAGAGCTGCGCGGCAGTCCTCCGCGCTCATCTTGCCCTTGCGCAGTGCGACCATCTCATCGACCATTGCATCCATGCCTTCGTAGGTTGCAGGATCGAGGATCTCAAGGCCTTCGATATCAAAGCCGCCTTTTGCAGCCGCTGCCTTGACCTCATCGACGTTGCCGACGAGGATCGGGGTCAGGAAGCCGTCCTTCTTCAGACGGGCTGCCGACTCGAGAATGCGAGCGTCGCTGCCTTCGGTGTAGACGATCTTTCTCGGATCGTTCTTGAGAACTTCAATAAGATTTTCAAACATTTTATTTTCCTCCATTAATGCGGCATTTTGGCCGCAAAAAATTCCGAATACCACTTTATCACTACCGCGAATATTTTTCAAGTATTTAGCCCGATTTCTATTTACAAACCGCGATCTCGCATGTATAATATTCAAACTGTAATCATTTTGGGAGAGAAATATAGATAATGTACGAATACGATAAAAAAAGCTTCGCGCAGATACTTTCCGAGCTGCGCCGCACAGCCGGCCTGAGTCAGCGCAAGGCCGCCGCCGACCTGAACATCAGTCAGGCGCTTTTGAGCCACTACGAAAACGGCGCGCGCGAGCCGGGTCTTAACTTTGTCTGTCGCGTGTGCGATTATTATAATGTAACGGCCGACTATCTTCTCGGCCGCTCGCCTAATCCCGACGGTGTTGACCGCGGCGCGGACATTGCGCGCGTGTTCATCGCGGAAATGCGCAGCCTTGCGAACAAGACCGAGGCCGCTTTGGAGGAACTGACATGATACCGCAGGATCACATTAGAAACTTTTCGATAATTGCTCACATTGACCACGGCAAGAGCACTCTTTCCGACAGACTGATAGAAATATGCGGCGCTGTCGAGGAGCGCATAATGGAGGATCAGATCCTTGACAACATGGATCTTGAGCGCGAGCGCGGAATTACCATCAAGGCGCGCGCAGTCGGCTTAAACTACAAGGCCGAAAACGGCGAGACCTATGTTTTGAACCTTATCGACACGCCGGGACACGTTGACTTCAACTACGAGGTCAGCCGCTCGCTGGCAGCCTGCGAGGGCGCTGTGCTGGTCGTAGACGCTTCTCAGGGTGTTGAGGCGCAGACGCTTGCCAACACTTATCTCGCGCTCGATGCCGAGCTTGAGATACTGCCCGTTATAAACAAGATTGACCTCCCTGCCGCCGATCCTCAGCGCGTAAAGCACGAGATCGAGGATATCATCGGCATCCTCGCCATGGACGCGCCGGAGATAAGCGCGAAAAACGGCATAAACGTCGAATCCGTTCTCGAGGATATTGTCGCAAATGTTCCTGCGCCTACGGGCGACGTAAATGCGCCGCTCAAGGCGCTTATCTTCGACAGCCAGTATGACAGCTACCGCGGCGTTATCGTTTTCATGCGCGTTTTTGACGGCCGCATCGCCAAGGGCACCGAAGTGCTGCTGCACTCGACCGGCGCAAAATACAGCGTTCTCGAGGTTGGCCACATGCGTCCGATCGGCCTTGAGCCGTGCTCGGAGCTTACGGCCGGCGACGTCGGATACTTCACCGCTTCCATCAAAAACGTTGCCGACACCCAGGTGGGCGACACGGTAACGACCGCAGCCAACCCCTGCGCAGAGGCTCTGCCCGGCTATCGCCCGGCGCGCGCGATGGTCTATTGCGGCATATACACCGAGGACGGCAGCAAGTACCCAGATCTGCGCGATGCGCTGGAAAAGCTTCAGCTCAACGACGCATCCCTGTCCTTCGAGCCTGAAAGCTCGGCTGCGCTCGGCTTTGGCTTCCGCTGCGGATTTTTGGGCATGCTGCATATGGAGGTCATTCAGGAACGCCTTGAGCGCGAATTTGACCTTGACCTCGTTACGACTCTGCCGAGCGTTATATATAAGGTCGTCAAAACCGACGGTGGCATTGTCATGGTCGATAATCCGCATAATTATCCCGACCCCGGCGTTATTGAGCACGCCGAGGAGCCGTATGTCAAGGTGTCGATCATAACGCCGAACGACTATGTCGGCAACATCATGCCCCTTTGCCAGGACAGGCGCGGAGAATATAAGGACATGCAGTACCTCGACTCGCACCTTGTCGAGCTTCGCTACGAAATGCCGCTCAACGAGATAATCTACGACTTTTTTGACACGCTCAAGGCGCGCACGAAGGGCTACGCCTCGCTCGACTATGAGCTGAGCGAATACAAGCCCTCGGAGCTTGTCAAGGTCGATATGCTTCTAAACGGCGATCAGGTCGATGCGCTCAGCTTCATTGCGCACAAGGATAAGGCATATCCCAGAGCGAGGAAGCTGTGCGAAAAGCTCAAGGACAATATCCCCCGTCAGCTTTTCGAGATCCCCATTCAGGCCGCCATCGGCGGCAAGATCATCGCGCGCGAAACCGTCAAGGCCATGCGCAAGGATGTTCTTGCAAAGTGCTACGGCGGCGATATCACGCGAAAGAAAAAGCTGCTTGAAAAGCAGAAGGAAGGCAAAAAGAAAATGCGCCAGCTCGGAACCGTTCAGATACCGACCGAGGCTTTCCTTGCAGTCCTCAAGCTTGATGAATAACAAAAAACGGCCTTGGCAGGATGCCGAGGCTGTTTTTTTCTATAAGGCAACCGGCAGTTGCTTGTGCCGGAGGCATTCGTCTATTATAATCAAGGCACATGGAGGCGATCATATGGACACGAAAAAGATAATATACGAGCTGCGCACGAAAAACGGAATGTCGCAGGACGAGCTTGCGGAAAAGGTTTTTGTCACAAGGCAGGCCGTTTCGCGCTGGGAAAACGGTGAGACCGTTCCGAACACGGAAACGCTCAAGCTGCTCTCTAAGCTCTTTAACGTTTCGATCAACACGCTCCTCGGCTCGCCGCGGCAGCTTATCTGCCAGTGCTGCGGCATGCCGCTTGAGGATGACTCGATCATCGGGCGAGACAACGACGGCTCGCTTAACGAAAGCTACTGCAAATGGTGCTATGCCGACGGGACCTACACCTACAGCGATATGGACGAGCTGATCGACGTCTGCGTGAAAAACATGTCCGGCGAAGGCTTCACCGAGGCGCAGGCGCGCTCATACATGCAGCAGCTGCTGCCAACGCTCGATTACTGGAAAAACCACAAAAGCCTCGGCGACAACGGGCAGTTCGAGGAATTTAAAAAGCAGCTTATAGCCGAGTTCAACGCGCTTGACATTGCCGGAATGCCGGAGGTGCGGAGATTAAACGCGCTCGTCGGGAAATACGTTAATCTTGAGTATCCGCTCCCGAACGGGCAGCGCGCAAAATTCCTTGACGACGGCAAAACATATCTCGGCAATCAGCTTGAAAGCAGGCTCGATAAGGGAACCTGCTTCGGCATCATCGCGAATGTCGATTTCCTGCTCGTTTGCACCTACAAACAAGACGGCGCGGATCCCGAGCTTGTGCTTTATAAAAAACGATAGTTTCAAGGCGTGGCCAAAACGGTCACGCCTTTCATTACTTCAAAAACTCTTTATCGCGCTCAGGTACGCTTTCGGACGTAAAGCGCTCGGCTTTGATTGTCAGGCCGTATTTTTCGCGAAGGCGCATTATCGTCTGCATCTCGGGCGAGGCATGGTGAGCGTCAAGCGCCGTCTGATCTGTCCAGCTGTCGATAAGCAGGACGGTCTCCGCATCGTCGAGCGGCTGAAAGTATTCGTACCTTGCATTGTCAGGCTTGCCGCGTATCGCGGAGGCGGTGCCGCTGCTCTCCATTTCCTCGGCAAAGCGGCGCGCAGCGCCGTTTTTGCCGGTGTAGTACAGATTTATTCTTTCTCCTGTATCTCGCCCGAGCGGTAAGCTGCGAGCAGACTTTCAAGCGCTTGTATCCTGCGGCGAAGCTGCACGCCGCTGTCGCAATCATCAATATAGCGGCGGCGCTCAAAGCTCTCGACCTGCACGGCCTCGGACTCGATATCCGCGTTATCGTCTATTGCCGCAGCAACGCCCTCGAAGGGCTTATGCGCCTTTATCTTCAGTCCGTGGGAATTGAAAACAAGCGTGTAGCCTGCAATGCCTGTCGTTTTCTGATATGCCTCGCAGAAGCCGCCGTCGATGATAAACAGCTTGCCGCCGGCCTTAACGGGGCTTTCGCCCTTCTTAGCTTTGACGGGGGTATGGCCGTTTATGATATGTCCGTTTTCCGGATCAAGGCCGAACTCGCTCAGGATCATACCGGCGACCTTTTCATCCTCCCAAAAGCTGAAATATGGGTTTTTCGGCTCTGCCCACGTGCTCTCGTCATCGACAACGCCGCGCTCGAAGGTGTGGAACACGCGGCCGGAGAACGGACTGTCGTTGCCGCACCAGAGGTACCACATCATGTCAAGCGCCGATTCATCATGCTTTGCCCAGGCGTTTTTCACGACCATGTCCGAATAGTCCATCAGGCTCTTGCCGGAGTACCACACGCCGCCGTGGCGCACACGCGCAAATTCGCCGTCCTCGGTCATCGGTATGCAGCCGTGGTACAGCAGGTTTCCGTTGCAGCAAAGATATGTGCTGCCGACGCGGTAGATAAAATCCATATGGCGGTGCAGCGACTGACTGTCGCGGAAAAGGTTTATGTACTCGTTTACAAGATCGACTTCATCATCATTGAGGCTGTACGGATCGTTTCTGTCAATAGTCGGCCACTTATCCGTGTTAAGGGGGTACACTCCATCATCGAGTATGACCGTGTTGTTTTCAAAATCGCAGCGATTGAGCATCAGGCGTGAGTTCATTCCATAGCCGGGGTGGCGCAGGATTACCCTGCCTTCAAGCTTGAAGCCGATGGTATTCAAAGCGATGCTGATGTTTTCTTTCGTAGCCTCACCGTAGTATTTGCGCGTGAAGTCATAAAGCGGCTGGAGCGATATGCCGTAGCGCCGCTCAAGAAGATTTGCGTTTCCGTAGTCGAGCGATATTCTCAGCACCGTGAATATACATGCCGGGCTTCCCGACGCGGCGCCAAGCCACAGGATATCGTGGTTGCCCCACTGAATGTCGATATTCGGGTGCTCCATGAGCGCATCGAGCAGCCGCGCAGGCTCGGGGCCTCTGTCGAAAATATCGCCGACTATGTGCAGCTTATCGACGGCAAGGCGCTTTATTATATCCGAAAGCGCGGTGATAACATCGTCGGCAGCGCCGGTGGATATGATAGACTCCAGTATCGCATCATGATAGCGCACCTGGTTTGAATACTCGTCGCGCTGCATATGCAGAAGCTCATCGAGCACAAAGCTCCATTTGGGCGGCATCTGCTTGCGCACATAGCTGCGAGTGTATTTGCTCGAAAGCGTTTCGGCAAGCGTGCGCAGCATGGTGAGCACTCCCTTTAGCCTGTCGTGCGTATACTCGCCGGCGTCGCGCATCGCGCTGAGCTTTTCATGCGGATAGTAGATAAGCGTGCACAGGCTGCGGCAGCGCTCCTCCCCTATCTCGGCCTCGAAAAGGCGAAGGACCTTTTCCAATATAACGCCGGAGCAGTTATTGAGTATATGCCGCACGGCGGCGTATTCACCGTGCAGATCGCTGATAAAATGCTCGGTGCCCATCGGCAGGGCAAGTATCGCGCGCAGATTAATTATCTCCGAGCAAACAGCCGCCTCGTCGGGATATTTTTCCGACAGCAGCTCAAGATATTCTCTCGAAAACTCACTCATATGTATGACCTCTCGTATAGTTCGTTTTATATTTAGATGATATCATTTAAATTAACAATTTACAACTTGAAATCGTGTAAAATGTTTGTATAATGGCATCAGTTTATTGAAAAGGGTGATATTTTTGCACAACAGTTTAAAGCAAAAGCTCGAAAACGGCCAGCGGCCGATCGGCATATTTTTCGACACCGCAAGCGAATATCTCATGGAATGCACCGGGCGCACCGGAATAGACTTTGTCATCATCGACAATGAGCACTCCCCGATTGAGGCCGAAACCAGCGCGAGGCTCATAAGGGCTGCTGAAAACGCAGGTGTAACGCCGCTGTGCCGTGTGCGTGAGATAAGCCGCCCGGCGATACTCAAGCTGCTTGATGTCGGCGCACAGGGCCTTATCATCCCGAACGTGCATAGCGTGCAGCAGGTCGAGGACATAATATCCTATGCCAGATACTATCCTATCGGCCAGCGCGGCTTCTGCCCCTCGCGCAAGGACGGCTGGGGATTTGACGGTCTCGGCAACGTGCCGGATACGATGGCGCATTTTAACGCCGAAACGCTCATAATCCCCCAGTGTGAGACCGTGGGCGCGCTCGAGTCGATAGAGCAGATCGTCGCACTCGACGGCGTTGACGGCATATTCGTCGGCCCGTTCGACCTGTCTATTTCCATGGAAATGCCGGGCGATTTTTCTAACCCCGTTTTTCAGGCTGCGATCGACCGCATAATAAAAGCCTGCCGCAAGGCAGGCAAGAAGTGCATTTTCTTCACCGGCACGGTCGAAGGGATCGCTGCCGGCTTTGAACGCGGCTTCGACGGCATGGCGTACAGCCTGGATGCCGCAATCTTCATTGAGGCTCTGCGCGAGCGCGTTGACAAAGCACGTCAGTTAAGCAAATAAATTCCCATGTTCAGATATCCGGCGAAAGTCGTCCACAGAAGATACGGCAGCATCAGCCATCCGGCCGCATTGTCGCATTTCCAAAACCGGACAGTTGCCAGGAGAGTGAATATCCACATCAGGCACAGCCAGATAAACGCCGCCAGGTATTTTCCCGCATTGAAAAATATTATCAGCCAGCCGAAATTAAAAATGAGTGACAGAGCGTAGTAAACGCCGGCCGTTTGCTTCCCGGCCTTTCGGGCGTCGGATGTCCACACTCTGTATGACGCAAGTCCCATGAGGATATAAAGCATCGTCCACGCGACCGGGAACAGCCACCCCGGCGGCGCAAGCGGCGGCTTTTCGATCACCTCGAACATCAACATATTATCTTTTGTAATAAGCGCGGCCAGTCCGCCAACGGCGAGCGGTGCGGCTAGGCTCACGGCAAGCTTTTTCCATTCGATTTTCACATTCATCACCGCTTTTAATATATGAAGGCCCGACAGGGCTTATTCGTTTTTGAACAATGGACAGAAAACATCTCAGCAAAAAGCAGCAAAAATACGTCGGCATAGCGGCGATAGCCATCGCCGTTATCGCAACGGCACTGATAATATCGCTTGCAGGCGTTCCGCTTGTCAGGTTTGCATCGGAGCCTGAAAAATTCCGCCAATGGGTGGACGATAACGGCATATGGAGCCGCTTTGCATATATGGGCATGGTTATTCTTCAGGTCGTGATCGCCGTTTTGCCCGGCGAGCCGTTCGAGATCGCCGCAGGCTACGCCTTCGGCGCCGTTGAAGGCTCTCTTCTGTGCATAGCGGCATCCACTCTCGGCAGCATCATGGTCTTTCTGCTCGTCAGATATTTCGGCGTTCCGCTCGTCGAGGTTTTCTTTTCAGAGGAAAAGCTGCACCGCATAAAGTTTTTGAAAACCACCCCTAAGCGCGACTTCATATTTTTTATCATATTTATGATACCCGGAACGCCAAAGGATCTGCTGTGCTATTTTGCCGGGCTCACCGATATCCGTCTTTCATTGTGGCTGCTGATATGCTCGCTCGGCAGACTTCCGTCGATCGTGACCTCCACCGTCGGCGGCGACGCGCTCGGCACGTCAAACTACTGGTTTGCCGCCGCTGTTTTCGCCATAACGCTTGTAATAAGCCTCGTTGGACTGCTCTTTTACAAAAAAATTTGCAATAGGCACGAAAAATGAGTATAATAGAGACATGCTTAAAAAACTTGATATATTTATGACACAGCCAACATTTTGTAAAAATATTTTTCTCATTTTTGTATTGACATCAGCGAGAAGCGTGCTATAATATGTCGTGTGGGATAATAATGCGCGCAGCTGCAGGTGCTGCGCAGCAAGACTCTCATTGTCAGTATGTTCGTTATGCCCTATTACAAATGCCATCCAAGTTGTTCAGTAACTATACATGTCGTTTAAGTAATTCTCCCTTCCTTCCTATTTCCATCAGCTAACGAGCATATTCTACACCCCCCTTCAAAGCGGCCGGAGACAGAGCAGTCCCCGGCCGTAATAAATTACCGCTTAATATGCAAAAAGCCCCGACAGACTTCTGTCGGGGCTTGCGTTGAATTTTGCACTGTTTTTAAGATTAAAGCTGACGAGCGTCGGGATAAAAAAACACCGCAACACAAGTTACGGTGTTTTTTGGTGGAGATAAGCGGGATCGAACCGCTGACCTCTTGAATGCCATTCAAGCGCTCTCCCAGCTGAGCTATACCCCCAGACGCATTGGCTATTTTATCAGACTGAGAGCATATTGTCAACTGAAAATTTAAATTAATTTTGTCCGCTGCCGTAATCGTCGTCGAACATATACGTCACGTCCTCTTTATAGCGGAACTTTTTCTCCTTGCCCTTTATAAGACGCGGAATACTGCGGCGATACTCGACAAAAACCAAAAGCCCTGTGAGCAGATATATGTTTCTGACAATCGTATCGTCAACGCTCATGATCGCAACAAGACACATGACAAGCATTGCCCCAAGCGCAGACAGCGACACGTATCGCGAGAAGATATACACAACGATAAACACGATTATGCCGGCAAAGGCAACCTCGCCGCTGACGAAGAACGTTCCGACCGCGACGGCGAGCAGACTGTGCTCACCGTGGAAGCGATAAAGTATCGGAAAATTCGTGCCGAGGACAACGCAGAAAAGCGCAAACGCGCTGCCGATTTTCGACTGGTCAACAATTAGCATAAGCAGGCTGCCCAGCAGCACCGGAACGATGACCTTTATCGCCTCGATCAGTGCAATCACACCGACGCCTTTCCATCCGTGGCGCTTCAAAAAGCGCGTTATTCCGGCATTATCGCGGCTGTAATTGAGAACATTCTCGTGAAAATAAATATGCGATGACAGAATTGGCGTGCTGAGACTGCCGAAGGAATAAGCGATTATTGCAGTAACTGCAAGCAGTAAGGGAGTCATTGCTTATCCCCCTTCTGGCGTATGACCATGCGTATCGGAGTACCTTCAAGGCCGAACACGGCGCGTATCTGGTTTTCGATATAGCGCTGGTACGAGAAATGGAACAGCTCACGGCTGTTGCAGAAAATGACGAAATTGGGCGGCTTTATGCCGGTCTGCGTCATGTAATATATCTTGAGTCTTCTGCCCTTATCCGTAGGCGGCTGAACGCGCGCCTGGGCATCGGCAAGGACGTCGTTGAGCATGCCGGTAGTTATGCGCATGTTGCTCTGGTCGTTTACGAAATTGACAAGCTCAAATATTCTGTCGGTGCGCTGGCCGGTTTTTGCCGAGATGAACAGCACAGGCGCATAGCTCATGAAGCTTAAGTCACGCATTACCTCCTTGCGCATCTTCTCCATGGTTCCGGTCTCTTTCTCGACAAGATCCCACTTGTTGACGACAACTATGCTGGCCTTGCCCGATTCATGCGCAAGACCGGCAATTTTGGTGTCCTGCTCGGTAACGCCCTCTCGCGCATCGATCATTATTATGCACACGTCGGCGCGCTCGATGGCCATTTGCGCGCGCATGACCGAAAACTTCTCGACGCGCTCGTCCACCTTGCTCTTGCGGCGGATGCCGGCAGTGTCGATAAACACATATTTGCCGTATTTATTATCTATCTCGGAGTCAACCGCGTCGCGAGTCGTGCCGGCAACGTTGCTGACTATTACGCGCTGCTCGCCGAGGATATGGTTAACAAGCGAGGATTTGCCGACATTCGGCTTGCCGATGACGGCGACCTTTATGCGGTCGTCTTCCTCCTCGTCCTCTTCCTCGGGCGGAAAGTACTTCATGCATTCGTCGAGCAGATCGCCTGTGCCGTGGCCGTGAACGGCCGAGACCGCAATGGGATCGCCAAGGCCAAGCTCGTAAAACTCGTATATGGCAGGATCCGTTCTGCCGGTCGAGTCCATTTTGTTGACCGCAAGCACCGTCGGCTTTTTCGAGCGCAGCAGCATGTTGGCAACATCCTTATCCGCCGCCGTCACGCCCGTGCGCACATCGGTGACAAGGACAATGACATCCGCCGAGTTTATCGCGATGTTTGCCTGCTCGCGCATGAACATGAGTATTTCGTTATCCGTTGTCGGCTCAATGCCGCCGGTGTCAACGATGTTGAATTTTCTTCCGAGCCATTCGCATTCGGCATACAGTCTGTCGCGTGTAACGCCGGGCGTATCCTCGACGATAGACAGTCTGCGTCCGCAAAGCTTATTGAAAAGCATGCTCTTTCCAACATTGGGTCTGCCTACTATGGCTATGAGAGGCTTTGACATAAAGCTAACCTCCGTTCTGATTAGTTCTGGTTATATTTATAGTACTGCTGCCGCTCGGGCGAGCGGACGGGTATTTTAACCTCGGGCAGGTTATCACCGCTTATGGCATCCCACAGTGCAAACCCGTCCGATTCTATCGGGTATATTTTAACGCCGAGGGCATCTATGGCCTGCTCGAGCGTAATATCGTCGAGAAAATCAAGCTCGTCGCGGCGCAGCATATTCTGCGACACGAAAAGCCGCTCGCCCAAGTCTTTTCCGCGCAGCTGAGCAATAAGATCCTGCCCCGTTATGAGGCCGGAAACGTTCACTCCGTGTCCGAAAAAGTCGTTTTGGATCGCATAGACCTTACCTTTTATATTATCATACTTTTCCGCGGCAATACAAATAAGTTTTTCAAAATACGGCGCCACCGACACTCCGCAGGCTATAGAAAACGGCACTCCGTCAGGCTTTTCCGAAAGGCTGAGCGCACCGCGGAACTCGCGCTCGAGCAGGCGTATCATTCCGACGCCGTTTTCAAGCTGCGTGTGCTCCTCGTAGAAATCATCATCCGGCAGCTCTCGCTGCGCGCAGATATACATTTCGTCCGAGCAGAAGAATATCCTCGTGCCGTACTTTTTTACGCACTCATCACCAAAGGCCGTGACCATATCTATCGTCTCTCCCGAGTGCTCGGGCGTAAACGACTCGAGCGGATACAGACCCTCGCGGTATTTCGTAAGTCCGACCGGGACAATCGACACGCTGTGCACTGCAGGATACATGTCCGCAAGATCCTGCATGGTCTGCATGAGCGCCTTTCCGTCGTTAAGTCCGGGACAGCAGACGATCTGGCAGTTCATGACTATGCCGCCATCGGCAAAGCGGCGCATTATATCGACGCATTTACCAGCATTTTTATTGCGCAGAAGCTTCACGCGAAGCTCGGGATCGGTCGCATGAACGGAGATGTTCACAGGGCTTATGTGCAGGTCGATTATGCGCTGTAGCTCGCGCTCGGAAAGATTGGTGAGCGTAATATAGTTTCCAAGCAAAAAGCTCAGGCGCGCGTCATCGTCCTTAAAGTACATCGTCTTGCGCATGCCCTTCGGGAGCTGGTCGATGAAGCAGAACACGCAGTTATTGGCGCAGCTTCGGGGATTATCCATCAGATACTCGGCAAACTCAAGGCCGAGATCGCGCCCCTCGGGCTTTTCGACGCGCACGATGTGCTCGGTTCCGTCCTTGCGGCGAAGCTTAATATGCAGCACCGGCTCATACGAGAAGTATTTATAGTCAAGAACATCATGGATCACGTTTCCGTTTATGCTGACTATCTCATCGCCTATATGCGCCTTGTGCAGCAGCGGACTGTCGTTATCGATTTTTGAAATAACGTCGTTTTTCATACACTTTAATAAGCAAAAGGAGGAAGGGGTACCTGTACCCATTCCTCCTTGAGCTTAGCATTTTAATTACTTCTCATCAACGGTGAGAACCTTGCGGCCGTTGTACATACCGCATGCCTTGCACGCACGGTGGGGCATTTTGAACTCGCCGCAGTTGGGGCACTTTACGATGCTGGGAGCCTCGAGCTTCCAGTGAGACGAACGTCTCTTATCACGTCTCTGTCTTGATACTTTTCCCTTAGGGACTGCCATGGTGACACCTCCTGAATAATAGCTGCATGTCAGCGTAAATATTATTGATCACTATCCAACAGTTGCTGCAAAACAGCAAGTCTTGGATCGACTTCTTTCCCGCACGCGCAGGGGCCAAGGTTTAAATCGGCTCCGCACCGGGAGCAAAGGCCTTTACAATCCTCAGAGCACAGAAACTTCGTTTCCATGTCAAGGACGAAAAGGGTCGAGAGCGTTTCATCGAGATCAAGATTGTCCCCGTCGAGAACAAAGACCTCGGGATCTTCAGACTCTCTGTCGGATATGAAGGCGTGGAGGTCCATCACCTTGCTGCTGTCAAACAGTTTACCACATCTGTCGCAGACGCAAGTCATTTCGGCTGTCAGGGTACCCTCGAGTGTCAGGATACCTGCCTCATTAAACACTCTGCCTTCTGCCGTGGGTGGGGTCTTATACTCCTTGATAGAGTCAAATTCCAATCCCTCCGTGTTCAGCTCGCATTTGAACGGAACACTCTTTCCGGGAACTTCAATTATCTGTCTCAAATCAAGCAGCATAGTGCACCTCTCCACAGTCGCTTGAATATTATAGTGGAATTACCCCGGCTTGTCAACCGAAAAAATTCGATTTTCGGACAAAAACTCGAAAAAACAGGCATATTGCTAAACGGCAAGAAAAATGCTATAATCATTTATCATATTTTAACGGAGAACGGCATGAAAAAGAGTGTAAAAATCCTGATAATCTGCGTACTTATTGCGGCGCTTATCGCCGGCGGAGTTATATATCTCATCTTCCAGACGCGCGACGATGATCTGCTCATCGGCGAAGACCGCGCGCAGCAGATAGCCCTCAACGATGCAGGGCTTGCGGCAAACCAGGTCTCAAGGCTCAAAGCAAGGATCAAGCTCGACGACGGCGTGTGGTGCTACAAGGTCACGTTCCGCACCATCGCGATCGAGTATGAGTACGAGATCGAGGCGTATTCCGGCGCAATACTTGAAAAAGACATGGATGACTGAATAAACGAGGCTTATTTCAGCGCGCAAAAAAGTCTGTGACTTTTTGCACGCTTCAAAAAACGCCACATTTTTCGTAAAAGCAAGTTTTTACGAAAAATCTCGCTACGCTCGTCAAAAAGTCCGTACCGGACGTTTTTGATGGCTATTTATCCAATCACGAGTGGGGCCTTTGCCCCCTCGCGCTCCCCTGCTGCTCTATTATCTTTAATTCGCAGCATAGTTTTTTGATAGTCTGAAACGAGGCTCATTTTCGAGCCTCGTTTCATATTATCGCAATCTTTCTCTATCTTTTTCTTCGTCCGGTGGTGGACGGTATCATGGCGTTTTCCCTGTACTTTGCAACGGTTCTGCGCGAGATCGACACGCCGCATTCGGAAAGCTTTTCGGCGATCGCCTTATCGCTCAGCGGCGAGCGCGGATCCTCGGCCGCAATGATGTCCTTTATCATCCGCAAAACTCCGTCCTCGGTGACATTCTCGCCGGTCGAGCTTTGCTTAAAGAAGTCAGCAAGGCAGAACACACCCCAGCGGCAGGATATGTACTTGCTCCTTACCGTGCGCGACACGGTCGACACATGCACGCCCAGCTCTTCGGCAAGCTCTGCCATCGTCAGCGGCTTTATCGGCGACACGCCGTCAACAAAAAAGTCGTGCTGCACGGCAAGTATTTTTTTCGCACAGGCCATGAGCATTGCCGCACGCCTGTCAACGCAGCTCATAGCCCACTTTGCCTGGGTGAGCTTTTCGCGGAAATATGTCCGCTCCTCATCGCTGAGATCCTCGCGCTCGGACATATCGAGATAAAACGAGTCTATGCCGTATGTCGGCATATATCGGTCGGCAATGGCGACCGCCAGTCCGTCGTTATCCTGCACGACTTCAACATCGGGGCGGATATACATCGTCTGCTTTCCGCCGTAATAGCCGTTTGACGGGTTCGGCTCAAGGCCTGCAATGAGCGAGCGCGCCTGCTCGATGCGCCCGACGGTGACATTGAGCTTTGACGCAATATAGTTAAGCTGCCCCTTCGCGAGCCTGTCGAGATACGAAAGGCATATCTCGCGCGAGATATCGTCCTCCTCTCCCCTGCGTCGCAGCTGGATAAGCAGGCACTCGCCAAGGGTGCGTGCGCCCACGCCGGCAGGCTCAAGCGACTGGAACACCTTGACCGCGTTTTCGTACCGCTCAATGCTGCCTCCGAAGGCATAAAGCTCGGGTCCTTCCTTTGGAAGATAGCCGCGCTCGTTCATTTCATCGGCGAGCCAAATAAGCTCGCGTCTGAGAAGTTCGGGTATTCTGAGATAATTTATCTGCTCCTTGACGGAATCATAAAGCGTATTGTGCGGTGTGTCGGCGATCGTGCGCGACATTATGTCCGGATCCGTCGTCGTGCGCGCGGAAAACTGCTTTTCGTGGCTTGGCGGCATTTCGCGCGGTGGAACGACCTCGATAAGCGGATTTTCCATGGAAAGCTCGTTTAAATACGTCTCCAGCTCGTGCGAATTCATTTGAAGCAGCTTCAATGACTGCTGCATTTTCTGGCTAAGAATGAGTTTTTGTTCATTTGTCAGCTTCAGCTTCATTCCGCTGCCTCCTTTCGCACGATATTATGTGTTTAGATTATAACATTTTCTCCGCAGCATTTCCACTGTTTTTAAAAGCTCTTTATATTCCGCGAGTTTCGTGGTATAATCTCAGGAAAACACCCCGTCGAAAGGACTTAAAACAGCATGAAACGAACATTTGGCATAATAGCGGCGCTTATTCTTGCGCTTTGCCTTTGCGCCTGCGCCAAAAGCGGCGAGGACACACCTCAGCCGACCGAGGCTCAGCCTTCATCCACGCAGGATCTTTCCGTATACGAAAAAAGCGAAGGGCTTCTCTCGCAGGAGGTATGGTACAACGAAAACGGTCTTAAATTCAGCACCGTCAAGTACGAGTACGACGCTGCCGGACGCCTTGTAAAGGAAACGACCCTCGGCATAAACGACGCGCCGGTTGGATACAAGGAATACGTTCTAAACGCCGACGGGCTGCCCGAGACTATGATAAACTATATCGCCGACGGCCCGGAGGAATACTCCGAGGAGTACCGCGTTTTGTTTGAGTACAACGACACCGGACTGAAAATGAAGGAAACGAGCATGATCGGCGACACGGCCACGTCGGTCACGACCTATGCCTACGAGGGCAGTGATCTTGTAAGCGAAAAATACTATGAAGGCTCGGAGCTTATAAGCGACATAGCCTATGAGTACGACGGCTCCGGAAAGCTCACAAAGCTCGTGCGCCGGGATATGCTCGAGGACAGCGAAACCTCGGAGACCTGCACCTATGGCGAAAACGGACTTGTTGCCTCGCGCGAGGTAAGCAGCGGCGACGGTATTGAAAGCCGTACAGAGTACAGCTATGATGAGCACGGAAACGAGATTTCCGTCAGCATTTACGGCCCCGACGGCAGTGCAATAAGCATCACGAAGAACGAATACGAATATGACGAGCCGGGCAACATAGTCAAATGCACACGCACCCAGGGCGACGGCGAGCAGAGTACGGTTATCGAATACAGCTGGAGCTACGCCAAAGGCTGACGAATTAACAATTAATTTATATATTCGGGCTTTTGCTGTGATAATATGTATTATTGAAATATTATCAATCAGGTGACTTTTCCATGAGAGAAAAATTTGCGCGCTTTATGGCAGGACGCTGCGGAATAGATCAGCTCAATAAATTTCTGTCGATATTGAGCCTTGTGCTCATGATCTTGGCCGTGGTGTTCAACGGAACACGGTTTTCAAGGCCCGTATGGCTTATCGCGTTTGTCCTGCTCATACTTGTCTATGCGCGTATGCTGTCAAGAAATCTTTATAAGCGCAGCGCCGAAAATACGCGCTATCTTCGTCTGCGCATGAGCGTTAGCGGAAAGTTTGAAATGATAAAGGTCCGCTGGACACAGCGCAAGGATTATAAGTTCTTCACCTGCCCTGCTTGCCGCACAACGCTGAGAGTTCCTCGTCACAAGGGAAAGATAAACATCGTCTGCAAAAAATGCGGCAACTCGTTTACGGGCAAGACCTGATATGTTCGGCTTTGTAACGGCGGATCTTGCCGGGCTCAGCGAACTGCAGCGGCAGCGATACAAGGCGTATTACTGCGGCCTGTGCCGCAGCCTGAGCGAGCGTCACGGCGCGTTTGCGCGCTTTACGCTCACTTATGACATGACGTTTCTGGTCATGGTGCTCAGCGGCCTGTATGAGCCGTTTGACCTGAGCGGCGAGGCTCCCTGCCCTGCGCATCCGCTTGGGAAGCGCGCGTTTTTGCAGTCGGAGATCAGCGACTATGCCGCCGACATGAATGTTGCGCTGGCATATCTCAATTGCCTTGACGATTGGCACGATGAACTAAACGCCGCGGCGCTTGCCTCGGCCGGAGTGCTCAAGCAGTCATACGAAAAGGTCTGCGTCGAATATCCGCGACAGTGCGCTGTCATAAAGCAGTCGATGGCAGAGCTTAAGCAGATCGAGGATCGCAGAGACAGCTCGACCGATGCCGCGGCCGCAGCATTCGGCCGGCTGATGGCAGAGCTTTTCGTCATGCAGGAAGATCACTGGCAGAACGATCTGCGCTCTTTCGGCATGGCGCTCGGGCAGTTTGTTTACGTCATGGATGCCTGCATTGATTTAAAAAGCGATAAAAGAGCATATAAGTATAACCCCTTCGTTTACCTGTACGGCAGGCTTGACGAGCAGGAGCGCTTCAAGGCGATACTTGAGCTTCTGCTTGCCGACTGCGTGAGAAGCTTTGAGCGGCTGCCGATAATTCAGGATGCGGACATAATAAAAAATATACTGTGCAGCGGCGTGTGGATAAAGTTCAATCAACACTACGGAATAAGCACTAAGTAAGGAGCAGTACCGAATGGCACGGGACCCCTATGAAGTCCTCGGCGTTTCAAGAAATGCAACGGACGAGGAGATAAAAAAAGCTTACAGAGAGCTTGCGAAGAAATATCATCCCGACCGCAACCCCGGCGATGCAGCCGCGGCGGCAAAGATGAACGAGATAAACGCCGCATACGATCAGATCAAAAGCGGTCAGACCGGCCCCTCCGGAGGATATGGCGGAGGATATGGCAGCGGTTACGGCGGCAGCTATGGCGGATTCGGTGGCTTCGGCGGATATGGCGCGTATGAGCAGCCGCAGGAGCGCGCAGAGTGCCGCGCGGCGGTCAATTACATACGCAACGGCAGATACAATGAAGCGCTCACCGCGCTCTCGCAGGTTCCGCTTTCCGAGCGTGACGGGCGCTGGTACTATCTGAGCGCCGTCGCAAACATGTATCTGGGCAACAAGATAAACGCCCTTGAGGATGCCAAGCGTGCGGTCGAGATCGATCCGGATAACCCGAACTATCGCCAGCTTCTCAACAGGCTGCAAAACAACGGCCAGTATTATCAGGATTACAGCGGAAACTACAACAGCTCCTGCTGCATCTGCGACGACTGCTGCACCTCGTATCTGTGCTGCTCGTGCCTTACCCCGTGGGGCGGCATGTGCTGCTAAACATAACAATTTCGGCTGAGGCAAAACGCCTCAGCCGTTTTTTCACGCAAACAGCTTTTCTATAACCTCATCGGTGAATGCATCGAGCGCGGCAAAATCAACATGCGGATTATACGCTCGTTCAAGCTCGTCGTGATACTCCTTTGCGCGCGCAAGCCATTGCACCGCCTCACCTGTAAGCTCGCGCACGAGCTTATCTCGGCGCTTAAGCGCGCCCCGTGCTTCTTGCAGGGTCTCGGTCTGTATCAGTGCATCGAGCCGTACATGGCGGTATGGCTCTGCTATGTTCACAGCAGAGGCGGATACGAAGCCCACTGCCGGCTCCGGCAGGAGCAGTGCATCAAGCCTATCCGGGCACAGCGGCGATAAGCACAATATGCTTCCAAAACCGCGTTCTTTCGCCTCGGCGTTCATCTGCTTGAGATAAATGTCGGCAAGGCCGCAGCGGTCGTCCAGCAGATATATCCGTTTACATAACTTTTGAACATCTTCTGCGAGAGCAAGCTCTCCCTTACAGCTTATGCAGCGCATGAACCTGCGCTGCTCGTGAGCGTCGCAGTGCTTTTTGCCTGCACCGCCCAGCTCGCGTAATACTGCGCTCTGCGCGCGTTTTTTCACTTTTTCAAGCGTTTCGGCACTTATAAGACCCGGTATCTCGGCTTTTGCGGCGCTGCCTGCGGCGGCAAGATAGGCATATGCCGTTTTATACATCGCTCGGTATTTATCCGTCATCTGCACTATGCGCGGATCGTCTGCCGGGCCGCAGAACCGCCCCAAGTTAACATAATCCGAATTGAATGCAAAATTTACAGGCTCGCATGCGTGCGGCGCCGTCGCGTCCACGAACCCGACGTGCAGTTCGGGTATGTACACAGCGTCGAGCGAGTCCGGGTCGCCGGAACACAGAACGCACTCGGTGTCGCATCCTCGCTCGGTAGCTGCGCGCGCAACGCGCCGCATAAAGCCGGATTTGCCTCCGCCCGGCCCTGCCTTTATCAAATGCAGAAAGTCGCCCTCGCAGCTGCAAAAGCCGCCGTAAAGCGAGAAAAATCCGCCAGCGGAATTTGCACCGAGGAAGCAGTTTACATTCAAGTGCCTCACCTCCATGCATTTTATGCCGCACAGGATGTACGAGGTGCCCGAAATGATTGACATTTTTGCGGTGCAATGCTAAAATAATCAGGTATTTGCCGGTGTGGTGGAATGGTAGACACGGCGGACTTAAAATCCTCTGATGCTTGCGTCGTGCCGGTTCGAGTCCGGCCACCGGCACCAAAAATCGTCAGGCTTCTGTGGAAGCTTGACGATTTTCATTTCTTACTTAAGCTGACGAGAGTCGAACGCATATCGGTTTTGACGGGCAGATTTCCGCCCATGCTGCGTTAAAGCTCTTGACAATACGACAGTATTCTCTGCGAGCTTTGCCTTGCCTGAACAAAAATCTGCTCCGGCAAAACTGCAAGGCACCTGTCGGCTGCGCTTTTCGAGATATTTTCGGCTTTCTTTGATGCAGGTGGGCTGGCGCCCATCAAGACAAAAAAGGCGAAAATAGCCGGAAGGGCGCGCCGACAGGCGATATGGGTTCGGCTCTCGTCAGCTTATTCACTCTTCACTAAAATCGAGTGGGGCAAAAGGCTGCGGTTCTTTGCGCTTTTTTATCGCCAAAATGCATTTTTATGCACATTGGCGCTTGACAAAGCGCAAAATTCGTGTTTTAATTCATCTTGCAAACATAATATTCGCTTCCGTCACCACCGGGTGATGGATCAAAAGCGCACGGGACTTTTCCGTAGGTACGGCGTGGAAACACGTTATAAGGAAGAGCCTCGGGCGTTTTATTGTTTTTTAGGAGGTAAAACGATGAAGATCAAGCCTTTTGAAGTTGAAGAATGGATGAACGCCTACGAGACTGGCGCAAAGTTTAACATTGCGGAAACCTGCGTAAACTCCGTATCGCTCGACGAGCTTTTTGAGCTTACCGGCGCTGACAAGCAGGCATTTTTAAGCAGCATGTGCTCACAGCGCCTGACCTACGGCTATATCGAAGGCGCGCCGGAGCTTAAAAACGGCATTTGCAAGCTTTACAAGACCCTCAAGCCCGAGGAGATAGTCACCACTCACGGCGCATCGGGTGCAAACCACCACATTTTCTACTCGCTCGTTGAGCCGGGCGACCGCATTATAAGCATCATGCCGACCTATCAGCAGCTGTACTCTATCCCGGAATCCTTCGGCGCGGATCTGAAGCTTCTGCACCTGAGCGAGAAAAACGGCTTTCTGCCCGATCTTGACGAGCTGCGCGCCCTTGCCGTTCCCGGAACAAAAATGATATGCATAAATAACCCTAACAATCCCACAGGCGCTTTGATGACAAAGGACATGCTCATGCAGATAGTCGAGATCGCAAAAAGCGTCGGCGCTTACGTCATGTGCGACGAGGTTTACCGCCACCTGACGCAGGACGACGTGTGGAGCGAATCGATAGTCGATCTGTACGACAAGGGCATATCCGTCAGCAGCATGTCCAAGGTATTCTCTCTTGCCGGAATACGCCTCGGCTGGATAGCAACGCACGATAAGGACGTCATTAAAAGCTGCATCTCGCACAGGGATTATAACCTCGTTAGCTGCGGCATGCTTGACGAGGCGATAGGGGCCGTTGCCCTCTCGGGCAGCGATAAGCTCCTTGAGCGCAACAAAAGCATCGTGCGCGAGAACCTCGCCATACTCGACAAATGGGTAAACGACACACCGCAGGTGCACTATGTAAAGCCTCAGGCCGGAACGACCGCGCTTGTTTACTACGATCTCGATATCCCCTCCTACGATTTCTGCCGCGAAATGTATCACAAGACCGGCGCGTTCGTAACTCCCGGCGACTGCTTCGAGCAGCCGCACAGCTTCCGCGTGGGCTATGCGTGCTCAAAGCAGGAGCTTATCGGCGGTCTTGCCGCGGTGACGGAGTATTTGAATTTGCTGTGATAAGCCAAAAAAGTCTCAGGATGCCCCTGAGACTTTTTTCTTTAGATCTTAATTAGAATTTCAGCTTTTCCATTCGGTCGAATGCCTCGCAGAGCTTATCACGGCCAACTGTGCAGGCAATGCGCACATGCCCCTCGCCCGTTTTGCCGAATGCCGCGCCGTTTGTGACAAGCACATGCGCCTTTTCAAGCAGCTCAGCACAAAACCGAGCCGAGTCGAGCTTTGTTTTTCTTATCGACGGGAAGAGATAAAACGTTCCGTGCGGCTCGTTAAGCTCAAAATACGGAATGCTCCTTATCCTCTCGGCGGCGTAAAACACCCGCTCGCGGTATTCTCTTATATAGCGTGCGCGGATATCCTCGCGGTCGTGCAGCGCCTGTATCGCCGCGCGCTGCGAGACCGACGGAGCTGTGTAGATAAGCGCGCCGTTTATCCTCTGCATGGTTTTTATAAGCGCAGGCTCCGCTATAACCGTGCCGACGCGCCAGCCGGTCATGAGATAGTTTTTAGAAAAGCTGTTTAGCGTGACGGTGCGCTCAGCCATGCCCGGCAGCGTGCGCATCGGCGTAAACGGCTCTGAAAACATGTATGATGTGTATATCTCGTCGGCAACTATGAGCAGATCATGCTCTTTTGCTGTCTCGGCAAGCAGGCGCATCGTATCCGCGCCGTATGCCATTGCCGTCGGATTTGTTGGGTTATTGAATACCATCGCCTTTGTGCGCGGAGTTATCGCTGCATCGAGGCGCTCTTTTTTTATCGCAAAGCCCTCGCTTGCGTAGGTCGGAACCTCGACGCACACTCCTCCGGCAAGCTCAATCTGCTCTCTGTACATCGGAAAATATGGCGAGAAAACAAGCACCTCGTCGCCGGGGTCGAGAATGCCGAGCATAACAAGCGACATTCCAAGGCAGCTCGACGCAGTCACCAAGACGCGCTCCGGCTCGATCGACTGCCTAAAGTCCTCGCTCCATGCGCGGCAAAAAGCGTCTATAAGCTCCGGGTCGCCGTGCGGATCGCCGTAGTGGGTATGCCCTGCCTTCGCGTCGCGGAAGGCGGCGCTGATTATTTTCTCATCGGTCACGATGTCCGTATCGCCGATACTGAGGTCTATTAGGTCGGTGTATTTTGATATGGCTCCCGTATCGAGAGCAAGTCCGCCGCCGAAGGAGCGGAATCTTTCTGCTATGAATCTTTCCATTGTCCAAAGGCCTTTCGTTTGATCGTTTTATTATGCCACAGCCGCAGCTCATATTCAAGACATGCGGACTTGAAAAAAGCGGAGATGGTGCTATAATACAGACAAAGATATTTATGGAGGGGTTTTTATGAAAAAGATCGCAAAGCGCAGCGTTGAGGTCGAGGTTCAGCCCGAGGATATAAGCCCTCTGGAGCTTTTGCAGCCCGGCAAGCTCAACAAGCGCACGGTTATGCACCTTTTGCGCAAGGTCGATGTCAAAAAGGTCGGCATTGCTGCCGGCGGCGCGGCAGTCGTTTTGTCGGCAGTGAGCCTTACGGGACGCTATACGTTCTATAAAGGCATCGTTTCCGGCGAGCTTAAGCGCCAGCTTGCGCCGGTGAATAAAAAGCTCGACGAGCTGAAGGCTCAGAACGCAGAGCTTAAGGCCGAGGTCGAGCGCCTTAGCGCACAGCAGTGTGAAAACGAAAAAGATGACTGAGCAAAAAGAATATCGGCATAGTCGTTTACCCGACTATGCCGTTTTTTATGTACCAGCAAGGTTCACTCCTCGTCAGGCTTGTATTCCAATATATCTCCCGGCTGGCAATTGAGAACATCGCAGATGGCCGCCAAGGTGGAAAAGCGGATGGCGCTGATATGACCGTTTTTCATTTTTGATAAATTCACGTTGGCAACGCCGACTCTTGCCGATAGCTCATTCAGGCTCATTTTCCTGTCGGCCATGACACGATCCAGCCGCAAAATGATCTGTCCCATTCTTCCTCCTCCTTACAGGGTCTCATCCGATTCCTTTTGCAGCTGAACCCCGTATCTGAAAACAGCCACCAGAGCCATGGTTACAACAAACGCAATCAAAATACCCCACTGAATGCTGACGTTGGTGCTTTTTCCTGCGGCGAAAAAGCTCTCCAGCATCGTCTCGGCGGCAGACGCAAAAACGGCAACCGGAAGAAGCGAAAATCCAAATCCGCGCATTTTGGCTACGACCTCGCCGCAGAACGGTGACTGGCACTTGGTGAGCACGGAAAACAGCCCCCTGAGCATCCAAAGCGCAGCAGTGGCGGACGCTGCAAACAGCGCCGCGAAGATAAACACTTTCGTAAGATCGCTTGCGATATATTCGGCCGGGGAAGCCTCGGCCTGCATGACTTTCGTATTTCCGTCGGAGTGGATCTCGGCAGAATCATATGAGCGGTTAAAGAGCCTAAGCTCCGTTTTAAACTGCTGATCCTCGGGCGGTGTTATCGTACCTGACCCCTCCCCGAGTATCTGCTCAGGGCTGCTTTCGCCCGAATAGCTGAAGCTTCCTCCGATAATATTCCACAATGTATCAAAGCTTTCCGCATTGAAGCGCAGCTCGGTGTTTTCAACAACGCGCACCGTCAGTGCATTATCCGGCAAAGCTGCGACGAAAGCGACCGCAATGCAGCAGAAGATCGTTATAAGCGCCGCTACCACGGTCAAAACCGTCATGACTATCTTTCCCGCCTTGCCAAACAGTCGGAATTTTGAAATAGTATCGGAATTCATGTATGCTGTTCCTTTCTGCGAAAGGCGCTCTGCCCGAGCGTCCCTGTGATAGATAGCTGTATTATAGCATTGTTTTGCGCGCAATGCACCAAAAATTAAGAACGCAGTGCGGCTTTAGAGAGTTCTTCCATTCATCACTGTCCAAGCTGCAATCACGGCCGTCAGCAGAACGGTGATCGCCGCCGATAAAAGCCGCGTCCGCCGCTTTTTCTGCATTCCGAGAATGGTTACAGCAACGATTGCCGCACATGATACCACCGTCAGCAGATGCCGTGGAAACGAGCCGAGCATTTGCATAAAATAGCTTACTCCCATAAGAGCGACTATTGTATTTCCTACGCCGAGTATCGCAGCGCCCAAGACATTCTGCCGCTTTGCAAGGAATGCGATCGCTCCGCCGGGGAGGGTCAGCAGAGAAATGGGCAGCCAAATGCCCGTGTAGTAGTAAAGCGCCTTGTCCAAGCCGATCGTCGGCAGCTCGACGAGGAAAATTATCGGCTGGCTTATGAGGAAAAACACAAGGCATTTGAGACCGGCCTCCCATGCACTTTTGCAGTTTGACACGATCAAAACCGCAAACAGCACCCACCACTCGAGCGTGACGGCAATGTCCTGAAACGAAGTGTCGTGCAGGATCGGTATCTGATTTATTACGCCGACATAGATACCGATGATCACCGCAAAGCCGCAGACTATCGGCCATGTCATCGGCAGGCTGCCGAACGCAGCGGATATTTTTTTCATGGCTCAGCCTCCGACCGAGGATATCGTGCCGTCGGCATTGAAGCTGACAGTTACCGTGTAGTCCTCGATCGCTACGGGCATATCGCCTAATGTTTTTGAGAAAGTGAGCTTGACATTCTCCGTACCGGTACCTTTATGTGAAAACTCGAAAATGTAAGTATCTCCGTTTTCGCGGCAGTCATCCAAAGCAAGCGACTCGGAATCGGAATTTTCAAGATCATATGTTTCGCCGCCGACATACGGAAGCAGGATCGTAAGCTTCGTTTTATCGTCACTCAGCTTATACTGCACATCTTTGTCTATCTCTTTCTGCTCTGCCGGGAACATCGGAATATCATATCCCATTTTTGTCTGATAGAGCATAACGCCGATCGACGCCGAAAACGCAACGATCAGAACAGCCGATATAATTGCCGCTGCCTTTGCTCCGGCGCGTGTTTTTCCGTCCTCAGCGCCGAAGTCCCAACCGTCTTCCCAAAGTGCGTCGATCTCGGCGCGCTTTGCAGGGCGGATGAGATAGAGAGCAATCGCAATGAAAATCAGCGATCCGACGGCGCAGAACGCAATATCCATGCCCGTAACATTGCCGTCAAACACGGCGATGAAAGCGGAGACATCGGTCAGAGTATGCATAATGATAACGCCCCAGATATTTCTCGAGCGAACGAATACGGCGCCATAGAATATGCCGATGGCCGCAGTGTAGATGACCTGAATGATAGCCGCGAAGGCATCGCCGGTCACAATCACATTCACAGCATGAAGAAGGCCGAACGCCGCACCGGAAACCAAAACGCTGAGGAATATTCTGTTCGGCTTATCCTTCCAGATGCGCATCAGGTTTGACACGGTAAAGCCGCGGCAAAACACCTCTTCGGACACTCCCGGGCCGATGCCATGGAATATAGCGGCGATAACGGCGGTCGTTCCGGCAACAAGCGGCGCATCGTAAAGCTTTATCTGCAAAATGTTCCACAGGGGAACGATAAGCGCCGGCAGCGAGAGCAGAATGCCGAGCTTCGGCAAGCCGCCCTTAAATCCGAAATTGCACTTTCCGCGGAAGAAGATCAGCAATATCAGCATCAGCAGGCCGGCAATGATAAGCCTTGAAATATCGTCGTTTATCTGATACAGAAACGACTCTTTACCAGCCATGGATTCGAACATGATCCCTGTCAAAACGGCGATGGTATCGCGCAGGACAAAAAAGGCCAGCGGAACAATCAGCGCCGTAAACAGCGCGTTATTTAAAAATCTGTGCTTCACGGTTTTTCTCCATAAAGGCCACCTCCGACTGTGATCAACGTAAATTATTTAACGTAAAACGTTAAATTGATAGTATCACCGGCTCGAAGGTATGTCAAGTGATTTTTAATGTTTATCATTAAAAATTTGACGTTTTGCATGGGTAAACCGTATAAAAAAGCTCCCGTATCACAGGATACGAGAGCTTTGCGTCCTTATTTTGATTTCGGTTCGGGTTTTTCTCCGGCAAGAGGCTTGCCGTTTACGGCGTTGCGCGCAACGACATACAGCACCGAGCACAGCGGAACGCTGATGAGCATTCCGACAACGCCCATTGCGTTGCCGCCTATCGTGACGGCAACGAGCACCCAAATGCCCGGCAGACCGACGGATTTGCCGACGACCTTTGGGTAAATTAGATTGCCTTCAAACTGCTGCAGAACGATGATGAACACAACAAACCACACGGCCTGGATAGGCTTTACGAGCAGGATAAGGAACGCACCGATAGCGGTTCCTATAAACGCGCCGAACACGGGGATCAGCGCCGTGAAGCCGACGAGCACGGATATCGCCGGGGCATACGGCATGCGGAATATCGACATGCCGATAAAGCACAAAACGCCGATGATGACAGCCTCGGTGAGCTGGCCGGTTATGAAGTTTGTAAACGTGCGGTTTATAAGGTCGAGCATATCGAGAAGCTTCTGCATCTTCTCGGGCTTCATGAGCTTTGCAAGCACCTTTTTCGACTGCCGCTTGAGCGTTTCCTTCTGAGCAAGAACATAGATGGAAAACGCAAGCGCCAGCACGATGTTTATGACCGCCGTTACGATCGACGTCGTTGCCGACAGGGTGGTGTTCAAAACAGCCGTGCCGCCGTCCTTGAGGATCTGAATAAACTTATCCGTATCAAAGCTGAATTGCGGCAGCTCGACGCCGTACTTATCCAGGCGCAGCGCAAGAGCTTCCCACCAGCTTTCCACCTCGGATACATACGAGGGCACCATGCTCACAAGCGAGGACACGGAGTCGCTCAGCTCCGGCATGATGATGAATATGACGGCAAGAATAATGCCGATGACCAGCAGTATGCTCAGCAGCAGGCATATCGGGCGCTTCATTTTTTCGACCCATTTGCCCTTGCATTTGCTCAAAAGCTTCATCCACAGCCGCTCGATCGGCCGCATGATGACATTGACCACATACGCTATGCACAGGCCGATCACAAACGGCGAAATGAGCGAATACAGCTCGCCGATGTATTTAAGCAGCAGCTTGTGATTATATATCGCCCATATGAGAAGCACCGTGAACGTTATGATGAGCAATATTCGTTTTACGGTTTTTTTACTGAGTTCCAATGCTAAGCCCCCTTCTCCAGCTCTTACTGCACGCTGAACAGGATATCGCCGTAGGTCGGATACGGCCAGAACTGCTTTGCCGTATTGATTTCAAGTCCGTCAACACTTGCTCTGAGCGCTTCCTGCGCAGGAAGCACCTTGTCGCGGAAAACGGATGCTCTTGTGTAGTTATCCGAATACTCGTCGGCAGATTCGGCCGCGTCGGCCAATGCCTGCGCATTTTTGACCGTTTCGCTCATAAACGCGCTTATTTTTGCCGCCTGCTCCTTTTCAAAGCTATTGTCGATGCCGAGCTGCGCTTTAACTATGGCAGTATCGCTCAGCTGCTTTGAGTAAGCGCTTGCCGCCGGGAGAATATCCTGCCAGACCATCTCCTGCATGGTCTGCGCCTCGATGCGAATGACCTTGCAATAGTTGTCAAGCTTCATCTTATAGCGCGCTGCAAGCTCGATCTCGGAATACACTCTGTGACGCGCGAAAAGATCAACATTCTTTATGTCGAGGTAATACGGCACGCAGTCCACCGTCGTGCGGAAGTTTTTAAGTCCGCGCGCGGCCGCTTCCTTGAGCCACTCTTCGCCGTAGCCGTTTCCGTTGAATATGATGCGCTTATGCTTTTTTATAACGCTGCGGATAAGCTCGTGCAGGCTCGTTTCAAAATTATCGGCATTCTCCAAAATGTCGGCATATTTGCGCAGCGACTCGGCAACGGCGGTGTTCAGAACAACATTTGCGCCGGATATGGAGGTTGACGAGCCGAGCATGCGGAACTCAAACTTATTGCCGGTGAAGGCAAAGGGCGAGGTGCGGTTGCGGTCGGTCGTGTCGCGCGCAAACTTGGGCAGAACATGGACGCCGACCTTTATCTGCTCCTTTTCCTTGCCGCCGTAGGGCGTGTCGTTTTCTATCGCCTCGAGTATCTCCTCAAGCTCCTCGCCGAGGAACACCGAGATTATCGCCGGGGGCGCTTCGGCAGCGCCGAGGCGGTGGTCGTTTGCAGCGCTTGCAACGGATATGCGCAGCATATCCTGATAGTCGTCTACCGCCTGCAGGACCGCGCACAGCATCAGCAGAAACTGCGCATTTTCATACGGAGTTTCGCCCGGTTCGAGAAGATTTAACCCCGTGTCGGTCGTCATAGACCAGTTATTGTGCTTGCCCGAGCCGTTAACGCCGGCAAAGGGCTTTTCATGCAGCAGACACACCATGTCGTACTTACGCGCAAGCTTCTGCATAAGCTCCATGGTTATCTGGTTGTGGTCGGCCGCGATATTGGTTGTCGTATAGATCGGCGCAAGCTCGTGCTGGGCAGGCGCGACCTCGTTATGCTCGGTTTTCGCAAGAACGCCGAGCTTCCACAGCTCCTCGTCAAGCTCTTCCATGAACGCGGCAACGCGAGGCTTTATCGTCCCATAATAATGATCATCCAGTTCCTGACCCTTGGGTGGCTGCGCGCCGAAGAGCGTTCTGCCGGTGTACATTATATCCTTGCGTTTTTCATAAACGCTTTTGTCGATGAGGAAATACTCCTGCTCCGGGCCGACGGTGGTCTTGACCGCGGTCACATCATCGTTGCCGAAAAGCTTCAGCACGCGTAGTCCCTGACGGTTGAGCGCCTCCATTGACCGAAGGAGCGGCGTTTTCTTATCCAGTGCCTCACCGCCGTAGGAGCAAAACGCTGTCGGTATGCAAAGGACGTTATCCTTGATAAACGCATACGAGGTCGGATCCCACGCGGTGTAGCCGCGCGCTTCAAACGTTGCGCGCAGTCCGCCGGTCGGGAAGCTTGACGCATCCGGCTCGCCCTGAATAAGCTCCTTGCCGGAAAACTCCATGATTATTCTGCCGTTATCGCTGGGCGAAATAAAGCTGTCGTGCTTTTCGGCGGTGATGCCGGTCATCGGCTGGAACCAGTGCGTAAAGTGCGTTGCGCCTTTTTCTATCGCCCAATCCTTCATCGCGTTTGCAACTATCTCGGCCGTTTCGCCGTCAAGCCGCTCGCCGAGCTTTATTGAGCGTTGGACCTGCTTATACGCCTGTTTTGGCAGCCGCGCCTGCATGACGCAGTCGTTAAACACCATAGAGCCAAACAATTCAATTACATTTTTCATTAGCAGATCCGCCTTTCGTGCATTGGGGTATAACATTGCCCTAATAGAGGAATTATATTACCCGATGCTCATTTTTGTCAACGCTTATAAACGCTTATATGTAAAAGCGTTGACAAACATATCACAGACGTGTATACTAACTGTACTAATAAAACCCATACAGTTGTTCGATCTGCTGCTTGGATTTGTGAAAGAAAAGCTCATGAAAGACACGCTTAAAAACAATCTGCTGTGGATAGCTCTTTTGGCTGCCATATCGGCAATAACGATAAAGATCGTCACGTCCTGCTCAAAAGGCTTTTCGTGGGAACGTTTTGTATGCTTTTTAAAGGGTGCTGATCCTGTGTGGATAATGCTTGCCGCCTTATGCGCATTTGGCTTTATCTACTTTGAGGGACTCGGTCTGCAGTGCACCTGCCGATTCTTCGGGCATGGTTTTCCCGCCGGAAAGGGCATTATTTTTTCCGCCTCCGATATTTTCTTTTCCGCGATCACGCCGTCTGCGACCGGCGGCCAGCCGGCAGCGCTTATTTTCATGCTCAAGTACGGAACTCCGGCGGCAGTGTCCGCCATTGCGTTGCTTTTGAACCTCGTGATGTACACGGTCGCCATACTTATAATAAGTGCCGTGTGCTGCATCGCCCATCCCGGCATTCTTTTGCGCATGAATCTTGTACCTAAGCTTTTCATAGCCTTCGGCGTCATTGTTCAGGCAGCGTTTATCGCACTGTTTCTCATGTGCATTTTCAACGAAAAGCTCATCCTCAAGGTTTGCCGCTGGGGGCTGAGGCTGCTGTGCAAAATGCATATTTATAAGGATTATGACGCGCAGTACGAAAAACTGCTTGCAATGATAAAGCAGTATAAGGACTGCGGCGCGCTGCTGAAAAAGGAAACCGGGCTGCTAATAAAGGTGTTCCTGTGCAATCTTGCGCAGCGTCTGTCAGTGATACTTGTTTCGGTTTGTGTGTTTCTTGCGGTCGGCGGCGAGGCAAAGTGCGCGTTCAAGGCGTTTTCCGTGCAGGCGCTTGCCGTGCTCGGCTCGAACGCGGTTCCCATCCCCGGAGCGGTCGGTGTTGCGGATTTCATCCTGCTCAGCGGATTCAGGCAGATCGTACACGATCCTGTGAGCGTTGAGCTTTTAAGCCGCGGCATCAGCTTTTATGCAACGATTGTTTTCTGCGGTGTTCTTTTGCTATGCGTACTTATAAAAAGAAAGCTTAAAAACGGTGATAAGATATGACTTCAAAGAAAATGGCCGTCGGCCTTACATGCTGCTATTTCAAGCATCTCGGCTGGCCGGCGCGTCAGATAATGACTAACCCGATACTTACCGCAGTGATCGGCGCTTATATGGACACGAAGCTCTCGACCCGGCGTATCAACGGCTTTATCCGCGCGAACGCGCTCAATATGAGCGACTATGTTAAGCAGGATTACCGCTGCTTCAACGACTTTTTCACCCGGCAGGTCAAGGCCGGCGCGCGCCCGATAAACACCGACCCCGACACGCTCATCTCCCCCTGCGACGGATACATGTCGGCATACAAAATAAGCAGCGACTCCGAGTTTGCGATAAAAAACAGCTATTACAACGTCGAAGATCTCGTCGGCGGCGCGGACATCGCGGGCGATTACATAAACGGCACCTGCCTCGTACTGCGGCTTGGCGTTGAGAATTACCATCGCTATTGCTACATCGACGGCGGCTTCAAAAGCCGCAACTGGCACATTCAGGGTCGCTATCATCCCGTGCAGCCGATAGTAGTGCGCAAAAGGCCCGTGTTTATGCAGAACACTCGAGAATACTGCATGCTGTACACCGAAAATTTCGGCACCGTTGTGCAGATCGAGGTCGGCGCATGCCTCGTCGGCAAGATCGAAAACTACCGTCAGGCAGGCGTTATTCATCGCGGCGAGGAAAAAGGTCTGTTCCGCTTCGGCGGCTCGACGATCGTCCTGCTGTTCAAGGAAGGCGTGCTCGATCTGCCGCAGGAAATTTTCGAGCAGACCCTGCGCGGCAAGGAAAAGCCCGTAAGATTCGGCAGCGCAATATGCAAAAAGGCGGATCATTAAAGAATCACAAAAAATCACAAAAAATACTATTGCATAGCAAAAAGCCTGTCCTCCCGGACGGGCTTTTTGATTTCTTAATTCATTTACCTCAAAGTGCGTAGATCCTGCGTTGGTGCAGAAGCTGTCTATCCTGCAAAACCAAGAAACAAAACAAGCCGGAGGATATCGTGGAACTGGGCATACGCATAGCCGTCGGTACAGCCTGCCGGTGCTGCGTTTCCGGCGGCGGCTTCGATCTGCGCGAGGTCGCGATAAGCGAGCACGAATCACTATACGACGTTCCGGCCGAGTTTCGTCGGGAAACGACATACATATGATTGTATAATCGTCATGTCAGCACAAATTATGCACAATTATTTTCTTATATAACTGGCTATTTCGCTGTTTTTAAACTTTTTGTATGAATACCGTTGCAAGTGATGTAATAATTCTGTATAATATTTGTCGTATGTTGACACTATGATTTTTGCAAATGGAGCAAGGAGGAAAAAATGAGAACACGAATTATCAGTCTGGTAATGGTTCTGGCGCTCGTATTCACGCTGCTGCCCGTTTATGCCATTGCCGATGCCGTATCCGTCACAGGGAACGACGATACAACGGACAGTCAGAGTATAGATATTCAGGATATCGTCGGGAAAATACAAGCCCTGCTCAAAGGCGGCGACCCCAACGGCGAGCTTGAGAAGCTTCTGAAAGGGCTTAATATCGACACGATCGTCCAAATTCTCGAAAAGCTCGGCCTTGACAGCGATACCGCCAAGCAGCTCCTTGAAAAGCTCAAGGATATGGATATGAAAACGCTTTACGAGACCTTAAAGAATCTTCTTGAAGACGGCAGCTTCAACAGCAAGGATATTATTGATATCCTCAAGGACTTGTTCGGTGATAGCAACGGCAATATCGACACCGATAAGATTATTGAGATCCTCAAGGGACTCATCGGCGGCAACGGCGATATCGACACCGATAAGATTATTGAGATCCTCAAGGGACTCATCGGCGGTGACGGCGATATCGGCGGAATTCTCGGGCAGCTTGATGCATACACTCTTCTCAAGGCTATCGCCGGACTTATCGGCAGCAAGCTTGATGTTACCGGCCCCAAAGACGTTACCGTGAATGAAGGTGAGACCGCGACCTTCAACGTAAAGGTCAACGGCAATGCATCCGGCCTCAAGTACATGTGGATCGAGCCTTCCGTCGTCAAGGGTCTTGACCTCGGCGGCATCGACTTTTCCGGCAGCAAGCTTGAGATCGCAATGAAGCTCTTCCAGGCTCTGAGCAAGGTTTCCCTCAGCACCACTGACACTCTTGAGCTTAAGAACACCGCAGCCGCGGATAACGGCCGCACTTTCGCATGCGTGATCTATAACATCGCACTTAAGGACATCACCCTGTTCGTAACCGACGAGGCAAAGCTCACCGTTACCCCGGTCGTTCCCTGCCAGCACGTCAAGGTCATCGACACTCCGGCCATCGCAGCCACCTGCACCACCGACGGCCGCACCGAGGGCAGCCACTGCAGCGTGTGCAATGAAGTTCTCAGCGTATCCGAGGTCATCAAGGCCACCGGCCACGATTTCAGCGACCTCGACGGTATCCGCTGCAAAAACTGCGGCGAATACGTTCCTTTCCCCTTCACCGACGTTCCCAAGACCGCTTGGTGCCGCGCCGATGTTGAGTATGTATGGCAGCACGGCATCATGAAGGGCATTTCCGCCACCAAGTTCGGCCCGGACACCAAGATGACGCGCGCAATGTTCGTCACCGTCCTCTATCGCATGGAGGGCTCGCCTTCCGTTGAAGGCATGCAGATCCCTGCATTCACCGATATCGGTGCAAAGTGGTGCTACGATGCGATCATCTGGGCATATAACGCCGGAGTCACCCTCGGCAAGACCGCCACGACGTTCGCTCCCAACGACAGCATAACACGCGCGGAGATCGTCACCATGGTCTATCGCTACTCCGGTTCCCCGACCGTCAGCGGCGTTCCCAACTTCACCGACGCGGCCAGCGTAGGTGCATGGGCGCGCGACGCGATCATCTGGGCAACCTCTGTTGGTGTTGTCAACGGCTACACCGATGGCAGCTTCGGCCCCAACAAGACCGCTCTCCGCTCCGAGATGGCAGCAATGCTCCATCGCTATATGGAGTTTGTCAAAGTCGTCTGATATCTAAAGTCAAAGCTCCTGCAAGATGATCTTGCAGGAGCTTTTTTATATGTGTAGTTATCTTTATCGCATCCCACAGGGCGATATAAGCCTCGACGAGCTGCGAACTGCCATGCTTTCAGACCTCTCGGAGAAAGAGCTTAGCAGCGCTGTCAAGGTCTACAGACACGCATACGGCGACACGATAAGCGAGGCCGAGGCGTTCGAGGAAATGTGCTGCGACGCGCTGGGCAAGATAAGCTGACAAGAGTCGAACACATATCGCCTGTCAGCGCGCTCTTCCAGCTACTTTTGCCTTGTAGTTTTGTCGGGCAGATTTTTGCTCAGGCAAGGCAAAGCTCGCTGAGAATACTGCCGTATTGTCAAGAGCTTTAACGCAGCGTGGGCTAAAAGCTGCCGTCAAAACCGATGCGTGTTCGACTCTCGTCAGCTTAAACATCTTTGCCGGAACGGAGCACGACAGCGCAAACTACGGCAAGGTGCAGGAGAGCTTCCGCAAGCACACCGCCGAGACCGCGAACAAAGGTCGCGCACCGCCGAAAGGTGGGGTGAAGTATAGCAAAGAATATAGCGGGAAAAATGTTGAATGGGCTGTGAAAAATGGTATAATAACAAAAGAAGAACGAATATCATTTTTCCACAAGATTGCAGATATCAAGAAACTCGGTCATAAATACAGGCAAACAAAGAACGGAGATTATATTGTTGACCTTGGGGAAAAGCTCCTTTTCACCGACGCTGACTGGTATTCGCCGAGTTTAAATATGGTGGTTAGTTTTAACGACAGTTTTGAAAACTCAATGCTTTACGCAAAGGAGATTGTTTTTAATGAAGCAAAAACAGAGGCCGATTACAACAGAGCGAGACAAATTATTGAAGACATTTATTGGCCGGGGTATGTCGAATTCAGCTATTCTCACGATTATCGAGCCAATGTCAGGGAAAACACAGGAAGAGAAAGAGAGAATAGCCAAAGAAATAATGGCGAAAACGTAAAGTTTTCTATGGAAGCGCCGATAGAAGACAGTAACGGCAGACGATTGACAAACGCGCAACGAGAGTTTTTCAAGGATAGCAAAGCGATTGACAGCAATGGACGGCTGCTGACATTGTATCATGGAACGGGCGCAAAGTTTACGGTCTTTGACAAGGCACATATCGGAGAAAACTTCGGCAATAGAGGCGGTGATCTTGGCTTTTACTTTAGCCCATATATCGAAGATGCGAAAGGATACGCAAGGGAAGCGGCAGGCTACAAGGGAAAGGGCGAAGTAATGCCGGTTTATCTGAACTTGAAAAACCCGCTTATTATTGAAGATGATGGCTGGGGTAGTGCAATCAGTCAGACAGATATACGGCACGGTGACCTGAAACGCTGGGCAGAGGAAGGCAAGCACGACGGGATCATTATCAAATCAACAGACGAAATAGATGAGAATGACATGCCGGACGCGGTGTATATTGCTTTTTCCCCTGAGCAGATTAAGAATGTTACCAATGAAAACCCGACAAGCAACCCCGATATCCGCTACTCCCGCGAGCCGGAGAGACTCAACGAGCTGCGGCGGC
>ENA-ORSC01000303-ORSC01000303.1-human-gut-metagenome-genome-assembly--contig:-NODE-303-length-40548-cov-8.872743_pt1 | contig 40548 bp, 41 predicted proteins | sample MGYA00242178_ERZ509140 | MGnify/ENA primary metagenome ERZ509140 (study PRJEB26280, sample SAMEA2338681) | human gut metagenome | biome: human gut; feature: human-associated habitat; material: faeces... | reverse complement strand
GAGATTATCTGAAGAACCATCGAAATTCAACCTATCAGGTGATGCTTCTGCAGGATACGATTGGAGAGCATCTTCTGGAAGTGGACAAGGCAGCCAGGGAACGGGAAGAAGTGATTCTGAAACAGTTGGAAGAAAAAGAACCACTGCCGGATAAGGAGAAAGATCAGATGGCATGGGTAAGAGCTGCCAATCAGCACAGAGCGATTGCAGAAGAGATTATCCTGAAAGAATTGATTTATGTATAAGGATTGTCAGTAACTAATCTGGCAGGTAACTGATAAAAATAGAATATTGTGAGCGAAGTAAGGCGTGAGTCATAAGATATGGCTTGCGTCTTTTTCTTTGCCTGAAAGGAAGTGATAAGTTTGAACAAGAAGTTTTTGAAGCATTATATGGAAACCAATCCAGAAGGGACAGCACAGACCTATATCTTTCTGGTGGACAATCAGGATATCGCACTTAATATTGTGATGTCAGGTTATCAGGCACTTTGTCTGGTGCAGGAAGATGACGGATATTATTTCAGTGCAGATTCCTTTATAGAGGAAATGAGATCTATTCAGTTTACTGGAAGCTGTCAGAGTGCCTATCATTATGTGGCTTCCTGTACAGTGAAGTGGATGAATGATAAGTTACAGACATTTTTCAAAGACGCTGGTCTCGACGGAAAAGCAGGCTGGCAGTTGTTCAAAGAGAAAGAGTATCTTGGCAAACTGGATAATCAGAAAGAAGTTGAGAAATTACTGGAACAGTATATTCTTCGGTTTGAGCGAAATCCAAAAGAAGAACCGGAACTGAGTCGTTTTCACTTATTTGATGCAAAAGGAAATGTGAAAGGCGTCCGGGATATGGAGATTGTAGATTATCTGGTGGAGAATGTTCAGTTTTTTGTGGTAGGAATCACACCGTATTATTATGAGCATGGTGTTTTCCTGGAAGACCATGATGGGGTAAGAATGAAATACCGTATCCAGAAGCTGATCTATCGTGATCAGGTACAGAGTGGAGTGATCAAAAGAATCTATAATCTGCTGATCACACAGCCAAAAGTTCACCGAGAGGCATATGAACTAAATAAACAGCCTGTGCGGTGGATTAACTTTAAAAATGGATATTATGATCCGGTTACGGGCGAAATGCTGGAACACAATCCAGATTATCTGACAATCAATCAGATTCCATTTCCCTATTATCCAGAGGATCGTGAGCAGGTGTTACAAGGTGGAGAAAATATCAAAAAGTATCTTGCATCCTCTCTTCCGAACAAAGAAGAACAGCAGACATTCTGGGAGTATTTTGGATACTGCATGACACAGGATACGCAGTTTCAAAAATTTCTTACGCTGAAAGGAAATGGTGGAACCGGAAAGTCTGTAGCAGTATCGCTAATCCAGTATGTGGTAGGAATCACCAATATGTCCAGCATTTCTTTACAGGATTTAAATAAACGGTTCTATGCGACTGGAATGTACGGAAAGCTGTTAAATGCCTGTGCGGATATTCCATGCAAAGCAATGGAGAACACAGATGTATTAAAGAAAGCAGTCGGTGAGGACACACTGATTTATGAGAAAAAAGGACAGGATGCAATTCATTTCCACTCTTATGCGAAGCTGCTTTTTTCTACCAATGAAATGCCGCAGAATCTTGAGGATAAGTCAGATGCTTTTTATCGTAGACTACTGATTCTCGATATGAACCGGGTAGTAAAAAGTGGTGAAAAAGATCTGCACTTAAAGGAAAAGGTACAGGCAGAATCCGATTATGCAATTCATATGGCGATGATTGCATTGAAAAATCTGTACGAACAGGGAAAGTTCACGGAGAGCGAACACAGCAAAGAATGTGTAAGAGAAGTGCAACGGACGTCAGATAGTATCTGTGCTTTTATTGATGAGTCATTGGTGCGTGCCAAAGGAAAACGTCTGAAACGAAGTGAAGTGTTCCATATGTATGAGGAATACTGCAAAGAGAATGGCAGACAGGGGCATGGTAAATCTAACTTTTTCAGGAATATGACAGATAAAGGTTTCCTTCTAAAGCAGTACAATGGTGAGTTTTATTATCAGGATATTGCAGTTAAGGAAGAAGATTTTTGTCCTGTAGATCCAGAAAAAAGAATACCTTTTGAAGAAACAGATATAGATTATAAACAGTTACAATTAAATATGAATCAGGGAATTAAGGGCATTTAGGGCAAAATAAGCAAAAAGAAATGTTACCGGAGCAGGAGAAATAACAAAGATAGCTGCCAGAGTACATAAAATTTTGCTTTTTTTACACTGATTGCCCTTTTTCAGGTATCAACGTTTTAGCTGATACAAATATAGGTTTTTCCCGAATTTGGGAAAAAGTAAAAAAATAAAAATTAAGAAAGTGTGAGGTATGATTATGAGAATGATGAAAAACAACAATAATGAAACAGTTATGGTGATCGGGATTGATCATGGTTATGGAAACATGAAAACAGCTACCAGATGTTTCCCATCCGGTGTAGCCAGATATGACAAGGAGCCAATCTTTCAGAATAATCTTCTTGTTTACAATGAGGAAACAGCATGAGGACAGCATAGAAGCCTATAAGACCGAAAGTGCAGATTGTGAAAAGCGTCAGGAGCAGATAAAGATTCAGAACCGTCAGAACTATGAGAAATATCACGAAGGACAGATGAATCAGAAACAGTTCATGGAAGAAAAGATGCAGTTGGAAGAAGAAAGAGAACGACTGCAGAAACGTGTACAGGAACTGGGAGAACTGATAAATGGTGAGAAAGAAATCCTGATGAAAAAGAATGTTCCGGTGGAGCAGATGTTGATGTATTTAGGATATGAAAAGCTGACACGAGAAATGCTGGAAGAATATGTGCAGGGGATATATGTGTATGATGATGGGAGAGTGGAGGTAGAGTGGAAAGAGTGAAAATTTAGAAATTTTATTGTTTGAAAACACATTGAGAAAGCAGGTGAAGCATGATAAAATAAAACAAACTATGCGTAGAGAAAGGTGGTGAGAACTATGGATATAAGATGTCAACAGTTCACGAAAGAGTATATAGCTAATGAAATGCTGGATTTGTTAGGATATCGGAAATCAGTATATGGAAAAAAAATACTAGAAAACTCATGTGGCGAAGGAAATATACTGTGTCTTGTTGTAGAACGGTATATTCAAAATGCGTATGAGGAAGGTTATTCAAGAGAAGCCATAGTTCTCGGTCTAGAATCTGATATATATGGTGCAGAAATTGTAAAAACGACATATGATAAATGTATAGAAAATTTAGACAATATTGCTAAAAAGTATGACTTAGGAAAAGTAAGATGGAATATTTTTTATGGAGATGTACTTGCACGACCATTTAATATTAAATTTGAATATGTCATAGGAAACCCGCCCTATATATCATATAGGAATCTTGAAAAAGAAGTACGCGATTTTATAAAAAAAGAATATATAACCTGCAAAAATGGAAAGCCTGATTATTGCTATGCTTTTATCGAAAATGCTATTCAATATTTGGATTCAAATGGGAAGATGGTGTATTTGGTTCCTAATAGTATATATAAGAATGTATATGCACAGAATTTGAGAAAATTAATTAAAAAATATCTTGTAGAGATAAAAGATTATCCTAATCAGAAATTATTTGATAATGCAATGACATCTTCTACGATAATGTTTCTTAGGAAAGGCGAATATGCCGAAGTGGTAGATTATAATAATGTCCCTAAAAAAGAACAAATCACTATTGCAAAGAAAAAATTATATGGAAAATGGATTTTTGAAAACTCGCAAGAAAATCATTCCAAAATTCGTTTTGGAGATTTATTTCAAGCTTCTATGGCAATAGCAACACAGAGAAATAAAGTTTTTGTTGTTAATGAGGCTGAAAAAAAACATTGGAAATTGGAAAGAGGGGCAATGCGATTGGCACTTAGCCCAAGAAATCAGAAATATGGAAATAAAGAATATATTATTTTTCCATATATGATACGAAAAGATAAGGTTATTAATTATTCGGAAGAATTATTCAAAAGAAAATATCCAAATGCATATGCATATTTGTTGAAAAACAAAAAAGAATTAGAAAAAAGGGATGCAGATAAATCAGCACAGTGGTTTGAATATGGAAGAAGTCAGGCGTTACAAAATATGAACAAGAAAAAATTGCTGATTTCAACAGTTGTCACTAATGAAGTAAACACATATGAAACTGGAACAAAGTCAATCCCATATGCAGGAATATATGTGATTTCAGAAAAAGGGTATGATTTAAAAATTGCAAAGAAAATACTGGAGAGTGAAGAGTTTTTGAAATACGTGCATGGAATTGGTACCCCGGCAAGTGGAAAATCACTGCGAATTACAGCAAAAGATATAAATGAGTTTACTTTTTTATGTGATGATTTGAACAGGGTATAAAGTAGGTGAAGATATGGAAAAAGAAATAAGCATAAAGGTTAATGCTAGACATGTAGGGCAACTTGGACGTGAATTAGTTACGGATTATGTTACTGCTCTTACTGAATTAGTAAAAAATTCATATGATGCAGACGGTGAGGGAGTTGAAGTTGCATTCACAAATATGCTTTCGGGGGAGGGGAAAATAATAATTGCTGATACAGGCTGTGGGTTTTCGAGTGATGACATCGAAACGAAATGGGCAGTTATAGGAACGAGTAGTAAGGTGAAAAATCCTTATTCGAAGAAGTACAAACGTAGATGTGTGGGCAGAAAAGGGATAGGAAGATATTCTGTTGAAAGATTGGCTGAATATTGTACGTTGTATTCTTTTACGAAAGATAACAGACCTGTTAAGTATTATATGAATTGGAATAAATACGAAGGAATTGACTTTAACGAGTTGAAACAAAGAGTTGAAATTTTGGAAAATAGTCCAGATTTTGAAAGTGCGAAGTATATAAAACGAGCTGTAGAATATTTGCTTGTCAGTGAACGAATTGATATTGATTCTAAAAACATAATCCGGGAGAAAATATTAAAAAATAATAAGCTGGATTTTTCAATATTTTATAGTAAAGAAACACTTGGAAATATACAGCAATTTTTATATCCTATATATGAAAAATATAATGGTATAGAAGAGAGAGTTGAAGATATAAAAAATGTTGTTGAAGAGTTGGAAGGGGAAGAAAAAGAATTATATTATAATAAATTACGAACTTTATATAAAAAAATTGGAAAAAATAAAGAACAATATTATACAGGTACTTTTTTGATATTAGATTCTTTAAGAGATAATTGGAAAAAGGAAGATATTGAGAAAGTAATAAAAGAATTTAGACTTTTAGTGTCACCTTTTGAAGAAAAAAACAATTTTTCTATATATATAACAGCACCAGAATATGATTTATATGAGGTAAAACTTGAGAATAATATACTAAGACAAAGATATGCAAAGGTAGAGGCGAAAATAAAAACTCAATCTATAGATAATGGAGAGAGAAAAACAGTTTTTTGTGCAAGATATGCTGATCGAGAAGGCACAATTAAAGATTTTTCGGAAGAACTTAAAAAAGTGTATATATGCGGTGATTTACAAATAACGATTTATTATTTCTTGAGAGATGCGTCTTTAAAATTTGATGGATTGAAAGCCTCAGAAGCAAAGGCTGTATTAGATACATTTTGTGGAGTGAAAATATATAGAGATGGTTTTAGAGTACGCCCATATGGGGAAGAGGGAAATGATTGGCTTTTATTGGATAAAATTAAGATAAGTGATCCGCATGGTTACAGGGTTGGAAATAACCAGGTAATTGGTGTTGTGAATATAAACTCGGACGCTAATCCGTTGCTTATTGATTCAACAAATAGAGAGGCAATCATAGAAAACGAAGCATTTGCACAATTAAAACAAGTTGTGAACAAATGTATTAATATTATTGAAAATCATAGATATACTCAATATTTAGAAGAGCGAAAACAAACAAAGATTGCAGAAGAGGAGGAAAAACGAAAACAAGAACGTGGAGAATTGACAAAATCAATATCTCAAACGAAAGAAAAGTTTTCAAAAGCATTAAAAAATGGAAATATTGATAAGGCCGAAAAAGCTGTATCAGAGATTTTAGAAACAGTATCTCGCGATCAAAAAAAAGAGCAGAAGCATTTTGAAAATACAAAAAAAGAATATGAAAAAAAGTTGAGAGACAGTAACAATGAATTGCGGTTGTATAAAAATTTGGCAGCATTAGGCATATTAGCAGGAAGTTTTGGGCATGAGACAGATGATGCAATAGCAAGAATCTTATTAAATATCGTATATCCACGTGAACGCCTTATTATGGAATTCCCTGACGATAATGATATAAAAGCATCATTTAACGATTTGGATAATGATATACAAAGAATATCTTGTTATAGTGATTTGCTAATGGCATTTTTGAAGAAAAATAAGAGGAGTGAAGTAAAAAAACTGTCGTTTAAAAATGTTATTGAAACAATAGTTAAATATTATAAAATATTGGTCGATGAGTATAATATAAGTATTGATATTAGCAATTTACAGGAGTTTTCTTGTGAAATTTTTATGAAACAAATAGATTTAGAATCAATAATAGTGAATATGTTAACCAATTCATTTGAAGCTTTAAAAGGTACCGGCGGAAAACGAGTTATAAAAATATCGACTATAGATTTTGGCGAAGAGTATCAAATTGTATTTGAAGATTCTGGCCCAGGAGTACCAGATAATTTGAAAGAATGGATTTTTATACCGCTTAATACAACGAAAGAGGAAGATGGTGTAGGATTGGGATTAACAATAGTAAAGGATATTGTGGAAAGTTATAATGGAAAAATTGAGGTTGGAAAGAGTAATGCAATAGGAGGAGCCCAATTTACAGTTATATTTCCAGTAGATGAGGTGAAAGATGAATAAATATTTAGGCTTATTTATTGATGATGATCAAAAAAATTTTGAATCGATTAAAAGGTTATTTTCATTAAAAAATATACAATTGCTGCCATATGAAAATTTACCACAAGATATTAATGAGATTTATCAAAAAGTGATTGATCAGAATGTAGATTTCGTAATTATAGATTATGATTTAGGAAAGCAAGCTGTTAAATATACAGGAATAGATGTTTTAAAGAATATACGTGAACAGGATGCAGAAATTTATATAATATATTTAACAAATAAAGATTTTGTTGAAGATCATATAGGAGAATTTGATCAGACTGTTAAAAAGAAAGAGCTTGCAAAAGAAATAGATAATGTAGTTAGGAGACTTACACGGGCATTATCTAGGGATTTATCTTTAAAAAATGAAAGGGAAATTGAAAATAACTATAAATTACAAAAGGAATATTTAGATGAACGAATCGAAGCACTAAAAGAATATTTGAGGAAATGAGCAAAAAATGGCAGAATTCTTAAGGAAAAAAAGATTCTTGAAATACAATGATTCAAGATGTAAAAAATTTTTAAGTAAAGATTTTAATAGAAAATGTGCATATTGTAAAATAAGAGAAGGCGATTTGCAGGACCAGAAAGTTTCGAAAAAGATCATTTTTTTCCAATAGCAAAGGGCGGAAAAGATGATTATGAAAATTTGTATTATTCATGTGTTAGTTGTAATGGCAAAGCTGGAAAGTCAGATACATGGTCTCAGACTCTATTAGATCCTTGTAAAGATGACATATGGAATGTTCATATTAAATTGTCAGAGAATTGTCAAATTGAAGCATTGACAATGCAAGGAAAAGAGTACATAAGAACATTTAAGTTGAATCGAAAATCGTATGTAGTAAGACGCCGTACTATAGAAACACAACAAACAGAATTACGTGAAAAATTGAAAGAGTACGAGGAGATAGTAGCTAAGCTATTAGAAACAGAAAACTTTAAATCTGATGGGGAATTTTTAGAAAAGGACATTGACGAATGGAAGCATATTCTGGATGAAGGTGCAAATTATCGTATGACCAAGAATGCTTTTGACAATGAAATTGATGAATTAATTGTCAGAAAGTTAAAAAAAGTGGGAGAAGTAAAAGAAGTAGACGAGGATTATGACCTACTTTATGAATTAGAATATAATGGAGAGACATTCTTGTGTCATGTAGCAATGATTGATATTAAAATTGAAGGAGGAGATAAAATAAAAAAATATATATCTGTAGACAAAATCAGAGCATGGGAAAGTGTAGGAGTAGCTGATAAAGTACTTCTTATATTTTTTAATCAACAGGATCAGGAAGTTTATTATTATAAGGTGAGAGATATCTTACAATTTGGTGAAATCAAAAATGTAACAAAATGTGGTTATGATCTAGATGCGATGCATGTCATTGAAAAACTAAATTAAAAATAGGGGTTTCTGGTAATAACGTATCATTTTCCCACTTACCTTGTGACAATAATATAACATCCTCCTCACCTACTTTGTGACAATTATATAACGTCCTCTATACAGAAATATGCGGTTTTAAGCCATTTTCGTGGTAAAAAAGCCGCATATTTTTTGTAGCAATGACTTGACATCCTCGGGCAGTATGTGCCGAAAAACTTAAGGAGAAGTTCGACGGAAGTATTCAGTACGCAGTCAGTGTGGTAGAAGGTGAGACACACAGTATAGTTGAAAGCATTCGAAATACAACTAAAGCTATGCGTACAAAGAAATTAGTAGACAGCAAATCCATTCATTCGGATATGCTGGCATCTCTGATACGGGCACTTGAGGAATGTGACAGTGATACGGAGCATCACGTTCGCCGTACACAGATTATGGGTGCAGAGCTTGGTAAACGTATAGAGTTATCCGATATACAGCAAAGCCGCTTGTCCCTTCTCTGTCTGCTTCATGATATCGGAAAGATCGGTGTTCCGATGGAGATATTGAACAAACCGGGAAAACTTACCGATGAAGAATGGAAGATCATGCGTTCACATGTTGAAAAGGGCTACGATATTGCAAACAGTAATGTAGAATTGAAGCAGATCGCAGAGGAAATCAGACATCATCATGAAAGATGGGATGGAAAGGGCTATCCGGACGGACTGAGCAGGGAGAGTATACCTGTACTGTCACGTGTAATTGCTGTTGTTGATGCATTTGATGCGATGGTAAGTGACCGTCCATATAGAAATGGAATGCCTGTATCCGATGCACTTGAAGAATTAAAAAAATGCGCCGGAACACAATTTGATCCGTTTATTGTTTCCGAGTTTATTCAAATGATATCAGAGAATTATTCTGATACCGTAAAGGGAGTTCATAAGTTCAGGCAGGAGAAGGAAAAACCTCAACACAAACAAGTGGCAAAACCGGAGGATAACAGTACACTTCAGGAAGCATTCTGTGTACATACAGTGCAATGCAGCAGATATTTGCTAGATGGTTCATGGAATATTTTGTCTGTGGATGATAATTTCGAGAAGCTGACAGGTTATTCCGGTGAGGATGTAGAAAAAAATTCCATGAATCAGATGGACCTGATCCCTGAAGCTGATCGGACAGAATATTTGTGCCGGACAAATGCCAATCTGGCTAAGAGTACATATGTATTGCAGGAACACAGACTCCATCGAAAGGATGGAAAGGATATTTATGTCTTTTGCTATGGACGTGTCTTTTACGATTCGGCAGTTAAACAGGATCGTGCAGAGATTATTATTTCAGATGTATCAAGTACTTATTCCATGAAGATCCTGACAGATGCAGAGCAGAATAAGGCAGAAGTCAGATTGCGGAATTGGGAGAATACATATCGTACAGATTCCCTGACGGGCCTTTTGAATCATGCGGCTTTTCGGAATGATATGGAGATGAAGCTGTTATCAGGTGATTTTAATGCAATGATGATCATGATAGATGTTGATAAATTTAAGCAATATAATGATACCTATGGTCATCATAATGGTGATAAATATCTGATCTTAGTCGCCCAGACATTGCTTGCGACTTTACGAAATGAAGATTTTGCCAGTCGTATGGGTGGGGACGAATTTGCGGTAATGATGTTCTTCAATAAGAGTGTGCCGGAGAAGGCGATCAAAGAACATGCCCAGCAGATATTTGACAAAGTAAATCTGACAGTAAAATCTGCAGAGGGAGGTACCGGCATCTCTATGGGCGCAGTCATCGCTAAGTCAGAAGCAACCTTTAACCGGTTATATGAGGAAGCAGATAATGCATTATACGAGGCGAAGGAAAGCGGAAGAGGCAGACTGGTCGTGAAGGAGCATGGGGAAAAATAATATAGTATTTATGTTTATAGATGGCATTCTAACAGGAAGTGTTAGGATGCCATAAGAAGTTTGGAGAATTTTAATGACAAAAGAGGAATGGTATAAGCAGCTATTTGAGAGACTTGGTAATTCCAAGTTCCGAAGCAGCTTTCATTTAAAGCAGAAGGACATTGATTACATAAATGAAAAAGGACTGGATACTATAAGGCAGCATGCGCAGGATTTCATTGCAAAGCGGGAAGCTCCGGCGGTTATTCCAAACGATGGAAAACAGACGCCGATGAAAGGGCATCCGGTATTTATCGCACAGCATGCAACTGCAACCTGCTGCAGGGAGTGCATCCGAAAATGGCATAAGATACAGCCGGGCAGGGAATTGAGCCAGATACAGCAGGAGTATCTTGTGGATGTGATCATGACCTGGATTCAGAGAGAGATGGAGAGGAATAAGGATTAGATAGGTAAAAATAATATTTCTTTAATTGGGATAGAATACTATGAGATAATTCGCTTAATTTGTTGACTATTCCCTTAATTAACACTATTATTTAAGGAAAAGAAAGGAGAAGTAAGGGAATGCGAAACTTCAATTATTCAGCAATTAAATATCAGAAATGGGATTCAGAGATTTTAGGGTTAATTGCTGCTATTTATAAAGAAGCTGGAAAACAGGAGATGTATTTGAAGCAGCGTCCAGAGGAACTTGATAAACTTGTAGAGATTGCAAAAATACAAAGTACCGAGGCATCTAATGCTATTGAAGGCATTGTTACGACGAGTACCAGAATGCGTCAGCTTGTTGAAGAAAAGACAACACCTAAGAACCGGGATGAGCAGGAAATTGCGGGGTATCGTGATGTTCTGAATGTTATTCATGATAGCTTTGATGCGATTCCTATTACAAAAAATTATATTTTGCAACTGCACAAGATGTTATATAGTCATATGAACAATCCGCTTGCAGGGCAAACAAAGAATGTACAGAATTATGTTAGTGCTACTTATCCGGATGGACATGTCGAAGTGCTGTTTACACCACTTGCGCCATTTGAAACACAGGAGGCACTCGACAGAATCTGTGAGGAATACAATCGTGTCATAGGAAATATGGAATTGGAGCCACTTATTGCTATCCCTGTTTTTATACATGACTTTCTATGTATTCATCCTTTCAATGATGGAAATGGAAGAATGAGCCGTCTGCTCACTACATTACTGCTGTATCGGAGTGGATTCTATGTTGGAAAGTATGTCTCATTGGAAGCAAAGATTGCCAAGAATAAAGACCTGTACTATGAGGCTCTTGCTGCGGCTCAGCTGGGCTGGCATGATGGAACAGAAGATGTAGTGCCATTTATCAAATATTTACTTGGTACCATTCTTGCTGCCTATAAAGATTTTGAAGACAGAATGGCGTTGGTTGAAATAAAACTACCTGCACTTGAAATGGTACGGAGAGCAAGTCATAATAAAATTGGACGTTTCAATAAGCAGGATATACGGGAGCTATGCCCTACACTCAGTGACAGTTCTATTGAAGGTGCATTGCGAAAGTTGGTTGCATCAGGAGAATTGAGGAAAGAAGGAAAAGGGAAAAATACCTGCTATATTGGGATGAGGTAGGTGGTTGATTTTTTGTAAATATGAATTGGGGTAAGGGGTGAATTCATAACAGGATTTTGTCTGAATACTGTTTGGGTGGTGTTTAAAAAAGGCGGATATAAAAAAGTATTACACTTTTTGGAATGCCTGTTGGACTACGATTCCTCAAACATAGTGATATTACAATAAATCTGAAGTAAATTTCAATGAAAACACATCTGAGGTAATCTTTATAGGCTAACAGATTCTAAACCAAAATCGGTTGAAATTCTTATATGTATTATAAGGATAATTTGGCTGTGAATGTACTTTTAAAATTGAATATTGACGGTTATAATGGTATAATTCCCTTATCACAAATGAAAGGGGAAGTTTTAATATGCCTAAAGTAAGTATTATAGAAAAAAGAATTTTTGAAATCGAGGGTTTTCAAGTAGATATTGCGAAAGATGGAAAAAATGTAAGAGGTGATATGCAATTACCCAAACAGTATGAAGCGGAGCGCATGACAAAAAATTCAATGACAGTAGGAGATTGGAAAAGTAAGTTTAAAACTCAATATCCTGGTTATGATGTTGTTGTTTATAAAAATAATGGAGAAAAAGCAAGTGGTCAGACAAAGCTTGCAACAGTAAGAGATACTTATCTAGATGACCAAAACTAAAATATAAGTACCAACCGTCAAATTCGATGGTTGGTATTTTTTTAGAGTTTTCTACGTCGGCAAAAACAACAGGAAAATGAGTGCAAAAACATGGATTTATTGCCGATAATGTGGTATACTAACCATAGTAAACGTGATTTTTGAAATCATGATAATAAAAGGCTTACAGAATATGCTTTTTATCGTGTGAAAGGAGGAGGGGGCAGATGCGATATCTTTCAGTTGCTGAAATGGCAAAAAAATGGGATGTATCTGAACGTAGTGTAAGAAATTATTGTGCCCATGGTCGTGTGCCGGGAGCATTTCTTACCGGAAAGACATGGAATATTCCGGAAAATGCAGAAAAGCCGGAGCGTACTAACAAGAAGAAAGAAAAACCAACGACCTTACTGGATGTTTTGCAGGATGAGAAGGCGAATAAATATGCTGGAGGCATTTATCATAAGACACAGATTGATTTAACATATAATTCAAACCATATGGAAGGCAGTCGGCTGACCCACGATCAGACCCGATATATTTTTGAAACCAATACTATTGGCGTAGAAAAAGAAGTGCTAAATGTGGATGATGTGATCGAAACGGCAAATCACTTCCGTTGCATTGACATGATTATTGATCATGCGAAAGCAACTTTGACAGAGAAATTTATCAAAGAACTTCACTTGGTTTTGAAGAATGGCACCAGCGATTCTAGAAAAGAATGGTTTGCTGTTGGAGATTATAAGAAACTTCCGAATGAAGTCGGCGGCAGGGATACAGCCCTTCCGGAAGAAGTTGCCGATAAAATGAAGACCTTACTGGCGGAATACAACGCCAAAGAAGAAAAGACCTTTGAGGATATTCTGGACTTCCATGTGAAGTTTGAGAGGATTCACCCGTTCCAGGATGGAAACGGTCGTGTGGGAAGATTGATTATGTTTAAGGAGTGCTTGAAATACAATATTGTACCGTTTATTATTGAGGACAAATTGAAGATGTTCTATTATCGTGGATTGAAGGAATGGGACAACGAAAAAGGATATCTGGCAGATACTTGCTTGACAGCACAAGATCGATATAAAGCATACTTGGATTATTTTAGAATTGCATATTAAAAGTGAAAATACTGCGGCACAATATCGAGCGACAGTTCCTGTGAATGCGGATATGCTACTTCTTTATTATGATATGTCTTTGATTTTATTCCTTTCCGGGAAGATATGCTTGAACGAGACATTGAGCAGGCGCTGGTTCGGATGTCATAAAGCCTCTTCTGGAGCTTGGAACAGGATTTGCATTCCGGGGCAAAATAAGGAGAAACAAAACTATGATAAAAATCCTATTCATCTGCCACGGCACTCCAGTTTTATGATAATGCATACCTTCGCAGACTGGGCAACACAGGGCAGAATAAGGCGGAAAGCCTTGGAATTACTACGGTTTCGACTACTAAGGCTCATGGGTGGAATTGGGATAAAGGCAAACGTGGTGGGAGAAATCCTTAGTAGTAATGGACTACTTAGACTCAATGTGGTAGATTTTTATCAATGAAAATAATAAAAACTATTGCAATTTTTTGTTTTTTTGAATATATTATATGTAACAGAGTTGCCCGAAGCCTTTTGGCATTGGGGACCAAGCTGAGACTTGTGCTCAGCTTTTTTACGTTAAGGAGAGATTTTATGGATTTGAAAAAACCATTGACCTTCGATGAACAATTGGATAAGTTGGCAACCCATGGTATGATTATCACAGATAGAGAGAAAGCAAAAGATATTTTGAAAAGAGTAAATTATTATCGTTTTACGGGTTATGCTTTACAATTCAGACAAGACCCTTCTAGTAGTGACTATATAGTGGGAACTACATTTGAAACGGTATATCATCTATATAAAGTGGATGAAATATTACGTGATATATTCCGGCGGTATATTGAAAAAGCAGAAGTATATTATAGGACGCAGATTGCATATGGATTTTCAATTGCTAAATGTACGGAGACTCCGTATGATCAGCATTATGATGAGAATAATTTCTATAACAAAAAGGGTTACAGGGAAGTTATGGAAAATTTCAGCAGGGAGAAAAATTATTATAAAGATAGCCTGATTGTGAAGCATCATAAAATGAAATATTCTAGTAAAATGCCATTGTGGGTTATCGTGGAATTGATGTCATTTTCTAATATGTCCAAGTTGTACAGTTCTATGTATTATTCGGAAAAGAATGCCATAGCCAGTATGGTCGGAGTGGGTAAGGATACATTAGAAAATCATCTGCACTGTCTGTCGGTATTACGAAATAAATGTGCACATGCAGCAAGAATGTATAATACGGATTTTAATCCTCCGGCAAAGTTTACAACAACCTTTTTGAGGAAACATCCGGAGATAAAGAATAATTCACTATTTGCGTATACGCTTGTCTTGTTAAAAAGATTACCAGATGAGAGCAGTAAAAAATCTTTGATTCAAACCGTGGAAAATGTGATAAGTGAGTATAGTGATGATATTGACTTGAAGTTGATTGGATTTCCGGAAAACTATATGGAAATCATGAAAAATAACTTGTGACAAATAAATAGTTGAGTGGAGGGTGCGGACAAAATAACTGTAAAGTAGATTGTTTTTTGCTAGAGAGTACAGATACAATTATAATTGTCACTTATATATACGGAGAAATAAAAATGGAATTTTCTCAAGCTAGGATTGATTATTACCGTAAATATAGGAATAATCCTAAAGATGTGGATTCTTTGCAGAAAGTAAGAGAATTGGCCGTTGAAGTTATTGAATATAAAAGAAATGATAAGTCTATTGAGCAAGTGTTTAGTTCCCAGGTTAAAGGAGCAATAAAAGAAACAGATCAGCTACAAAGAACTTCCAAAAGAGAGTATGTAATTGAGCCAACAAAAACCAATGCCGGAACAAGGGTTATTCCAATGACAAATGAAGTGACAGAAATGTTTCGAGCAATTATTGAGGATGGGATAATGTCAAACGTGTATGTGAAGAAATAAAGGGGCGTGCTGTTCCAAGAAAATCCTACGAATCAGGGATGTGGGGAATCAGTATTTTAACCAAAGATCGTGTGACGACAAAGAATAAAGAGGCTTTGCAGTTTGGCCTAGTTATTACTCTCAAGGAAATGTACGGTAAAAACAGAATAAATGAGTTTATTAAGAGTTGTATGGCACGTAACTGGCTTGTAACAAGACTTGATGTTCAGAATCAGGTTGATATCTATACACGGGCTGAGGAAGAAATTGAGTTTGAGTAAGGAGATAGTCATGAATACAGATAATTTGGTTGTGGCAGTTAGCTATGCACACGATAGCGATGAGTTTAATAAAAAAGTGGTGGCATTTGTAAGTTGTTTAAGAGAAAAGCATGGCTATGATGCCATAATGGATGAATATTTAAAGCAAAAGGAAACGGCAGTGGATTTTAATGAAATGATGGCTAAAATGATTCCAAATGCCAATAGCATTGCAAATTATGATGCAATGAAACGCCTAAAAGATGTTTTGGCAGAAGCCATTTATGATACTTTTAATATTCCAGTTCATTATACAACTTTGAGTGAAAATGAATATGAGGAGATGTATGCACTTAGGCAGGAAAAACAGTGTGTATTATTTGAATATTACCATAAATGAGATATTTGATTAATACTGCCTTGACCTGCCGCCTAAGTCAGAAATGGCGTAGGCATGGTTACTGTCATTTAAAAAGAGGGGAAATAATGCCAGATATAATTAATTCCGTTAAAGAGGAATTTATAAATGAATACATAAGAAAAATAGATACTGCAATTGAAACTTATAACGCGACAATAGGTTCAAATGATGAAATATTTGATCTTGTTATTGAAATATCAAATGTTTTTGAGAATGATATACCAAATTTACAAACGAGTGTGTTGATAAGAACAGGAACGGAAATACGTGATGCAAATATTGTGAGAGCAATGCTGATAAAGTATTTGGCTGATAATGGAATTGAATATAAAGGTAAAGGAATCGAAGAAAATGTTAAGGAGAAAAGATTTTGGAATTCATTTATTCATTGGTTCGAAACAGAATTACCTGGCTTGGAATTGTTAGATGGTAAATATTTGCGGTGGGATAATTGGGATGGAGGAATGTGGTTCATAGAATTGGATTATGACCATGAATTTACTTTATATAGAGGTACAGTTTATCCAAGTCCGTTAAAGAATATTGACATTGGTCATATACAATGGTATTATTTCGACAATAAACAAAAAGAAAGAGCACATTGAGTGTAAGGTGAAGAAATGAGAATTAGATAGTTTAGTTTAAGTTATCACATTTAGTTTTAAGTCCTGCCGATGGCGGGCTGTTTGTGTACGCTTAAATTAGATTATCGCATCCGAATTCACTTTATACTTATCGTAGGATAAATATAGAGTTATTTTTGCGGGTCTATTTTGCGTATGCAAGATAGACCCCCTTTTGTTATGCATGTCGTGTACAATGAATGCTGTTATGTATTGAGGGCAGGCGAAGGAGGAAAATATATGGCACAAATTAATGTAAATAATCTTACCTTCGCATATGAAGGTAGTTTCGATAATGTATTTGAGAATACCTCTTTTTCTATTGATACCAACTGGAGGTTAGGTTTTGTCGGAAGAAACGGAAAGGGTAAAACAACATTTTTAAATTTGCTTCTTTTATAGGAGAGTAAAGGATACGCTTAAAGGTAAAAAATATAAAATCATTTATCTTTCTGTAGACAATGTCAGAGAGGCTGAAGAAATAATAAAAAAAGAGAGAAGTGATGAGGCTGGAAATGAGATGTGGTTTCCTGTTATGATAAAATATCTTGAAGGAGCACCATTCTTCAAAGCGCATGGCTATATAGGAATGGAAGGGTTAGTTAAGCATCTGGAGCACAGAGTGGATTTAGAAAGAAGAATTCTTCGAGAAGTTTTTGAGGGATATTATGAAATTATAGAAAGGAAAATAGGACTGGAGAACACAAATATATGAACGAATATAAAATTATAATATTAAGAGAAAGGCCAGAATTAGCGCCAATTGCAGCTGAGTGGTTTCATTGCAAGTGGGGCGTACCGACAGAGGCATACTTGGAATGTATGGAAGCATATTTATCAGGTAAGACAGAGAATGGATGGTGGTTATGCTTATATGGTGAAAACATAGTTGCTGGGCTTGGGGTAATAGATAATGACTTTCATGATAGAAAGGATTTGACTCCGAATGTATGCGCTGTATACACGGAAGAAGAACATCGTAAAAAGGGATTAGCCGGAAAACTGCTAAATAAAGTTGTTGATGATATGGCAAACAAAGGAGTAGCAACCTTATATTTAGTGACGGACCACATTGGTTTCTATGAACGTTATGGATGGGAATTCGTATGTATGGTTCAAGGGGATATGGAATTCTTTTAGACCGGGTATCTTTGTCAGCAATGAACGAATGGAAAGATGAAGCCGGCAGGGTATTTATCTACTGCACTTTAGAAAGCATACAGGAAGCGTTGGGATGTGCACATCAAAAGGCAACTAAGTTATTGCGTGAATTAGAAAAAGCGGGACTGCTTGAACGTAAGAAACAAGGGCTTGGAAAGCCGGATATTATCTATGTTATGAACTTTGCAGATAATCTGTTTTCAGCATTCAAGAGTGATGAAAATCATCATTCCGGAGAGCTGAAAATCAGCACTACAGAGTGCTTAAAATCATCAGGTAATAATACTGATAAAAATTATATTGATATTAATAATACTAATCCTATCTTATCAGCGGATGAAGATGTGGATATGGATGAGAGACGGTCATATAAACAGTATTTTGATGAACAGCTCTGTGTAGATGCTCTTTATCATGATAATCCTTATGACAGAGAAAGTATTACGGAAATAATGGAGCTTATTCTTGATACGGTCTGCTCTAAGAGAAAGACAATACGGATTGCTGGTGATGACAAGCCACTAGAGGTAGTCAAAAGCAGATTTATGAAGCTGGATTATAGCCATATATCCTATGTGTTGTCCTGTCTTAAGGAGAATTCCACACAGGTTAGAAACATTAAGCAATATCTGTTAGCTGCGCTTTACAATGCACCACTGACAATCAGTAATTATTATCAAGCAATGTATAACAATGACCATGCGAATGGGCTTGTTTAGGAGGAAATGACAAATGAAGGAATACAGAACGAAACAGATTAATTTCAGGGTTACAGAAAGTGAATATGCCCGTATCAGTGAGAGAATGCAGGAGGCAGGAGTCAACCATCCTTCTGCATATTTAAGAAAAATGGCGATGGATGGATATATCTTAAAGCTTGATTTGGGTGATTTACAGGAGATTCAAAGGCTGGCAAGAATCAATTCCAACAATATAAATCAGATTGCAAAACATGCAAATGAAACCGGAGCTGTTTATAAGAGTGATGTTGAAGAACTTACCGCAGGTCAGAAAGAAATCCAGAAACTGCTCCGTGGCATTTTTTCTGAACTGGCAAAGATTCAGTAGGAGGTAACGGTACTATGGCGGCGACGAGATTAATTCCCATGCATCTGCAAAAGAGCAGGAGCATGGGACAGTGCTTAAAGGAAAGAACTGATTATGCAAAAAATGATGAGAAGACCGAAGCCGGGCAATTTGTTTCATCTTATGAATGTGATCCCAGTACCGTGGATTTGGAATTTGAAATCACAAAGAATCAGTATGCGGTTAACACCGGAAGAAATCCAAAAGAAAAGGATGTAATTGCTTATCAGATTAGGCAATCCTTTAAGCCCGGTGAAACTACACCGGAAGAGGCAAACCAGATAGGATACGAAACGGCGATGCGATGGACGAAAGGAAAACATGCTTTTATTGTTGCAACTCATGTGGACAAGGCACATATCCATAACCACATTGTTTACAATTCCACCACACTGGATGCGCAGCATAAGTATAAGAATTTCTTCCTGTCGTCATTTTCGCTAAGGCGATTAAGTGATCTTATCTGCTTGGAACATGGCCTTTCTGTTATTCCTGAGAAGAAGCCGGGGGAGTGGCAAAACCGGACAACTTATCCGAAAAAAGAAACCAAAAGAGATGATATCCGCAATCTGATAGATTCGATTTTTGAGAGGAAAAGGCCAGATAGCTTTGATGAATTTTTAAGAGCACTTGAAGGTAACGGCTATGAAGTTAAACGGGGAAAATATATTTCTGTTAAAGGAAAAGAACAGAAGAATTTCCTGCGACTTCGCTCACTTGGAAACGGATATACAGAAAAAGATATTGAAAAGAGAATTGCCGGTGAAGTAATTGATATTGTTTCAGATGATCCAAGAAATGTGATTGCAGGGAAGAGAGCGGAGCAAAAAACGGAAAAGAAGGTAGATACCGTTCTTGATATTCAGAGCATCATTGCAAAGAATAAAGGTCCTGGATATGAGCGTTGGGCAAAGCTTCACAATATAAAGGCTATTTCCAAAACTTTGATTTTCTTAAGTGAAAAAGGCCTTGGAGATTATGAAAAGTTGAGCGAAGCAGCAAAAGAAGCAACTGATAAATTTGATTATTTATCTGCAAGACAAAAGGAAATTGAAGCACGTTTGGCCGAAATAAAAGCTCTTCGTCAGCATATTTTCAATTATTCTAAGTCGAGGAAAATCTATATGGAATATAAGACAAGGAAATTTGATGCCAACTTTTTTGAAGAACATCGAGAACCATTGACATTATATCAGGCGGCAAAAGATGCATTCAAAAAATATGATGGACCGATTCCTACAATCAGGGAACTGGATGCAGAATTTCAAAAGTTGGTTAAAGAGAAAAATCAAATCTATTCAGAATTCAAGATTGCAAGAACAGAGATGATGGAACTTCTATCTGCAAAACAGAATGTAGAACATTTTCTTGGAGAGCAGAATCGGCTGGAGCAAGACATTCAAAAGAAGAAAGGTGATACCTCATTATAGGAGTTGATTTTGATAAAAGTGTTTTGCAGCTCCGAGCCGAAGGTGAGGTTTGGGGGGATTGGGGAATTCGTCCCCAACAAGCAAAATCGATATTCGCTAACGGATATCATTGCTTGCAATCTTTTATAAAGAACTTAATAAGAAAAAATAAATTGAGAAAAGAAAGGAATTTAAAAATGAAAGAAGTATTATTTTTGCAAGAAATAAACATGGCACCCAAAGCAATACCTGCATGTATTCCGTTAGCCTATGATGCAATAGCCAGACTGAATGGCAAACTTGCAGAAGCGGACAAAGCGTTAAAGAAATCATCACAGACGATCCCGGTATGGAAAAAATATCTGCTTACCATAGAGGAAGCAGCATCTTATTTTGGCATAGGTGAGAAGAGGCTAAGACAGCTTGCAGCAGAAAATGCCGGAGCGGAATATATTATGGAGATTGGAACTCAGATTAGAATAAAAAGACCTGAGTTTGAAACATATTTAAGCACAGCGTATGTAGTATGACAACAGAAAATATAATGACACAAACGGCAAATGTCGTGACACTAAGGACCTCCTATGGTAGAATTACAATCACGGGATGGTCCTTTCTTATTTACTTGGAAAATAGAAAGGAGACCGAATATGAGCGAAAAGAGAAGAGATAACAGAGGACGTATTTTACACACAGGAGAGGTTCAGCTTTCCACCGGACAGTACAGATATAAGTATGTAGATAATTATGGGGATGAGCGTTATTGTTACAGTTGGCGACTTGACCATAATGACAGAATGCTGGTGGGAAAGAAACATACAGAATCTCTCAGAGAAATGGAAAAGAAAATCGAAGCAGATCAGTTTGATCACATTGTTGTAAACGGAGGCAAACTTAATGTGCTTGAACTTGTAGAAAAGTATATTTCGGTAAAGAACGGAGTAAGACCTACTACAATGGCTGGATATGGAACAGTAATTAATCTTCTTAAGAAGGATCCGTTTGGCAGAAAGAGAATTGATACTGTGAAAATCTCAGATGCAAAGGCATGGCTTATTAAGCTTCAGCAGAAGGATGGAAAGAGTTACAGCTCCATTCATACAATTCGTGGAGTGCTTCGACCTGCATTTCAGTTAGCAGTTGACGATGATTTGATTCGCAAAAATCCATTTGGATTTCAGCTTGTTGATGTGGTTATCAATGACAGCATCAAAAGAGAAGCCATCAGCAGAGAGGAAGAACGAAAGTTTATGAAGTTTATAAAAGAAGATGCACATTACTGTCGATATTATGACGGAATGTATATTCTTTTTAAGACGGGACTTCGAATCTCTGAGTTTTGCGGTTTAACTTTGTCAGACATTGATTTCAAGAATCACAGAATTAATGTAGATCATCAGCTGCAGAAAAAGGGGAAGCATGGATACTATATTGAGGAAACCAAGACTGACAGCGGAACAAGAGTATTGCCGATGTCAGCGGATGTAGAGGAATGCTTTAAGCGTATTATTGAGAATCGTAATCCTCCGAAGATTGAGCCGATGGTGGATGGCAGAAGTGGTTTCTTATTTTTTGATAAGGATGGAAGCATTTCTTATTCGCTTCATTGGGAGCATTATTTCAAGCATGCTCTTGATAAATACAATGGCATCTATAAGGTGCAGCTTCCGACCATTACTTCGCATGTATGCCGTCATACCTATTGTACAAACATGGCTAAGTCCGGAATGAATCCTAAGGCTTTACAGTACCTTATGGGGCACTCTGATATAAGTGTGACACTTAATGTTTATACCCATGTTAAGTTTGAGGATGCCAAGGCTGAGATTGAAAGAATTGCAAATGTCTAATCCATTTACCGTGTAAAATACCGAGGTGTAAAGGCGATATTTTTACACCTTATTTTACACCTTTTGCTTACAAAACTATGCCATGTTATACCAATATATGCCAAGTTAGCAGAGTATAAAAATGGCTGAAACACTTGAAAATAAAGGAAAAAGCGTATGATTAGAGTCTTATTCATCTGCCACGGCAACATCTGCCGTTCCCCCATGGCAGAATTCATATTAAAAGATATAGTAACAAAACGTGGTATTGCCGATCAGTTTGAGATCGCATCGGCAGCCACCAGCACAGAAGAGATTTGGAATGGTGTTGGGAATCCGGTGTATCCGCCGGCAAGAGAAGAACTTGCCAGACATGGGATAAGTTGCAAAGGCAAACGGGCGGTGCAGCTTACAGCCTCAGATTATGATCATTACGATTATCTGATCGGTATGGATTCTATGAATATGAGGAATATTGAACGAATGACCGGACACAGACGTGGGGATAAGATCTATAAGATGCTGGAGTTTGCCGGACGAGATGCAGATGTCAGAGATCCGTGGTACAGTGGAAATTTTCGGGAGACTTATGAAGATGTTGTAGAAGGCTGTCAGGCGTTTCTTGACTGGTTGACAATTAACAAGAAATTAAGTAATTGATTAACTAAAATTTCACTTAATTTCCGAATGATTAAGTTGGATGCAAACTTTCTTTTTGCTAAAGAACATGTTAATATATATATAATAGCAAGTTCCTGTGGGAACAGAACATGTAAAATTAGGTAAGTATTCATTGTTGGGAGAAGATATTATTATGGCATTTGAATCATGGAGAGAGATTAACAGAATAAGGAAAAATCACCGCGACGCCATATATTTTTACGCTAATCTGCAAGAGCGGTTTTACACGATTGAGGAAAATGATATTCTGCCTGATGAGTTGGATCCGGATGATAAAAATTTACTAAAAGCATTTTGCGACTGTACATGTATAGAAGAAACAGAGAAGAATAAAATGTGCAATTTGTATAGACAGATTGAGCAGGGAACAAAAGAGCCGATCAAGATGGATGATTTGGAGACATGGGTGCATCTTGAGACCAGATTCGGGAAGAAAGTTCTGATGGCAGTCCTTTGTTATCTTGAGAAAGATGAAAAAGGATTGATTCGGGAGTATGTGGGCATGATACGGATCATGCGCAAACAGGAATTAGAGAATCGGGAGATTGTGACATCGTTTAGCAATGATAAGAATCCGGCATTCTTTCTCAAGAAGATTGCGCGTTTTCAGGCAGAGCATCCGGAGCGGGAGTATGCATATATTCAGTTTGATGTCCGTAGATTTAAGTATATCAATGAGAAGTATGGCAGTGATACAGGAGATAATATTCTTCGGTATATATATGACACGCTGGATGTGATGTGTGATAAGGAACATCTGCATTGTAGATTGTCAGCGGATGTATTCCAGATCGTGACCTATTATAATTCCAGAGAAGAAATCATGGAATTTATTGATAAACTTGATGAAAAAATTCGGAGATATGGTGATATCAAGTTAAGCATTACATATGGAGTGAATATCGTACCGGGCAGCTCAACGGCATATCGCAAGCATGGAGATGAAGCAGGACTTGCCCGTGCAGAGGGTAAGCGGACGATTTTGAATAAGGTTGTATTCTATGAGGATACGCTGATGAATCATGTGAAACAGACGGGAGCAATCGAGGAAGTTGAGGAGGAGGCTCTGAGACGGGAAGAATTTCAGGTTTATCTTCAGCCGAAGTACCAGTATGACAGAAGCCGCGCGAAGATCGTTGGAGCAGAGGCACTTGTGCGCTGGATTGATGCAAATGGAAAATGCAAGTCGCCGATGGAATTTATTCCGGTATTTGAAGCAAATGGATTTATATACAAATTAGACTGTTTCATGTGGGAGATGGTATGTAAAGTTATCAGAAGATGGCTGGATACCGGAAGGCAACCACTTCCAATCTCGGTAAATGTGTCGAGAACCTATCTTCAGAAAGAAGATGTTGCAGGATATATCAAGAATCTGATCGACAAATATCAGATTCCGATGGAGCTGTTCCAGTTAGAAATCACGGAGACAACGGAGAATGCAGAATCATTGTCTTATATCAATAGTTTGAAACAGGCGGGATTTACATTGTTAATGGATGATTTCGGATCAGGTTATTCTTCCCTTTGTATGTTGAAGAATACACCATTTGACGTATTGAAGATGGATCGGCAGTTTTTGGATGAATGTTTGGACAGTAAACAGGGTAAGACGATCATTTCTCATGTGATATCCATGTCAAATGATTTGGGCTTAAGTATTATAGCAGAAGGCGTAGAGAATCGAGGAACGGCAGATTTTCTTTATGATAATGGATGTAGCGTATCTCAGGGATTTTATTTTTCCAAGCCTGTTTCGATTCCGGAGTTTGAGCATATGTTGGATGAACAGCAGACAGAGCAGCAGAGGTAGATATAAGGAACGGGAGGACAAAGTACTGTTGGAACTTTTGGATGGAAGACCGGAGAATACGGAAGGAAGATTGGAGAAGGAGATTCGGGTATATGATTTTCTTGACCATCTTGGAATAGAATATAAGAGGGTCGACCATGAACCGGCATTTACGATGGAAGTATGTGAGGAGATTGATAAGATGTTGCAGGCGACAATCTGTAAGAATCTTTTCCTGTGCAATCGTCAGAAGACACAGTTTTATCTGTTGATGATGCCGGGAGACAAGCCGTTTAAAACGAAGGAGATCACTTCACAGATCGGGAGCGCAAGACTGTCATTTGCATCGGCTGAGGACATGGAGAAATATCTGGATATCGAACCGGGGGCTGTCAGTGTCATGGGACTGATGAATGATACGGAGCATCATGTACGGCTGCTGGTGGATGAAGACATATTAAAAGGCGAGTATCTTGGCTGCCACCCATGTGTGAATACATCCAGTCTGCGGATGCGTACGGCAGATGTATTCGGATCATATCTGGATGCGGTCGGACACGATATGACAAAAGTCGTCCTGACAGGTGAAGCATAGAGCAAAGAAAAAACCAGGCCATAAGTCATATACATTCAGGGAAATGTTGTTGACCATGTGTTTGGTTTTTGCTATGTTTAGACGAGAGATTTGAAAGGAAATAAAATATGAAAGAAAATATAAAGGGACAGCCGGGAAATAGAAAACCGGATGGCAGAAAAGTCCAGTCCCCAAATAAGAAACCCAACCCCGTGGCATACGAATATACAGACGAAGAATACCGGAGATTACTTGTAAAGAAGCAGACAGAGATGGAAAAGCTGCTTTCAGGATTTGCACCGGTCGATCCAATCGTGGGAATGGAAAATCCGTATTATTACAGGAACAAAGTATGTGCGGAATTCAGAAAGCTGAAGAACGGTACGATCATCTCCGGAAGATATCAGGAGGGGACTCATAATGTCATAGAGACAAAAGGCTGCAAGATCGAAGATCAGCGGGCGGATGCGATCATTCAGGATATCACAGGGCTGTTCCGGTCATTTAAAATGATGATCTATAATGAAGACAGCGGATATGGACTGATCCGTCATGTGCTGATCCGGACAGCACATCAGACCGGACAGATCATGGTGATCATTGTGACGGCATCTCCGGTATTTCCGTCGAAGAAGAATTTTGCAAATGCACTTTTGAAGCTTCATCCGGAGATCACAACGATCGTTCAGAATATAAATACAAAGGATACGAATATGGTGTTAGGTGACCGAAATCAGGTCATCTATGGCAAAGGCTATATAGAAGATGTTCTCTGTGGCAAACGGTTTCGTCTGTCGCCGGGAAGCTTTTACCAGATCAATTCTGTTCAGACGGAGAAATTATATAACAAGGCGATCAAATATGCGGATCTGAAAAAGAAAGAGACGGTGATAGATGCATACTGCGGAATCGGAACGATCGGTATCGTTGCAAGCGACCGGGCAAAACGAGTGATCGGTGTGGAACTGAATGCAGAAGCAATCCGTGATGCGAAGATTAACAGCCGGATGAACAAGATAGAAAATATCGAGTTCTATGCAAATGATGCAGGCAGGTTTATGGTAGAACTGGCAGACGCAGATGAGCATATTGATGTTGTGTTTATGGATCCGCCTCGTTCAGGAAGCACGGAAGAATTTCTTTCTTCTGTTGTGGCTCTGTCTCCGCGTAAGGTAGTTTATATTTCCTGTGGACCGGATACCCTTGCGAGAGATCTGAAGTATCTGACCACACATGGCTATCAGGTGTTAAAGATCACACCATTTGATCTCTTCCCATTTACTGAGCATACAGAGGTTGTTACGCTATTGACGAGAGACAGAGTTATTTTTAAGTAGGAGAGGAACGTTATTAAAGATGAAAGAAAAGATAAAATTATTATCCGGTGCACAACTGAAATATATAGCATTTGCTTCAATGTTGATCGATCATGTTAATAAAACATTTTTCATATATTTTAACAGTAAGGCTTTAATAGTTATGAGTGAACTGTTTGATATATTAGGCAGGATCGCATTTCCTATCTTTATTTCCCTGTTGGTGGAGGGATATTTTAAAACGAGAAATCGATGGAGATATTTGGGAACACTCCTGGTATTTGGAATTATATCAGAGGTTCCGTTTGATATGTGTACATCTAATGTATTTATTGAACCAAACTGGAATAATATCATGTTTACGCTTGCGTTGGTGTTGGCGATGATCTGGATTATTGATGCCCTGAAAAAGAAGATGCAGACACTGCCCAAGTTCTTGTGGTATCTTGTATCTTTTATAATTGTAGCAGTAACTTGTCTGATAGCCATGAATCTGAGTCTGGATTATGATTCCCATGCGGTGTTGATCGGTTATTTTCTGTATCTTTTTCATGACAGACCGATTATTGCTATTCCGTTTAATTTTGCATCGATGTATAAGGAACCATGGGCACTTTTGGGTTTTGGCCTGATGCTTACTTATAATGGAAAGCGTGGAAAGCAGAATAAGCTTGTGAACTATTTGTTTTATCCGGTGCATCTTCTGATATTGGGAATTCTGAGAATGCGTCTTGGAATTTGACAGTAATTTGACGGCAACCGGCTGATAATCATTGAATTTTATGCCCCAATGTAGTATAATCATCGTGCTATTTTGGGGCTTTTTTGCGCCATTATACAGGTAAAGAACAAGAAAACAGAGAAAAATTACCTTGTGGCATCAACTTTGAACGGCCATCTGACATATCGTAATATGGCTGAATGGTATGAGTTGTATGACTTTATAAATCAAGGTTTTAAGGAGGAATTATAACCATGAAGCTCGGCATAGTTGGACTTCCCAATGTTGGAAAAAGTACATTATTTAACTCTCTGACAAAAGCAGGTGCAGAATCAGCAAACTATCCATTCTGTACCATCGACCCAAATGTAGGTGTCGTTGCAGTACCGGATGAGAGGTTAGACAAGCTGACAGAGATGTATCACTCAGCAAAGACCACTCCTGCAGTTATTGAATTCGTAGATATCGCAGGACTCGTAAAGGGCGCATCCAAAGGCGAAGGTCTGGGAAACCAGTTCCTTGCAAATATCAGAGAGGTAGATGCGATCGTTCATGTTGTCAGATGCTTTGAAGATACAAATGTTATTCATGTAGATGGTTCGGTTGATCCGATCCGTGATATTGAAACAATCAATCTGGAGCTGATCTTTTCCGATATCGAAGTTCTGGATCGTAGAATAGCAAAGACGATACGAGGTGCAAGAAATGATAAGATGCTTGCAAAGGAGCTGGATTTCCAGCAGCGTATCAAAGCGCATTTGGAGGAAGGCAAGCTTGCAAAGACTCTTGAAGTAACAGATGAGGACGAACAGGGTTGGATCGAGGAATACAACCTTCTTACATGGAAACCGGTTATTTTCGCAGCAAATGTAAGCGAAGACGATGTAGCAGATGATGGAGCATCAAATGAGCATGTTCAGAAAGTAAAAGAATATGCAAAAGAATTTGATTCAGAAGTATTTGTTGTCTGTGCACAGATCGAGCAGGAGCTGGCAGAACTGGATGACGAAGAAAAGAAAATGTTTTTGGAAGATCTTGGAGTAAAAGAATCCGGTCTTGATAAACTGATAAAGGCAAGCTATTCACTGCTTGGACTGATCAGTTATCTGACAGCCGGTGAGACAGAATCCAGAGCATGGACGATCAAGAAGGGAACAAAAGCGCCGGGAGCAGCCGGCAAGATCCATTCTGATTTTGAGCGTGGATTCATCAAGGCAGAGGTTGTAAGCTATAAAGATCTTATGGAATGTGGCAATATGGTAGCTGCCAAAGAAAAAGGTCTGGTAAGACAGGAAGGTAAAGAATATGTGGTAGAGGACGGAGATGTCATCCTCTTTAAGTTCAACGTATAAAACAGCTTCCTTTAGGAGATAACAAGAAAATGGAAACAATTTCAGAATATTTTAACAGTATTATCTTTCCGCATTTGGGAATCTTCCTGAAGCATGTAGGTGATCATATATCCATTGGCAGCTTTGAAATCCGGTTTTACGGTATCATCATTATGTGTGGATTTATCCTTGCCTACTTTCTTGTGACAAATGAAGCGAAACGAACAGGGCAGGATCCGGAAATGTATCTGGACTTTATCCTGATCCTGATCATTCCGGTAATCTTAGGCGCAAGAATTTATTATATATTGTTCCGGCTGGATCAGTATATAGTGGCGGGAAATATAAAAGAAACCATCCTTGGCATGTTAAATATCAGAGGTGGCGGACTTGCGATCTATGGTGGTGTAATTGCTGGTGTTATTACCGGATGCATCTTTGCGAAGAAGCGGAAGGTAAATGTGCTTCGGCTTGCCGACACAGCAGCGTTTGGTCTGCTGATCGGACAGATCCTTGGACGCTGGGGCAATTTCTTCAACAGGGAGGCGTTTGGTGCGTATACAGATTCTGTATTTGCGATGGGAATCCCTCTTGATTATTACAGACATGAAGGAACACTAAACAGTCTGATCAACAGTGGAGTGATCTCAGATACCATGCTTGCAAATACACAGATGCTTCATGGTATGGAATGTATAACAGTACATCCTACGTTCCTGTATGAGTCACTCTGGAATCTGATGTTGCTGATCTTTCTTCTTATATATAGAAAGCATCAGAAGTTTACAGGTGAATTCGCATTTATCTATGTAGCAGGCTATGGACTTGGAAGATGTATCGTTGAAGGACTTCGTACAGATTCCTTAATGATCGGCAATTCCGGTATCCGTGTATCACAGCTTCTTGGATTTGCATGCTTTTTAGTTGGTGCAGTTGTGCTCATCGTTGGCTATGTTCGCAGAGCAAAAGGGCAGTTGCAGACCATTGAAAATGAGTCTGTTCAGGCGCCTTCAGAGGATGAAAACAACTAGGCTCAATGCGGCAATTCATTGCATGAAAAAAATATTTAAAAAAGTTGAAAAAAGTTGTTGACAGATACAACGTCTTATGATAACATATCCATTGTTGTGAGGCAAATAAATCACAACAATGGAAAATGCGCGAGTGGCTCAGCGGTGGAGCATCTCCTTGCCAAGGAGGGGGTCGCGGGTTCGATCCCCGTCTCGCGCTCTTATTATTTTATAGGAAGTCTTATTTAAGACTTCCTATTTTTATGTAGCAAAGGTTTTGAAACCAACCATATGAGCCACTGCCATTTATCAGAAAAACAGTAGCATAGACGACTGACTTTCGATGATCCGATGCTGGAACGCCTGGCACAACGAATTTATCGTGCCCGGCGTTCCATGCAGATCGGATCGGAATCGAAAGGAGGAGAGTCATGCGTGTTTTACGATAAATGGCAGTGGCTCATTTGGGCTCAAAGTCTTAATCATCTTAAGAATCCTAAAGAAGATTTAATAATTGTTTTATTGTAGTTTCCTCCGAAATATGATATTTTCCCATCATATAAAGCATTCCCAAAGATATAGATAGAAGAAAAGTAAGTAAAAATTACGCAAAAAATGAAAAAATGAGGTAATTATTTGTAAAATTTGCGGATTGAATAAAAAGAAAGGGATGCTATAATGAAACCGATTTAATCTTATTCTGAAATTATCGGTTTATGAATAAGATAACAGGATTGCATTAAGTATTTGGTTAGTGGTTGCCGAATCACGGCAGAATGGAGTTTTAGATGAAAGACAAATTGAAGAAATTGTGTAGTACAGCTATATTCCAGTGTGTTGCGATTGCAATTGTGCTGGATATTATTTTGGAGATATTGGGAAGACACTCATTTATCAATACGATGAAATATATTGTGAATGAACCATTGGTGTTCCTGTATAACTGTTCCATTATCTTCTTTACTCTGACATTGGCACTGCTGATGCGTAAGAGAGTGTTTGGTTATGGTATTATTTCATTTGCATGGCTGCTTTGTGGTGTAACGAACTGTATTGTTTTAGGCTTTCGTATCACTCCGTTTTCAGCGATCGATATGCTGATGGCGAGAAATACGATCACCATCATTGATAAGTATTTCTCAGTATGGCAGGTTGTATTCATCGGTGTAGCGTTATTTGTTGCACTGGCAGCGGTTATCATATTGTTCTTAAAGTCCCCGACAATCCAGGGAAATATTTACAGGATCCGTACAACGGTTCTGATCGTTGCATCTTTCTGTATGGTTATGCTATTTACAAAGATTGCATTAAATGCACAGGCAATCTCGGATAACTTTGCAAATCTGGCAACAGCATACGATAAATATGGTTTTGTATATTGCTTTTCAAACAGTGTAGTGGATGTCGGAATCAGTGAGCCGTCAGATTACAGTGAAGAAAAGATGCTTGAGATCAAGGATGAACTGGATACGGTGAAAGCTTCGGGAGCAAAATTTGCAAAGAGAAAGCCAAACGTAATTGTAGTTCAGTTGGAATCCTTCATGGATCCATCACATGTAAAAGAATTATCTTTTAATATGAATCCGATTCCGAATTTCACAAAATTAAAAGAAGAATGTTCGTCAGGTTTCCTTACGATGCCTGCAATCGGAGCGGGAACAGCAAATTCGGAATTTGAGGTGCTTTCCGGATTTGATGTGGCATACTTCGGTGCCGGTGAATATCCATATAAGACGGTACTTGGAAGTACAACCTGTGAGACGATGGCGACACAGTTTAAAAAGCTTGGTTATTCTACTCATGCGATGCATAACCATGACGGTACATTCTATGACCGTTATATCGTATACAAGAATCTTGGCTTTGATACATTTACCCCTATGGAATACATGTATGACCTAGAGCATACCCAGAAAAACTGGGAAAAGGATAATGTACTGACCGGAGAGATCATGAAGACCCTGAAATCTACAGAGGACAAGGATTTTATCTTCACGGTCAGCGTTCAGGGACATGGAAGATATCCGAGTGAATTAGATTATGAGAATTATTCCTATCCGGTAAAAGTAACAGGTACGGGAAGTGAAGAACTGGACAATGAATGGACATATTATTGCAATCAGCTTCATGAGATGGATGAATTTATCAAGGATTTAATTGAAGAACTGAAGAATTATGATGAAGATGTAGTACTGGTAATGTATGGTGATCATTTACCGGGATTTGAACTGACAAATGATGATGTAGAGAATGGAAATCTGTACCAGACGGAATATTTCATATGGAGCAATATGAAGCATTTCATTGATAAAGATGAAGACATTCCGGCTTATGATCTGAGTACGAAGCTGTTTGATGTGATCGGACTTGAAAAGAGTGCCATGCAGAAGGTGCATACACTTTACAGCGAAGATGATCCTGAATACAGCGATGTAATGTGGAATGTAGAATATGATATGTTATACGGTAAGCGATATATGTATCCGGATGGCTGGCCATATGAGCCTACCGATATGCAGTATGGTGTAGAACCGATCTATATTACGGATATAAAAGAAGGCGATTATCAGAAAGTGTCCGATGACCCGGAGAAAGCACCGGAGCAGCTCCATGGATATTATATCAAGGGTGAGAATTTCAATGAATGCAGTTTTGTTTGGATCAACAACGGATTCAAGAAGGAAACAATCTATATAGACCGGAATACTCTGTTTATTCCTGATATCACGTTTGACGATGGTGAGGAAGTCTATGTTGCTCAGGTTGGTGATGACAGCATTGATATCGGAAAGTCGGAAGCGTTTATTTATCAGGCTCCGGTAGCAGAAAATTAAAGATAACTGATAATTCCTCATAAAAAAGAAATTTTTTGGTAATAAATAATCTTGACATTAAATAGGTTATTTGATAGCATAGCATCATATATTTTGGATATAACAGGAGCGTTCGTTTGAATGCTCCTGTTATATCAACTTACAAATAAAAAAAAGAAAGTGAGAGAAAAAATGGGTAAGATCATAGGCGAAGGAATTACATTTGATGACGTATTATTAGTACCTGCATATTCTGAGGTGCTTCCAAATGACGTGGATTTAACAACTAACTTAACAAAGAAAATACAGCTTCAGATTCCTCTTATGAGTGCCGGTATGGATACCGTAACAGAGCACAGAATGGCTATCGCTATGGCTCGTCAGGGTGGTATCGGTGTTATTCACAAAAATATGTCAATCGAGGAGCAGGCAGAGGAAGTAGATAAGGTTAAGCGTTCTGAGAATGGTGTAATTTCTGACCCATTTTATTTATCTCCTGAGCATACACTTGCCGATGCAAATGCACTTATGGCAAAGTTCAGAATTTCAGGTGTGCCTATCACAGAGGATGGCAAATTAGTCGGTATCATTACAAACCGTGACCTGATGTTTGAAGAAGATTATTCCAAGAAGATCAGCGAGTCAATGACTTCAGAAGGTCTGATCACAGCAAAGGAAGGCATTACATTACCGGAAGCAAAGAAGATCCTTGCAAAGGCTCGCAAAGAAAAGCTTCCGATCGTTGACGATGATTTCAGATTAAAAGGACTTATCACAATTAAGGATATTGAAAAGACGATCAAATATCCACATTCTGCTAAGGATCCACAGGGAAGACTTCTCTGTGCAGCAGCCGTTGGATGTACAGCAAATATTCTGGATCGTGTTGCTGAACTTGTATCAGCAAAGGTTGATGCGATCGTTATTGATACAGCACATGGACATTCAGCAAACGTACTTCGTACTTTCAAGATGGTAAAGGAGAAGTATCCGGATCTTCAGGTTATCGCCGGTAACGTAGCTACTAAGGCCGGTACACAGGCAATGATCGATATGGGCGTAGATGCAGTTAAGATCGGTATCGGACCTGGTTCTATCTGTACAACCCGTGTTGTTGCAGGTATCGGTGTACCACAGATCACAGCTATTATGGAAGCATATGATGCAGCTATGAATGCTGGTATTCCTGTTATCGCTGATGGTGGTATCAAGTACTCAGGAGATATCACAAAGGCAATTGCAGCAGGTGCAAATGTATGTATGATGGGTAGCTTATTTGCAGGTACAGATGAAGCTCCTGGTGACTTCGAATTATATCAGGGACGTAAGTACAAGGTATACAGAGGTATGGGTTCTATCGCAGCTATGGAGAATGGAAGCAAGGACAGATATTTCCAGGAGAATGCAAAGAAGCTTGTTCCGGAAGGTGTAGAAGGACGTGTTGCATACAAGGGTTCTGTTGAAGATACTGTATTCCAGTTGATCGGTGGTCTTCGTTCCGGTATGGGATACTGTGGAGCTCACAACATTCCTGAATTACATGAGAAAGCAGAGTTTGTTAAGATCTCAGCAGCATCATTAAAAGAGAGCCATCCACATGATATTCATATCACAAAGGAAGCTCCAAACTACAGCGTAGAGTAATAACAGTATAATAGAAATATAAGTCAGAATATAGCCGGTGAGAATATGCAGATAACATATATCACTGGCTATATTTGAGTACTGAGTTTGGCGACTGCTGTGATGACAAAAAAGTATAAGAAGTCTGTGTCTGCGATTATCATGATGACATATGTTTTAATAATTGGAAGGAGAATTAAGATGCTCTATCTGGCACCTTTAGAGGGGATAACCGGATATATATACAGAAATGCATACCAGAAATATTTTGGAGGAATCGATCGGTATTTTACGCCTTTTATAGCTCCTGCAAAGGGGAAACCATTCAGACATCGTGAGCTGGCGGATGTTCGCCCTGAACATAATACGGGCATAATGGTGATCCCACAGATTCTGACGAATCATTCAGAAGGCTTTATAAAAGCGGCAAAAGCTTTAGCTGATATGGGATATGATGAGATCAATATAAACATGGGTTGTCCTTCCGGTACGGTTGTTTCAAAAGGAAAAGGTTCAGGGATGTTGGCAGATTCCACAAAGCTGGATCATTTCCTTGAGGAGATATTTGCAGCCGATATCTGCAAAATATCGGTAAAGACCAGACTGGGAATGGAATTTGCAGATGAATTCCCGGATATATTGGATGTATTAATGAAATATCCATTTACCGAAGTGATCATTCATCCAAGAACCAGAGAAGATTATTATGGTGGCAGCGTAGATCTTGCTATGTTCGATCTGGCAGTAGAACGATACGGAGAGCAGACAGAAAGTGTCCTTTGCTATAATGGTGATATTACCGATGCTGCCGGTTATAAAAATATTCAGGAACGATATCCACAGGTTGATAAGATCATGATCGGACGTGGAATCATAGGAAATCCGTTTCTTCCACAGGAGATTGCAGAACAGAGGTGCTGCTATAACGCAGGAATCCTTCTGGCATTCCACGATGAACTGTTTGCCGGTTATATGGAAGCAGGGCTTGGGGCGAGAAATGTCATGTTTAAGATGAAAGAGTTGTGGTCGTTTATGGAATGTCTTTTTGAAGCTCCCGACCAGCAGAAGATATTAAAAAAGATCCGCAAAGCCAACGATCCGGATACCTACAACACCGAAGTCCGGAAGCTGTTGCAAACATAGCCTATAAGTTGAATACTAGAAAAAGGAAGCTGACAATACTATTATGGAGCAAGCCTTTTCGAATGTCGGTACTTAGTGAGCCACGAAGTGGAGAACTTTAGTACCGCTACATGAGAAATAGAGCGAAAGCGTCTTGCGTAATAATATGTATTGTCAGCTTCCTTTTTTTATAGGGCCGATTTAGAATTCATTTCCGGGAAAATGAGGGATTCCGTCAAAACCTGCCTTCAGATCGTCGTCGGTAGGAATATAATCGCTCATCTCACCATCGTTATATTTGCCATAAGCAACCATATCGAAATATCCGGTTCCGGTCAGACCAAAGACAATCGTCTTTTCTTCCCCGGTTTCTTTACATTTCAGTGCCTCGTCGATAGCAACACGGATCGCGTGGCTGCTTTCAGGAGCAGGAAGAATACCTTCCACTCTTGCAAATTGGGTTGCTGCTTCGAATACTGCTGTCTGTTCAACACTTCTGGCTTCGATGATGCCATCATGATAGAGCTGGGATACAACAGGGCTCATACCGTGATAACGAAGTCCGCCTGCATGGTTTGGTGAAGGAATGAATCCGCTTCCGAGGGTGTACATCTTTGCCAGTGGACATACCTTGCCGGTATCACAGAAATCATAGGCATAGACACCCCTTGTCAGACTTGGGCAGGATGCCGGTTCTACAGCGATGATCTGGTAGTTCTTCTCGCCACGGAGAACCTCGCCTGCAAATGGGGAGATCAGACCACCGAGGTTTGAACCGCCACCGGCACATCCGATGATGATATCCGGTGTGATGTTATATTTGTCAAGTGCTGCTTTTGTTTCAAGACCGATGACAGTCTGGTGAAGTAATACCTGATTCAGTACACTTCCGAGTACATAACGATAGCCTTCCTGCTTGGACTCTGCTTCAACAGCTTCTGAGATGGCACAGCCAAGGCTTCCGGTTGTTCCAGGATGCTCAGCAAGGATCTTACGGCCAACCTCTGTTGTGGTACTAGGAGATGGAGTTACGGTTGCACCGTAGGTACGCATAACTTCACGACGGAATGGCTTCTGTTCATAGGAAACCTTAACCATATATACCTGACAGTCCAGACCAAAGTAGGAGCATGCCATAGAGAGGGCGGTTCCCCACTGACCGGCACCGGTCTCGGTTGTAACACCCTTTAACCCCTGCTGCTTAGCATAATAAGCCTGAGCGATAGCGGAGTTTAATTTGTGGCTGCCGCTTGTGTTGTTTCCTTCAAATTTGTAGTAGATCTTAGCTGGTGTCTGCAGTTTTTCTTCCAGACAGTATGCACGAACCAGTGGAGCAGGACGGTACATTTTATAGAAGTCCTGAATTTCCTGTGGAATCGGGATGTATGGAGTGGTGTCATCCAGCTCCTGCGCGATCAGTTCGTCACAGAATACAGGACGAAGATCATCGGCTGTCATTGGCTGAAGTGTTCCCGGATTTAACAGAGGTGCCGGCTTGTTCTTCATATCGGCACGTACGTTATACCACTCTTTTGGAATCTCGTTTTCACTTAAATAGATTTTGTAAGGAATGTTTGCATCTTTTTTCATAATCATAACCCTCCAATGCTTGATTCATTTGTATAAATAGTTTAAGTTATCCCGGTTATCTTTGATGGGATATATAAATATGTTCCGGGGAATTTTATAATGTCATGCATTTTGCAAAATCATCATCCTTGTGGGCAAAGAATTTTGCATGGATTTGTGATAGATATTAAGACATAAAAAAACTGCCCCAGTATAAAAATGCTGGGACAGGAGATTGTTCATTAGAAACTGTTTCCTGCGGTGCCACCCGGCTTGACGTATCAGATACGCCCGCTCATTGTCTGCAAATACATACATTACAGATATCTCGTTCTTAACGGAGTATCATCTCCGGCTTACATACAGAATGCATATACAGGAATCGTACCACATCGTTCAGCTTGCCCTCGGGAGTCCATTCCATCATGGAAAACATACTGCCTTCCACCGGCGGCAGCTCTCTGGGATGTTTGTCACATCATGTACTTACTCTCCTTCAACGGTTTAAAGCAATACTAGCATAATTGTTTTTATGTGGCAAGTATTTTTTTTGAATGGGGTTGTATTTTTAAGAAAAGTCCGTTGACAAGCCATTTTCCCTGCTATATAATTGACACATTGAAAAGGCGAAGACGGAGAGAAGTAACGCTTTTTATCGCTCCCAGAGAGCCGGCGGTGGTGAGAATCCGGCAGAATGAATAAGCGTGAATAACACTCTAACAGCTGCAAGCTGAACCCGTGAAGAAGACATTTGCAGAGATGACCGGAAAATGCGAGATGGTTGTTCTGCGAAATAGACCTCACAGTAGTAGGTGCGCCGCAATTGTGCGTGAAACAAGGAAAGGGACTGTCAGATAAGAGACAGTAAATCAGGTGGTACCGCGGATATGAATTATGTTCGTCCTGGATGCAGGGCAGGCATAGTTCTTTTTTTATGCAACCTGTGAAATATAAAAATCAGTCAAAGGAGATAATGCAGACAATGACCATTTCAAACATTTATCGTAACAGAACCTTAAATGAGATCAGCGAAGGCGACGTTGGCGCAGAGCTGAAGGTGGCAGGATGGATCGAGAACATCCGTGACCATGGTGGTGTATCCTTCATCGACCTGAGAGATATGTATGGTGTTCTTCAGGTAGTTATGAGAGACACTTCATTATTAGATGGACTTACAAAAGAGGATTGTGTATCCATTTCAGGTGTGATCGAGCACAGAGATGAGGAGACATACAATCCAAAGATCCCGACAGGAACGATCGAACTGGAGGCGCATTCCGTAGAAGTGCTTGGAAGAGTATACAAGCAGGTTCCGTTTGAGATCATGACATCCAAGGAGACAAGAGAGGATGTCCGACTCAAATACAGATATCTGGATCTTAGAAATAAAAAAGTAAAGGATAATATGATCTTCCGTTCACAGGTGATCAGCTTCCTTCGTCAGAAGATGACAGAGATGGGATTCTTAGAGATCCAGACACCGATTCTGTGTGCTTCATCACCGGAAGGTGCAAGAGACTATATTGTTCCATCCAGAAAATTTAAAGGCAAGTTCTATGCTCTGCCACAGGCTCCACAGCAGTACAAGCAGCTGCTGATGGTTGCAGGATTTGACAAATATTTCCAGATCGCACCATGCTTCCGTGACGAGGATGCAAGAGCAGACCGTTCACCGGGTGAGTTCTATCAGCTCGATTTTGAGATGAGCTTTGCAACACAGGAAGATGTATTTAAAGTAGGAGAGGAAGTTCTCTCAGCAACATTTGAGAAATTCGCACCGGAAGGCTCTGTTGTAACACAGGCTCCTTATCCGATCATCAGCTATAAGCAGGCAATGTTAGAATTCGGTACGGATAAGCCGGATCTTCGTAATCCGCTTCGTATCATCGATCTGACAGATTTCTTCCAGAGATGTACATTTAAGCCATTCCATGGCAAGACTGTACGTGCGATCAATGTACCGAAGAAACTGTCAAAGGGACAGCATGAGAAGCTCTTAAAGTATGCTCAGTCTATCGGTATGGGAGGTCTTGGATATCTGGAAGTTCTGGACGATATGACATACAAGGGACCGATCGATAAGTTCATTCCGGATGATATGAAGAGTGAGATCGCAGAGCTTGCAAATCTGAAAGCAGGTGATACTATCTTCTTCATTGCCGATGTAGAAGAACTGGCAGCTTCCTTTGCAGGACAGCTTCGTAATGAGATCGGTGCAAGACTTGATATGATCGAGAAGAATGCATACAGATTCTGCTATATTAACGATTTCCCTATGTACGAGTACGATAAGGAAACAAAGAAGATCATCTTTACACATAATCCGTTCTCCATGCCACAGGGTGGTCTGGAAGCTTTAAATGAGAAGAATCCGTTAGATGTTCTGGCATACCAGTATGATATCGTATGTAATGGTATCGAGCTTTCATCCGGTGCTGTCAGAAATCACGACATGCAGATCATGGTAAAAGCATTTGAGATCGCAGGATACACAGAAGAAGATCTGAAGACAAAGTTTGGAGCACTTTACAATGCATTCCAGTTCGGTGCACCACCACATGCCGGTATGGCTCCCGGTGTTGATCGTATGATCATGCTCCTTCGTAATGAAGAAAATATTCGTGAGATCATTCCGTTCCCTATGAACGGAAATGCACAGGATCTGATGTGTGGCGCCCCTGGTGAGGTTACAGAACAGCAGCTCCGTGAGGTTCATATCAAGGTAAGACAGTAACAGAGAAAATCAGGTATTTATGTATAGATTACCGGATAGAAGATTATTTTGATATACACCCAAGATTTTATGTTAGAAAGGTGCATAAGATATGCAGGGCTCGCATAATAACCAGAAAAAGATAGCAGTTATAAATGATTACTCAGGATTTGGACGCTGCTCTATAGCAGTAGCAATGCCGATCATTTCTGTAATGAAGGTTCAGTGCTGTCCGGTTCCGACGTCGATTTTTTCCAATCATACGGGGTTTGACAGCTTCTATTATGAAGATTTTACAGATCATATGCAGAGGTATATCGATGAATGGAAGAAGCTGGATCTGCAGTTTTCCGGTGTCTGTACCGGATTCCTGGGTTCCAGTGAACAGATCAGTATAGTGGAACGGTTCCTTACGGATTTTAAAAGACCGGAGACAAAGGTGATCGTGGATCCGGTAATGGGTGACTATGGCAAACCATATCCGACCTATACAGACGAACTGTGCCAGCAGATGAAAAAGCTGGTGCGGTTTGCTGATATCCTTACTCCAAATACCACAGAGGCATGTGTTCTGACGGATACACCATATAAGGATGACTGGCATATGGATGAACTGAAAGCTATGGCGGAGAAGCTGGTAGCACAGTCAGAGAGCAGACAGGCAAAAGTTGTGATAACAGGAATCAGGCGGGGAAGCTTCCTTGCTAACTTCTGCTATGAAAATGAAAAAGTAACCGTTGTGAAGACGAAGAAGATTGGAGAGTCGCGCTCCGGTACCGGAGATGTCTTTTCGGCGATTCTTGCGGCGGATGCCGTAAATAATGTAGATTTTACAGAATCAGTTAAGAAGGCAAGTGTATTTATTAAAGAATGTATCAAACGTTCCGTTGAGATGGAGCTTCCATTGACCGATGGAGTGTGTTTTGAGGAATGTCTGTACAAGCTTGCCAGATAACAGGAGGCGAATAGTATGTTATCTTTAGTAGTTAATGTATAGTAAGTTAAATAATAAATATATCCTAATA